>Ga0114946_10000826_pt1 | contig 21118 bp, 2 predicted proteins | sample WalLakDeSediment_FD_88676 | JGI IMG/M metagenome (GOLD analysis project Ga0114946, IMG submission 88676) | Lake sediment microbial communities from Walker lake, Nevada to study Microbial Dark Matter (Phase II) - Walker Lake 11/02/13 Deep Sediment | ecosystem: Environmental > Aquatic > Freshwater...
GACCTGATCCGGTACCTGGAATCAAAGGGTGTCGAACAGGTCAGCGAGGTCGCCGGCCGCGAGGAAGCCGTGACCTTTTCCCTGCCGCAGGCACTGCGTCGCGTCTGAGACGAAGCGCCGGGTCTGAGACCGGATGGATCGCAGGTGTTGAGCCCGGGGGGCGAAATCTCAGGGTTCGGACGATAGCGTCAATTCGCACCGCAAGCCCGCGCTGATCGCCACTTCAGGATTCGGCAGTGCCAGCCGCACCCCGAAGGTCGAACTGGCTGCATCGACGACCTGATCGACGACCGTGACCATCGCTTCGTACGCGCCGCCGACGGGTTGCTGCGGGAAGATCGTTGCGCTCATGCCTACTTCGACCGCATAGAGCATCGATGTTGGCAGGAAGGCCTCGACATGCAGCGGGTCGACCTGCGCCAGGTGGAGCACCGGCGCATCCTGATGAACGAATTCCCCGGCCGAAAGCAGCCGTTCCACGACGATGCCGTCGAACGGGCTGCGAATCCGGCGCAGTTCGAGAAGCCTTTCGGCGCGCTGGTGTTCCAGCAGGGCGGCTTGGGCCTCCGCCGCCGCGCGCTCGGTTTCGAGCACCGACAGTCGCCTTTCTGCCTGCAGCTCCAGGTACTCGATCTCGGTGGCGACCTTACGCGCATAGAGTTCCTCGATCCGCACTCCGCGCGCCTCAGTCAGATTGGCCCGGACGCGTGCGATCTCGACCTCGATATTGGACGCGGCGCGCAACGCGGTCAGCGAAAGCTCCACCTCCTGCACGCTCGATTCGAGCCTGGCAACGATCTCCCCCTGGCGGACCAGCTGTCCGCGTTCGACCGGCACCTCGGAAAGCAGCCCAACCGTCGCGCTTGCCAGCCGGATTTCCATGGACGGGTGGATCACGCATTGAATCCGCTGCTCGACGGCGACAGCGGCGCCCGTCTGCAACAGCGCCATCGTCATCAGGCTGCCGGCGAGGGCGGCATGGCGGGTACGGAAACGAGACATCCGGATCACTCCATGCTCTCGCCACGAGACGATCTGTTCTCGTGAACGGCGAGCGCCGCGGCGACCTTCTCCTGATCGGCCCAGCGGGGCGCGTCCCTGCGCAGCTGCTCGAGCATTTCGGGCCGCATCCGGGGCAAGATGGCCTCCTGCATCTCGCGCAGCAGGCTCTGCGGATCCTTCAGCCGTTGCTGCACCGACCGCGCGGTGACAGTGGACAACGGATCGGCCGGGCCTGCCCCGGCCGGTGGCTGCGGCCCAATCGTCGTCCCCCGTGCCGCGAAATGGTCCGCCTGGCGCCGCGCGCTGTCGATCTGGTTGAACAGGATCATCAGCGCCGTGGCAAGGTGTTCCGGCAGAACCGATGCGGGCAACCGGTCGGCCGCCAGCCAATCGGAGGCGATGGCATGCATGATGGCGAACAGAATCGCACCCTTCGCGGTTTTTTCGTCAGGCAATTCGGCTTCGATAAGATGAATGAAGTGGCGACCGACGACGAGGCGCCGCTCCGTGATCGAGGGCCGTACCGGACCGGAATCGACAAGCTGCAGGGTCAGCCCGCGCAGATCGAAGGCAGCATCCATTTGCCGCTGCAGCACTTCGAACTGGCGCGAAAATTCCATTGCTTCATTGGCGTCATGTGCCCGCCCGCGCAGGCCGAGCAGGACTTCGCGCGGGGAGTTGCCGGACCGATTGTCCGCGATCAGGTAGTAATCGCCGCTTAAAGGCAGGGTTATGTCGGCGACGAACGAACGTTCGATCTGGCGATCGAACAGGGTCTTTTCGATATCGGGAAACGACTTGTAGCTTTCGGCATCGGCCATGAGCAGGCGCACAGGACCGTCACTCTGTACTTCGATCCGGATGCTTCCACCGCGCGGCAGGCTGCGCAATTCGGCGCCCGTCCAGCTGTTCGCGGACACGATGAGACGGATCGCGGCAGTCTTTTCCCTATCGTCCCCTTCGGCGGTTATCTTCTGGCGTGTCACGTGCATCTCCTGTCACGACATGGGTTGGCGGCATCCACTAGTGTCGTGGTCGGCCTGCGCTTCGCGCCGCCCGGAGCTCCGCACGATCCGGCAACACCCAGCCTAGGAGCGTAGCCCGCGGTTGTCCAGCCTGAGCGGCGCGGGTCTGGATCATCCGCGCATGCCTGGGCGAGCGCGTCGAGCGTTTACGCAGCAACACTGCGGTTTGTGGGCGACAATTGACCAAGTAGTGACTACACTTCAATGATCGGATGTCTCCGTCATGCGACGAGATACTCGTGGTTGGTGAAAATGGCGAAGTGTTCGGCTGATGGGGCTAACCGCGTTTCTCTTGCTTGTATCGCGTTTTTTTGCCGCCTGACATCTCCCCTGCACTTTCGCTGACTTCAGCGAAATGGGCGGGTTCGCCTTGACAGGGGAGAGGCAACATGGGTGTTGAGTTTCGGCGTGGTGGCGGCAGGGGGGCAAAATCCCGCGGCCAAAGAACATCGACCAGGCTCGATCAGCACTGGACCCTTCCGAATCGAACCGGCGGAGAGTCTTCGGGCACGAATCCGGCGCGGTCCGGGAGCCGGTCGGCCGACCCAAAGCTGCATTTCGAGCCGCTCGAACCCCGCATCCTGCTGAATGCCGATATCTGGGCGGTCGCGCTTGCGACGAGCTTCGACAGCAATGTCGGGTTCTACACGCTCGACGTCGTCGGTGATGAGGCATCTGATTCGAAGCAGTTTCGGATCTTTCTTGATGGTGACGAAGAAACCGCGGTCACGCGGGCCGTCGAGGGCACCACGAAGATCGAAGTAACCGGCACTGATGACGCTGATACGCTGCGGATCGCCTTTGGTGGCGATCTCGATCTGTTCTTCCAGATCGGGATCAGTTTCAACGGCGGCGACGGCGACGATGCGCTGATCCTGGCAGACGATTTTTCCGAGGCCGAACACGACGCCGCGCTGTCGCAATTGTTGCTGAGTGGTGACGCATCTTCGACCGTGAGCTACACGGATGTCGAGACGTTGCGGCTGGAAGGCGCCATTGCCACGATCAGCCATCTCGCGACCGACGACGACGACCAGATCACCTTCGGCAATGCCGCCGACGGGGGTTTCTCGCAGATTATTTCCGCTGACACCACGCCCGCTTTCGTTTTTCAAAACCCGAATGACGCCTTGCGGATCGACGCGCTCGGCGGCAACGACACGATCACGCTGAACGCCGCCGACGTGAGCTTCGACGCCGACCTTGTGTTGGTCTTCGGCGACGACTGGGGCCAAGACACGCTGAACGTGAACGGCTTCGAGGGTCCGGTGACACTGGATTTCGAAGCGCATTCCGCCGTGGCCAGTGCGCAACTCGAGCAAGACGGTACGCTGACCATCATCAGCGGCGGCGATTTCGCCGATCCGGATGAGTCCCTGACCATCAATACGGCCCAGCTGGCCATAGAGAACATTGTCCTGCGCGGCGCCGAGTTCGACGTCGACGGCGGCGGCGATGCCGTGGCCGGGGCGATCCTGGAATTGCGTGAAAATATCGGCACAGCGCTGGGAGAGATCCAAAGCCTCATCAACGACGAGCGCCTAAAGGCCCAGCTGCCCTTGTTGCAGCAGGCCGTGGACGTCGGTGCAGAGGAGGTCATCGTCGGTTCCAGCTTCGGCGAGCTTCTGCGGGTGGCGGATTTCCTGGAAACGCTAATTGCGAAGGTCAGCGAATTCGGCGGCGAGGCTGCAGTAGATGTTGCCGGTCTTAAGACAGCTGTCGAGGACGAAGGCCCGCTGAGCCTGCAATTCGCTAAATTGCTGGTCGATCTTTCGAGCGAATACGGTTTCAACAACAACTCCGAAAGCCCGCTGGCGGTTCTCGGTCAGTTGTCGCTGCTCGTGGCGGCCGTTCGCCTGATGCCGCAGCGCAGCGACGGCCAGATCGACGGATACGAAGTTCAGATGGATGTCGAGGGTCAGGTCAACACCATCTTTGACCCCGATTTCGGGCCCGAGGCCAGCGTTCTTGGGGTGCGGTTCCTGGGGGATTTGCCGGCCATTCAGGCCTCGGCCGGCTTCGAGGGCACGCTGGGGTTTGCGGTCGAAAACCTCAATAGCTCGCCCGAGCTTTCCGTCAGCGAAGATTCGGCCCTCGCGCTGAGCCTGGATTTCGTGACCGGCGCGCTGGATGGCGATACGTTCACCGCCGACCCCTTCTCGCTCGGCATCGGCTTGAGTGTGCTGGAAGCGCAGATCGTCAACGGCTCGCTCGACGCCAGCTTCGGGGCGAGCATAGCGTTCGGCACCGGCGGTACGCCGACGCTTGAGCTCGGCGATGCTGAACTCAACGTGGATCTCGCCTTCGAGGTGAATGTCGCTGGGTTCGAACCCGGCACGAAGATCTTCGGTGGCCCGGACGGTCTGGGCACCCTCAATATCTCGCTGGCCGACATCTTCGACGGCGGGACGCCCAAGATCAGCGCCGAGATCCCCATGTTCGACGCGGCAGGTAACTTGATCGAAGCTGGCTATGACCTGCTGGACGCATTCTCGACCGCGAGCCCGGGCGACATCTTCGGCATGCTGGGCCAGTTCCGCAGCCTGTTCGAGCAGCTGGTCGTGTCGGACCTGCTGACCGCCGAGATTCCGCTCGTCGGCAAGCGGTTGAACGAGCTTGTGCCCTTCGTGGACGCGATCGAAGAAGTCATCCTCGGGCCGCTATTCGCGGAAAATGCCGATGGCGAAGTCGATATCCTGTTCAATAGTGTGCAGGAACTGACAAAGCTCATCAATGACGGCTGGCGGAGCCTGCCCAACAATAACAATGCCGACGACATCCTCTTCATCGACTTCCGCCTACCGGGGCTGGAACTGGACACACCGGACCTGACGCTGCCGCCGGAGGTCCTGTTTACCTTCGACTGGTCGCAGACCTTCGCACTGGCGCAAGTTCCCGTGGCCTTCGATTTCGCGCTGGGCGATCTGGGCAATATCTCGGTGCGCCCGGTCAATGCGGACGCTATCGAAGACGATCCCAATGTCTCGCCCGAATCGCCCACCCTGAGTCTTGAAGCCGATGTCCGCTTCAACTTCACCTTCGGCATCGAACTGGCGCCCGGAGAGGAGTTGTTCCTGGGCTTCCCGATGTTCGTCGCCGAGCCCGGCGAGGACGTGCGGCTGAGCGGCCAGATCGCCGCGGATGCGGAATTCTCCTTCAGACTGTTCGACCGGGTGAAGACCGGCGCGACGAACGCCGACGGCACGCCGACGATCGAGCTGAAGCCGCTCAGCGCTGATCCGATCAGCGTGGTGCTGGCCGCCGGCGACACGTCGGACAACATCTCTGCGGGTTCGATCATCCTGCGGTCGGTCTCCACCGGGGCAGGGGAAGGCACGTCGCTTGTCGATTCCGCAGGCAAGTTCGACGAGCGCCTTCCCGATGCCATCGGCGATGAGACCGTGTTCGTCCGCGTCACCTCGGGCACGGGCGCAGGGCAGTTGCGCCAGATTGTCAACGTAGAGTCTGGGACCGAGCTGAAAGTCGGATCGGCCTGGACCACCGACCTCGACGCCAGCAGCCGCTACGAGATCGTCACCGGCCAGCGGATCGTCGGCGGCGGCATCGGGTCGGCCACCGCCACGACCATCACCGATAACGCCACCAATTTCACCAACCGCCTCAACGAAAGCGGCACCTATTTCGTCGAGATCATCGACGGCGCCCAGCGCGGCGAGATCCGCCAGCTCACAAGCTGGTCGGGCAACCAGATCACCTTCGAGGAGCTGGAGGGGGCGCCGGGCGACCAGATCACGATCACCGGCCGCTACCAGATCTATCTGGGCGACCCGCAGAAGACCCTGCAGCATGACCTGCAGCGGGTGGTCAATGACGCCCTTCATGCCGCGCGCGACGGTGTTCCAGAGGGCACCGAAACCCTGCTGCGGCCCGGCGATCTGCTGATCAGCTGGACCGGCACGCGCTTTGTCACTGACGCGCCGGCGACGCGGCTGGTGGATATCCCCGAAGCGGATGAGCTCGACGGCGACGGCAAAATCATCCGCGCCGAAGGCGTGGAATACACCACCATCATCGACCGCGTCATGGCGTTTCAGGACTTCAATGAGGTCACCCTGAACGAATTGGGCCTGCTGTCCTCGCCCGTTCCCTTCGACGGGCGCTTCGCCGATCCGGCCGATCCGGACAAAACCATCGACGCGGTATTCATCGTCAGCATCGATGGCACCGACTACACGGTCACTGTCGCGGGCGCCGACACCAACGCCAACCTGGATATCAACGACCTCGTCGAGGACCTGAACGCCGCGTTGGAGGCGGCGATCATGGACGGTGTCGACGAGGGCGATACTGACGCCGTCGCAGCCGCCGAGGCGCTGGTCGCGCAGGTCAACTTCATCCGCCAGTCGCTCAACGGCTTTGCCGATGGCAACCGCATCGCGCTGAAGGGTGAGGGTATCGGTCGGCTGGAAATGCGCCTGCCCGACGTGGTGGAGGGCGACGACAAGGACAACGCCGCTGTCGTGCATCTGGGTCTGACCGAGGCGGTGAACGCGCGCGGGCTGGCGACCGAATTCTTCATCCGCGGCGACGAAAATGCGGACGGCGGCTTTGATCCGGCGGGTTTCAAGGCGGATATCAAGCTCACATTGGATGAGCTGGTCTTCGGGGCCACGCTGGGTTTCCTGGGTGTCGACGTCGAACTGGACAACCAGGCGACCATTACCGCCGGTCTCAACCTCAACATCGTCGATCCCGAAACGGGCGACGGTCGCGTGCTGATCCCCGATCTGTGGGGGCAACTGAGCCAGGGCAATTTCATTTATTTTCCCGGTGACGAGAACGGCGAGAACGAGGACGACGCGGCCGAGGGGCCGCGCGGCTTCCTGCAGCCCGAATTGACCTTCGGCGGAAAGTTCGAGTTCACCGCCGAGCCGGTCGGCCTGCCGCAAGCGGTCAAGGACGGTATCGCGCTCTTCCTCGGCACGGACGAACTCAAGATCCCGATCGCCATTGAATTCGGTCTTGCCGACGAAGAGCGCAAAAGCGATTTCGACGAAGGCACCTTCGCCTACAATCTCGAACTCGGTCGCGTCTCGGCGCTTGACCTCGGCTTTCTGTTCGTCGAGGCGCAAATCGACACGGAGTTGGCCGATGCATTCAAAGACCTGCTGAACGGGTTCCGTAACCTTTCCGTCGCCGACGTTCTGATGCTGCTCAACCGGGCGGTGGATTTTGTTTCGAACCTCGACGGGCAGTTCGGCGAAACCGTCGGGCAGATCTTCGACTTTCGGCTGCCGCTGGTGAACGTCAGCCTCAATGACACGCTCGACTTCGCCGAGGACATGTCGCGCACGCTCGAAGCGGTGATGGCCAATCCAGGTGCCTCGGTGCAGGAGCTGGAGGACGCGCTGCGCGAGGCGTTGGGCCTGCCCACGGGCGATAATGACGACCCCGATGCCGTCCTCGACGGTTTCGATCTGCGTCTGGGCTTCGATGCGGGGAATGCCGATGACGGCATCGACCCGGCCCTGCGCTTCGACCTGAGCTTCGGGTTCAGCTTCAGCGAAACGCTGAACATCGACCTTGATGTGGTGGAATTGCTCGAACTGGCCGGAATAATCACCCCGGGGCAGGATCTGGGCGAGTTCTCGCTGACCGAGTTTTTGGGGCTCGGTGGCGGCGGCACGCTCACCCTTGCTGGCGGCGGCGCCTTCGCGCTGGCGCTGGGTCTGCCGACCCTGCCGAACCGCGACACCGACGAGGGCGACGATGGCGAGACCGTCCTCGCGGATCTTGCCCCTTTCATCTATATCGGCGAGGACGCGACGCGGCTTGATTTCAACCTTGAGCTGACCGGCGAGAACCTGAATTTCGAGGGCCGGGTGCTGACGCTGGGGGTCTTCGTCAAGGAAGGCGAGGGTAGCCTGAACGCCGATTTCTCGCTGTATCTCGATCCCGATCGCGATCCTGCTCTCGCTGACGAAGAGGAAGGCAGCGAACGGTTGTTGTTCAGCGACATTTTTGGCGGCAGCGTGGCATGGGGCGACATTGTCGTGCCCAGTTTCGGCGGTGAAGCTGACCTGAGACTGCCCATCTATTTCCCGACCGAGAACAACAAGCTGTTCGAACTGGGGATAGAGCTTCCATCGCTGGCTAACCTGGTGAACCGGGCGATCACTGCCGGTGCGAGCGACGGCGAGTCGCCATTCGAGTTGCCGCTAGAGAGCGATATCTCGGCCACCGATCCGTTGGTAAAGATCTTCGCCAGCCAAGAGCCGATCGACTTCGAGAACGACGCGCCGATTAACAATTTTTCCGATATTTCCGGACTTTTCGTTCCCAAAATACCCAGCCTGCTCGACCTGCTGCTCGATCCGTCGATCATCGTGGACGGGATCGACATGGGGCTCGACTATCTGGAGGACGCGCTGCGCGGGCAGATCCTGGGCATCGACCTGCCGATCATCGGCGATGCACTGGCCCCGGCCGCGGATTTCATCGACGGCTTCCGCGGCCAATTCCTGACGCCCTTCGCCAACACGATCCTGCTGGGCATCGGTGACGAATACGAGTCATCTGCGCATCTGGTCCATGACCTGCTGTACCGGATCTTCGCGGACGATGCGGACGCCGACCTGATCTCGGCCTTCGGACAGCAGTTCGGCAACCTGGGCCTGCTTCAGACATGGGATGGCAGTGAGGGTGTATCGCGTTCGGACATTCGTGTGTCCGGTGCCTATGACAATGCCAGCGGCGAGCTGGGTGACCGCCAGGAAGATGTCGACTTCATCCAATTCGAATTCACCATCGGCGCCGTGCTCGCGAATCTGGATGTGCCGACCGGATTCGATATCGGCATTCCCGGGCTGGGACTGGCGCTGAACGCGGATGTGAACCTTAAAATACACTGGGAGCTTACACTCGGCTTCGGCATCGACGCGAAACAGGGTTTTTATCTGGTCACATACGAGGAATTCGACGACGCCGGAACTCTTGTTCTGGACGACGACGGCGAGGTTCAGTTCACCCGTAATACTGCCAGCATAACGGCCGAAGCCACGCTGAAGGGAACCAACGGCGACACCATCGAGGGCACACTGGGCTTCCTGCAACTGCGCGCGAAGGACCATGTTGCAGATGAGGACCAGGCCCAGTCCGAGGAGCCAAAATTCGAGCGCAAGCCCACGAACCTGACCGCGAATTTCTTCGTCAATCTGAAGGATCCCAAGCCCGACGACGACAAGGACAACCGCATCACCTTCCGCGACCTGACCTCGCGCAGCAATGGCATTTCCGACCTTATTTCGGCCACGCTGACCGGCGGCGCGCATGTCGGGCTTTCGGTCGAGGTAGATTTCGCCGGGCTGGAGGATTTCGACCTGCCCTTGCCGGTCTCGGCGCTGCCCTCGGTGGCGTTCGATTTCATCATGGATTGGGATTTCGGCGATTTCCAGTTCTTCAATGGTGGTGGCCAGATCGGCGATGCGCCGGAGGTGAGTCTCTACGACATCTCCCTTGATCTGGGATCCTTCATCGGCGAATTCGCCGGGCCGATCCTCGATATCTTTAGCGAAATCCTCGGGCCGCTGGAATGGCTGATCGGGCCGGACGGACTGTTGAATCAGCGCATCCCGATCCTGTCGGATCTGGCAGGGACCACGATCACGCTGAAGACCCTGGCCGAGGCCTTCGATCAAAACGCCAAGATCACGCCATTCCTGGAAATCGCCGAGCAGATCTTCGGCTTGCTGAAGATCATCGACGATGCGCAAGCCGAGGCAGAAAACGGAGACGGCATCAAGCTGAACTTCGGCGACCTTCACCTCCACCAACTGTTTGGCGACGCGGACCTGCGCGACGTGGATAGCCTGGGCAATTTTGATGCGGACGCATTGGAGGGCGCGGTCGGTGCGGCGAAGGACGCGGCAAAAGACATCAATTTTGATGGTGCACAAAGCTCGAAACAATTCACCAACACGCTGACCAAGGGCGATGCGGCCTTCAGCTTCCCGATTCTGTCGCCGAAAGCTGTATTTGAGCTTATTCTGGGCGCCGATGATGTCGATCTGGTGCAGATCGACCTGCCGGAACTGGTCTTCGGGTTCGAGTACCGACAGGTGTTCCATATCTTCGGCCCGCTGGCGGCGACGCTGCGCGGCGCCTTCTCGGCCACGCTCGATCTGGCGCTGGGCTACGACAGCTTCGGGCTTGCAAACTTCCTGAACACCGACAACCCGCTGGACCTGGTCGACGGGTTCTATTTCTCGACTGTCGATTTCGACACGGGCGAACGCAAGCCCGCGCTGACGCTGCGCGGCGAGATCGCGGCGGGTGCGTCGCTCAGCCTGGGCGTGGCCACCGCCGGCGTCGAGGGCGGGATCGCGGCGACGATCTTCTTCGACTGGAACGATCCCAACCAGGACACCAAGGTCCGCCTGAAGGAGATGCTGGGCAATATCGACGCCAACTGGGACAATCTCGGCCCGCTGGCGGTGATGTCGGTCTTCGACATCACCGGCGTGATCGAATGGTTCTTCAGGGCCTTTGTCGAAGTCAACCTGCTGTTCTTCAAGTTTTCTGACTCCTGGAACCTGGGCGGCGGCGTGATCGCCGAATTCGAGATCCCGTTCGAGCGCCAGGGCGTGCTGGGCGATAAGTCCGGCGACACGCTGACACTGAACGTCGGGCCTAACGCGGCCTCGCGGCTCCAGGGCAACACCACCGATGGCAGCGAAACCATCTTCGTGCGCAGCACCTCCGACAACACGGTCCAAGTCTGGTCGCCGCAGTTCAATGTCTCGTCCGGTCTGCCGCAGACGTTCACAGGCATCAAGAAAATCGTCGTCAATGGCGGCAATGGCAACGACACCATCGACATGTCCGGGGTCACCCATGCCATCGAGGTGCAGATCGACGGCGGGCGCGGCAACAACACGATCATGCTGGGCTCGAAGGAGTCCGAGAGCCAGGCGACGGGCGTCATCCGCGGCGGCTCGGGGGCGGACACCATCTTCGTCAATGCGCCGGACATCACGATAGATGGCGGCGGCGGCTACGATCAGATTACCGCCTTTTCGCGCGGCGGTTCGATCGGCGCAGGCAGCGGTGGCGGCAATGTCGTCATCCAGGGCGGCGGCAATAACACCCTTGAGCACATAATCGAAAAGGGCACCAACCGCCTGAACCTGAGCGATGCGGGCAACAACACCGAGCATCGCGTCGTGTTCGACCGGACCATCGGAACCGACAACGTGATCTTCGGCTCGCGCGATGCCAGCACCACGACAGTGCTCGATTTCTCGGCCATTCAGGGCGAGACGGTCACCTTCACGTTGAAAGAGGGCGCGGCGAGCATCAACGGCACCACCTCGGACAGCGGTTACGTGGTCATCGCGCAGTGGGGCTCAAACAAGGTCACCATCGACGGCTATGTCGATCTGATCATTGGCAGCCGCTCGGGCGACGTGTTCAACATCCACGGTACGCATGATTTCGGAGCCGATGGCCGCGAACTGGTTCTCGACGGCGGCATGGGGCGCGACGAATACTATGTCTACGCCTGGGACGGCGCCGGCAGCGGACCGCCCAACATGGATATCCGCCTGCGCGACACCGGCACCGATTCGTGGAACAACGACCAGTTGTTCGTCATCGGTGCGTCGGGCGACGATGATGTCGCCGTGCTGCAGGATGACGACGAATACTATGTCGAACTGCGCTATGCCGGCGACACGACACAGCGCATCAGCTTCTTCAACAAGAACGGGGCGACGGATGACAATGGTGACCTGATCACCCAGCTCACCGATCTCAACAAGGTCGAGCGGGACGCGGATCAGACTGACGCCTTCCTGCCCGACCGGCTGCGTCTTGGCGAAGCGTTCACCCATGAGAACCTGCCCGCGGGCATCGCCCAACTGGTGATCGAAGGTCGTGATGGCAACGATGTGATCCAGGTCGGCGCCATGCCCGAACAGATGGGTCTGCGCGTGCTGGGCGGGGGGGGTGACGACACCATCGTCATCGGCTCGGGCGTCTATCATGCGTGGAACGACGGCGACCCGAACCCGACGCTCTCAGGGATCGCCGACCAGGTCGCGGCCAACCCGACGCTGGGCGGGCTGCGGGTCTTCGGCGGCGCGGGTAGCAACGCGCTGATCGTCGAAGACAGCGACAACACGACGGGCAAGACCGGCGAACTGATCAAGTCCGACAATGACGGCTGGATGGAGATCGAGGGGCTGGGCCTGGGCGCGACGCTCGAACTCATCGAGTTCCAGAATCTGGAAGTGCGGCTGGGCCAGGGTGACGACCGTTTCGACATCCGCAGCACGCTGTATTTTGAACGCCCGAACAACCCTGACCTGATCATCGAGGATCTGCGCGTCTATGGCGGCGATGGCGCCGACCTGATCCAGTTGCACGACGCCGAGCCGGACACGGTGGTGCGGCTCTTCGGCGACTATCCGGTCGATCTGCTGGCCGACAGCGACGGCACCAACACCGGCCCCGGCGGCAACGACATCATCAACGTGCTCGGCACGCGCGGCCAGACCTTCGTATTCGGCGGGGCGGGGAACGACGGGATCACCATCCAGTCCATCGACGCCGAGACCTTCGTTTATGGCGGCACCGGCGACGACCGGATCAACGTGGGCGTGATGGTCGACGCCGCTTCGGGCCGTCTGTTCGATGCGCGCACGGAGGACCTGTTCCGGGCCGAAGGCGACGGCGTGGTGGTGAACCCCGATGCCGCGCTGATCCTCATCGACCCGCGCACCGGAAAGCGCACCGATACCGGCGCGAACGGCCAGATCCAGCGCAATGTCGCGCTGTCGGTAGAGGGCGAGGTGCTGTCGCCCAACCGGATCGGGGCCGAGCTGACCCTGAATGGTCAGGACGGCGGCGACAGCTATTTCATCTGGCTGGGCGGCGAGGGCCGCTCCGACATCAATGTCTATGACACCGGCGCTACCGGTGACGACGCCATAACCATCCATGGCAGCGACGGCGACGATCTGTTCCTGATGCGCGCGGGCATCGACCCCGATCAGGATATCGGTCTTGGCAAGACCGGCCGCATCGCTTTCGCGGCACTGTTCAACGAGAACCGCGATAGCACCCGCGACGTTATCGAGCGGGTGAATTATTCGCGTAATTCCGACGAAGGTACTGGCATCAACGGCGGGATCACCATCGACGGCGCGGGCGGTTTCGGCGAATTCTTCGTCGACGATACGCTGGCCGCCATGACCCTGATCGGGGCCGTGGAGGGCAATTATTTCCAGTTCGGCCAGCTTTACAATTCCGAGCGCATCAGCGACGACTTCACCGGCATCGCGTTCGAGGACGCCTTCTATACCGTTGAAACGACGCGCGGCTGGCTCAGCAATGGCGTCAGCTTCGATCTGACCGCTCAGGGGGCCGAAAACTTCTCGAACGAGTTCGTGGTTCTCAACAACCAGGCGCCGCTGAACCTCTATGGCGGCAACGCCAACGACATTTTCGTCGTGCGCAGCTTCGCGCAGGTCGGCTCGGTCGACCCGCAGCGCAAAAGCATCGATATCTCGACCGGCGGCGGCGAGAACTTCATCGAATATGTGGTGGGCGCGCCCGTGAACATCGACGGCGGCGGCGGGTTCAACACGATGTTGGTGATCGGAACCGAGTTTGCCGATGATTACGTGATCACCGAGGACGGCATCTTCGGCGCCGGCCGGCTGGTCAATTTCGTCAACATCCAGCAGTTGGAGGTGGATGGCGCCGAGGGCAACGACCGATTCTTCATCCTGGGCACCGCACCCGGGACCTCGACCATCATCTCTGGCGGGCTCGGCTCGGATGCAGTGTTCATCGGCGGCGAGGCGCCGGACATCATCAGCCGCGATCTGCTTGGGCATTCCGGCATCATCAGCCACAGCCTGATCAGCGACGATCTGCGCTGGAACGGGCTTAAGGTCGACGAGATCTCGGCCAATGTGGCCGATAACGACGAACCCGGAATCGTGGTCACCGAAACCGGCGGCCGCACCACGCTCGTCGAAGGCGTGCGCAAGGATTCCTATTCCATCGTGCTGACGCGCGCACCGCTGCTTGGCACCGAAGTCACAGTGACAGTCTCCATGCCCAAGCGCCCGGTCGGCACGGGCGAGGATCGTGAGCTGCGCAACTTCGTTCAGTTCGGCGAGGATGAAACCGGTGACTTCGACGATACGCTCGAGCTGGTCTTTACGGCCGATAACTGGTTCGACCCCCAGGACGTCTGGGTCGAGGCCAAGGGGGATGAGCCGTTCACGGGCATCGTTTCGGGCTTCGTCGCCCATGACGTCGCCGGTGACCGGCTGACCGGCACCACCACCACTGCCCTGCGGGTCGCAGGTGCGGACCCGAACCTTCTGGTCCATGTTGGCGCGAATTACGAACCCGACAGTCTGCGCGGCGTGATTGTCGAGATCACCGAAGGTCCCGGTACAGGCCAGACCCGCGTGGTGATCGGCAACACTGCCGACACACTGACGCTGGACAAGCCCTGGGTGCTTGATCCTGTCGCGGATAACGACAAGGCTGACCCCGCCAACCAGAGCGAATACCAGTTCCGCCTTTACGAGGGGCTGGCAATACCGGCCGTGCAGCTGAAAGCCTATTTTGCCGATTTCGGCGCCGCGTTGCTGGAACCGGGCGGCGGCGTGAAGGTGATCGAGCAGGCGGGCGAGTTGTCCTGGAATGCGGATTCGCCTTTTGTCGGCAGCTACCAGATCGTGCTGACCGATCAGCCTACCGACGACGCGACGATCACCTTCGAGATCCCCGCGGGGCTGACCCTCGCCGCTGCCGACGGCAAAGAGATTACCGGGCTGACCTTCACGTCGGGCAACTGGAACACGCCGCAGACCGTGCTCGTTACAGCCGCGGCCGATGGCGTCGCGCAGAAGGCGCGCACGGTCGAGATCGGCCACATGCTGGACGGCCAGCCGCTCGAAACCCTGTTCGTGCGGGTGACGGACGGCGACACCCCCTCGGTCATCATCACCCAGTCCGACGGCCATACCTCGGTAATCGAGGGCGGCGCGCTTGATGTCGGGAAGGTCGACACCTCGGTGCTTGGCGAGGACCCCGATGCAGGGAGCATCGAAGGTCTGCTAGATGCCCTTTCCTCTGGCATCTTCACCGACAGCTACACGATGATGCTGAGCCAGGCGCCGAGTGATGAGGTGCATATCGTCGTTCGGGCCGAGGGGACGCGCACGACCAAGGGCAATCTCGTCAACTTCGGAGAGCAGGTCGAACTCGCGCTTAAGGACGATGCGGGATTCTACTCCTTCCAGCTCGCCGACGAGGCCGACGACAACCTCGAGATCGACGGCCAGTTTTACAAGCGCGTGGACGGGGCGGGCGGCATCGTCATCGTGAGCTTCACAGCCGGTACGGAAGGTAACTGGAACGAGGCGCAGACAGTTCATGTGCAGGCGCTGGACGATCACGTGATCGACGGCGGCGATACCAAGGTGTTCGGCACCCGCGCCGACGATACCAGCCGCATCCAGGGGCCACTGGAATTGCGCGGCGGCGGCGGGCAGGGCTCGCTCGTCGGGCTGCCGGTGGCGCTGCTGTTCCCGAATGACGAAACCAACGACTACCTCGCCACAGGCGCCGTAGCCGAGCAGGCGAATGCAGGAAGCAACGAACTTGTCGTGACCGGTGAGGATCTGGCGGCCTTCATCGATCGCTACGGCCTGGATTTCGGCCTCGATACGGGACGGCCGATCTACGATGCACTGATCGGCCTGAGCTTCCGCCTGATCTCGGGCGAAAACGGCACCTATTTCGACGAGCAGTTCATGCCGCAGGTAAACGATATTCCGCCGCCGCCGTTCGCTGAGCCATTGCAGGAGTTCGATCCCTTCGACCCCGAGGCGCAGTTGCGCATCCCGTTCCGCGAGATCGTCGACTGGGCGTTTGTGGATGATAACGATGCTACAGCCGGCATCCGGTTGATCTTCCCCGAGGCTCTGCCCTGGGTTGCTGTCACGCAAGAAGGCGACGAATACGTCTTGATCAATTCCTCGCCAGCTAGTTTCTTCGCCCGCGAGGAAGAGCAGGTCGATCTGCTGTTCGTCCGCGACACCGACGCGCTCACGGATGAAAGTGGCCGGCTGATTTTCCACACCGAAAACCCCGAGGATTCGGAGGGTGTACCCCTCTACGAGGTCGATCTCGAGAATCGCGGCCAGCTCGTTGGCCTCGGCATGGGACCCGCCCGCACCATCGGTCTGGGCGATGACGCAGTGCGTCTGCCCGGCGGTATCGTCTTCGACGAGATCGAGATGCTCGATATCGCGCTCGGCAGTGGCGACAACCGCTTCGTCATCGAGGGCACCCATGGCGGCGCTACCCGGCTGCATACCGGCGCGGGCGACGATATGGTCGAGGTCTGGACCGTTGCCGGTCAGACCACGGTCATCACCGGCTCTGGCGACAACGTCACCGATATCGGCAAGCCGGGCGCGGATGATCTGCACAGCCTGGCAGAGATCGCGGCCCTTCTGACCGTGGCCGGCAGCGTGCCCGAGGCTGACGCCCGCATCACCGTGCGCGGCGAGCCGGATGTGCTGGCCCGGGGCGATTCCGCCCTGGACTCGGACAAGAAGTCCGTGCTGGCGCAGGGGTCCACGAACGAGCAGGAAATCTTCCTGCGCAACGCCGATGGTGGCGATTTCACCCTGCGCTTCAAGGGTGCGGTTGCCGACGATACGGTGCAATCGCCCATCGGCGAAGAAACCGCGCCGATCGCCTATGGCGCCAGCGCCGCCGACATCCTTACGGAACTCCTGGCGCTCGAAGGGATCTCCGAGGGCGATCTCTCGGTCGAACGCTTCGGCGATCGCATCGTCATCCGCTTCGCCGGGGATGGCGCCTATGCCAAGACGCCGATGCACACCTTCGGCGTGTCCAGCACCGGCCTCACGTCAAGCGGCTACAACACTCTGAACGTGCTGGGCACAGAGGATGCGGACAGCGTCTGGGCCCTGCTGACGCAGACGACACTGACCGGCATGGGCATGCCCGTGCACAATGCGATCCAGACGATCTACCTGGACGATCCGCTGCCCGGCGCGGCCAATCGCGACTTCACCCTTGGCTTCGCGGGCGCAACCACCGACGCGCTGAACCGCGACATGTCCGCGGGCGAGATTCAGGTCGCGCTGGAGGAACTGGACAGCATCGGCACCGGGAACGTCGCTGTCTCCAAGGCCGACCGGGTCATCGTCGTGCGCTTCCAGGGGCATCTGACGAACGAAAAGGTGGCGCCACTGACCTCGGACGCCGGCTTCGTCCACATCGCCGCGCGCGAGGCCGGCATCGATCCGCTTGACGATCCGGAAATCACGCCGAGCGCCGATGCCAGCGAACGCAACGATATCCAGACCCTGACCATCGAGGCCACGGGCGGCAGTTTCACCCTGGCACTCGACATTCTCGGCGAAACCGGGCCGATCGCCCACAATGCCACCGCCGCAGAACTGAGCGAGGCGCTGCAGCGGCTGCTGCCCAACCGCTTTGCCGATGACATCGCGGTGCAGCGCCTTGGCAATGTCTATCACATCGCCTTCCAGGGCATGCTGCGTGCGGTCATGGACGGCGATGGCGTGGGCTTCCTGACCGTGGACACGGACGATCTGGACGGGGCGGCGCATCTCGCCACCCGCATGGACGGCATCAACTACTACGGCATCCAGGAACTCAACATCGGCTTCGGTGTGGCGGATACCGAGGGCACGGGTCATGTACTGAACGTGCAGGGCACCACGGCGGAGGTGACGAACATCAACCTCAATGCCGGCGACGACCGGATCTTCGTCTCGTCGGATGCCGATGTTGACCACGACACCGTGTTCCCTGTCGGCGCCGCGTATGGCTTCGACTTCCTGACCGGACACCTCGATCTGATCCTCGGCGATCTCAACATCGACGCCGGCGAAGGCCGTCATCAACTCATGGTCAGCGACGAGGCCACGGATCAGGCCAAGGGCACGGACGCCGGGCCGGTGACGATCCAGCGGTCCGGGGATGTTGCAGCCGCGCATAGTGTGCTCGATCACATCGAGATCGAGATGCTGGACTGGGCCGGGGGCACGATCCGCTTTGGCGCCCACGACGATGCCAACTTCTTCGACGGCATCACCCTTTGGGGCGGCGCCCACGGCAACGTCTTCGCGGTCGACGCAACGCACCTGCGCGCGGAGGGGGCGTATTCCACCCTGACCACGCTGAATTCGGGGATCGGCGACGATGCGGTCTACATCAGCCTTGAGGCCGATGTCGATGGGCATCTCGTACTCAACGCGCAGGAGGGCGACGACTGGGTCGACGCCCGCGGCTCAACGCTGCCGCTGATCCTGATGGGTCATGACGGGGACGATACGATCTTCGGCGGCGACGGCGGCGACATCATCTTCGGCGATCGGGGACGGATCGTTCACTTCGACGGGGACACGGAAACCACCGTGATCGGCCATGGCGGGCGCTTCGATTACACGGATGGGCGCCTCGATCTGGCGAACATGATCCGGAGCGTGATTGCCGAAGCCGACGGCATCGTGCTGGAGGGCGGCCGGGATGTGCTGATCGGCGGCGACGGCGACGACATCATCTTTGGCGGCTCCGGTTCGGATTTGATCGACGGCGGTGCAGGGCGCGACCTGATCCTTGGCGACAACGCCGAGCTTGACCGGCTCGACACGCAGGGCGATTTCGTCAACCCCCGCTTCCGGGCACTGAGCGGCGAAGAGATCTATGACACCGACGTGGGCAAGACTGGCGACCTGCTGATCGACCGCGCGGCGCAGTACGCCGATCCCGATTGGGATGGCGCGCCGCCGGTCTGGGGCGATCTGGTCATATCGTTGCATGACGGGCTGACCGTTCCCGATGGGGAGGATGCGACTCCGACGCAGGGCGACAACCATATCGCCGGCGGTGCGGGCAGCGACATGATCTTCGGTCAGCGCGGCGACAACACCATTCAGGGTGGCGGCTCCGTATTCTGGGATGTCTGGCAAGGCCACGGGGTTGAGGATGTCGATCGCCTTGGCGGATGGGTCGACCTGGACGGCCTGAACCCGGAAGATCCCAATCGCTCGGCCTTCGAACGCGACAGCTTCGACCTCGCCGAGCAGCTGATGCCGCGCCCGGAAAACCCGATGCTGCTCCCGCGCTCGTTCGAATCCGCCAGCGACGGGGACGATTATATCGAGGGTGGATCAGGCACCGATGTTATCTTCGGCAATCTCGGCCAGAACGACATCATCGGTGGCAGCTCCAACCAGTTCGGGCTGACCGAATGGTGGCAGCGCGACGACAGTGGCGACAACATCATCTTTGGCGGCGCGGGCACCCGCATCGACCGGCTGGACGAGGGACACGGCGGGCTGGTCAGCTTCGAAGACCGGCACGCGCGCAACGCCAGCGTCATTCTGGGCGATAACGGCAACATCTTCCGCCTGGTCGGCACGAATGGCCAAGACGGCGGCGAAAACCTCGGTTTCAACTACGATGCGGAGGATCCGACCCGGGGCGATCTGCGCGTCAAGGCGCGCGGGGTCGATCTGCTCGACCATCTGCGGTGGGAGCTGGCGCAGGAGGCCGGTGTCAGCGTGCCGGTCCATCTGGGCTTTGTCCAGACCATCGGCGCGGGCGACCTGATCCACGGCGAATCCGGCGACGACGTGATCTTCGGCATGGGCGGCGATAACGTGATCTTCGGCCATGCCGGCGACGACCTCATCGTCGGCGGCTTCGGCAACAACTGGATCTCGGGCGGCATGGGCAACGACGGCATCCTTGGCGACGACGGGCTGATGCTCATCAGCCGCAACGGCTTTGCCGAGCCGCTTTACGGCATCGCCGCAGAGGACCAGCGCAACATCTCCACCCCCGGTGGGCTCTGGGTGGCAGAACTCTACACCGAGGGCGAGGTGCGCCACGTCTCGCGGATGTTCGGCTTCGCCTACGAGACCGGCGGCAACGACATCATCTATGGTGGCATCGGCAACAATTCGATCCACGCCGGCGCGGGCGATGACGCCATCTCGGGTGGCGAGGCGCTGCCGGACTACTTCAGCGGTGAACTCAACTGGCTGATGAAGCGGACGCAGAGCCCCGAGATGGAAGGGCTTGCGCCGGAGGCGTGGTTCTACCAGGTCGCGCCCTACAACCCCGGCGACATCCTGCAATACACTGACGAAGAGGGGCTCTGGTTCCGTCTTTACAACGAGATCGATCCGCTGCGCCTGATGCTGATCGACGCAAGCGGCCAGCGCGTCGAGGCGGCCGAGATCGACCTTGCCTTCAAGGATCCCGAAGGCGATCAGACAGACCTCTTCAATGTCGATCTGCACAATTCCACCTGGGTTCGGGCGGGCACAGATGAGGTCGTTTACGACTTCTTCCTCAACTTCGATCCCACCGAAGGCGAACGCGACACCCGCTTCCCCGACGACCCCGAGGCGGGCCTGCCCAGCGACGGCGATGATGTGATCTTCGGCAATCTGGGTAACAACTGGATCATCGGCGGGACCGGGCGCGACCATATCTGGGGCGGCTGGGGCGACAATGTCCTCAATGCCGACGACAACCATCTGAGCACGCTCTTCGGTCCTGATCCGCTCGCCAACGACGTAGAAGATCCCTACCAGTCCTATGCTGATTTCGTCGTCGGCGGGGCCGGGCGCGATGTGCTGATCGGCAATACCGGCGCCGACCGCCTGATCGACTGGATCGGCGAGTTCAACACCTATGTCGTGCCGTTCAGCCCGGCTGGTGGCCTCCACATCTGGCGGCTGGCGCCGAGCCCGAACGTGCTCGACTTCCTCCTGGAACTGTCGCGCGCCGACGGGGCGGATCAGAACCTCGGCCTCGACCGCGGCGGCGATCCGGAGCGGCAGGGCGAGCCGATGGGTGAGATCGCGCTCGTTACCCGAGAAGACGACGCCTGGGGCGATCAGTCCGGCGCCCCAGCCAAACCCTTCCCCGACCGCTATCCCGGCCAGCGCGAGCTGATGTGGCGCGCGCTGCCGGGCGAGAATGCCGGTCCGGGTGGCGGTGGCGGCGGCGGTGGCGGTGGCGGTGGC
>Ga0114946_10000827_pt1 | contig 21112 bp, 17 predicted proteins | sample WalLakDeSediment_FD_88676 | JGI IMG/M metagenome (GOLD analysis project Ga0114946, IMG submission 88676) | Lake sediment microbial communities from Walker lake, Nevada to study Microbial Dark Matter (Phase II) - Walker Lake 11/02/13 Deep Sediment | ecosystem: Environmental > Aquatic >...
AGGAAGCTCACTCATCCTCTCGAAGCGGTGCCCTTCATTGGTGACATCCCTTCCCCTTCCTCCCCACATCCCAACGCCCAACCCAATGACAGGTTTGCAGACACAGATGTTGTTCCTGTCTTCGTACACAGGAGCCATACCTTCATATCTCACTTCTTCCGGTGCGATGTACTCCGGATCGATCTTGAAGCCTGTGAGCCGAGCATACATGATGCGTCCCTCCACAGGCCCCTTGAGAGGACGTTCCGCCTTGTCGTAGATGACTGCTGTCTCGCGATGGATTGCCTCGGCACGCCGTTTTACGAAGCAGTAGTCGAATCGTGCGCTGGGCGCATCAATGGACGCCAGGGCGCGTTTCCTCTTTTCTTTCTCAGGCTCGTCTTCAGGAAGCCATCCCATGCTGTCGCCCGAATCGTTCATGGCCACAGCCGCCACAAAAGGCGAAGCGTCCCGATAGTCCACATCATGGTCCTTCTCCAGGAGATAGGCCGCATACCCGATGGTATCCCCGTGGATGAGCTTGTCATTGTATCCTCCCACATGAGGATGGGCTGCCACCCAGACGAACATCCCTATCTCATCGCCTTCCGCAGTGATGAATTTGAGGACGGTGATCGTCCTGTTCACGTTTTCGTGTTCCCCCAGCTCGTTTTTGTACTTGTCCCGCTCCTCGATAGGGTTGCCAAGATAGGCTTCAGGAGAACGGCTGCAAGAGAATCGCTTTCCCACTCTCGGATCCCCTACCCCGCGTCCCATCTTTATGTAGCCTGGCGTGAGCCGTTCGTGTGCGTCTTCAATGGACTTCGTGATGCCGTCCACAATGTTCTCGAAGCTCTCTTCACAAAAGCCGGAACCGATGGCAAGGTTGAGACCCCAATGTCCGAAGCAGCCCCCCGGTGCGCTATGGGTGTGGGTGGCGCAAATGAGGACGTTCTGTTCCGTATAGATGTCGCCAAATTTCGCCCTAAGGCGGTTCACCACGGCCAGGTGCAGATCTTGAGACATCATGCCCTGCTCGACGACCACGAGAACAAGGCGATTCTCCGTGGTTCTGTCTTGAATCACGAAGGCCCGGGACCGAGTTCTCAAGAAAATGCCCTCGCCCGTCTGGTCGAAGTTGACCATTCCCGCGAACATAACACCCACAGGAGGCCCCGTGGTGTCATGCATTCCCGCTCCGATTCGGAAGGGTGGCTCCTGGCCTGAGGCCCGATTCGATGGACCTGGCAACAAGAGGCCCATCCATATAGAAAAGGAAAGCGAGAGTAGAATACGTCGCGCCATACGGGCTCCGGTTGTGTAGGGCTTGCGAGCCCCTAGACAGTCCGACCTTTTCACCAAGGTCTCTACTACTACAATAATCGATGCTTTCAAACGTGGCAACCCCGTGCGTGCCAGAATTCAGTCGGGCTGTCCCTCGTTAAATCGCAGGAACGCGCTCACCATACACGAGATAGAACTGGCGGAAATTGCGCAGATTTGGGACAGAGAAGCCCCTTCCGTAGCGGTTGGTCAGTCTTTGGGACAGGTCGGCGATCACCCTCTTGCCGTATTCTGTCCTTTCAGCCCCCTGTTGCCTTTCTTCAACGATCTCCTTGCCAATCAGCCAATAGGCGACAACCATCGCACTGTTGACCGTGCGTGAGACGTGAGTCTGGGCATCCTCCAGAATCGAGACGACCCGGTTGAACAGCGCGCCTTCGGGATGCTGTGGTTCAAGGTGGTTCGCCTGAGGCACTTCGATTTCTCCCAGGAGGCCCGACCGAGATGAGGAAGCTGTGAAACATTCAGTGAACCCGAACCAGAGACAAACCGTCGTGGGAAGAGGAGAGAACAGCATCTCTGTCTCTTCTCCGCCAAGGGCTGCGTTTGGATCGGATTCACTGAATATTTACAATTCATTCCAGTATAATGCAAGCATGCGTGTTCATTTTGTGGGTATAGGCGGAAGCGGAATGAGTCCCTTGGCCCAGCTTAGAGCCTGGGAAGGAGATTACGTTTCAGGTTCAGACCGTTCCCATGATAGGAAACAATCGCCCGATCGCTTTCGCGTGCTCCAAGAACAAGGAATTTTCTTGTATCCGGAGGATGGAAGCGGCGCGACCTCGGACTGCCAGGTGATGATCGTTTCCGCGGCCATCGAAAGAAACCATCCTGATTGGGAAGAAGCCATAAAACGAGATATTCCTGTCCTCAGCCGTTCCCAGGAACTGGCTCGGCGTTTCGGCCACAAGACAGGCGCGGCCGTGGCTGGCACATCCGGAAAATCCACAACCACAGCCATGTTGTCCCACATCCTGGTCCATGGAGGAATGGATCCGGAGGTGATATGCGGAGCGGAACTTCCGCTCCTGAAAGGGACGAGGGGACTGGGCAACGCTCGAAGCGGAGGCTCAGATATCCTGGTGGCCGAGGTCGATGAAAGCGACGATAGTATCTTACAGGTCTGTCCTGAACATGCCCTGTTGACCAACCTGGGCAAGGATCACAAACCCATGGAAAAATTGATCTGTCTCTTCGAAGGCCTGTGCGACAGAACCCGGGGCGATATCATTTATTCCGAGGAAGATGAACGATTGAAGGCCATGATGTCTGGACGATCCAACGCTCTGTCCTTCGGAGTCAGTGGACAGGGAGATTATGCTCTGGAGGTGTTGCTTTTATCCCCATGGGAAAGTTTTCTATCCTGGAAAGGAAAGACCTTTACCCTGCCTGTCCCAGGATTGTTCAACGCGAGAAATGCCGCTGCAGCCTTGGCCTTGGCGGAGCGAATGGGACTGGATCCATGGAAATCGATCAAGGACCTGGAACATTTTCGAGGAGTCCATCGTAGAATGGAACGATTGGGGTCTCCTCGAGGCATCACCATCGTCGACGATTTCGCGCACAACCCGGACAAGGTCAAATCCTCTCTTCATCATCTATGCGCCCATAGCTCTCGATGCTTCATTTTCTTTCAGCCCCATGGGTTCGAACCGTTTCGTTTCTTTTACCAGGAACTTTGCGACGTTTTCCTCTCGGAACTGAGAGAAACCGACGTTCTTTTCATCGCGCCCATCTACTACGCGGGGGGCACAGCCCTGAAGGATATCCAGTCAAAGGATCTGGCTGATTCTCTGTGTGTATCCGGGCTGGACGCTCGAGCTCCCAAGGATCGTTCCGTGTTTCTGGAAGAAGTCTTGGCTCAAGCCCAATCCGGGGACACGATCGCGGTTTTGGGCGCGCGGGATCCCACCCTTTCCGACCTGTGCCGTCAAATCCTCGCTCGACTCTCCTCTTGATCTGGGTGAGGGTCCAGAACAAAACAACTTCGCAGGTATGGGGATGAAACTGTCGTTAGATTCGAATGCAACGATGGAGCGAAACCGTAGGCGTATCCGAGATACGTTGAGGATTTCGCGATGGAGGCGCGTTCGAAGACAAGGATAGAGTTGCCCCTCAGAATGTGAAGTTATGTTGTCCTGGGCCCTAAGCATTCAAGGCAAATATTCAGTGAACCTGACCTGATTTGACCTGATTTGACCTGATTTGATTTGATTCTTTGCGTCCCCATTATCCCCAGGGTTTAACAATATAGGCGATCCCACGTCTCTTCCAGTCCTCTTCCATGCTTTGAAACCGGACCGTGATCAGATCCGTCTCTTCTGTGCCTTGATAGAGGATCAGTCCGGCCACAACCGCGACCGTGGGACAGGTACAGGCCAGAGAGACCGAAAACAAGAGGAGACCTATCCCGGACACGATGCCCACGATGATAAGACACAAAAAGGTAAAAAAGAGCCAAATGAGGAGAAAGGGATGAGCCACAGCCAGAAGGAAGGATACCTTCACAATCCTCTTCCAACCCCTCTTGAAATGACAAAGAACAGGAAAGAGATACAGACATAAACTGGACAGGATCAGGCCCACCCAGAAGAAGATCCCTGCCCCAACCATGCCTATCACAGGCGACTTGTCCGAAACGATGAAGAGATAGAAGGCCACATTGGCACCACACACAAATCCCAGAAAGACAAGACACGCACAGATCAAGGTGGCCCGCGCGCCCAGGTCCCTGATCCCGAGGAAAAAAGCACCAATTCCTTCATCTCTTCCGGCCAGAAGGGAATGCACATAGGCAAACACTCCCGCGGTCACCGCCGGCATGGTGACGATAGGGATGCAAAAGAGAAACCAGAGCATGTTGACCAAAGCCATGGAACCCATATGGTCGTACCAAAGCCAAAGGCTTCCGGACAACACGGTCTTGAAGGAAACCCGTTTCTTCATGTCGATGTGTCGCTCGTGTCTTCTTTCTTTTGCGCCAACCCTACCACCACCACCATCTCCCCTTTCCTCTTGCGTTGTAGAAAGACCTCGGCCAGACAGGATGCGCTTCCTCGCATGAATTCCTCATACATCTTGGTCATCTCCCGACCAATCACGACTGGAGGATCCTGTAAACAGTCCCTCAACAGGGACAACGTGGGAGCCATCCTCTGGGCGTGTTCGAAAAAGACCAGAACATCCGAAGCTTCCCTGGCTTGAAGGAATTCCCTTCTCTTCCTGCCCTCCCTCCTGGGAAGAAACCCGGCAAAAAGAACTCGACGGCCTTTGAAGCCACTTACACACAAGCACGCCATCACTGAAGATGGACCGGGCACTGGAGACACCGTATATCCCGCATCCACCACCACCCTAACCAGTTCAGCGCCCGGATCGGACAGACCAGGGGTGCCTGCTTCGGAAATCAGAGACACCGTATCCCCGGCTTGCAGACGGCTCACAACCCAAGGCGCGCGTCGAGTCTCGTTGCCCGCGAAACAACTCAAAGGCCGATGAAGGATCCCGTATCGTTCCAACAATGTCCTGGCGCTTCGTGTATCCTCCGCCAGAATCACATTCGAGGATCGCAACACCTCCACCGCCCTGAAGGTGATATCCTTCAAGTTTCCTATGGGCGTGGCCACGATGAAGAGCTGTCCCACCCCATCCTGCATCTCGTCAGTCCCACCTTTCCATCAAGGCCAAGACCTTCAACGCTTCCACCGCTTGGCAGCCGATATGTCCTGGCACTTCCTCCAGCGCGCAGGCCGCCCCCAAAGCCAGGGCCCTGGAAAGAACCGACCCAGGATCATCATCCCTGAGGTATCCATAGACCATTCCGGCCAGAAAAGCATCTCCGCATCCCACGGTGCTGACGACTCGGCTCAGAGGGATCCTTCCCCACCAAATCTCTCCTTTCCATCCCAACACAGCGCCGCCTTCACCCAGAGAAATTGTGGCCATCTGAACCCCTCTATTCCAAAGCTCCTGCACCGCCCACAACCAGTCTTCTTTCCCGCGCAAGTCCTTTCCAAACAAATTCTCGGCTTCCTGTTGATTCGGCTTCACCAAAGAAGGCGCGCTGGATAGCGCCGCGGCTAGGGCCTGTCCCGACGTATCCAGACAGACAGGCACTCCTCCCGCCTCTTGAATCAGTACACCATAGGCATTTTGAGGTAAGCCCGGCGGCAAACTTCCTGTTAGAACGAGACACGAAGCGTTTGCAATAGTTTCCCGCAATCTATCGATCAACAAATCCCAGCAAGAAGGGGACACCGTGGGGCCAGCGTCGATGAGATGGGTCTCCTGTTCACCCATCCCGTCTGTCAAGATGGTCACATTGATTCGGGTCTGTCCCTCGGGAAGTCTGATGTGGCTGCCATGGATTCCCTCGGCCTCCAGCAGGTCAACCCATAGTTGACCCATCCTGCCGGCCAAGAGATTCAGAGTCTCGACCGATTCGCCCAGGCTTTGGAATGCGCGACCGACATTGGCCCCCTTGCCTCCAGCATAGCAAGCCGTCTTTCGAACACGGACGGTCCGTCCCTGCTGCCAGGCCGGAACATGAAGAACATAGTCCACGGAGGGATTCAGGTTGGCCACGACGATAGGAGGTCTGAGTTGCACCTCATTCCTGGTCAACCCTGCTCCTTTCGTTCTTCGAATCCGGCCCGTTGATCGTTCGTTGCAGATGACAAACCCGACGGATCTCTTCCACCTGAAAAGGAGCCCTCACTCCATTGTCCAAACTGACAAAGACCTGGCCGCTGATGACATTGACATCCACCACCATGCCCTGCCCTTGAGGCGTATCCACTATGGTCTTGATCCGTGGAAAACTGTTTCTCACGTTTCGATAGGTCTCATATTCGTACCGAAGACAACACATGAGTCGATCGCAAATGCCGGAGATCTTGGATGGGTTCAAGGTCAGACGCTGTTCCTTGGCCATCTTGATGGATACCGGGTCGAAATCGTGGCAATGCAGGGTACAGCACAGAGTACACCCGCAGGGACCGTATCCTCCCACCATACGAGCCTTGTCTCGAACCCCGATATGACGCATCTCGATCCTGGTGCCAAGCATATAAGCCAGTTCTTTCACCAGGTTACGAAAGTCGATCCGGTGTTCCGCGGTGTAGTAGAAGATGACCTTGGATCCATCCAGCAGATACTCCACATCCACCAAATTCATGTCTCTGTGGTGTTCATGGATCTTCTTCTTGCACAGCTCCAAAGCATATTGGCTCCTGTCATCGTTGGCCTGGGACTGCTGCAGATCCATCTCCGTGGCCCTTCTCAGCACCCTACGTCCATCCAAACTCGATGGATCACAGGAAGAGAAAAGTTTTTTGGAAACAGCCACCGCTATTTCCACGCCCCGATTGGTCGCGACGACGGCGACATCTCCCGGCTCTATCTCAATCCACTCGCATTCAAACAGCTCTCTGAATCGAGGCCTTCCATATCTGATTTCTATCACCTCAGGCATGATGTACGCTCCTACTCATGTCGAGAAAGATCCTCTCGAGCAGAAATCTCAGTTGCACGTTGGCACCCAACCGTTCTCGCATCAGGATCGCCGTCTCGCAAAGTTGGATCAGGTCTTCCCTGTTCACCCTATCACAAATTCGCGAGAGTTCCTCTCCATGATCCCTGTTCATGAGCAGGCTTTCCCCTCCCGAATAACTATAAATCACCGCGTCCCGAAACCACGTCACAAAGGAATCCATCAGGCGTTCCAGCCACTGCCTGTACTTCGCCTGATATCTTGCCTCGATCCATTCCTGAATCGTTCCGGTTTCCACCTCTTTGTGAATTTCCTTGATTCGCTTGACCTCCTCGCCCGACTCCTGCTTCAATTCATCCTGAATCTGGGATGCCAAAGATGCCACGGACTCGGCGAGGAAGACAGGACTCTCTTCGCCTATCAGCACCTTCATCAGGCAATCAAGAGACACTGCCCGAAGTTGAAAGCCTTGCCCCCCCGCCTCCTCCAACGCCCTGCCGAGACTTCCACAGGAAAGGTAGGCCCAAAGCTCCGCCTTGTCCTCGGGCACATGGCATTGATGGATGAGTACAGAGCGAATGGTCTCATGTTTCACCAGTTCGAATCCGACATGCTGACAGCGGGATACGATGGTCCGCTCCAGTCCATCTCGGGCGCTGGCGGTCAGGATGATCACGGTCTTATGGGGCGGTTCCTCCAGGGTTTTGAGCAAGGCATTGGCAGCCTCCTGGGTCATTCTCTCCGCCTCCAAGACCACCACCACCTTGTAGCCACCCCAGGAGGACTTGAGAGAAACCGCAGACTTCAGGGTTCGAATTTGGTCGATCCCAAGGGTAAGCGACCCCCGTTCCGGAGCAAAACATCTCCAATCCGGATGTCGGTCACGATCCATGGCAACGCAAGAAGGGCATTGCCCACACGAATCGATTCCCTCACCTTCTTTCTGACAATTCAATGCCTTGGCCAGCAGTCGAGCGGCTGTCTTCTTGCCCACGCCTTTGGGACCACAAAACAAGAAGGCGTTGGGAATACGTCCTGTGCGAAGGTATCCCATTAAGAATTTTTTCGCGTGATCTTGATCCAGCAGTCCTTCAAAACTCATAGCACTCTCAGGGTACCGGTCTGACCTTCACCACAGCCCCGTCCATCTGTTCCGTATCCAAGGCATATCTTTCCAGCACCAGGGGGCCCATTCGCCAGGCATCTACCCCCAGTTCTTCCAATCCCGCTGCCGGCACAGGCACGCGATCCGTGTTGACATTCACTCCAAAATGACAAAGAGCCGACACGGGAGAAACCGTGGCAATACTCACAGAAAGTTTCCTCTCTTCCAGATACAGATCATCTCCTCTGCGCCTGACCCTACGAGCCAGATCATTGCCATATTCCCTCAACACATCCAAAACAATGGCGGCAAGAAGCCTCTGCCGCACCACCATCTCCGGCAACGGAACCTGGAAGTGCTCGCAAAGAATATGCACCATGGAAGCGCCGGCAATGGCTTGGCCACTGATACGCTCTTCGATATCCACCACGTGTTCAGGCTTCACGTGACAGGGCCCCACAAATCCCGCCATTGCGTCCCCGACCAGGCCGAATCGTTCCCTTAGCCAGTGGGAACGCAATTCACCGCCTGTGTAGCCCATGATCTCTTCTACCCACAAATACCTCAAGCCAATCCCGCCTCGTGTCGCAACGCTCTGATCTCATCCTGTCTTAAATGTCTCCACTCTCCCGGCTTCAAGGATCCCAGGGATAGACAACCCTCCCGCGTTCTGCAAAGACATAGCACCTTACAACCCAATGCGTGGATCATTCGTCTTATCTGACGTTTCCTGCCCTCTTTGAGGATCACCTCATACTCGCTTATATTTCCATGGGACCTCAATCGTCGAAGACTCGCACCCCTGGTCTTACCATCTCCCAAGCCCAATCCAAGCCGAAATCTCTCTTCATCCTGAGCTCGAAGACACCCTCGAATCGCGATTCGATAGGTCTTGGATATATCGAACTTGGGGTGAGTTAGCCGATACGCGAGCTCGCCATCATTGGTCAGAAGCATCAAACCTTCGCTCGCCACGTCCAGACGGCCCACCGGGTACACTCTTCCCGAGGAGGGAGGCAACAGATTCAGCACCGTCTTCCGTCCGCGTTCATCCCGCGCCGTACTCACGATTCCCTTGGGTTTGTTCAGCAGGAAGTACGCGGCCAGATTCTCGGACTGAACCGCTTTTCCATCTACCTCTACGATGGACCTTCCAGGCAAAATTTTCAAGCCGGGTTGTGTAATGACCACGCCATCCACACTAACCTTTCCCCGAGAAATCCACCCTTCTGCACAACGCCTGGAACACAGGCCCGAGCGAGCCAGAAAGACATGGAGACGAATCTCTTCCTGAACATCCATGGCACGTCACTGAGCTGAATCCAGAAGACACCGAATCACCAAAGCGGCATTCTGATCCGAAGGCACCGGGCTGATCAGTATGGATCGCAGGCGAGAGCTGCCGGGCGCATGCCGCAGAAATTCTTCCATTTTGGAAGCCCGTTCGGCCAGTTTTTCGGAATCCACATAGAGAACCAGGGGCCCCAAGTCGCTGGTATCGGGAATCTTGCTGATCACAGATTGGTTCGGATCCGACACCGCGTCCAAGGCCCTTTGGGCCATGGACGCCCCGGCCCCTGTCACCAAGAGATTTTCCCCCGTAACAATCAGAGAAACATTGCCCTCGAAGCTTAAAACCATTCCATGCTCGGTCTCTGTCTTCTCATACTTTAAACCGAAATTCTTGAGCGGCGTCTGGATCCATGTGGAAAAAAGAGCCGCTTTTTCCGGCCTCAGTTGCATGGATACGAGCCATTGGGCCCCTCCTTCCTCGGTCAGTCCGAAAAATCCCACCTCCAAACTCGGATACACGAATTGAAAGAGCAAATTCACGGCCATCTTGATCTCGGTTTTTCGATCCTTCATGCCTTCCCCGGCCGACGCGATGCTCTCGGACAACCATTCCGCGAACGGCATGCGGTCGGCTTGCTCGTCGCTGACCGAAAGAGCCAACACGCCGTCGGCCTCTTTCGGAATGGCCTTGGCGCCCTGCATAGAAGGCGCTGGCGCTTTTCTCAGCGCTGTAGGAAGATCCCGAAGAAGTTCTCCCAGTTGAAACACCATCTCGACTCGATCCTGCGTCACGGTCAGCGAAACGTCCTGCTTCTCACAAACCTGTTTGAGCCTGGAAACAAAATCCACGCCATCCTCAAAGGGCTGGGTCCCTTCGAGCAAGGTTGGCGGAGCAGGCATCTCTTGTCCCAGACTGGAAAGGCACAGGGCCGCTGCCGAAGACAGGGAAGGTAGATCTCCCAACAGCTTGCTCTGGACGAAAGGCTGGCTTTTTTCCTCGAAGAGGGAAAGGTTCGGACAGGAAGAGGAATCGCTTCCCCGAAAAGCCATGGCCATGGCCAGAACCAGATCGTCGAGCCCGTTGTTTCCTTCCGCTGTTCCCTCTTCCATGGTCTCTTTGATCCCAGCCGGCCACACGGACCATCCCAGACCGGCCAAGGAGGCCGAAAGATCCTTTCCCGTGACCACGCGATGAAGGTTCCAAAGCAGGGACCACGTATCGCTGACAGGTCCCCAGCCCTCCAGCACCTGGGCCCCCAAACCGGTCCACCCGACAAAACGGGCCAATAGGGTTCCATCCTGAATGAATGTTTCTTCCATGGATTCCTTCAACCTGGCTGCCTGCCTGGCATAGAAGACAGCCTTGTCCTGATCACCCAAGAGAGATGCCATTTCCGAAGCGCTGGCCAGTCCCGTATAGGCGTGTGTCAGGCTCCAACTGCCGGAAATCAGGTCCCCTGCCTGCCTGTCCCACGCGGGAGCCGGAATCCCTGAAGGGCTTTGCCACCAACCAAGAAAATCCGCGGCCTCTTCGATTCGACCCCAGTGTTTCTGGAGCAAGGTCGTGTCTCGTCTGCCTTCCACGAGAAACGCGAACAGAGCCATAGCCGTGGCATCTACCGAAGGAAGGGGCAAAAAGACCTGTTCTCCGGAAGCCTGGTAGCTGCTCCACCAGCCACCAAACCCGGGATCGATCTCTGCTAAAAACTCCAACCACCCGAGCGCTTGGTCATGAAATCCCATGGCCGAAAGAGCCACGCAGGCCAAGGATCCATCCCACACCCTGACACCCAAGCTTGGGGGATAGGCGGACAGGATGGCCCCGGAATCCTGGCACAGGGCATGGATCAGTCCCAGAGCCTGAGCTGTCCCATCCCCTTTGTGTCGTGCTTCCAGCACAGGATTGGACGCGAGGATCTGTTCCGGGGTTCGCTGCAGACTGCCTGAAAGCGCCCGGAGAGCTCCCTCTTCGTCAGCAGCCAGGGCCCATCGAATCGAGGCTTCTGCCTCTTCGTCCTTCTTCATGTCGTTCATTTCCCAAACCGCGCAAAAATGGAGGTTGGTTCCTGTCACGGATTCCACCGCCACTGGATCCGCGCCCTGACTCCAAGCGGTCAGGGCTTCGCTCGCCGATCCCGCGTCCTTGGAACCCACCAGAACCGCTCCCAAGTCCCGAGAACCAGCCAGAGTCAAGACGCAGCCAGCGTGCAAAGGAAAGAACACGTTTTGATCCTGGACACGAACCACTGCGTCCTCCCCCTTCGGCCTCAGCCTCGCGTGCGCGAGAAGCGAAAGATTTTTGAGGGTCTCCTCCCCTTGGTTCTTCAAGAAGACATTCTGAAGAAGAACACCCTCGTCATCCCAACACGTCTGGACAGTAGCAGAAAGAGCGGAGGTCTCATCCTTCCATTCCCAGACCAGCACAGATTGTCCCGGCTGAGCATAGGACAAGGTCTCCTGCCCCTGATCCATCCAGGAGATCTTTTCTCCCACACGAACTCCCAGAACGATCCCTGGAGGAGGAACCTCCCCGGTCTTTCCGGTGACCAGGTTGTCAGGGGTTTTCCGAGGAAAGAGCAACCAGGATACCTCGCCTTTTTCCCCCAGTCCTGCCAGACGACCGTTCCGTCCCACCCACAAGGTCTGCCCGACTGCCACGGAAACAACACTGATGCAAAGCGCCATGGATCCTAAGATTCGGCACATCCATCGAAGCATTCTCGATCCTCCCTTCGGAAAGGTATCTTTTTAGCGTTCAAGCGTAAAGGTACAGGGAAGCCAACTCAATGTCAATTATTCTGGCAGGTGGTATTCTGGCAGGTGGATCAATCTGCCCTTGCTCTGAAACAGGATAGGCGGACTGAAAGCCTACTGTCGAACTACACATCCAGAGTATACTATTCTTAATGATGAATCGCAGGTCCTTTCTCATTGCTTCCATCGAGACATCCTTGGCAGCCTATTTCACCTGTTTGGGCAAGAGCTGGTCCCAGGAGATTTCTCATGACCCCGGGTCTCTCGGGACAATGGAAGGGGGCCCTTTGGGTCCTGTCTCCGCCTATCTACAAGAGTATCGAGGCCCTTCCGGAAGCCTGGATTCCTCCAAGGTGCAGACACTCTCTTTTGATTGGGTTCAATGGAAAACGAACCGACATCGCCAGGTTCCTCTACAATCCGTTGTGGGCGAATTAAAAGTCCAAAGGGATCCTCTGCAGGAAGACAACCACATCGTTTACACGGTACGGCAAACCCTGGGCCAGGGCGAACACATGGAAGGCGTCTATCATTGCCTCAGGGACAAGTGGCTTTCTCTTGCCCGCTGGGACATCAAGGTGCACCTCGAATCAGGATCTGTTTCCATCGATCCTATGACGAGAATCCAAGAAAAGGGCACGAGAGAAAAGGACACCTTGATCCTGGAGAGGGATGGTGGAACCGAGAGAATCGCCTGTCCCGGCCCTTTGATATGTCGCTGGGGACTTCTCGATGGAGGGAGGGTTCTGAACAGCTTGGCCGCTTCGAATGCCTCTGTGTTTCTGCTCAAAGAGCCTTCTGGGATTCTGAGAAATCAGCATTTCTTTCCCGCAGAAACCTTGTCATTTCCTGGGGCAAGAGAAGAAACGATCTCCACGTTTCTCCAGACTGGTCCTGGATGTCTTCCCACGCACTGGATCCTGGACGAGCAACACAGACCGCTTTTTGTCACGGTCTTCCTTTTGTCTCTGGTCTTGAAGGAGATCACGTCTTCAGGGAAGGAAATCTTTTGATCATGGCGAAAACCACAAAGAGGTGCAACATTGTTTTCGTTCACGTGGATCAAATGACCCATGACGCGGTGTCCTCGTACGGCAATCCATACGTTCAAACCCCGAACATCGATCGAATCGCGAACGAGGGGACCTCTTTTATGCTCGCCCACTCCGGAAATCCTGTGTGTTGTCCCGCCCGAGCCTGCTGGTACACGGGCAGGATGAGTTCAGAGCACGGCGTGGTCAAAAATCGGCTTCCTCTCCTGGAAAGCCTACCTGATCTGGGGCAATGGGTGCGGGATCGAGGTTACCAGGCCTACTACACAGGCAAGTGGCATATTCCCTATCGCCGTGTGGACCAGAGCTTTATCTTGCTTCCTGGGGGTCGCTCCTATGGGGAACAGGGAGATTCCGGGGTCGCCTCTGTGGCCTCGGGATTTTTACAACAGTACAGTGGCAATGAGCCTTTCTTTCTGAACGTGGGCTTTCTCAATCCCCACGACTGTTGTTATCTGACCTTTGCCCCCAAGTCACCTGCCATGAAGAAACAGGTCATCGAGAAACTTCGGGAGCATCTTCCTCCTGCCCCGAAGAGTTTTGATCCAAATAGGCCATTCAAACCACACGAAGGCGGGGAATGGAATGAGGACGGTGTTCGTTTGTACAACTACTATTACTACCGCATGATGGAAATGGTGGACGCAGAGATCGGTCGCGTATACAGGGCGCTCAAGAATTCCAGGTTCTTTGAGAACACGCTTTTTCTCTTCACCGCGGATCATGGCGAGATGTTAGGACATCAGAATCAGTTCAAGAAGGGCGTTTTCTTTGAATCTGCCCTTCGCGTGCCCTTGGTCCTGGCATGGCCCGGCAGGATCCCTCAGAACAGAAAGGATGATGTCCATCTGGTCAGCGGCGTGGATCTTCCTGCTACGATCCTGGACTATGCGGAAATGGATCCCATGCCTGACATGTCCGTGGCCCGAAGCCTGCGTCCCCTCCTGGAGGATAAAAAACCTTCCTGGCGCGAGTATGTGGTAGCTGAATCCTATTCAGGAGGTCCTGGACGCGCCGTACGGACCGAACGCTACAAAGCCTTCCTGTATCAGGACGGTTCGTCCTATCTGTATGACATAAAAACAGATCCGTTTGAGAAACACGATCTGGCCCGGGACTCGGCCTATTCCGATGAACTGAATCGATGCAGACACTACCACAACGAGTTCGTGAAACAACTCAAACTTCATCCTGACTTTCAGGGCTTTTCCCACGTTCCAGCTTGAGAATCCAGCAGAGGCGCTGCCGATAGAATTCGTTGAAAAACGGTACCGCGAGGAAGGACAACACAAGAAGGAACAACGCCCCCCCGGCCACAAGGCCGCCCACCAGGGAACCCAGCAACATCGTTCCCAGGCCGAACAGTTCTGCTCCGCCCATCTTCGTATAGGCCATGTACGCTAGACACACTACGATCGGCATGGAAGACAAAAGCATAGCAACCAACAGGAAGAGAGTCAGTTTCAACCTGTTGTATTGACCACGACAACCCAAACGCGCCAGGAACAAGGAGAACACCACCAGTAACAGCAGGACCGCGTTGGCAAGGGAAACAGTCAGCCGCTGTTCAAAGGTGCCAAGGAAGGTCCAGACGAGCTGAATCAGCGTGCCATATGCAACTACAGCCAGAAGAACGGTTCGTCCGTTCCAGGCCTGACTCCAGCAACCCATCAACAAGACACCGGCCAGAATCGCCAGCAACGGCATCAATGAGCCCCCCGCTTCTTCGCCCACCAGGCTCTCCAACGCTATGGCCAGGACAAACCACGCATAGTACGGCAAGAAAATCCACAGGGCCCCTCGTTTCCTGTTCTCTTTCAGCAACCACAGCGGCCAAAGAATCACGAAGAACAGAAATCCCGTCAGCTTGGAGATCAGCGAAATATCAAGAACACATGGCTTGGCAGGAATGAGGCTCTCTTCTTCGGTTCCGTAGAAAGAAAAGCATTCCAATCTCCCAAGAAGGTTGTAAGGTACTCGCCATGAGTACGAACAGATACCGCCTCAACCATATTCGAACAGGCCCGTGTGAATGACCTTGCCGTCCTTCTTGATATGCAATCTCGGGTTCTTCATGGACGGCACAGAGGTGGAAAGCAACGAGTAAGGCTCACCGCCCGATCCCTTTGCCGCGTGATGGAAGGTAAGACGAGAGCCTGATCTCTTGAATGTCAAATGAGTGACGATAGGGCCTCCGATCACCCAGGGAACGGGATCCTCGGTATCCGTATCCTGGATCTGAAGAGCAACACGACCCGATGTCCACAAGGCGGTGCGATCGTCTTTTCCGGTACGCACTCGCAACCAGGCCGCGTACTCGCCCGGAAATAGCCGAACACATGTACCCGGGAACGAAAAAACCGCGGCCACGGAATCGTCCTGCATCACCAGCCGCTCGATCCCTTCCGCGATCAGCTCGACCTGGATCAGCTCGCGCGTACACGGCGTGATCACCAGGCTCAAGTTCTTCCCGTCCTCGTTGAGTTCATAGCGTAATTCCATCGGTTCGCCATCGAGGATCAAGTGCCGCGGCGCATCCAGTCGGATGAGTTTTTCCCCTTCATGTTCTTGAACTTCTTCCTCGCCCACGGCTTCCAGAAAAATGAAATCCTTCTGATCGATAACACCGTCACCATTGTCCACCACCGCGACTCGGTATGCCTTTCCGGAGAGAATCACTTGTTCGCTTTCCCACGATGATGTAACGGTGTAAGACCCCCATCTTTCCCCGTAAATATCGAAATCCATCACCACGGTCCGGGACAATCCATCCTGCTCGAAAGACAGGACGACATCCTTGAACCCGAGACCCCATAAGCGGTCCTGCGCCTTGAAAACACCATGGGGATCGTCGGTCAGATCCAAATTGCGATTCAAGTCGAGGTAGAGTTGTCTCCCTTCAAGGTCGCACGCGAAAGCAATATATTCCTCCTGGTTTGATGAAAGATAGACCAGGCTACGCACGATCTTCCTGCCGACATACTCCGGTTCCTTGATGAAATGAACCTCCAGATCCTCAAGAGGCAAGGGAAATTGAGCCGAGTGACCACCTTGTCGAAACTCCAAGATCCAACTGCTCCCGGAAAATTCATTGGGGTTCGACATCGCGAAGGCGCCCCCGGCCAGGAGGAGAAACAAGAGACTAGCGTGCGCGCCGTTCCTGATCATGTTGGGATCATACCCCATATTTCAGAAAAATGAAATAGTTGGGACAACCCTATTCTCAAGGAGTTCTATGGGCACCCTTGGCCCAAAAAAGAAAACAAGCCTCACCCACCCCCGACGATTCCGAACACCCTACCCAGAATCATCAACGTGAGCATGCCTGCCAAAACGATCCAAAACGCCACTGACTGAGAAGAGGCCTTCGGGCCTTGGGAAGATGATTTATTCTGTTTCATATCTTCATTATAGACCTATCGTCCAGCCAAGAAAGCCCCCCCCCCTGTTTTAACAAGCCTCGATGGTAAACATTCGATGTAAATATTCATGAAACCCGATCTGATCGAGGGCTTGAACTCAGCAGGGCAAGGAATGCATGAACCGTCTTGGCTCACGCCTGGCTCGCTGGAATCTGGATGATGCGAGCCTGGCCGGACAGGGTCGGCCCGAGGAACCGAGCCCTGGCTCGGGTTTCACTGCGGAGTTGCTTGCTGTCATGTGAAGGTAGTATGGTGTAGCAAAGATCACTAGAGGAGTATTTGACATGTTTCTGTTGTGTTTCGCCTTGACTGTGTTTGGTTCCGTGGAGACCGATACCGTTCTCGTCGATTTCAGCGCCACGCCGCTGCCGGAGTCTGTCCGGTTCAATAATACACGCGCCGACAACAGGACGGCTACCGGGCTGGAAGTGCATTTTTCGCATGTGGACTGGCCGAATATTCTACTGAGCGCGCCGGAAAGCGGCTGGGACTGGTCGTCCTATGACGGGGTCGGCTTTTCTGTTTATAACCCCACGGACACTGCGGTTGCGGTGGCGATACGTCTGGACAACGACGGCGCGGACGGAATGAATTTCTGCAACAACCTGCGCAACACGGTGCGGCCTGGGGGACGGCTTGAATTCAACATGTTTTTCAACCGTCCCATCGGCCGCACACTCTGGGGCATGCGCGGCACGCCTGGCGCGGCACAGTACGGAGAGGGCGAGCCTCTTGATTTGACACGCATCACCGCCGTGCAATTGTTCCTGCCCATGCCGGACCGGGAACACCGGTTGGTGCTCGAAAAGGTCCGACTGTTCAGTCTGGGCGAGGATGCGAAATCTGGTGTGAAATTTCCTTTCGTGGACAGATTCGGGCAGTACATGCATGAGGACTGGCCGGGCAAGTTGAAGGATGAGGGGGAGTTTGCAGGACGTATAGCGCGTGAGCAGAATGCACATGCGAAAGCACCACAACTGCCCGGACGTGATCCCTTCGGTGGCTGGGCCGACGGGCCTCGCCGCGAGGCAACGGGTTGGTTCCGGACGGAGGAAATTGACGGCAGATGGTGGCTCATCACCCCGGATGGAACGCTCTTCCTCTCTTTGGGAATAACGTGCGTAGGCACTTGGGAACGCACTTTTGTGGAAGGCAGGGATGGCTGGTTCGAATGGCTTCCCGTGCCCGATGCCCCGTTGTTTGGCAGCCTGTATTCACGCATGAGCGGCGCGCACAGCATGGCGGACCTCATCGGCGGGGCCGGACTGACATACAGTTTTTACGGGGCGAACCTCATCCGCAAATATGGCCCCGCCTGGGCGGACAAATGGCGTGAGAGCGTGTATAAGCGTTTGCGCCACTGGGGCTTCAATACTATTGCCAACTGGAGTCAGGATGATGTGCTTGCCAACAGCGACACACCTTTTGTTGCAAGCACTGGCCTGCACAATGTGCGGCTTATCGAGGGTGCGCGCGGTTACTGGAGCAAGATGATGGACGTCTACGATCCTTCCTTTGAGGAGAATGCCGCCTCCGCCACCAGACACATTGCGGAAAAGCATGGAAAGAATCCGCTTTGTATCGGCTATTTTGTGGATAATGAACTCGCATGGGAGGGGGTGGTCGAAGGCGTCCTATCCAGTGATGTGGACCAGCCCGCGCGTCAGGCACTGTTCGCCTTTTTGCGCGAACGGCATGGTTCCCTTGAGGCATTGAACGAGGCGTGGCACGTCACCCTGTCCGACTGGAATGAACTCCAAGGCGCCGTTGCCACCCATGCTGTAGCCCGCAAGGATATGTCAGACTTTTATTATGCTTTCGCCCTTCGCTATTTCACTATCATCAACGCAGGACTCAAACAGTACGCTCCGAACCAGCTGTACCTCGGATGCCGTTTTGCCAGCGCACCCGATGAAGCGGTGCGCGCCTGCGCCGCTGTCGCCGACGTGGTGTCGGCAAACCTGTACTACAGCAGTATTCCCGCAGACAAATGGACGGGCAGCGATGCGCTGGACAAACCTGTCATAATAGGGGAGTTTCATTTCGGTGCGCTGGATCGAGGCATGTTCCATACGGGGCTGGTGGGAGCGAAAGACCAGGATGACCGTGCGGCACAGTACAAGGCCTATGTAGGCAGCGTGCTGGACAACCCGTCCCTTGTTGGATGTCATTGGTTCCAGTACATAGACGAGCCCATCACGGGACGCTGGTTCGACGGCGAGAATTACAACATAGGGTTCCTGGACGTTACCGACACACCCTATCCGGAAATGGTCAAAGCCGCGCAGGAGATTCACGCGAACGCCTATGAACGCCGCTACAACAAAAAATGAGTTTTTCTCATTACCAGGCCTTGAACTGGCCCATCCTATCCACCTATTTCCTGTCCCACCTGAGCATCTCCTCTGCGCGGCCGCGGGGGGGGGGAAAGACCTCCTATCCCACACCCGATCCCTCTTCCAGAAGAATACCGTAGTTGCGCTCGGTCGCGGGTGACAGAGTCAAGGTGGCTGGGCTGGCCGTGGGCAAAAGAATGAACCCTCCAGGAGATCGTCTGCCTGTATCCAAGGTTTCTCTGATCCGGTCCCTCATAGCACGCTCTTCCAGGAACTCCAGTTCCCTGGTCTCGATGTTCCCCATCAATACCAGGCTGTCCCCGGCCCGAGCGACCAGCTCCGAGAGCGAGATATCCCCGTCCGGCAGCGGCTCCAGCGGCTCCAGGGCGTCAGGCTCTGTCTCCAAAATCGCGTCCAAAACCTGTCCGATCTTTCCATGACAGTGGAACCTGGCGTATCCTCCGGCCATGCGAATCATCTGATTCATCTCCCGAACGTACGGAACCACGTATCGCCCGAACAGCTCTGGCGGAAGATAGGGTGGCGTTGCATATTCCGGTCCGCAGATTCGAAACACCCCTCGCACTCCAGCATCCAGGATGCTCTGCAGGTGATCTTTTAGTCTGACCCAGACCTGGTCCAGGAGCCCTTGAAACATCGATCTTTCCGTCATGGCCCTGACCGTAAACTCCCCAAACTCGAACAAATCCGCCACGATGCATAGAGGATCCGGCAAGCTGATATGGAGAAGTCCCCTCTGTCCGATCCTCTGGTCCACCTCCTGGAACGAGGAACAGTCCAAGGTCTGAGGGACATAGGGGATGGACCGAAAGATGTCAATGTCCCGATCCGTCTTCAGGAAATGTTCCACCTGCCATGTGGTATCCACTCCCGGCACTGTGGTTCGAATTTGCCTGAGATCCCCTGATGGGGCATGAATCGTTGTGCAGGTGATGGTCGTCTCTGCCTCCTTGCGCTCCTGAACCTCGGACCATGCCTCCTGTGTGGCTGTCAGGAAATAGCCCAGCCCTTGCGGCGCAGTGGAAGGCCCCCAGGGGTACATCAAGTCCGCAACCTCTTCGACCCGATCCAGGAGCCGTCGATAGCCTTCATCTCTTCTCAGACGCTCGCTATCAAACACATCCAGTTCATAGGCAGATACAGCGCTTCTGTCCACAGGCTTTCTCTCAAACGTGGCCTTCAATCTATCCCTTCGAGTCATGAATCCTCCAACGATTCTCTCTCAAAAAAATAATCCTCTTCAGTCAAGCCTTCTACACACCTCTTATCTCGACGCCCACGAACGGCTTTGGGGCCCTGAGCGACACATTTCCAAGAAGCACCATCTCGACCAGAGGCGCTGATTCTTCAAAACGAGCGCAGGGCTGTTGTTCCGTATCGATATACTGCCTGGCGTGTTCCACCTTCCCAGCATCCCTGCCCAGTCCCTGCACGATATACCGCTCGTTGTCTCGCAAACAAGCTATCAGTTTACCGTCTCCGCACTCCAGGTGCACGATCAGACCGCACGGCTCCAATGCCCAAAAGAAGCTCAAAGACCACTGTTCGACCCACGCGAGCTCCTGATCATGCCGATCCGTCATGGTTTCCTCGTGGGACGCACAGGTCCCGACAATGTTCGATTTGGCCTGACTCACAGGGTGACCTAGAGTGTAACAGAACCCTGGAAATCTCTCTTCTGAACGACCCATCACGACCGTGAATAGACACGAAATGTCTTTCAAGATACGATCAAGAAGAATCAGATCGACAAATGGGGTCTCCAAGGCCCGTGAAAAAGCGAGGTATCATGCAAAGAAGGTCTTTCTTGAGAACAAGCGGCGCCGGGACATTGTCCCTTTTCTATGGCATGGGTCATGCCTTTTCCGGCCAGAAACGTCCGAACATCGTGTGGATTGTCGCAGAAGACATCTCCTGTCATTTCAGTTACCAAGGAGAAACCACCATCACGACCCCGAACGTGGATCGTCTCGCTCGGGAGGGAATGGTTTGCGACGCGGCCTATGTGACATGTCCCGTGTGTTCCCCCAGTCGCTCTGCCATGATCACCGGCATGTTTCAAACCACCATTGGCGCACACAACCACCGCAGTTTCCGGGGAACCCTGAAACACGATCTTCCAGCGCCTGTGCGAACCCTGCCCGAACATTTCAAGGAAGCCGGCTACTACGTGTGCAATGGATCCAATCCTTCCGCGGACAGCCCGGGCAAGACCGATTACAACTTCAAGTTTCCCGAGGACTTGTACGACGGCATGAATTATTCCGGATGCGCACCTGGACAACCCTTCTTCATGCAATTTCAGTTGTCTGGAG
>Ga0114946_10000828_pt1 | contig 21102 bp, 18 predicted proteins | sample WalLakDeSediment_FD_88676 | JGI IMG/M metagenome (GOLD analysis project Ga0114946, IMG submission 88676) | Lake sediment microbial communities from Walker lake, Nevada to study Microbial Dark Matter (Phase II) - Walker Lake 11/02/13 Deep Sediment | ecosystem: Environmental > Aquatic >...
ATTTTCGGCGAGGGCTAGGAGCCGAAACGCAGTTGTACCGGGCGTACTACAAGTTTCGGCGACACCGCCCTCGGCGAAAAGGCCAAGCGAGGCGGCGCGAGGACTTTCACCACGGGCTGCTAGCCCAGCCTAGCCGCGACGATTCTCGAACGGCCAGAGCAGCTCCTGCTGCCAGGTCGCCGGGGCGATGTCCTCGAGCCCGAATTCGCGCGGTCGCTCGCCGCTGATCTTGGCGGTCTTGAACAGCACATCCCACACGAACAAGAAATTGCCGTAGTTGCCGTGGTAATGGGTCACCCCGTCGGCCGCGTGTTTGCCGTGGTGAGCGGCGTGGGTGCTCGGGGTCGAAAATACCCGCACAATCACCCACATCAGCGGCCGCAGCCAGGCGACGCGCAGCAGCTTGGCGTCCCAGGCCACGCTCGAGTGCGCGGCGATGATGACCGCCATCTTGGCGATATAGTAGACGTAATAGACCGGCGCGAACCCGAGGTAGAGCAGGGCCCCGGACAGCCACAGGCTCGGCATCAACAAGTAGTAGATCAGGTTGTTGCGATACACGACGCGGACCGACAGGTACGCGGCCGAGTGGTGGGCGCGGTGGAGCAGGTACAGCTTCGGCCAGCTGTGCGAGAGCCGGTGCCAGGCGTATTGGGTCAGGTCGTCGGCGAGCAGCAGGATCCCAAACATCGCCGCCACGGGCCAGCTCGCCCACGCTCCGGCGCTGCCCGCGGCGACGCCCTCGGTGATCGCCGCCGACCCGGTCATGATCGCGGGCACGATCACCAAGGGCAAGAATAGGCCCGAGCCGATCTCGAGGATGAGATCCTTGCGGGTGGTCTCGGCCCGAAACAACAACCGACCCGCGAGCAGCTCGGCGACGGCGAAGCCGAGGAAGATCAACACGACGATCACGCGGTAGTCGAGCAAGGCGTGACCCTATCACGGCCCGACTTGGCCAGGCGATCGAGCGCGCAGACCCTCAGCTAGCCCGTTGCTCGCGGGTCTCGAGGATCTCCAAGAATGAGCGCGCGATCGCCTGGGGATCGACGCCCAGGCGGTGCTCGGCGATGAACGCCAACCCCTGCTCGGGGCTCGCTACCATCTTGTAGGGGTAGCCGGGCGGTGCCATCCAAAACAAGGTGGTCAGCACCCCTCGGACAAAGGGCGAGTCCGTGGCCAGCGCGTAGGCCGCGGTCGTCCGGGCCAGCTTCTCCTTGCGATCGTTGAGGATCTTGGCCAGGCGCCGGCGCCGGGACGAATCCATGGCGGCGTCGGGGCTGTAGTAAAATACACCGATCTTTCGTGCACTGGAGCGAGCGTCAATGTCGGCGGCGAAATAAAGTAGAAATTCGTCGAAGCTGCGATCGTCGACCTGCCCGCCGACATACACACATTGCACGTGGGGGTAGCGCGCGGCGAGCCAGTCATTGCCAACGACGATGTCTGCCATGGACCCATCATGAAGCATGGCGACGGCGGTTGACGACTGCGGCCAAGCCGCGGCCGGTACCCCGGCCGAATCGCCATTTTGTGCCACTTTGGGGCTCGGCGCGAAGCTGCGCTGTCCGAACGGCCAAGCTCAAAGGCCATATTCGGCGTGCTGGGGCCGATTTCGTGGAGCGCCGCGTCGCCCCGTCTTGGTCATTCGAGTGACCAAAGCGGCCACGAGCAGCATAAAAGCGGCCGGCGGGGGATCTCCCCCACCGATCGCGGGTGCTGGTGTGGGGATCGGCGCCGGTGTATGTGCTGGAGGTGGCGAGCCGCCTCTACCGATCAAGCCGAGCGCTGGCGCTAACGCTCGCCTCGTGAGCGAGCGCGGGGTCTCGTCTCGCCGCGTCACGGGCTATTCGATCGCCTCGATGATGTACGACGACCTGCTGATCGTGCACATCGGTCCGGCCGAACAAGGCCACGCGCTCGCGGTCTTCGGGCCAAACGCGCCTGCCCCCAGCGCTGCGCTGCGGGCCCTCGCCGAGCACCCCGCGCCGCCCGAGCTGCTCGATCGCCTCGCCGAGAGCTTCGCCGCCGCCTCGGTTTCGTTGCTCGCCGAGCTTGCCGAGAGCGAGCTCTACGACGGCAGCTCGGACACGCCGATCGACCTCGCCGCGCGGAGGCCCGAGCCCTCGTGCGTGAGCCTGCGGCGTCCGGCCCTGGCTCCGGCCGCGGCCGCGGTCGCGGTCGTGCGCTGCGGCGAGGCGCCGCAGCTGTCCGCGCTGCTCTTGGTCGAGGCCGACGGCCTCGTGCCCTTCGGAGGCCACGCCGACTGGTCCTTGGTGGCCGAGGCCGAGCTCTTGGCGGCCGTGGATCTCGACGGGGACGGGATCGACGAGTTGCTGATCGCCAACTCCAGCATCGAGTGGTACGAGCTGCGGACCCTACGCTGGGACGGCGCCGCGTATCAGCGCGTGCCGGAGCTGCCTCCGATCACGCTCGAGCCCGAGCCCAGCGCGCGCGCGCGCTCGCCGTGAATGGCGCGACGCCACTCGACGCCGCGCGACGCCGCGCGACGCCGCTCGACGCCGCTCGACGCTAGTGGTTGCCACGGACGGGCGCGCTGGCCTAGACTTGCGCGTCCAATCTGGCGCCCACCGATATGTCCGCATCGACCGTCGAACGAATCAAAATTTGGGTTGCGGTCAAGCTCGGCTGGGCGCTACCGGGGCGGATGCTCGAGGCCATTCGTGGCTTTCAAGCGACCGAGGCCGACGGCGTCTGGCACCTGCATCGCAGCTACCAAGGCCTGACCGATCCGCGTCACCGATCGATCGTGTTTACCCACTCGCTCGAGGAGGAGTCGCACGCCGACGAGTTCGCCCGGGTCTACAAGCAAAGCAGCGAGTACGGCCTCAGCCCGGTCCGCTACGAGCGGCGCACGCTCTACGAGCGTGACGCCCCGGCCTGGAAGAGCTTCGCCTACGTCCACGTCGGCGAAGTCGACGCGACTGATCGCTTCAAGGCGATCCGCGCCAACTTGAACGAGGGCCCGCTCCGCGCCGCGCTCGAGACGATCATCGACGACGAAGAGGGCCACATCGATCTGACCCATGACATCCTGCTCGAGATGGGCGCCAAGCCCCGGGAGATCCGCCGGGAGCTCCGCCGGGTTCGGCTGGCCCGGGCCTGGGAGAACTGGCTGCGGGTCGGCACGCGCATGGCCGACTGGGTGATCACCTTGCAGCTCGGCCTCATCTACTACCTCGTCGGCCCCTTCGTGTTCTTACTCGCCCGTAAAAAGCTGCGCAGCGTGACCGTCGAGTACGACAACAACCATCTCAAGCAGATGTGACGGCCTTGCAGATCAGCACACAACCCCCCCAGCCTGAGCCGCGGGCCAAGCTCCTGGGCTTCAAGGTCCTCGGCGTGTCCTATGGCTACCACGACGCGTCGGCCTGCCTGGTCGTCGACGGCAAGGTCATCGCCGCCGTCGCCGAGGAGCGCTTCACCCGGCAAAAGCACGACGCCAACTTTCCAACCTTCGCGATCGAGCAGGTCCTCGAGCAGGCCGGCGCGAGCATCGAAGACATCGACGTGGTCGTCTACCACGAGGACCCGCACACCAAGTTCTCTCGGGTCCTGACCGCATCGTTCGCGCCGTTCCCGAGCTCGCGGCAGGAGTTCGTCAACTCGGTCAAGACCTGGCTCGGCAAGAAGCTGTGGTCGCTCAACGGCCTCGCCGCGCGCCTGCGGATCTCACCCAAAAAGATCCGCTACCTCGGCCACCACTTCAGCCACGCGGTCCAGGCCTTCATGGGCTCGGGCTTTGACGAAGCCGCGATCTTGGTGGTCGACGCCGTCGGCGACTGGTCGTGCACGGCGATGTTCAAGGGCCGCTGGGTCGAGGGCAAGCCGGAGATCGAGCGCCTCGTCGAGGTCGCCTTCCCCCACTCGATCGGCCTGGTCTACTCGGCCTTCACCGCGTACCTGGGCTTCAACCCCAACGACAGCGAGTGCAGCACCATGGCGATCGCGGCCTTCGGTCGGCCCAAGTACGCCGGCAAGGTCCGGGCGATCCTCGGCGCGCTCGAGGGCGATCACTACACCGTCGATCAGCGCTACTTCAACTTCGCGAATTTCTACAAGGGCGCGGTCACGGAGCTGTTCTTACAGGAGTTCGGCCCGGGCCGCGACGCCCGCCAGCCGCTCGACTTCTCGTCGCTCGACTCCGCCGTCGACGGCGTGTTCGATCGGGTCGTCGATGCCGATCAGCAGCGCTGGGCCGACATCGCCGCGAGCTTGCAGCTCGTGACCGAAGAGCGGATCTTGCAGCTCGGGCAGCGGCTTCACGAGAAGACCGGCCTGACCCAGCTGTGCTACGCCGGGGGCGTCAGCCTCAACTGCGTGGCCAATTACAAGCTGCTCAACGAGGGCCCGTTCACCGAGATCTTCATCCCCCCCGACCCCGGCGACGGCGGGACCTCGGTCGGGACCTCGCTCTACGCCAGCGCCGTCGAGCACGGCGGCCTCGAGCCTCAGGACCTCGCCTACAGCCCCTACGTTGGCGTGGCCTACGACGAGGCCAGCGATCTCGAGGTCATCGCCCACCTCAAGCCCGATCACTTTCTTCAGTACCTCAAGCGGGGCGTGATCGGGCGCCAGGGCGGGCGCTGGGAGCACGAGACCTACGCGAGCGACGAGGCGCTCGCGGACCAGGTCGCCGAGCGGCTGCTCGCCGGGCAGATCGTCGGCTGGTGCCAGGGCCGGTTCGAGATGGGCCCCCGGGCCCTCGGCAACCGCTCGATCCTGATCCGCCCCGATGACCTCGAGCTCGCCCTGCGCCTGAGCACCCTGGTCAAGGAGCGGGCCGCCTACCGCCCCTACGCCTTCTCAATCACCGACAAAGACGCCCTCGAGGTCCTCGACATCGCCCCGGAGCAGGTCGCGATGCAGCGCTGGATGCAGTACGCTGTCCCGGTCAAGCCGGCGGCCCAGGCCAAGGTCCGGGCGGCGCTCCACGTCGACAAGACCACTCGCCCGCAGGTCTGCTCGGCCGAGGACAACCCCCGCTACCACCAGCTGCTGCGCAGCTTTGGCCAGCGCTTTGGCCTCGAGGTCGTGCTCAACACCTCATTCAACCCGAGCGGCTACCCGATCGTAGCGACCCCCGTCGAGGCCATGGCGATGTTCGCCCGCACGGACATGGACGCGCTGGTCCTCAACCGCAGCATCATCTGGAAGCAAGCACCGATCGAGGATCAGCCATGAGTTCGCTACGCCTGTACACCAGCTTGTTCCTGAGCCTGGGCAAGACCGCCGGGCGCACGCTCGGGGCCTTTCACAACCACCGCCTAGGGCCGTTTCTCCCGGTCGTCGCGTTTTTGATCCTATGGGCAATCGTGCTGTGGTTGATCAATTCGATCTCACCCTTGGCGCCCTTTGTGTATTCGTTGATCTGAGCTGCGGCTCGCAAAGCCCCTATGACCAGCGCCACCGTGCCTCCTTCGAGTCCGCCCGCGCCCGCGCCCGCGCCAAAGCTATCCTGGGAGCTCGACAAGCGCTGGACGGCGCTGACCTTGTTCGTGCTCCTGTGGTTGGAGGTGTGGGCGTGGCTCTCGACCGATCCTGACTATTACCTCCCGGACCTGTTTCGGCCCCTCGCGATCGTGGTGCTGCTCGTGGTCATGCTCACCGGGCTGTTGCCCTGGCCGCGGGTCCGCGCGGGCCTGCGCGGCGTGGTCCTGTTCGTCGTCGCCTCGGGCCTGATGCTCGAGCTGTTCACGGCGATCAGGCCGGCGGAGGAGGACGACCGCATCACGATCAGCGCGGACCCGCTGTTGCGCTACCACTACACCCCCCACGTCGAGATCGACGCGGGCGGCCGGGACACGCGCGTCAACCAGTTTGGCCTGTGGGACGACGAGTACGCCATCCCCAAGCCGGACGGGGTGTTCCGCGTGGTCGTGCTCGGCGGGTCGATGGGCAACGACGGCCACACGGCCTTCGAAGATCGCTACCACGTCCAGCTCGAGGCCCTGCTCGATGGCGCCGCGCCCGAGGGCAAGGCCGTCGAGGTCATCAACGTCTCGTGCGAGGGCTACAACACCCTCCAACAAGTCCGCCTGTTCGAGGCGGTCGGGGTCCAGTATCAGCCCGATCTGGTCATCGTCTCCTACCAGCTCAGCGATCCATTTTTGCAGGACGGATCGGGCCGACGCGTGGGCAACAGCCGGTTCTTGTTTCGGTTCTTGCTGCCGATCAACGCGATCGCGCAGGGCAGCAAGTGTGGGGTGTTCGCCCCGCTCTACGGCAATTACGGCTACCACGTCATGGTCCACAACCCGCTCGAGCGCCTCGCCCTGCTCGGGCGGTTGCACGGGTTCACGGCGATGGTCGCGGTCATGCCGGTGGTCGAGGAGTTCGATGATCCGACCTGCGTCTCGCTCTACGATCAGGTCATGGCCACCGCCGCCGCGGTCGGGCTCGAGGGCATCCGGGTGCCCGACGCCTTCCTCGGCAAGCCGGCCAAGGACTACCGCAAGCCCGAGGCGCCCGGCGATCTTGCCCACCCCAACGTCGCCGGGCACACCTTGATCGCCGAGACCCTCGCCGGCCGGATCACGGGCCACTTGCAGCAGTGGGGCGCGCGGTGAGCCCGCTCCGCTCAGCCCAAACGCTCGCCGCTCGGCTCGTGCTTGGGCTGCTCGCCGGGTGGCTCGGGGGCTGCCAGGGCAGCAAGGGCACGCCGGCCCCTAGCGACCCGTCAGCGCCCGCGCAGGGCGAACGCCCGTCGGCTCCGGGCAGGCCCGCGCCGAGCTGCGCGGTCGGCAAGCCGGGCGCGGGCTCGAGCTGCGGGCCGGCGGAGGACATCGACTGCTGCGCGAGCGCGGCGGTCTCGGGCGGCTCGTTCAAGCGCTCCTTCGACGGGATCAACTGCGACGACGCGGGCCTCCCCGCGACCGTCGGCGAGTTTGAGCTCGACGTCTTCGAGGTCACCGTCGGCCGCTTTCGGGCCTTCCTCGACGCTGGCGGGGGCACCCGTGGAGCAGCCCCGGCGCCCGGCGCTGGCGCGCACCCCAAGCACCCCGGCAGCGGCTGGTCGTCGGCGTGGACCGAGGGGTTGGCCGAGTCCCGCGAGGAGCTCGAGCGGGCCCTCGACTGCGGCCCCGGAGCGACGTGGACGCCCGCGCCCGGGGCCAGCGAGACCCTGCCGATCAACTGCGTGACCTTCCACGAGGCCCTGGCCTTTTGTGCGTGGGACGGCGGGTTCTTGCCGACCGAGGCCGAGCGCAACTACGCCGCCAGCGGCGGCGAGGAGCAGCGGGTCTACCCCTGGTCGTCGCCGCCGGACTCGGTCCACATCACGCCCGCGCACGCCGTGTTCGCCTCGCCGGCGACCGCTCCGGTCGGCACCCGCCGGCAGGGCGACGGCCGCTGGGGCCACGCTGATCTGGCCGGCAACGTGTGGGAGTGGACCCTCGACGAGGTCGAGCTCGCCAAGGTCCTGCCGACCGAGGGCGCGAATTTTTGTGAGCCCGCGGGCATGCCCGTGCCCTGCACCGACTGCGTCGCGACGGGGGTCGGCACGGCGAGGGTCTTGCGCGGCGGGGGTTGGGGGCTGCCCGAGCGCGGCATGGCCGTGGCGATCCGCCGCGGCGGCGAGCCGGACGAGCGCCACCACGTGTTTGGGATCCGCTGCGCCCGTCGACTCGGGGCCGGGGCGGCCGAGCCGGCGGCGCCAGCCGGGTGCACGCCGAGCTGCGCCGATCGAAGCTGCGGCGACGATGGCTGCGGCGGCAGCTGTGGATCCTGCGCGGCGCTCGAATACCCGCCTGGGCCCTACGGCCTCGGGCCGGGGATGACCGTCCCGGACCTGCGCGTGGCGGCGATCCGCGACGCGACTCGGGATCCGGAGCGCATGGAGGCGCTCGCCTTCGCCGAGTATCACGGGCCCGCGAGCGCCGAGCCTTCGCCGCGCTTGGCGATCTATCTGACGACCGGCTGGGCCAGCGTCGATCGCAGCGCGGAGCTGCTCGCGTGGGCCAAGACCACGGCCAATCCACCGGTCGAGATCGTGATCGTGCTGCTCGAGGGCGAGCGTCGCGGGCAGGCGGCCGACGCTGGCAACCTGCGCCAGTACGCGGTCAGCCGGGCGCTCTCGGCTCCGGTCGCGATGGACAACAGCGGCGGCTTGGCGCCGGTGATTGGCGATGATCCGCGCCCGCTGCTGCTGCTCGTCGCGCGCGACACGATGAAGATCCTCGCCGCGATCGATCCCCAAGATCCTGCGGCCTGGGCCGAGTTTGCCGGCCGCGTCGATGAGCCGTAGACGGCCCCCGAACCGAGGCGCTAGCCTAACGAAGCTCATGCAACGCGAGACCTTCGATGTCGTGATCATCGGCGCCGGTCCGGCCGGTTCGACGCTTGCGACCTTGGTTCGCAAGTACCGGCCGCAGACCTCGGTGCTGGTGCTCGAGAAGGAGCACTTCCCCCGGCACAAGATCGGCGAGTCGCTGCTGGTCGACGTCAACCGGATCCTCCTCGACATGGGCGCGCTCGAGCAGGTCGAGGCCGCCAACTTCTCGCGCAAGTACGGGGCGACCTTCATCTGGGGCGACGAGCGCGAGCCCTTCCACTTCCTGTGGAAAGAGGGCACATCGATCGTCAACGCGCCGCAGGGCTACCAGCTCGACTACACCTGGCACGTCGATCGGGCCCAGTACGATCAGATCCTCGTCGACGCGGCCCGGGCCCAAGGCGCCCGCGTCGAGCATGGCTGCGCCGTGAGCAACCTGCTGTTCGAGGGCGAGCGGGTGACCGGCGTGGCCTACCTCGACGACGAGGGGCAGCGGCGCGAGGTCGCGGCGCGCTTCGTGATCGACTGCGCCGGCGCCCACGGCCCTGCGCACCGCAAGCTCGCCAACCGCGAGCTCGACGAGAGCCTGCGCAACATCGCGATCTACGGCTACATGCGCGGGGTCGGCTCGGATCCAGCGCTGACCGGCGAGACCGAGAAGCGCACGCTGATCTTGACCCACAAGCAGGGCTGGGTCTGGGTGATCCCCCTGCGCGACGGCGTCACCAGCGTCGGCTTCGTGACCGCCGTCGATAATTTTCGCAAGGCCCAGATCGACGATCATCGGGCCTACTACAAGGCGATCATCGCCGAGCTGCGCGAGTACGATCTGCTGTTTAGCGAGGCCGAGCTGGTCGACTACCGCGACGACGGCAAGCTGGTCCACACGGTCCAGGAGTACAGCTACCAGTGTGAGACCATCGCGGGCCCGGGCTGGGCGACCTGCGGCAACGCAGCGGGCTTCGTCGACGCGATCCTGAGCATCGGCGTCTACGTCGCCCAGACCCACGCGCAGTTCTTGGCCTGCGCCCTGCGTAGCGTGCTCGACGATGAGGTCGAGGAGCGCGAGGCCCTGGCCTGCTACGCGACCACGGTCCGCGACAACCTCGGCGCGTTTCGGGCCGTGGCCCACTTGTTCTACGCGTTCAACTGCTCGATGAGCGAGTGGTGGCAGGGCTGCTCGGCCGAGCTGCGCCGCAGCACGCTGGTCCCCGACACCCAGGACAAGGGCGCGTTCTTGGCCTACTTCACCGGGTTCTCGGCCCGCAGCGCGATCTATGAAGAGGCCGTCAACGCCTTCGGCGGCAGCTTCTTGCTCGACGTCAGCGCCCAGCTGTTCGGCGATGAGCCGCTGTTTGCTGGCGGCGAGCTCTCGACCGAGGCCTCGCGGGCGCGGGCGCTGGTCAAGGGCGACCCGATCTTGCAGCTGTGCGCTGGGGTCGAGCTCCGGCCGTTTTGGCTGCCCGACGTGCGCACAGGCGCGCTCGCGCCGGTCGTACGCATGGACATCGCCCACGCCCAGGGCCAGGCCAGCCCCGACATCGCGCGGCGCTTGTACCTGCCGGCCTCGCTCGCGGGCATCCCCGAGCTCTTCGATGGTCGCCGTCGGCTCGCGCAGGTCGCCGAGGCCCTCGTCGCGCAGGGTTACCCGGGCACCAGCAAGGCCGCGCGCCTCGAGGTCATGAAGCTGGGCTACCGGCTCGCGTGCATGGGCGCGGTCGTCGAGGTCGAGGCCGGGGTGCCGGTCCGCGGGGTCGCGTGAGCGCCAACGAAGATCCAGCCTTGGCCGAGCGCATCGCGGCGCTGCTCGGCGAGGATCGGCTGGTGCCGATCGGCGCGCGGGGCCTGGCCGCCGATCAGGACGTGTGTCGGGCTCCGATCGGCGCGCCGCGGGCGTGGGTGCGGCCGCGCTCGACCGAGGAGGTCGCGGCGCTGATCCGGCTGGCGCGGGCCGAGTCGATCCCCGTGGTCACGGCCGGCCGGCGCACGGCTTATTGGCGGCCGCTGCAATTCGAGCAAGCGATCGTGCTCGAGACCCGGGCGCTGACCGAGCTCCACGAATTTGATCGTGAGCACCGGATCCTGTGGTGCGGGGCCGGAGCCAGCGTGCGCGAGATCGACGATGCCCTGCGCGCGCAGGGGCACCTGCTCCCGGCCCACCCCGACGCCTTCGGCGGGACCTCGATCGGCTCGATGGTCGCGACCGGCTTCACCTCGGGGGTCGGCATGGCGCTCGCCGACGCCAACACCCTCGTGACTGGGCTCGAGCTCGTGCTCGGGACCGGCGCGATCGTGCGGACCGGCGCGGCCGCGAGCCTCGGCGCGCCGGCCTTCTTGCGCACGGGGCTGCCCGATCCCACGGGGCTGCTGCTCGCCGCCGAGGGGGCCCTAGGGGTCGTCACGCGCGTGGCCGTGCGGGCCTTGGCGCGGGCCCATCGGTGCCAGCTGAGCTTTCGCGTGGCCGCCCCGCTCGCCGCGATCTTGCCCTTGGCCGAGGCCCTGCGCGTGCCGGGCTTATACGAGACCTTTCGCGCCGTGGATCCGGGAGAGCTGCGCGAGCAGGCGCCGATCGAGGTCGACCTGATCCTGCGCTCGCCGTTGTCGGCGACCGAGCTCGAGGGCCGGGTCGCGTGGGTCTGCGAGCGCGTCGCGAGCTTGGTGCCCGCGGCGACGATCCCCACCCGCCGCTACGAGCGGCCCGACGAAGCCCTGCTCCCGCGCTTTTGGGGGGCCGCCGGCGAGGCCTGGGTGCGCACGCGCAAGGGCCGGTTCGCGCCGGTCGACGTCAACCTTGGCTATGGCTCGATCGCCGCCGCGATCGCCACGGGCGAGGCGCTGCTCGCCGAGCACCGCGAGCTGCCGTGGATCAACCGACGCCGGGCGTTGTACTTCGCCCCGGACTTCGTCAACTTCGGCCTGCACTGGTCGCTCGATCCGGCGCGCAGCGACGACCCGAGCGCGCTGGCCTTCATCCAGGCTGGGGCCGCGGCGCTCGCTGGGCTGCCGCTGATCCCCTATCGCTTTGGTCGGGTCTGGGCGGCCGCCCTGGGCGATCGCCTCGATCCTGGTTACCACGCGATGATGCTCGAGCTGCAGCGGGCTTGTGATCCCGACGGCATCCTCAATCCGGGCGTGTCGATCTTCGGGCTTGGGCTGCGGGATCGATGAGCGACACGCCCTTGCTCGCGGCGCTCGTGGAGCAGTGGGGCCCGGCGCCCGCGGCCGCGCGCTGCTTTGACGCTTGCTCGGCCGGGGGCGCCGGCCCGCGGCCCGACTTCTTCGAGGCCTCGCCGCAGGTCGCGGGCGATCGGATCGCGCCGTGGCGGATGACGCATTACTTCGACGTCGGCGGCCGACCGCTCGCGCGCCGCGTCGAGGTGTTTGCCCGGTTCTCGGCCTGCGCCACGGCGCTCGGCGTGGTGATCCCCGAGGCGCTCGCGGGCCTGCTCGCGGCCCCCGAGCCCGAGCCCGCGCTTCGGCAGCTGTGCCTGGGCATCGACGCGCGGCCCGAGCCCGAGCCCTCGCGGCTCAAGCTCTACGCGATCTTCGAGGGCGACGCCGCGGCCTACACGAGGGCGCTGTGCGCTGGCTTGGCGGTCGAGCCCCCGGCCGCCGCGAGCCTGGGCTTGACCCATATCGTCGGTGTCGATCTGATCGGAGCCCGGGGCCTCGCTGACGTGAAGCTCTACTACTCGATGCCGCCGCGCCGGGTCCCCCGGACCCTGCGTCGACCGACCCTAGCGATCCCGCTGCTGCGCGGCTGTCGACGCGTGGTCTACCAGCGCAGCCTGATCGTCCCCGGCAAACAGAGCTACCACTTTCACGGCGAGTCCCCAGCGCCGCTGCGGGCCGAGCTCGCTCGCCTGCGCGAGCAGGCCCCGGCGACCGCCGAGCTCGAAGGCCGCCTCGACGCCCTCGCCGACGCTGGGTTGACGCCGTGGATCCTCGCGCACCCGTTCGCCGACGGCGAGCTCGAGCGCGGCGTATATAGCCTCTACCTGCACTACGGGACCGGCGGAGCGCGCTAATATTATTAACATTCGCGCTGGCCAGCCGAGCCCGAGCCGCGGCCGTTGCGGCGGCGCCTCGCGGCCTGTAGAACCGTTGGCCAGGAGGTGCAGCGTGTCGAACGAGCGGACGGTCGAGGTTCCAGGGATCCCAACCACGGTGGAGGAGTTCGTCGCCCTGCGCGACGGCCTGGCCACCACGCCCCACGGCGGGGCCGCCGTGTTCGTGGTGGCGCTCGTGGCCTACAGCCAGGACGAGGCGCTCGGCCGCGCGTGCCTGACCATCGCCGTGGACGGCTCGCTGCTCAGCGACGGCGACCAGGGCTACAAGGGCAAGCAGCTGTCGATCGTGGACATGCGCAACATGAAGGAGCGCCTCGGCGGCAAGCCGTACGTGGCGCGCTCGTACATTCAGGGCACCTCGGCCGCCGAGGCCTACGCGCTGCCGCCAGCGCCGCTGACGATCCGCATCAAGGAGCAGCCGCACGACATCAGCCCCGAGCGGGCGAAGGTGTTCGTGCACTCGACGGCCGCCGACTCGCCGCGGCCGATCGCGCTCGTCCCTAACAACCGCGGCATCTGGAAGGCCCGCGAGTGGAGCTCGCTGCAGGTCGGCGGCCGGCCCCCGGTCGTGGTCGTGGACGACGACCTGTAGCAAGCGCGCCGAGCTCCAAAATAGGGCTGGCGGGTCACCGGGGCTCGGTCGCAAAATCAACGGATGACGGGGGTCACTCGCGCATCCGTAGACTGTGACGCTGGGCGAGCGCTCGGCTGCGCGACCTTTTGCTGCCGACTCTTGGTCCGCTTGCAGCCGGGCGAACGCGATCCGAGTCAGCCCGATAACGCCGACAAGCGCTTCGTCGATAAGCACCCCAAGACCGGGCTGTGCGTGAACCTCGATCCCGAGACCCACCTATGCACGACCTGGGAACAGGCCCCGCGGTGGTGCGCCGAGTACGACTGCAACGAGGACCGGCGGCTGCAGGTCGTGCTCCAGCACGGGTTCACCTCGATCCTCGACTTCCAGCGGCCCGTCTATCGTGAGCTGCTCCCGATCCGGGTCCCGACCCGGCCGATTGGCGCGGGGTCGAGCTCGAGCGAGGACTGACGAGCTTCACTCAGTCGTCGGCCTTGGGCGGGGTGCTGAGCTCAACGAAGATCTCGTTGCGGCGCAAGAACCCCGGGGTCCAGGGCGGATCGTAGCGGGCGTAGGTCGGCGTGGCGCCGGTGCGCGGCAGACCTTCGGCGTCGATCCGCGCGACCAGATCGGCGATCTTGCGCTCGACGGCGGGCTCGGTCGGGGTCCCGGAGAAGCGGGTCACGGCGTAGCGCTGGCCAGGGAGCTCGCGGATCCGTACGCGCGGGTCATTCGGCGTGGGCAAGGTCGCGAGGGTGTACTTCGAGGGCATCGTGAACGCGACCACCCAGCTGTCGCCGACGGCGGTGCGGTCGACGGGGGCGGTCATGTCGATGGCTTCGGACGCGGTCCGGTCGACGGGGGCGGTCATCGCAACCTCTGTGCGCTTGCTGTTGTTGCCGAAGATGAAGTCGGCGAGCAGGCGAAAGCCGGCGTTGGTCGCCTGGCTGGGGCTGCCGGTGACCGTGACCTCAGCGACGAGGCGGGGCTCATAGTCGCGGACCTCGAAGCTTGGGTAGGTCGCTTCCACGGTGTATTTTGGGGTCTCGACCTGCGTGCGGGCGATCGCCTTGGGCGCGAAGGTCAGCGCCCCCGCGATCAGGGTGCCGGCGGCGATCAAACCAACTAGTGCGCGTCGCTGAACCATGTCGAGGGGAGCCTGACCCACGTCCACGGTAGGACCAGGGGTGGCCGGTCAATTGCACGAATTCGCCAGCGCCGGCGCCCCGCAGCCCAGGCGAAGGTCGGCGCCGAAGCCGTGCTCGGGTCGGGCTACCCCCGGCCGACCCGCTCGTGCCAGGCCGGCGCCGACATCGGACTTCAGTCCGCGACGCGGCCGAGGTGCATGAAGGTCACGCCGTCTGGGTCTTCGTCGAAGCCGAAGTTCAGGCCGCCGAAGATCGAGCCAGCGACGATGCCGGCGTGCTGCTGGTACTGCTCGAGGCCCTCGTCTTCGAGGTAGAGGGCGTTGGCGTAGGCGGCCTCGACATCCTTCCAGCGGCTGCCGAGCTGGATACCGAGCTTGGTCTGGACCTTGGTCTTGGGCGTGCCCATGACGGTGATCGACCACACCGTCTGCTCGCCGTCGCGCTTGCTCGCGGTCATGACCAGCTCCATGCCCAAGTCGACGTAGGTCCAGCCTTGGTTGTACTCGCCCTCGCCGAAGGGGCCCCCGATCGCGTCGCGCTTGCTCGGCTCGCCAAGCAGCGCAACGACCTCGGCGGCGCTCATCTTCAGGCGCAGGCCGCCGATCGACTCGTTGTTGAGGATGTCGAAGGGATCGCCATTGGTCGGGGCGCCAGCGTCGTGGCCCTTGCGGCCGCCGAGCAGACACAGGCCGGCGTCGCTGACCCAGCCGCCAGGCGTCTCGCTCTCGTCCCAACCCTCACGCGAGTCCATCGCGTCGCCGGGATGCTCGCCCGCCAGCGTGCGGCAGCTGTGCGTCAGGTCGTCGCCGACGGTCTGTGCGAAGGCCCGGCAGTCCGCTTCGTTTGGCCGGCACTCGGTCGTGCCGTCGTAGCAAAGACACCACCACGCGGTCTTGGCGTCGCTCGGGGCGGCCTCGCCCGCGGCGGCGTCTGGGGGAACTGCCGGCGCAACCTCGCTCGCCGGCGCAGCCTCGCTCGCCGGCGCGGCCTCGCTCGCCGGCGCAGCCTCGCTCGCTGGCGCAGCCTCGCTCGCCGACGCGCTCGCAGACCCGGCGTCCTGCTCGACGGGCTCGCTCGCTTTGCAGGCGAACACCAAGGACAACCCAGTGACGACGAGGGCAACGTGGCGCATCAGCGCAGCACGGTAGAGCGAGACAACGCGACGCGCCAGACCCCATCGCGGCGCCGCGGCGCTCTCGCTTGCGTGTCGGGTCGCGGGCGGGCCGCGGAAGAAACTTCACGCCGCCGCGACCGATCTGTCCCTCCCGCCGCGAACGGAAGCGAGCGAGGATTTCCGCCGACATGCCCCGTTCGCTCCCCGTCTCCTTGATCCTGACCGCTGGTTTCTCGCTTGCCGCTTGTGACCGTGGCGCGAGCGACCCGACGCCCGAGCAGGCGCCCGCCGACAGCAAGCCGGCCCCCGCCGAAGCTGGCGAGGCCAAGCCGGCCCCCGCCGAAGCTGGCGAGGCCAAGCCCTCGCCCGAGCCCAACGCCTTCAAGCCGCCGACCCGCGAGCAAGCGGCCGAGAGCAAGCGCTCCTTGCAGGCCCACCTCGCCGCCGGCCGCAAGGCGGTCAAGGCCAAGGACTACGCGACCGGGATCACCGAGCTCGAGGCGGCCGTCGCGATCACCCCATTCCACGGCAAGAGCCTCGGTGAGCTCGGCTGGGCCTACTTCAACGCCGGCAAGCTCGACGAGGCCCAGGACCGGCTCGAGCGCGCGCTCAAGTACGCCGACAACGCCGGCAGCCGCGGGGCCATCTTCTACAACCTCGGCCGCGTCGCCGAGGCCAAGGGCGACAACACCCTGGCGATCGAGCTGTACACCCGCAGCCTCGCCGTCCGCCCCAACGACACCGTCAGCGCCCGGCTCATCAGCCTCGGCGGGACCCCGCCAGCCCCCGACGCCGTGCTCGCCACCGCCCCGACCCACAGCACCTGCACGTTCGAGCGCAAGGGCGCCCCGCCGGCCAACCTGTGCTGGGCCAAGCTCATCGAGCTCGGCCAGGACATCCACGATCCCAGCGCCGATGAGCACTTCAAGTGCGAGTACGGCCACACCGTGATCGACTCGGCCGGCGGCGCCGTCGCGGCCGGGGGCGAGGCCACGGCCTACGATCTGACCCTCGACGGCGGCAAGGTCCAGGCGACCGTGTACTCCTACCTCGACTACGAGATGTTCGAGGAGATCTTCATCCTCGCCCTCGTCGTCGACGGGGTCCTCTACACCGCGCCGCTGCTCTCGCTCAGCCACCCGGGGGTCGGCTACGCCGACGAGAACCTCAACAGCCTGAGCCTCCGCGCCGAGGATCTGATCGCCGGCGGCCGCCCCGAGATCGTGCTCGAGTGGGCCATCCAGGGCCATGACATGGACCCCGGCATCGAGGAGGAGACGCTGTGGTCGTCCGAGCACCTCGCCGTCGTCTCCGTCGACGGCCCGCCCCAGTGGCTCGCCGCGCTCACGACCATGCACGAGAGCAGCTTCGGGCCCATGGGTAGCTGGGCCGGCGAGTTCATCGAGCCCTCGCCGCCCCCGACCGAGATCACCCGCAGGGCCGTGAACCTGAGCTGGGCCAATGGCGAGCTCACCGTCGCCGCCAATGGCGAAGCCTCCGCGCCGGTCGGCAGCTTTGCGATCGGGGAGTACCCGCTTCGCTGCGCCAACGAGCTCGTGGGCTATTGAGCCCGCTGCGGTTTGGGCGATGACAGCACGACCGGTGTCAAACGCCCCTACCGGTGCTCGCAGGCGTCCGCGCCGGGGCTCGTCGGATCGACCCGCAGATCGGAGTCGAAGTCGAGCGGCACCTCGGGGTGCAGCGCCACGGAGGCTGCCATGCAATCGACGAGGTGCAGGTCGCCGGCGTCGCCGTCGACAAACCAGCTCCCGTCGGCGTCGGTCAGGTTGTCGGTCAGGGTCGCGGTCGCGCCGTCGCGCGAGCGGATCATCCGATTGCTCAGGTTGCCGTGGAGGCTGAGGTTGGCGGTGGACGCCCAGCGATACTCGATCCCGTAGGGATAGCTGTCAGGGTGGCTGAAGTACACGCTATTGTGGGCGACCAGCGTATCGATGGCCCGCTCGACGCTGATCCCCACGTCGTGTTCGCCGCTGCCGGCGTGCTCGGAGGACACCATGTTGTTGACGACGGTTGAGCCGTAGACCTCGGTCGTGAACCCCAGGCCGATCCCGCGCGCGCAGTTGATGATGCGGTTGCGCGCGATCACGTGGCCCCCGGCTTCGCTGTCCCACATGTGGATCGCGTGCTCGGCGAGCCCGCCGGTGTAGGTCATGTTGCCGCGATCCTGGGCGTGCTGGCCGTGAGCGGGGCGCTGCACGCCGTCCGCGTCGCAATAGATCCCCTCGAAGTGGCTGTCGTGAATCACCCAATTGGTCGCCTGGTGGGTATCGATCCCCCCGGTGTAGCAGGTGGTTCCCCCACCCTCGGCACCGTAGCCCCAGACGTTGTCGCGGCCCTCGTCCGTCATCACAAAGCGCGAGCACGAGATCTCGACGCCATCAATGAGCCCGTCGGCCGAGTTGGCCTTCATGAATTGCTGGCCACCATCGATCAGGTTCACGTTGTGAATGATCGCCTCATCGCCGTCGGTCCAAAAATGGATGAGGTGGAAGATCGACCGCGTCACCGTGAGGTCTGCGACCACGACCCCCGCAGCCGCGACGGTGATCACCGCGCTCTGGCCCCCGTGGCTCCGGTAGGCCGAGTCGAGCACGACAGCGTCGGGGTCGCCGCTGACCGAGCGCAGGGTGATGTTCGGCGTCGTGATGTAGATCCCCGTGTACTGGCCGGCGTCGGCCTCCACGAAGGTATAGGTTCCGTCCTCGAGCAGGATCGTGTCGCCCTCGCTCGCGCCCGAGACGACCGCGCGCAGCGTCGTCGCGTTGCCGCCGACCATGACCATCCCGGCGGCTCCCGGCGAGACCACGATCTCCTCGCCCGCGCGGGCCGGGAGCTCGACCGACGCACACACGGACGCGCCGTCGCCGTCGCCGTCGCCGTCGCCCGTGTCGCCGTCGCCGTCGCCCGTATCACCATCGCCGGTGTCGCTCGAGCTAGTCGAGCTGTCATTGGAGGTCGCGTCCGCGGTCGCCGTGTCCGAGTTGATGTCGTCGCCCACTGTACAGGCCAGGCAAGTGGCGAGGCACACGAGCAGCCCTTCGCGAGCACGCGCGGGGGAGATCGGGGAGTGGAGGGGCATGCGTGCATGCTATCAGCTCGGGGGCGCCCGCGGCACGATCCGATGGCCAACCGTCGCCGTCATCGCGGCGCTGATCGGCTGCGTGCGCGCAGCAGTGACGGCGCCCGACCACGGTGGCGAAGCTCGGGATCAGCCTACGAAGGCCGACGCCCTCCCGCAGCCGGTCACGACCAGCACGTCCCGCGCGCGCGTAGCAGCGACGTACAAAAGCTTGCGCTCGCCCTCGTCGTACAGCGCCTTGGCCTTGGGATCCCGGGTCTGATAAGCAGCGTCCTCAAAGGGCATGGTGCCCGCTTGAATGCCGACCAGCACCATCCGCGGGAACTCCAAGCCCTTGACCCGGTGCATGTTGGCGATCCGCACCAAGTTGGGCAGCTTGTCCGTGGAGTCGGTTTGGATCAACGTGGTGTCTACGCCGCGGGCCGCGAGCGCGGGGATGTAGGAGTCGTTGACCATATACTTGGTCCGGCCGACCACGCAGATCTCCGAGGGCTGGACTCCCTGTGCGACCCACGCCTGGATCAGTCCGGCGACGTGTTGGACTTCATCCTCGATACCGCCGAATAGGTGGATGTCGGGGTTTTGACCCATACGCAGCGATCGCTCCCCTGCGAGGCTGTCGGTGCCCTCGTCGAGATCATCGATGTCGAGGCCCTCGAGCGCGGCCACGGCCCAGTTTCGGATCTGATGGGTGGTTCGGTAATTGATGCGTAGTTTTCGCGAGCGTCGGCCACGGATGCTGATCCCGCATCGGCCCAATGAGGCCTTGTGTCCGTAGATGCGCTGGTGGGGGTCGCCAACGACGAAGATGTCGTTGGCCCCGGGCGGCACGAGCGCGCGCAGAAAGTGTAGATCAGCGCTGCGAAAGTCTTGGACCTCGTCGGCGATCACGGCCACGAACCCCGACGAGACCGACTCGTCGCTCAGGGCAAAGCGGGCCTCCCGGATCACGTCGGCGTGCTCGCTCAGGCCGGCGAGATCGAGCTGCTGCCGGTACTCGGCCAAGACCTTCCACACCGCGAGGCGCTGGCCCCGGCTCAATCGCTGGCCGCGACCAGCCCGGCGCGCGCGCAGATACTCGGCTTCGTTGGTCACGTCCTGGGCCTGAACCACGCGCGCCCACTCCTCTTTGTAAAACACCTCGGAGAATTCCAGGGCGTGGGCGGCGAGCGCCCGCTTCCACGCAGCGTCGCTTTGTTTGGTCGTGGCGCTGCGCTCGAGCTTGATGCCGCGAGCGGCCAAGGTGTCGCGGGCGACCTCTTGCAGGTGCTTGACGTCGATGCGCTCAAACTCCGTGCCGCACATGCGGCGCAGGTTATCGCGGATGTCAGCGGCCAAGTTGGTGGTGAAGGTGGTCAGCAAGATTCGCTGCCCGGCCTGGTTGAACACCTCTTTGGCGAGGTACCGCGCCCGGTGCATAGCGACCACGGTCTTGCCGGTGCCAGCGCCCCCAAGCACGCGCGCGGATCCATTGCTGTGCATGCTCACCAGCTTGGCCTGACTTGGATGCAAGAAGACGCGCCACTGCTCGAGCGGCGCGGCGAGCATGGCCGCGAGCTCGGCGTCGTCTTCGAGCAGCTTGAACGCGCGCTTGGACTCGCCGCGGGTCAAGGATTCGGCGAAGTCATCGACGTCGACGGTCGCGGGCAGATCGGGCTGGCCCTGATCAGTCCGCCGATCGAGCTCGTCGAGGGTCTCGTCGACGCTGTGCCCAGCGGCCAACAAATACAGGGCGTCGGCGGCCTCGTCGGGCAAATATTTGGCGAGGTCGTCGAGGCTGACCTCGGTCCGCAGCGCCCGGACCGCGGGCAGCAGCGGCTCAGGCACGCCAAACAAGAGCAGGTCCTCGTTTTGATGACCGGCGAACAAGAAGCCCGCGGGGATCTTGGAATCGTTGAGATCGACCCGGCCCACGAGGCTCTCCGACGGTGCCGGCGCGGTGATCTCGAGCTCCGGAGCCTCGGGCTGGTAGACCTGAAAGGTGCCCGTGAACCGGTTGACCTCAAAGACCTTGTTGCGCGCCCAATCGAGCGCCTCGTCGTGGTTGTCGACCCACACCAGCAGATACACGTCATCCTTGGGCGGATGGATGACGATCGCGCGGTACTTTTGGTTGATCCGCACGCTGCGGACCTTGGGGTCGCGCATGCCCTTGGGGGTCTTGTAGGCGATCGAGGCCGAGCGCGGGTCCTCGCGGAATTTATCGATCCAGGCCCGCACGCCCCGCTGGTATTGCTTCGCTAACAGCGAGTAGCTGCGCAGGAACTCGGCGGACATCGCGACTTGAACGGCATGCATGGTCATAATTGGTTACTCCGCTGAGACACGACCGCCACGATCGCGCTGGGGTCATCGGCGCTCGGGTCGAACAGTTCCCACTCGTGGGTTCGGAACCGCCGGCGATCGTCGTCGTGGACGTTGCTCAGCAACGCGACCCGAAGCTCGGGCCACAGCAAGTCGACGTCTTCCTCGCGCTCGCCGAGCAGGAACTCCTCGGTCGGCTCCTCGGGCGCGGGCAACTGCGCGTCGGAGAGCTGACGAAACAGGCCAAGGCACTCTTTGAACGTGGCGGCGAGCACCGCCAATTCGGCGCGCAGACCAGCGAGCTCCTCGACCGCCGGAGCCGGCGTGGGTGCGCTCGTGCTGTCCTCGGCGGCGCCTTGGGCGGTGATCAGGCGCTCGGTGCTGGTCACGTGAACGTCGTGGAATTGCAGCAGGTTCCAAGCTTGCAAGAACGCGCGCCACGGCTCGGCGAAGCCCTCGGAGCGGCGCTCGTTGACGCTGTCGAACAGGCGCAGGCTCA
>Ga0114946_10000829_pt1 | contig 21077 bp, 14 predicted proteins | sample WalLakDeSediment_FD_88676 | JGI IMG/M metagenome (GOLD analysis project Ga0114946, IMG submission 88676) | Lake sediment microbial communities from Walker lake, Nevada to study Microbial Dark Matter (Phase II) - Walker Lake 11/02/13 Deep Sediment | ecosystem: Environmental > Aquatic >...
AGGTCGCGGGTGGATCTGGACCGGCCCTGGAGTGCTCCGTGTTCCGTGCCAGGGTCCATGAACGCGGGAAAACCGACGTCCCGACCCCCGAAAGACCGACGTTCCGACCCCCGAGGAGTCGGAGGCGTACCCTCCAGAAGAATCATGTTTCCATGACACCGTTCACCCTCGCCCCACCCTGGTCCCGGTGGAATTCACCCTGGCGCGTGAGAGAGCCAGGCAGCATCCACCTCATCAGTACCCCGCCGACCCAGGCCGATATCCGGCTGGACGCCCACGCGTCAAGCTGCGGACACCATGTCATGATCGGAATCGAAAACCCTCGAGTCGTCCCTGCGGGGCCAATGGAGTACCGCCGTTGTTCACGCCCCGCTGCAAGGTGAAGACCGTATCAGCACACTGGACGAAGAAGCCCGGTGTCCCCGGCAACGTGCCCATCTTCGGCAGCGTTTCGGGGGCCGGGAACTCGCGTCTGGAGAATGAGCGCAGGGCACCAGGCTGCACCGTGCAAGCCACGGCTTCCGCATCTCGGACCCCGAGTACGGTGGCCTCGTGGAGACGGACCGCGTCCTTCGCCGGGCTCAGTCCAGGAGCCGCGTCGAGAGCGGGGTGGGCGTCATGATCTTGACGATGGGAAAGCGCGGGGGCTCTCCTTCGCCGCGGCGGAAGGCTGCCACCTCCGGCTTCGGGAGCCAGGCGTCCATGCGGTTCCAGTAGACGACGCCGTCGGTGGTCTCGGCTTCCAGCAGGTGGGCAACCACGCGCCCCTGCATCTGGCCGGTCCGCACGATGTAGCTCCCCCTCGGAAGGGTCACCGTCTCGGTGACCACGTCGTGGACGTGCACCCGGGTGGAGGCGGCGTGGTTGTAGGCCCGCTCGTAGGTGATGTCGGCGATGCGGTAGACCTGCACCTGGACCTCCGTGTCCTCCTGGAGCCGCTCCACGGCGATGCTGTGGCGCCGGAGAAGCTCGATGGCGCTCTCCGCATCCCGGGGCACCACGTAGGCCCAGGGCCGGTCCCGGGTGAGGGTGGCCACCGGCCGGATCATCAGCGAGTCGCTGACGATGGTCCGGATCTCCTGGTCCGCGGCCCCGGGACCCCGGGGAACCAGCTGGTAGGTGACGGTGGTGTCGGCGGGCGCGTACTCCACCTCGATGGGGACCTGGCCCTCGGGGTCGGACCCCAGGGCCACCGCCTCGACCCTGGCCATCCGCACGGTCTCCATGAGCAGCCCCGGGTTCTCCCGGGCCCACTCCACCACGGCCTCGTAGGCCAGCACGCCGCTCCGAACCCCGTCCGCCAGGGTCTGCATCCCCGGCGGGGACTCGAAGAGAATCCCCACCGTGTTGGCGAATCCGCCGTAGTTGCGGCCGATGCGGGGGTCCGTGCCCCCGGTCACCCAGCGGGTCTCGGTGCGTCCCACATCGTAGAAGAAGGCGGAGTACCCCTCGGCTTCCAGTTTCCGGTCGATGGCCGGAAAGATCCGGTCATGGCAGAGCTGGGTGATCCGCTGGTCCGGGGCGGCATGGCTCGGGCACTGGTAGGCGATGTTGTAGGGCGGTGCGCCGCCATTGTGCCCGTCGATGTAGAGGTGGGGGGCCCAGCGAAGCAGGATGTCCTGCACGTAGGCCTGGATCTCGGGCTGCTCCAGCTTCATGTAGTCCCGGTTCAGGTCCAGCCCCCAGAGATTTCCACGGATGGGGCGCTCGGGCCAGGAGAACCCGTCGGGGTTGATCTGCGGCACCACCAGGATCGTCAGGTCGTCCAGGACCCGGTTCATGGGGGTGCCCGGGGTGGCCAGGTCCCGGGTCATGATGAGCACCGACTCCCGGAGCGTGCGCTCGGGGCCGTGCACCCCGGCGGCCAGCACCAGGATGGGCTTCCCCAGCGCCCAGGCCTCCCAGGGCTGGGTCACCGCCGGACGCGAGAAGATGGCGTAGGGAAGCTCGCGACCCTCCCGGGTCTCCCCGTAGGTACCGAGACGCATCTCGGTGCTCGACGCCTGCACGGCCTGCAGGTACGTCATCATGTTGTCGTAGCTCGTGAACTCCGTGAACTCCGACACCTCGGACTGGGTCCGGAGGAGCTGCCCCTCCACCCCGGACGGCCCCACCGCCAGGAGGAGGGCGGCGGCACTCATCATGACGCCTCCGCGGAGGGCCGCGATCGTGCGGCTCCCGAGCCTCCCTGCGCTCCCCGGCCTCACTGGCCCACCTCCAGGATCCGGCGGATCTCCCGCTCCATCTCCTGCAGGTGGAGCTGGGTCATCCGGTCCCGGGACCGGGACGCCGCCTGCCCCACGGCCTGGGCCAGATTCGCCATCTCGGCCCGCACCAGCGGCCGCGCATCGGAAAGGGCGCGCTCGCCTTCGGGGTTCAGGTACGCATCCATGGCCGCCACGAAGGTGCGCTGGAGGCTCCGACGGAAGACGTTGACCTGGGGATTGTTCCCCGTCAGCTCGCCCCAGACGCCGCCCCGGAGATCGCCGAGGAAGTCGGCCACCGTGTAGGGGGCGTAGCCGTTTCCGGCAAAGGCCTCGTACTCCACCAGGCGGTTCAGCCGGGCCTCGTTGATCAGGATCCTGAAGACTCCGGCCTGGGAGTTGGAGAAGCGGCTCACCGCGCCGTCGGACTCGAGACGGCGGAGGATCTCCTGGTCCAGGAACATTTCGGGCACCACGAAGGCGTTCTCCGCCAGGTAGCGCATGGCCTCCTGCTGCTTCTCCCGCTCCACCGGGGTGAAGCGCTCGCCGGTGCCGTAGCGCTCCTGGGTGTAGGCCCCGCCGATGATGGCGGCCACGTGGTTGTTGTAGCGGCCCCACTGCGAGACCGTGTTGGAATAGAGCTCCTGCAGCAGGGAGTAGTCCTGGCCCGGCTTCTCCGCCACATCCAGGAGCATGTCCATGACCCGCTGGAGGTTCCGCATCCCCAGGCCCGAGGACTTCACGGCGTCGTCGTTCCCCACCGCCTCGGTCACGGCGTGGGGGTCATTGGCGGCCCCGGCCGTGGTGAAGCGGAACCAGGGAATCGTGTCCTGCATCCGGGACCAGCTGTCCAGCGTCTCCCACTCCTCGTCGGGCGTGGTGGCGCCGGGGATGGGCTTGTGCTGCCACATGATGGCGTACCGGTCGTAGGGCCCCACCTTGGGAATCAGGAGTTCGGGCGGAATGTTGTCCTCGGGCTGGGCCACGTAGTTCAGGCGCGAGTAGTCCATGAGGGTCGCCACGTGGCTCCCCTTCCGCTCCAGGAAGGAGCGCGAGCGGATGGAGTCCGCCGGGTACATGGCCGAGGCCTTGAAGTTGTGCGGGAAGCCCAGGGCGTGACCCACCTCGTGGGCCACCACGTACTCCACCATGGCGCCGATGATGGAATCGGGCATGGGGAACTGCTGGGCCCGGGGATCCAGCGGACCCGCCTGCACGAAGTACCAGTTGCGGACCAGGTTCATGACGTTGTGGAACATGTTCACGTCACCCCGGAGAATCTCGCCGGTCCGGGGGTCGCTGACGCTTCCACCGGTGGCGTTCTGCGTCGTGGAAGGACGCCAGTAGATCATGGAGTGCCGGACGTCGTGGGGAGACCAGGACGGGTCCTCCTCGGGGCTCGGCGGGATCCTCGCCACGATGGCGTTGGAGAAGCCGGCCTCCTCGAAGGCGGGCTGCCAGGCCTCGATCCCCTTCACGACCCAGGGCACGAGCCACTCGGGGGTGGCCCGGTCGACCCAGTATTCGATGGGCCGCACCGGGTCCGAGAGCTCCGCGCTCGGATTCTGCTTGTCGAGGCGGTTGCGGCGAAGGAACCGGCGCTGATCCGCCCTGTGGGGGTCGCTCCCGTAGTCGATGTAGGTGAACGACTGGATCCCCACCCTGGCGTCATGAAGTCGCGGCATCATGGGGTCCAGCGGAAGCCGGATCATGGACCAGACGACCTTGAGCGTGCTGGCCGGCGTCCCGTTCGGAGCGTTGGCCCCGGTCTGCACCGCCGTCACGTTCACGTTCTCGGGAAAGGCGTAGACGGACTCGATCCAGCTCCGGTCGGCCTGGATCCCCTGCACCTGGATGAACTCGGGAATGTTCGTCGTGAAGAGGCGCGTCACGTCGATGACCATGGACGAATCGGGCCCGAAGGTCTCGATCTCGAAGGTGGCGACGATGTTCCCGCGCTCGATGGCCTGCACCGCCTGGGCAATGGCCATGTCTTCGTCGGCGCGCATGGCGTAGCCCAGGGTGCGCAGGTCGATCCGGTTGTTCCGACGCTCCCAGACCACGCTCCGGTTCCCGCGGTTCCCGAATCCGCCCTCCTCCTGGCGACCGATGATGAGCATGTCGCGGCCCAGCTCCTCCTGCGGGATCTCGAAGAAGAGACGGTCACCGACCATGTGGGCGCGGAAGAGCCCCTCGGAGGTGCGAGCCTCGGAGGTGATGACCCGGTCATAGGGCTGCGGCGCCCCCTGGGCGGCCCGGGCCTGGGCCCCTCCGGTGGCAGGGGCGGCTGGGGTCGCCGCGGGGGCGGGGGCCGGCGAGGCCGGAGCCTCGCGACTGGCGCATCCGGACGTGGCCACCAGGGCCACCAGGGCAGCGGAGGCGGCGAGGGAGCGGATTCGGTGCATCGGAGCTCTCATGGTTCGAGCATGGAACGGAAATCCGGAAGGCCCGTGGGCCCGCGGATGGGGTCGGCGAGGCGGATCCCGCTAAGAGGACCCGCTCCCGGCGGCGAACGTTGGAGCCTCCCTGAGGTCCGAGGCGTCAGGTCAGAGGCGAATGGCGTACTGCACCTTGAGCGCCCCACCCCGGGAGAGGGATTCGAGACCGCGGGAACGCCGGCCCTCCGGGGAGCCCTGGTCCAGTTCCAGCGCCTCGTAGCGCCAGTTGTGGGTCCAGACCAGGAAGAGGTCGTTGCCGGGGCGCACCGTCCAGCGGGCCCGGGCAAAGAGCCCGACCACGTCCGAGACGTCATCGTACTGGAGGTTCCCGCTCACCGAGGCCAGGGGACTCACGTCCCACGCGGCGGTAAGTCGACCCAGGTGGGTCGTGAAGGCCCCCTGCGGGAGTCGGACGTCGTTGCGCTCTCCGGAGATCCCCAGGGCGACGCCGGGGGCCGGCCGGGCCGTGACCGCCCCGCCCACCTGGTTCCGATTCCCCGACCAGAACCCGCTACGGGAATAGGAGACGTTACCGAACACGTTCCTCCGACCGGCGGTGCGCAGGCTCACCTCCCATCCCGTGGTGGGGTAGTCCCCGGCCTCGATGCGGACATCCCCCTCCTCGCCGCGGAAGATGGTGAAGCCCCGATCCAGGCGTTCGAAGGCCTGTTCGACCTCGAGGCTGGCCCGATCTCCGCTCTCGAAGACGACGTCCAGCGGGGAGAGTCGCACGGTCCGCACCAGGAGCCGGTTGTCGAGGTCGGTGAGGTACTCGAAGAAGAGCTGGGACTGGAATTCCCGGATCCACTCGATGCGTTGCGGGCGTGGGGCCAGGGTCAGCGTCGGCTGGGTCCGACGGTATCCTCGCCGCGTGGCGAAGCCCACCGCCGGGTCGTAGGCTTGGCCGAAGTCCCGGATGGACGCGTGGAAGCGGACCAGGTCGTTGGGGAAGTTGACCCGGAGCCCCCGGGTGCGGCGGGTGGGCAGGTCCCCCCACCCCCCCTGGGCTGGGTCCGTGTGGGCCACGAAGAACGCCTCCATCTGGGCGTTGTAGCGGCCAAGGAAGGTGGAGGTGAAGAAATCGGCATCCATCCCGACGGTGTGCCGATCGGGCCGGGGTTCGTCGAAGCCGGCATCGGAGCGGCGCGTGTAGACCGCCCCCACGTGCGACTGGCGGAAGATCGCCCGCTTGACCCGGGCCACGGTGAAGTCCTCGGAGGGGACCTCCAGCGGGGTCTCCGGGCTTCCCAGCGTCGTGGCCCCCGTCCGGAGCTGGTAGAAGCCGATCTCCTGGCGTCCCACCTGGCCCACGAGGCGGGTCCCGGCCCGAATCGGCACCTCCTGCCCCGCCACGAGCCCGATCCTCCGGGAGAAGAAGGGGCTGGGTCCGGAACTGGGGGCGAAGGAGAAGACGCCCGAGCCCTCGAGGAAGAAGTCGCGCTGCTCGGGAAAGCGGAGGGGGAAGCGGGTCAGGTTCACCCGCCGCTGGTCCACTTCCACCTCGGCAAAGTCCGTGTTCACGGTGAAGGCCGCCCGAAGGCTCGGGGTCACGCTCCAGGTGAGATCGAATCCCGTCTTGGCGCGTCCTTCCCAGTCCTCCCCCTGCTGCGTGGCCTGGTCCCCGGAGGTGGTGACGAAGGGGCGGAGTTCCAGCCCCTTCCCCTGGGAAACATCGCGGATTCCCTCCAGCCGGCCGGCGTGAATCGGCCGTGTCAGCGGCTGGTTCCGGCGCCAGCCGCGCCACACGATCTCCTCGTTCCGCCGCCGGATGGTGCGCTGGAAGTTGATCCCCCAGGCGTCCACCTCGGGGTCGAAGTTGAGCGTGGAAAACGGGATGCGCACTTCGGCGGTCCACCCGTCCTCGTGGATGCGGGTCCGCACCTCCCAGATTCCGTCCCACGACTTGTTCACCGAGCCCCCGCTCCCGGGCGTCAGGATCCCGTCCCCCATCAGACCGGCGGGATTCGTCTCGAAGAAGTAGCCGGTGCGACCGTCGAGAAAGGTGTCCAGCACCCACATGAACCGGTCGTCGGTCCCCAGGCCGGCGTTTCGACGCCGCTGGTGGCCGATGATGCCCCGGGGATCGGAGTCGAAGAAGGTCGCGCCGATGTACAGCGCATCCCGGTCGTGAAGGATGCGGATCTCGGTGCGCTCGGAGGGAACGCCGCCCTCCACCGGGTCCTGCTGGGTGAAGTCGGTCACCGGGATGGCCCGGGCCCAGGCCGCCTCGTCCAGGTTCCCGTCGATCCGGATGCGCTCGTCGTCCGGGATGCGGAGGGACTCGATGGGGGCGTCGGGCTCGGAAGCCCCCGGATCGACAGGGGGATCGACAGAAACAGGCGCGGCCAGGGCCAGCGCTCCCAGGAGGAGAACGTTCATGAGCATGGACAGAGTCTAGCGCCCGACCTCGGCCCCCGGAAACCCCGGAACCCCGGGTGGCTCGCGGGGTCTGAGCCTCGCCTCCGGCCCCGTCTTACCCATCTCCAGGATTCCTCCATGAGCCACGCGCCCCAGGACCCCCTTCGCGGAGCCCTTGTCCTGATCACCGGGGCCTCGGCTGGAATCGGAGCGGCCACCGCCCGGGCCTTCGCCGCTGCCGGCTCCCGGCTCCTGCTGGCCGCGCGCCGGCGCCCACGCATCGAGGAGCTGGCCGCCGAGCTCCGTGACGCCCACGGAACCGAGGTCCATCTCCGCACCCTGGACGTCCGGGACCCCGCCGCAGTTCGGGGCTGGAGCGAAGAGCTCGAGGCAGAGGAGCTCGTTCCGGACATCCTGGTGAACAACGCCGGGCTCTCCCGTGGCCTCGACCCCATCCACCAGGGGAAGATCGAGGACTGGGAGGAAATGATCGACACCAACGTGAAGGGGCTGCTCTACATGAGCCGGGCCATCCTCCCCCTCATGGTGGCCCGGGGGAGCGGGCACGTGATCCACCTGGGGAGCATTGCCGGGGACACGGTCTACCCGGGAGGCAATGTCTACAACGCCACCAAGTTCGCGGTGAAGGCCCTCACCGAGGCCATGAACCTGGACCTGGTGGGCACCCCCATCCGGATCTCGTCGGTGGACCCGGGACTGGTTGAAACCGAGTTCTCCGAGGTCCGGTTCCATGGCGACGTGGAGCGCGCCCACAAGGTGTACGAGGGGTACACCCCCCTCTCCCCCGACGATGTGGCCGAGGTGATCCGCTACGTGGCCGCCGCCCCACCCCACGTCAACCTCTTCCGCACCGTGGTCTACCCCACGGACCAGCGCAATCCCTACGTGATGCACCGCAACACCCGGTGACCGTCCCGAAACCCCGCCCCGCCCTCGTCGTCTTCACCCTCTGGCTCCTGGTCTTCTCGGCCAGCAGCCAGATCATGATCATCGCCCCCATCCTCCCCCTGGTGGGGGATGAACTGGGGATTGCCGAGGGGCTCCTGGGGACGCTGGTTTCGGCCTACTCCGTAATGGTGGGGATCTTCGCCATCCTTGCGGGTCCGTTCTCGGACCGAGTGGGGCGCCGCCGCATCCTCCTCGCGGGATCCGGGCTCATGACGCTGGGGCTCCTGGCTCATGCCGGTGTCCAGGGCTACTGGAGTTTCATGCTGGTCCGGGCCCTGACCGGGGTGGCGGGCGGAATCCTCAGCGGGGCCGCCGTCTCGTACGTGGGGGACTACTTTCCCTACAAACGACGTGGGTGGGCCACGGGGTGGGTCATGAGCGGCGCGGCCTTCGGGCAGATCCTGGGCATCCCCATGGGCGTGGTGATGGCCGGCGCCTTCGGATTCCGGATCCCCTTCCTCCTCTTCGCCGCCTCCATGGCGGCCACCTTCCTCCTCGCCCTCTTCCGGCTCCCCCAGCCCGAAGTCGAGCGAAGCGCGAACCCGGTCACCCTCCGCCGCGCCGTGAGGGATTACGCCACCCTCCTGAAACGCCCGGAGATCTCGGCGGCGGCCGGCGCCTTCTTCCTCATGTTCCTGGGGGTTTCCCTCTACGTGGTCTACCTCCCCACCTGGCTGGAACGGGGGGTAGGCGCCACCGCCAATCAGATCGCCCTTCTCTTCCTGGTAGGGGGCGTCGCCAACGTGCTCGTGGGACCGCAGGCAGGGCGCATCTCGGACGAGGTCGGCCGAAAGCGCATCATCCTCATTTCCTGCGTGGGGCTCTCCGTGGTCATGGCCCTGACCACCCTGGTGGTGGGCTCTGTCACCCTTGCCTACCCCTGGTTCTTCCTGGTAATGGCACTCGTGGCCATGCGCGTGGGTCCCTTCTCGGCTCTCCTCACGGGGCTGGTCTCCGATGATCGCCGGGGCTCGCTCCTGAGCCTCACCATGGCCCTGGGGCAGGTCGGCTTCGCAGTGGGAGGGACCCTGGCCGGCCTCCTCTATGCCGCCGCAGGGTACGGTGTGACCTCCATGCTGGCAGGCTTGGCCGTGCTGGGGATGGGGGTGACCGTGTGGCTCCTCGTGCCCGAGCCCGGGCGGGACGATGCGCCAGGTCGGGTGCCGGCCCCTCGGCGAGGCCCGGTCCAGGCCGAAAGGCCGCCGGGAGTCTCCGAGATTTCAGTCTCCGGATCTCCCGGCGGCACATCCGTCGGTGGCTGACGACGTCGGTGGGTGACGACGTCAGTGGGTGACGGCGTCAGTGGGTGACGGCCGGCTCCGTCTCCTTGGCGGAGTCAATCCACTTCTGGATCTGGGACTCCGAGGGCACGGCGCGGGTCAGCTTCTTCTCTGCGTTGGTCTCCGCCATGGCCTTGGCCAGGTTGCCCGCGTTCCGGTGCCGAAGTTCCTTGACGCTGTCGACGCCGGCGGCCTCCAGGAGTTCCGCGAACTGCCTTCCCACCCCGTTCAGGCGCATGAGGTCAGCCAGGTTCACCCAGGTCAGGATCCGCTTCTCGTCGATCCCCGACTCCTCGGCCAGCTTGACCCGCCCCCGCTTGCTCCCGGCCTTCTCCAGCAGCTGCCGGGTGTTCCCGATGCCCACCTTCTCAAGGCGCTCCCGGTAAGCCGGTCCGATGCCCTCGATCTCGTCGATTCTGTAACTCGCCATGTGGTCCTCGCTGATGTGACGCTCCGGGGGCGCTGACCTTGCCCCGAAGCTGGGGTGATGGGGCTGCCGAAGGATGGGCGGCGAGCCCCGGGGGACGTAACCTTTCGGGGGTTACCCGGGCGAACGCTCTCTCTACCGCCAGAGGGCTCGTCCGTTCCCATCCTCCGGCATCCAGAGCAGGGTGGTCAGTCTCACGGACATCCCGGTCAGCGTCGGTCGGATCTGGACTTCCTCCAGGGGATCCTCCTCCGCGTAGCTCATCTCCACCTTTCGCATTTCCTCCTGGAACTCCTCCTCCATCTGGCGGAACTGCTCCCGGACGGCCTCCACCGTCTCTTCCGCCTGGGCCACCTCCTGGCGCCCCTGGAGAACCCGTCCGGCAGACCGGACGGCCGTGCCCGTGCGCGCCGTCGAGGTCTTCCGGCCGAAAAAGGCGCCGAGGAGCCCCTCGCCGACCCGGAGCGCCGTGTCCAGGGTGCGCTGCTGGGCCATGCCCGCCCGCTTGTCCACGGCCTGAAGGGCACGTCGCTCCCGCTCCTGGATGGTCTGGAGGCGGGGCTGGTAGCGCTTCTGGATCCGGTCCACCGCCTCGTCTCGCGCCTCCCGCCGCAGGTCGGCCAGGCGCATCCGGAAGTCCGCCTCGCTCTCTCCCGGCCGGGAAACGAGTTTCCGCGCCCTTGATTCCAGGAGGGTCAGGGGGAGGCTGGCCTGGATCCAGCGCTGGGCCTCCCGTCCCCACCCGGTGTAGCTCCGAGGCTGGGAGGCGTCGGCCGGCAGGTCCCCGTAGCCGGTAGCCTCCAGCGGCGCGCTCTCCAGGTGGTCCAGTTCCAGTTCCACCTCCTCGGCCCGGTCCCAGTTGACCGGCACCGGCCCGGCCTCGAAGGGAAGGAGGATCCGGACGGGGCGAACCTCGTCCACGCCGGCCCGGGCGTTCCGGTAGCTGACGTCGCAGAAGACGCCGAGGGCCGGCGCGTAGCGGAATCCCTCCCCCCCACGGATGGGGGCCAGGAAGTACTCCTGGATGCCGGGAGGCAGGAGGGGTCGGGTCGCCGCAGCGGCCGAAGGGGCAGGAGCAGAGGCAGGGGCGGACGCGGCCACCGGGTGCGAAGGCGTCGGCAGTGGGGAGGGGGTCGCCATGCCGGGCGCGGACGACGCCGCCATCCCGGCCGCTGCGCCGACTTCGGGCACGGCGGCCCCAGGCGCCACGGCCCCGGGCGCCTCGGACCCCTGGGGAGTCGCTCGCGCCAGGACCCGCAGCTGCTGCAGCGTCATGGGTCCGGCCATGTACGACATGACCCACCGGGTCTCGAAGAGGACCGGGGCCCCGTCATGCACGTTGTGCAGCAGGAACTGCCGCTGGCCGAGCCCCGAAATGAGCCGGTCGAGTTCCTGCCGAGAGAGGGGATTCGAGCCGGTCATGGCGCCCAGCAGGGCATCCATGATCCGGCCCTTGTCCCGCTCCGTCTGCAGCCGGCCGATGAACCAGCTCCCGGTGTTTCCGAGCCCCTTGTAGTCCAGGTCCACCGGGTTCTGGGTGGCCAGAAGCATCCCCACCCCGAAGGCCCGCGCCTGCTTGAGCAGGGTCAGCATGGGCGGCTTGGAGGGGGGATTGGCCGAGGGCGGGAAGAACCCGAAGATCTCGTCCATGTAGACCAGGGCCCGAAGGCTCGAGGTCCCGCTCTGCCCCCGCATCCACGAGAGGATCTCGTTGAGGAGCATGGCCACGAAGAACATCCGCTCGTCTTCGCCCAGGTGGGCAATGGAGAAGATGCTGACGCGGGGCTTTCCCTCGGGGGTGTAGAGGAAGGAGGGGATGTGGAGCGGCTCCCCTTCCATCCACGCCTGGAACCCGGGGGAGGCCAGGATCCCGTTCAGGCGCAGCGCCAGGTCGAACCGGTCCTTCGACGGGTAGAAGCTCTCGAGCTCCATGACGCCGACCCGGGCGAACGGGGGCCGCTGGATGGCCTCGATGAGGTGGCCGAGTTCCAGGGATCGTCCGTGCTCCCAGGCGTTCTGGAGGATGGTCGAGAGGAGGATGTGCTCGCGGCTCCGGATCGGGTCCGCCTGGATGCCCAGGAGCGCCAGGAGGCTCGTCACCGTGGACTGGATCCGCTCCCGGAGCGCATCCGGATCCGCCAGCACCGCCGCGCTGGGAACGCCGAAGGAGCGAAGCACCGAGACCTGCCGGCCGGCGGCACTTCCAGGCGTGTAGATGGCGAAGTCCGCCGCCTCCCGAAGCCGCCGGATCCGGTCCCCGTCCTGCCCCCAGGCGGCGAGGCCGCTCCGCCACTTTTCCGACTCGGCAGCGGCGAAGCTGTCCGGGTCCTGCCCGCGCTGCCGGGCCACCTCCTCGTTGATCCAGGGGCGGAAATCCGAGGGCGCCAGGTCGGGAAAGGTCAGGAAGAGGTTCGCCAGGTCCCCCTTGGGATCGATGGCAATGACCGGGATGCGGTCCATGGCCGCCTCCTCCAGCGCCCCCAGCGCCAGCCCCGTCTTCCCGCTCCCCGTCATCCCGATGATCACCCCGTGGGTGGTCAGGTCCCGGGAGTCGTAGAGGAGGGACTGCGGGGTGCGTTCCCCCGTGGCGGGGTCCCGGAGGCGCCCCAGGTAGAAGGCACCGAGCTTTTCGTAGTCGTCCTGGTGATCGTTCATGTGGAGGCCTGCGGTGTGGGCGGTCGTTTCGGTGGTGCCGCTGGTGGCGAAGGAGCAGATGCCCGGCGGAGCGGCGCACGGTAGGGCCCGGACGCGGGGGGTGCCCCCCGCGCCCTTCGGCCGGTAACGTACAGAATGATCCCCGATCCGGCACCCCCCACCGCCTCCCGTTACGAAACCCCCCTTACACGGGCTGCGGGAATCCGTCTTCCGGTCCTCGGAGGCGCCATGTACCCGTGCTCCAATCCCGAACTGGTGGCCGCCGTCTCTGCCGCCGGGGGTCTGGGCATCCTCCAGCCCGTCTCCCTCACCTGGGTGCATGGACATGATTTCCGGGAGGGCGTCCGCCTGATCCGACGCCTGGCAAAGGGCGCCCCGGTGGGGATGAACGCGCTCCTGGAGGGCGGATCGCGCCGGTACCGCGCCCGAATGGAGGACTGGATCGAGATCGCCCTCGACGAAGGGGTCCGCTTCTTCGTCACCTCGCTGGGGAATCCCCGGTGGGTGGTGGAACGGGTGGCCCCGGCCGGCGGCCTGGTCTATCACGACGTGACGGAGCGAAAATGGGCACTCAAGGGGAGGGATGCGGGGGTCCACGGGCTGATCGGGGTCAATCGACGCGCCGGGGGACACCCGGGCCCCCGGACCGCCGGGGAGCTCCTGGACGAGGTGGGCGACCTGGGACTCCCGGTCGTCTGCGCCGGAGGAGTGAGCACGCCCCGAGGGGTGGTGGACGCCCTTCGCCTGGGGTACGACGGCGTGCAGATGGGGACCCGCTTCATCGCCACCACCGAGTGCACCGCCTCGGCCTCCTACAAGCAGGCCATCGTGGCCGCCGGCGAAGATGACATCGTCTGGTCGGAACGAATCACCGGCGTTCCCGTGGCCGTCATCGCCACCCCGTGGATCCGGCGCATGGGGCTCCAGGCCGGCCCCCTGGCGCGGCGGCTGCTTCGAGGCCGGAGGACGAAGCACTGGATGCGAACGCTCTACACCCTCCGGGCGGCGCTGGCCCTTCGTCGGGCGGCGCGGCAGGAAGCCGGGCGGGCGGCGCGAAAGGGATCGGAGCCCGGCGCCGAGAACGGAGGCGGGACCGGGGCCGACCCCGGTCGGGCCATCTGGCAGGCGGGGCGGAGCGTGGAGGGGATCCGCGACATCCGCACGGTGGCGGAGGTCCTCGCCGGCATCGAGGCGGCGCTTGCCGGCTCGCCACCGGGCGGCCCCCGGGACGAACCCACCCGCCCGAACGGGGAGGATGGGGACGCCCCCGCGGCCCCTCCCTTCTCCCCTTTTCAACCGACCTGTTAGATTGAGGATTCGTCTCCGTGTATCCTGCGGCACCGGGAGTTCCATGGCCCGGATGAGCCGAACCTCAGGGGAGGGCCCTTGGCCACCGTTCCGCACCTCGAGTTCGAGCGCGACATGGTGGAGCTTCAGGAGCAGATTCAGAAGCTCCTGCAACTCGCCGAGAAGAAGGGAATCAACGTCTCCGGAGAGCTTTCCGAGCTGCGGGAGAAACTGCAGCGACTCCGTGAGGAGACCTACCAGAACCTGACGCCCATCGAGCAGGTCCAGGTGGCCCGGCATCCCCGCCGGCCCTACACGCTGGACTACCTGGGACGGGTCTTCTCCGACTGGATGGAGCTCCACGGCGACCGGGCGTTCCGGGATGACGCGGCCATCGTCGGGGGGTGGGCCAGGCTCCGTGGGCAGCCCGTCATGGTCATCGGCCACCAGAAGGGCCGGGACATGAAGGAAAACATCCTCCGGAATTTCGGCATGCCGCATCCGGAGGGATACCGCAAGGCGCTCCGGCTGATGCGGATGGCCGAGAAGTTCCGCAGGCCGGTGGTGACCTTCATCGACACCCCGGGGGCCTATCCCGGGCTCGGCGCCGAGAAGCGGGGCCAGGCCGAGGCCATCGCCATGAATCTCCGCGAGATGGCGCGGCTCCGGGTCCCCCTGGTCTCCGTGGTCATCGGCGAAGGCGGTTCCGGCGGAGCGCTTGCCCTGGGGGTCACCGACCGGATCCTGATGCTCGAGCACAGCGTGTACTCGGTGATCTCGCCGGAAGGGTGCGCCGCCATTCTCTGGCGGTCCGCCGAGCATCGAGGAAAGGCCGCCCAGGCCCTCAAGCTCACCTCCTCGGACCTGCACCGCCTGGGCGTCTGCGACGAGGTGATCCCGGAGCCCGCCGGGGGCGCCCACGCCGACTGGGACACCACCGCCGCCACCCTCGGCGACACCCTGGTCCGGCACCTGTCCGACCTGGCGGCCCTCTCTGCCGAGGACCGGCGGAAGGCGCGCTGGGCCAAGTACGAAGCCATGGGCGCCTGGCTCGAAGAGCCCGCCCCCTCCGCCACGGCCTCCTGACGTCCGTGCCCGCCTCGGTGACCACCTCCGCACGCCCGGAATCCGTCGGGACCTTCGCCGAGGTCGCCTTCAAGGGAACGCGGCGGGGCTACTTCCTCGTGGACCCGGGGCTGGCGGATCGTCTGCTCCCGGGTGCGGCCGTCGTGGTGGAGGCGGACCGGGGCGAGGATCTGGGGACCCTGGCGGCGCTGGGTGCCATCGCCGAGCGCACCTGCTCCTCGTCCGGAGGATGCAGCACGCCGGTGCCCGACCTCCGGATTCTCCGTGCCGCCTCCGACGACGAGACGGCAACCATGGAGGCGCTCCGCCGCGACGAGGACCGGGTTCGGGTGGAGGCCCGGCACAAGGTGGAGGTCCACGGGCTCAAGATGAAGGTGACCGAGGCCGAGTGGCAGCTGGACCGCAACAAGCTGACGATCTTCTTCACGGCGGAACGCCGGGTCGACTTCCGCGAACTGGTCCGGGACCTGGCCCGCACCTTCCGTTCGCGCATCGAGCTGCGCCAGATCGGAGTCAGGGACGAGGCGGCGCTTCTCGGAGGCGTGGGCCGCTGCGGGCGGGAACTCTGCTGCTCCACCTGGCTTCCCGAGCTCAAGCCCGTATCCCTCCAGCTCGCCAAGGACCAGAACCTCTCCCTGAATCCCTCGCAGATCTCCGGATGCTGCGGCCGCCTCATGTGCTGCCTCATGTACGAGCATGACACCTACGTCCAGGCCAGGCGCCGCTTTCCCCGTGAAGGTCGAATTCTCGTGACCGGGCGGGGGGAGGAACGGGTGCTCAGCCTGGACATCTGGAGAGACCGGGTCACCCTGCGGAACCCGGAAGGCGAACGCCGCACCGTGGCCCTGGACGAGCTGAAGGAAGAGGTGCAGCAGGCCACCCGGAGTCGCCTTCAGAAGGATCCCGACGCATGAGATCCCCCGCATGAGTTCCCCCCGCGCGAGTTCCACCCCATGAGTTCGAGCCCTCGGCGCGTGTACCTTACCACGCCCATCTACTACGCCTCCGGCGAGCCGCACATCGGGCACGCCTACACGACCTTCCTGGCCGACGCCCTGGCCCGCTATCACCGGCAGGCCGGGGCCAGCGTCCTGTTCCTGACCGGAACCGACGAGCACGGGCAGAAGATCCAGGAGGAGGCCACTCGCCGGGGCGTGGCGCCCCAGGAACTCTGTGACCAGATGGCGGGCCGCTTCCAGGAGGCCTGGCAGGGGCTGGAGATCTCCTACGATCGCTTCATCCGGACCACCGAAGCCGAACACAAGGCGGTGGTCCGGGCCTTCGTGCAGCGTCTCCACGACCGGGGCCACATCTATGCCGCCGAATACGAGGGATGGTACTCGGTGCACGAGGAACGCTTCTTCACCGAAAAGGAACTCGGCCCCGGACACACCGATCCCATCGCCGGACGTCCGGTGGAGCGCATCCGGGAGAAGAACTGGTTCTTCCGGATGAGCGCCTTCCAGGAGGATCTGGTCCGCCACATCGAGAACCACCCGGAATGGATCTTCCCCGAGACCCGCCGAAACGAAGTCCTGGGATTCCTGCAGAAGCCGCTGGAGGACCTCTCGATTTCCCGGCCTCGTGCGCGTCTCGCCTGGGGGATCCCCCTTCCCTTCGACGAGAACCACGTCACCTACGTGTGGGTCGACGCCCTGGTCAACTACCTCACCGCATCCGGCGCCATCCGGCCGGAGGCGGAACCGGCGCACCAGGGGTTCGATACCGTGGACGCCGACGGCAACCTGGCGGGTTCGTGGTGGCCGGCCGATGTGCACCTCATCGGGAAGGACATCCTGACAACGCACGCGGTCTACTGGCCGACCCTTCTGCTGGGGGCGGGGCTTCCCCTTCCCCGCCGGATCCTCTCCCACGGGTGGTGGGTGGTGGGCGACACCAAGATGTCCAAGTCGCTGGGGAACGTGGTGGATCCCCTGGCCCTCAAGGAGCGGGTGGGGGCGGATGCGCTCCGCTGGTACCTGCTGCGCGAAATGCCCACGGGGTCCGACGCCTCCTACACCCCCGAGCGCTTTCTTACCCGCTACGAAGAACTGGCCAACGTCCTGGGCAACCTGGCTTCCCGGACCCTCTCCATGATCGTCCGGTACCGGGACGGCGTGATTCCGGCAGCCCCCGACGACGGCCTGGCCGAGGAATCCTCGCTGGCCATCCGCCGGTTCCATGAGGCCATGGAGGCCCTGCGGGTGAACGAAGCCCTGGGGCACGCCATGGACCTGGCCCGGACCGCCAACGGATACGTGGAGGCCCGCGAGCCCTGGAGCCAGGCCAGGGACCCGGCCGAGGCCGCCCACCTGGACGTGACCCTGGCTTCCCTGGCCCGCGTGCTCGTGGTCCTCGCGGCCCTTCTCCTCCCCGCCATGCCGTCGCGGATGACGGAGCTGGCGGCACGCCTCGGCGTGGACGAAGTCCCGACCCTCGACGAGGCACCGCGGATCCTTCTGGCGGGTGCGGGAGTAGCTAAAGGGCTGCCACTCTTCCCTCGGCTGGACGAGAGCGTCGAGGGCGGAAACTGAAGGGGTCGGGCACCCGCGGGTGCCAGGCCTTTTCTGACATCGTTGACACACCCGTGCTGGGCCGGATACACTGGTCTGCTCTCCCTGACGGGATGGGGCGGATCTGCCTGCCGGAACTTCCAACGGAAGCTACATGACCGGAAAGAAATGGACCCTCCTCGTCCTCTCCGACGAGCGGGAACGTCTTCGGGAGATCACCCTGGGACATCGGGCCGTTCGCGCCGCCCTCGGCGGCACATGCTTCCTTGGCATCGCCCTGGTGCTCCTGGGAGGATTCTTCGCCCTCCGTGCCAATGACGTCCACCGGGCGGCCCAGCTCGAGCACGAAAACGCGCTGCTGGCGGCCGAACTCGAGTCCATCCGGGGCCAGGTGTCGGGCCTCCAGTCCGTCATGGAGGAACTGGTGGACCGGGATGCCGAGGTGCGGATTATGGCCGGCCTCGACCCCCTGGACGTGGACGTCCTGCAGGCCGGTATCGGGGGCCCGGGCTCTCCGGATCTGGCCTCCCACCCGCTGTACGCGGTCCGGCAGGACCTGGGGGCGGAGTCCTTCGCCGCGGCGTACGACCTCCACGCCCTGGAACGACGGGCCCGGATCCTCCGGGAAAGCCTTTCCGAAGCGGCCGACTCGCTGGCCATGCACCTGGACATTCTGGAGTCCACGCCGTCCATCCTGCCGGTTGCCGGTCGCATCAGCTCCAGGTTCTCCAACGCCCGCTTCCATCCGATCCACAACCGCAGCACCCCCCACGAGGGCATCGACGTTCCGGCCCCGGTGGGCACCCCCATCCGGGCCTCGGCACGGGGGCGCGTGGTCGCCGCCAGTCGACAGGCCGGCTATGGGCTGCGCGTCGAAATCGACCATGGCTACGGGGTCACGACGCTCTACGCTCATGCCTCCCGGATTCTGGTCCGCGTGGGCCAGGAGGTGGAGCGCGGCGAGGTCATCGCGCAGGTGGGCATGACCGGCCTCACCACCTCTCCGCATCTCCACTACGAGGTGCGGAAGAACAACCGGCCGGTAGACCCCATGAACTACATTATCAGCGAACCGGTGCGCTGACTCCCCTGCGGCTTCCCTCGTGAACCTTCTTCTGCTGGTCCTGGGGATTCTCCTTCCGTCTCCGGGGGGCGATCCCGGTTCGCCGGTTGCCCACGGCAACCCCGAGGTCTTTCAGGCGGACCTGGTGCTCCGGCCGGCGGCAGGGCCCGAGACCCATCTCTTTCTTCGGCCCGGCCAGCAGGTGGTGGCCCTCCGCCTCTCGGTCCCCCTTGGCGAGTCGGAAGAGGAGGCGGGAGCCGGCCAGATCCTTCGGTCCCTGGCTGATGACCGGATGCGGAGCATGGCCCGGCGGATCGGCGCTCGTTCCCGGGTCTCCCGAACCCCCGAAGCACTCGTCTATGACGTCTCGGGCCCCGCTTCGGAGCTGGACTTCCTCGTCCGTGTCCTGAACGAGGGCCTGCGCCCTCCGGAGCCTGACCGGTTCAACCAGGTGCGCCGCGATCAGCTGGCCGAGGTCCTCCGGCGCCAGGAAACGCCCCAGGGCGTTCTGGCCCTCCGCATCCGGGAGGCGGCGGGAGGGAGCCGGGTCCCGCTCCTGGGATCCACCCCCGCCCTGGAGCGGATGCACGCCGGGGTGATCCAGGCCGTGTGGGAGCGTTCCCACGCCCGGGAGAGGGCTCGCGTGGTTCTGGTGGGCGACGTCGTGGCCGAGGTCGCGCTGGCGGCCCTCGCCGACCTTGGCCTTCCGCCCTCGCCACCCTCGCCGGTCACCCCTCCCGGAGGGTCCCTGCCGCAACCCCGAGTCAGCCCCGAGGTCATCCGCCACTGGGTGGCGGATGCCTGGACCCTGGACCGGCCCCGGGACGCCCGGGCGCTGGTCATGGTGGGGCTGCTCGGCGACCGGCTGCAAGGCGGAGGTGGGGACTACGAACTGGGGGCGGAGGTCTGGGAGATTGCCGGGCGCTGGACCCTCGTGGTCTCGGGCGCTGCCTACCCACGCACGCAGCAGGCCATGCGGACCCGTCTTCGGGGACTCCTGGCCGAAGTCGGCGGCACCCTTTCCGACGAATCCGTACGAACCCACGCTGCCCGGGTCCGCAGCGACATCCTGCTGCAGGCCGCGACCCCATGGGGCCTGGCCGAGCTGGTGGGCCATGCCCTGGACGCCGGCCTTGAACCCCGTTCCATCCAGATGGTGCTGGACGACCTGGCTCGCATGGAGGCATCCGACATTCGCGCACTCCTCGCCGACCTCGGGAACCGCTCGCCCATCCAGCAGGAGATCCGTCCATGAGGGATCGACGGCGGGAAGGGTGCCGGACCCCGGCGCTCCTTTTCGGGGCGATGCTTCTGGGGACGGCCGGACTCCTCATGGCTCCAGCTCCGGCGGCGGGACAGGTCCCGGCCCGCGTGATCTGGGAGTCCCGGCCCCTCGGGTCGGGCGTCGCGGTTTCGGTCCGCTTCCCGCGAGGTGCCCATGCGGATCCACCGGGCTCGGAGGGAACCGCCTTCCTCTTTGGCCGGGCCCTGGAAGCCGAGGGGGCCCGTCTGCTCGCTCCCATGAGTGCCCGGGTTCACGTGGACGTGGAGCGCGAGTCCCTGGCTGTAACGCTCTTCGCTCCCTCCCTGGAATGGATTCCGGCATGGAGAGAGATCGCCGGACTCCTTTCGGGCAGCCCCCTTTCCGAGGTGGTCGTCCAGGCGGCCCGGGATCGCCTCATGGATGAACTTCTCTTCCAGGCAGGTGCCCCTGTCCGCGCCTTCGAGCGGGCCTGGGACGAGGAGCGCCTGGCGGGACTCCTGAACGACCCGGCAGGGAATGGGCGCCCGGTGGGAGGATCGGTCCAGGGTGTGGGCAGCGTGACGCCGTCCACGCTGGAGGCGTGGCGCAGCCGCAACCTGCGGTGGGATGAAGCGGTTGTGGCCGTGGTCGGGCCGGCCTCGGAGGCGCAGGCCGGGGCGCTGGGGGGGCCACTGGAACGCGTCGTCACCACGCCCGGGCGACCCCAGGACCCCGCGTCGCCCGAGACGCGGCCGCCCGCGGCGGTGACCGATCCCCGCGAAGGCGGTGCGCCCGCCGCCGATCCTCTTCCACCGCCCCCGCTGTACCTGGGCGTCCCGACGCCACGGTTGAGCCTTCCCTCGGGGGGACTGCGCCAGCCGCTGGGCGCCGGAAGCCGAAGGGTCATCGACGAGGAGATCACCAGCACCTGGATCGGGGTGGCGTGGGCGCTTCCCCGGGGCACACCCTGGGTTCTCCAGGATTTTCTGGTTCTGGTGGTGGCGGACGCCCTCAATCCCAGTCCCCCGGACCCCGGACTCTACCGGGCCGATGTGCACCTCGAACATGCGGGAGGGATCCCCATGCTCGTGGTGGTGGCTACCGTGGACCCGCAGTCGGCGGTGGAATGGGAGGCGCGAATCCTCTCCACCCTCGCCGGCGTTGCCTCGGAACCGCCGCCCGGAGCCTTTTTCGAGCTGGCGCGACGTCGGTATCGATCCTCCCGGATGCTGGAGGGGTCCGATCCCGGTCTCCGGGCGCGCTGGCTGGCGACGCGAGCGTCGCTGGAAGGAAGAGTTCCCGACCTCGCCTCCGAGAGCTGGGGACTCAGCCGGGAAGGGCTCGCAGCCCTGGCCGGCGCGCGAGGGGAGCCCCGGATCCTCGTCTACGGACCCGTACGAATGATGACCCTTCCCTGACCCAGGTTGTCGTCATGCTTGATGCCAGCCGCAGGGTGCACTACCTTGCGGCCACTTTTCACGATCAACCCCTGGAGCGACCCGATGAAGCGACCGAACCTGTGGGCTCTCGCCCTGGTCCCCTTCGCCCTGGCCG
>Ga0114946_10000830_pt1 | contig 21025 bp, 16 predicted proteins | sample WalLakDeSediment_FD_88676 | JGI IMG/M metagenome (GOLD analysis project Ga0114946, IMG submission 88676) | Lake sediment microbial communities from Walker lake, Nevada to study Microbial Dark Matter (Phase II) - Walker Lake 11/02/13 Deep Sediment | ecosystem: Environmental > Aquatic >...
GACGGCCGCGACCACCATCGCCCTCGCCGTCCCGGCCCTCGGCACGAGCGTGGCCTTCGCCTCCACCAACGCCACCCGACGGGGTGACGTCATCATCAACGTCTTCCTCCGCGGTGGGATGGACGGGCTGTCGGTGCTCGTCCCGCGCACCGAGGCGGCGGGCGCGTCGCACTACCTGGCCGCCCGACCGACGCTGGCCGTCGATCCCGCCGCCACCCTCTCGCTGAACGGCGACCTCGGCCTGCACCCGGCGATGACCGCCCTCCTGCCCGTGTGGCAGCGCGGCGACCTGGCGCTCGTGCCCACCGCCGGGTTCCCGATCAACAACCGGTCGCACTTCACCGTCCAGCGCCAGATGGACTACGGGTTGGGCACCACCGCGGCCACCACGACGGGCTGGCTCACCCGGCACCTCGACACGAGCCCCGAGACCGATCCGGTCGGCGTCCGGGCCGCCGACATGCCCCGCGGCCAGCGCAGCATGACCGGATCGACCGTGTCCATCACGATGGGCAGCATCGAGTCGTTCCGGGTCTCGGGGTTCACCGGGCCGGGGAGCGCCGCGCAAGCCGCCCTCCGCCAGCTGCACGCCTCGAACACGAACCTGGTCACCGACCGCGCCCGGCAGGCGCTCGACGCCCTCGACCTCGTCGCCGCCGCCCCGATCACACCGCCCGCCAACGGCGCGGCCTACCCCACGACCGGGCCGGCCCGGACCTTCGGCGAGCACATGCGCCAGCTGGCCCAGCTCATCCGCGCCGACGTGGGCCTCGAGGCCGCCGCCACCCAGGCCAACCTCGGCTGGGACACGCACGGCAACCAGGGCGTGTTCACCGGGGGATCGAACCAGCGGTCGGTGCAGGGCCTCGCCGAGGTGCTGGCCGCCTTCGCGACCGACCTGGGCGGGATGATGGACCGGGTGACCGTGGTGCTCATGACCGAGTTCGGCCGCACGTTCTTCGAGAACGGCAACGCGGGCACCGACCACGGTCGGGCCAGCACCATGTTCGTCATGGGCGGCGGGATCCGCGGCGGGATCTACGGCGACTGGCCGGGGCTCGCGCCGGCCGACATCGACCGCAACGGCCTCCGGGTGACCGTCGACTACCGCTACGTGCTGCTCGACCTGCTCGAGCACCGCCTGGAGAACCCGGCCATCGACCGGGTCCTCCCCGGGTTCGTGGTCGACGACGCCCAGCGGTTGAACCTCGCCGACGCGCTCCCCCCGCTCGAGCCGATCGAGGCCGAGGACGAGACCGAGGACGAGACCGAGGACGAGACCGGCGAGGCCGCACCCGACGACGACGCCGAGGACGGCTCGATCACCGTGGTCGAACCCCCCGGCGTGCCCGCGACCTACGCCTGGGTGGCACCTGGCGGCGCGGTGATCCGCCTCACGGCGCCGGCCCCGATCGACGATGCCACCCGCGTCGAGATCGAGGCGGTGAGGACCGCCCGGGCCGGCGCCGCCACCTCCTACGTGCTCGCCCTCGTCGACAACACCGCCGGCGCCACCGAGGTGGCCGCGCCCATCGTGGTGGTCGACGACGGCACCCAGGCGCTCACCCACCGCGAGGCCTGGACCGTGCTCGAGCTCTGGCGGGATCCGGCGGCACCCCCGGGGACCGACGCGCTGGTCGACGAGCTCTCCGAGCGCCTCCGCGCCGACTCCCCGGTGCCGGCCGGTGCCATCGGCACCGTGCTGGTCGCCGCGGTGGGCGCGCCCGCGGCGGCGGCCGAGGTGCGCATCGTCACGCCCGACGGCGAGGTCGTGCTCCCGCCCGCCTAGCCCGGCGCAGATCGGCACGGTCGGGGCCGTGACCACCACCCACGCCGGCGCCGAGGTCGCCGCCCACGTGGTCGAGCTCGTCCGCCGCTTCCCCGCTGAGCGGCGATGCGCCAGTCACATCCGGCCGGCGTCGATCACCCGCTGCAGGAACTGGCGGGTGCGCTCCTCGCGGGGGTCGCCGAAGATCTGCTCGGGTGGGCCCTCCTCGAGGATCTGGCCCTGGTGGAGGAAGCAGATCCGGTCGGCCATCTCTCGGGCGAAGGCCATCTCGTGGGTGGCGAACAGCATCGTCATCCCCTCGCGCTTCAGCTCGCGCACCACGTCGAGGACCTCGCCGACGAGCTCGGGGTCCAGGGCCGAGGTGATCTCGTCGAGCAGCATCACCTCGGGCTCGAGCGCGAGCGAGCGGGCGATGGCCACCCGCTGCTGCTGGCCCCCGGACAGCTGGTCCGGATAGGCGTCGGCCCGGTCGGTGAGGCCGAGCCGGTCGAGGAGGATCTGGGCGTCGGCCCGGGCGACGGCCCGACGGCGGCCGAGGACCTTGCGGGGTCCGATGGCCACGTTGTCGACCACCGACAGGTGCGGGAACAGGTTGAAGCTCTGGAAGACCATGCCGATCCGGCGGCGGATCGGGTCGGGGTCGCGGCCGGGCTCGCTGATGTCCTCGCCGTCGAGGACCACCCGGCCGTCGTCGATCGGCTCGAGCAGGTTGATGCAGCGCAGCAGCGTGCTCTTGCCCGATCCCGAGGCGCCGATGAGGCAGATCACGTCGCGCTCGGCCACGTCGAGGGAGATGCCGTCGAGCACGAGGTGGTCGCCGAACGACTTCGACACCCCCTGCACCCGGAGCTTGGGCTCGGCGGTCATCCGACCGCGGTCCCTCCCGTGCGGCGCCGCTGCCGGGCCATCAGATGGTCGGCGAGCCGGGTCGCGGGGATCGTCACCGCGAGGAAGATGACGGCCGCACCCACGTAGGGCGTGAAGTTGAACAGCCGCGCCTGCTCGATGTTGGCCCGCCGCAGGACCTCGATCGGCCCGAGGAGGCTCACCAGGGCCACGTCCTTCTGCAGGCTGATGAAGCTGTTCATGAGCGGCGGAACCACCCGGCGCAGCGCCTGGGGCAGCACGATCACGCGCATCGTCTGGCTGCTCGTCATCCCGAGGGAGCGGGCCGCGGCCCGCTGGCTCTCGTGCACGCTCTCGATGCCCGAGCGGATCACCTCGGCCACGTAGGCCGAGTACGACAGGATCAGGGCGACCGAGCCCCAGAGCAGGGGGCTGTTCCACGGCCGGGGCAGGGCCAGTCCGGTGGGGATGCCAAAGCCCACCAGGGTGATGACGAGGATGACCGGGATCCCGCGGAACACATCGACGTAGATGGCGCCGAACGCGCGCAGGGGGAACAGCGCCGGGCTGCGCACCCCCCGGGCGAGGGCGAACAGCACCGAGAGCACGAAGATCGCCGGTGTGGACCAGGCGAGGATCTTGATGTCGAGGACGAACGCCGAGAGCAGCTTGGGGAAGGTCTCGACGAAGATCTCGCGGTCGAAGAACGACTGCTGCACCCGCTCCCAGCCCGGGGTCCGCGGCACGAGCACCACCAGCGCCACGACGACGGCGAGGGTGCTCCCGGCGGCGACGGCGTTCGAGCGGCGACGCTGTCGCCGCTCGAACGCCTGGCGCCTGGTGAGGGTGGCGATGGCCAGACCTACCGGGTGATCAGTCGATCTCGATCACCGGGGCGTCGGCGAAGTCCGTCATCCACTCCTCGGTGATCTCGGCCAGCTCGCCCGAGGCGTCGAGGGCGGCCAGGGCCTCGTTCACGCAGTCGACGAGGGGGTTGTCCTTCTCGAAGAGCATGCCGAACTCGTCGGGGGTGCCGCCGGCGTCGGTCGGGAACTGGGCGACGATCTCGCCCCCCGCGAGCTCGACGGCCGAGATGTAGAACGCGGTGGGGAGGTCGAACACCCCGGCGTCGATCTGCCCGGCCTCGATGGCGGCCTTCACCGCGGTGTTGTCGTTGTAGACCGACGGGTCCGCGGTGGGCTGGATCACGTCCTCGATGAACGAGAAGCTGGTGGTGCCCACCTGGGCGCCGAGCCGGAGGCCCTGGATGTCCTCGAGCGTGGTCAGCCCGCTCGCGTCCGACCCGGCCACGGCCACGATGGCCTGGTTGGTCAGGTAGTACGGGTCCGAGAAGGTGACGACCTCGGCCCGCTCGGGGCTGATCGAGTACTGCTGGATGTTGAAGTCGAAGTCCTTCGGACCCGGGGCGATCGACACGTCGAACCCGGCCCGGACCCAGTTGACGTTCTCCGGGCTGAACCCGAGCTCGCGGACCACCGCGGCCACCACGGCCGCCTCGAAGCCCTGGCCCGATGCCGGGTCGTCGTCGATGACGTAGGGCGGGAACGCGGGGTCACCGGTGGCGGGGGTGAGCACGCCGTCGACCAGGGTGGCGCCGGCGGTGCACTCGTTGCCGGTGCCGTCGCCGGCCGCGGCGTCGTCGGCGGTGGTCGTGGTGGCGGCGGTGTCGCCGTCGTCGTCGCCGCAGGCCGCGAGCACGAGCGTGCACGCGACGAGAATGGCGAGGAGTACTCGGGGGCGCATGGGTTCCTCCTGGATGGGTCCGGCCGGACGGCCCCGTGGCGTCGCCGAGGCGCGCCGGGCCCGTCCGTGAGGGGGCTGAAGGTACCAGCCGCAAATCCCAGTGTCAGGGTCGGGATTCGGGGACCGCGTGGGACCCCCACCCGCCCGGGGTGATCAGTCCTTGAGCCGGGAGTACTCGAGGACCCGGGCCAGAACGTCGGATCCGGCCCGATCGCGGTGCCCGGCGGCGAACGGCGGCTGCGGGTCGTACTCGATCATCAGCTGCATGGCCCGGGCCGCGTCGGCGTCGACGAGCAGCTCGGCCAGGCGCAAGGCCATGTCGATGCCCGACGACACGCCGGCCGCGGTGAGGATGCGCCGGTCGAGGTGCTCGACCACCCGCTCGGCGGTCGGCTCGGCCCCGAGGGCGCGCAGCTCGTCGTAGGCGGCCCAGTGGGTGGTGGCCGTCAGCCCCTCGAGCAGTCCGGCCGCGGCGAGGACGAGCGCGCCGGTGCACACCGAGGTGGTGAACCGGGTGGTGGCGTACGTCGACCGGACCCACCCGAGCAGCGGGTGGCCGGGATCGGCGATCACCGCCCGGGTGCCGATGCCCCCGGGCACGATCACCACATCGGGGCGGGGGACCTCGTCGACGTGGGCGTCGACGGCCAGACCGAGGAAGCCGTTGTCGGTGCGCACCATCCCGCGCTCGGCGCCGACGAACACCACCTCCGCGTCCGGCAGGCGCTGGAGCACCTCGTAGGGCCCGATGGCGTCGAGGGCGGTGACCCGCTCGAACAGGGCGATGGCGATCTGCATCGCGGGATGATCGCGCGGCGCCCGAGGGCGCGCCGTCTCGTTCCGGCTGCCGCCGCGACCGGGTCAGGCGCCCCAGTCGGGTCGGAGGGGCATGCCGCTGCACCCCCGGTCGGGCCGGACCGCCAGCGTCTGGTGGATCTGGGTCGCGCCCGACTCGAAGTTCAGCGCCGATCCGGCCACGTAGAGCCGCCACACCCGGGCCCGGCCCGACCCGACCAGCGCGACCGCCTCCTCCCAGCGCGCCTCGAGGTTCGCGGCCCACGCGCGCAGCGTTCGGGCGTAGTGCTCGCGCAGGTTCTCCAGGTGGCGCACCTCGAACCCGGTGGACTGCATGGCGCTGACCACCGACCCGATCTCGTGGAGCTCGCCGTCGGGGAACACGTAGCGGTTCATGAACCCGGCCCGCTCGAGGCGGGGCCGGTCGAAGGGCGGGCGGCTGATCCCGTGGTTCAGCACCCGCCCCCCGGGGCGGACGAGCGCGTGGAGCCGCTCCATGTAGTCGGCCAAGCGGGCCAGCCCCACGTGCTCGAACATGCCGATCGAGCTGATCGCGTCGAAGGGTCCGTCGGTGATGTCGCGGTAGTCCTGGAGCCGGACCTGGATCCGGTCGGCGAGCCCCGCCTCGTCCACCCGGGGCCGGGCCAGCTCGGCCTGTCGCCGGGACACGGTGACGCCCACCACCTGGGCGCCGTGGTGGCGGGCCGCGTGCAGCGCCATGCCGCCCCAGCCGCACCCCACGTCGAGCAGCCGATGGCCGGGACGCAGCCCGAGCTTGCGGCAGATCAGCTCGTACTTCTGCTCCTGGGCCTGCTCGAGCGTGTCGTCGGGGGCGCGGTAGACGGCGCACGAGTAGGTCAGGGACGGACCCAGCAGCAGCCGGTAGAACTCGTTGGAGATGTCGTAGTGGTGCGAGATCGCCGCGGCGTCGCGTGATCGGGTGTGCCGCCGCCCGCGGAGTCGGGCCTCCTCGACGGGCGGCGGGAGCGGGCGCAGGTTGCCGACCCCGATCTCCCGGGCGAGCGCGGCGAGCACCGTGGGCCGCAACGACAGGTTGCCCACCGTGTCCTTGAGCGACAAGGCGGCGAAGACGTCGCCCTCGACGTCGATGTCGCCGGCCACGTAGGCCCGCGAGAACCCGAGCTCGCCCGGCGCGGCGACGATCCGGCGGATGGCATCGGGGCGTCGGACCCGGATCGTCGCCGGGGCGTCGGCGGGCCCCACCCGCGAGCCGTCGTACACCTCGACCGCCACCGGGGGCTCGGGCCCGACGATCTGCTCGAGCACGTGTTGCAGCACGCTCGCCCTCCCCTCGACCGCGACATCGCGACGGTAGTCCGAAGCGCGCCGGCGCAGCACGGAGTTCGGCCCACCCGCGGTCCATCGGCGCCGTCCCGGAAGTACCGTCGAGATCTCGTGTACGTGCCCGTCCGCCCCCTGGGACGAGGCCCTTCGGCCGCCGTCGACCTCGCCCGTGCCCCCGACGGGCGTCTCGTCGCGCTCAAGCGCATCCCCCTCGCCGGCAGCCCGGCCGAGCGGGCCACGGCCCGCCAGCGCCTGCGCCGGGAGGCCGAGGTCCTCACCTCGCTGGCCATCGACGGCATCGTGCCCCTGATCGAGGTGATCGACCGCGACGACGAGATCGTGCTCGTCGAGCCGTACCTCGCCGGCGGCTCGCTCGCCGACCGAGTGCGGGCCGACGGCCCGGTTCCCGCGGGCGAGGTCCACCGCATCGCCCGGTCGCTCTTCCCCGTGCTCGCCCACCTCCACCGCGCCGGTGTCGTGCACCGCGACGTCACGCCCGGCAACGTGCTGTTCGACGACGCCGGCCGCCCCCACCTCGCCGACTTCGGCATCGCCCGCACCCGCGACCTCACCGCCGGGTTGACCCCCGTGGGCCACGTGGTCGGCACCCCGTCGTTCATCGCACCCGAGCAGGCCCGGGGCGACGCGGCGGTGCCGGCGACCGACATCTACGCCCTCGGCGCCACGCTGCGCTTCGCGCTCACCGGGATGCCCCCGCACGGGATCGGCGACCCGGCCACCCTGGCTCGACGCGCCGCGGCCGGGACGATCGAGCCCCTGCCGCCCACCACCGACCCGGCCACCCGCCACCTCCTCGACGCCATGTGCCGGCTCGACCCCGCCGACCGGCCGGCCGCGGCCACGCTCGCGGCCGGGGTGGAGGGCACCACGGCCGTCGCCGTGCCGCCGCCGCTCCCCCGCCCCGCGCCAGTCGTCCCGCCGCCGCCGCCTCCGCCGCCCCCGCCCGTCGACCGAACCGGTGACGGATCGGGGCGCCATGCGCCCGCGGGCGTCACCGGTTCGGCCCGACGGTGGCCCACCTGGGTTGCCGGCGGGTTGGCCGCGGCCGCCCTGCTGGCCGTGGGGTTCGTGCTGGGCACCCGCCTCCCCGCCGGCGGCCCGGTCGCCGACGACGGCCGTCCGCCCGTCGTGGACACGACCGGCGGCGGCGCCACCGGCGGCGACCAGGCCGCGGCGCCGACGACGAGCACGACCGCCTGCGCCGCGCTCCCCTACCAGGGCTGCGCCGACGAGCGCCCCGCGCCGAACACCGACGGCACCGCGTGCCTACCGGGCTGGTTCGACCACGACGGCGACCCCGCCACCGGGTGCGAGGCGCCCTACGACGGGATCGACGACGGCACGGTGCTCACCGGCCGGCTCTCGGGCACGATCGTCCCCGACGGCGACGTCGACCGGCTCCTCGTCCCCCTCGACGACCGCTTCCAGCTGTTCTGCGACGGGGTGGTCCGCCTCACGCTCACCGCACCCGCAGGGCTCGCCCTCGAGCTCACCGCCTTCGACGACGGCCGGTCGGTGGGCTCGATCCGGGTCGCCGGAGGGGAGACCGGCACGCTGGTGCTGCGCGAGCCGTCGTGCTTCGGCGACGACTCCACCGTGCTCGAGGTGGTGATCCGGGCGGTGGCCGGCCGCAGCGCCGAGCCGTGGACGCTCGAGCGCTCGGGCTCGTGGTGAGGCCCGACGAGGAAACCGCCACCGTCGCCCACTAGCGTGACAAACACGTTCGCACCGCAGAAGGGGGCACCATGGCGGTGATCCAGCTCGACCCGGCACCGGCCCAGGTCCGGGAGCGCCCGTCGGCGCGGCCCTCCGCGCCGGACTCGGCGGCGCCCCGGCGTCGGCCGGAGCACCGGCCGCCGGTCGGCCACGACCCGTCGGTGGCCCCGCTGTGGCGCCGGCTCGTGGCCCGCGGGATCGACATGGGCGCGGTGTTCGGCTGGATGTGGATGCTGGGGATCGTCCACGTGCTCTTCCACCTCCCCCTGTGGTCGGATCGCATCAGCCCGGACCCGTGGGGGCGGGGGTTCCTCGCCGTGGTCACCTACGTCGTGTTCCTCGGGGCGTACGAGATCGCCTTCACCGCCCACGACGGCGCCACGCTCGGGAAGGAGATCATGGGGCTGCGGGTGGTGCGCGACGGCACCGATCTCACGCCCACCGTCGGCCAGGCGGCCCGTCGGTTCCTCCTCCCCGGCACCGCCCAGCTGCTCCCCGGGGTGTGGCTCGGGCTCGGCCTCGCCGCCGGGTGGGGCGCCACCGCCCTCGTCGACGATCGACGCCGGACGGTGCACGACCGCCTCGCCGGCACCCAGGTGGTCATGGCCGACCATCGGCCCGAACCGGTCGCCCCGGTGCAGCACTTCCCCACCGGCACCGAGGTCCGCGACCTGTTCCGCCGCCCGTAGCGACGCGTCGGGGACCTAGACCCCGCCCGCCCCCACCGAGATCTGGGCCACGTCGCCCCGGAGCAGATCGACGAACTCCTCGGCCGGCACCGGACGGCTGAACAGGAAGCCCTGGCCGAACACGCACCCCAGGGTGATGAGCGCCTGGTGCTGGGCCGGCTCCTCGATGCCCTCGGCCACCACGTCGGCGTCGAGGCCGGCGGCCAGGTCGATGATCGTGCGCACCACGCCCGCGCCGTCGCTGTCCATCTGCTCGATGAAGGACCGGTCGATCTTGATGACGTCGACCGGGAAGCGCTGGATGTAGCCGAGCGACGAGTACCCGGTGCCGAAGTCGTCCACCGCGAGCGACACCCCGAGGGCGCGCAGGTCGACCAGGCGGCCGCGCACGCTGTCGGCATCGTGCATGACCAGGCTCTCGGTGATCTCCAGGGTGAGCCGATCGGGTCCCAGGTGCGCGTCCTGCAGGACCCGGCCGATCTCGCCCACGATGTCGCCCTGCTCGAGCTGGCGGACCGACAGGTTCACGCTCACCTTCATGCCGGCCGCGGCCGGGAACACCCGCTGCCACTCGGCGAGCTGACGGCAGGCCTCGCGCAGCACCCAGGAGCCGAGGGGCACGACCAGACCGGTCTCCTCGGCGAGGGGGATGAACGCCCCCGGGCCGAGCAGCCCGCGCGTGGGGTGGAGCCAGCGCACGAGCGCCTCGAAGCCCACGACCCGCCCCGAGCGGAGCTCGATGATCGGCTGGTAGTGCAGCACGAGCTCGCCCTCGTGGATGGCCCGCAGCAGCGACGCCTTGAGCTCGAGGCGGTCGAACGCCCCACCGTGCGCGTCCTCGCGGAACACCGCGTGGCGCGCCTTGCCGGTCTCCTTGGCCAGGTACATGGCCACGTCGGCCGAGCGCAGCAGGGCGTCGGGCGCCATCGAGCGATCGTGGTCGACGGCGATGCCGACGCTCGCCGACACGGTGATCTCGTGGCCGTCGACGACGTAGGGCCGCCCGACGGCGGCGATGATCCGGTCGGCCACCGCGACGACCTCGGACTCGCCGTAGATGTCCTCCACCAGCACCGCGAACTCGTCGCCCCCGAGCCGGGCGGCGACGTCGGCCACCCGGAGGCAGCCGCGCACCCGCTCGGCAACCGCCACGAGGAGGCGGTCGCCCACGTGGTGCCCGAGGCTGTCGTTGACCTCCTTGAAGTCGTCGAGGTCGATGAACAGCACGCCCACCTGGTCGAGCCGGGGCTCGGTGCGGCCGAGGGCCCGGGCCACCCGGGAGGCGAAGGCCACGCGGTTCACGAGCCCGGTGAGCTCGTCGTGCAGCGAGCGGTGCTCGATGTCCTCCTCGAGGGCCCGGCGCACGGTGACGTCACGTCCGTTGAGCACGATGCCCTGGACGGCCGGCTCGGACCGCAGGTCGCTGATCGTGACATCGACGTGGTGCCACTCGCCCCTCCGATCGCGCAGCCGCAGCTCGAGGGTGAGCTGGGAGAAGGTCTCCTCGGTGAGCGACCCGAGCAACCGCATCGAGGAGCCGACCTCGTCGGCGGGCAGCAGGCGGAGCACGTTCGTGCCGACCAGCTCATCGTTGCGGTAGCCGAGCATCGGCTCGACTGCCGGGCTCACGTAGGTGAAGAAGCCCTGTTCGTCGATGACCGCGACCACGTCGGACGAGTTCTGGACGAGCGCCCGGAAGCGGGCCTCGGAGCGGGCCAAGCGCTCCTCGGCGGCCTTGCGGTCGGTGATGTCGCGGGCGTTGAGCACGAGCCCGGCGATCTCGGGCTCGGACCGCAGGTCGCGCACCCGCACCTCGAACCAGCGATACGAGCCGTCTCCGTGCAGGAAGCGGACCTCGCTCGGGTCATCGACGCCGCGCTCGGCCGCCGACCGCAGGAGCGACGCGAAGCGGGGCTGGTCGATGGGGTGGATGAAGTCGACCGGCATGGGACCGAGGAAGAACGACTCGGGACGTCCGAGCAGGCGCTCGGCCACCGGGCTGGCGAACGTGCCCCGCCCCCACTCGTCGAACACCACGATGAGGTCCGAGGAGTTCTCGACGAGGGCCCGGAACCGCCGCTCGCCACGGCGTCGGTGCAGGTCCTCGGCGAGCGCCGCGCTCTCGATGGCGAGCGAGACCTGGGCGGCCAGGGCCCGCAGTCCGCGCAGCTCACTGGGCGAGAACGACGCGGGCGAGCTCAGCGCGATCGCGCCACGGGTGACGCCCTGGGAGACGAGGGGGATCACCACGAGGTGCGAATCGTGATCGCGCCGATCGCGTGGCGGCAGATCGATCGGTTCGCCGATGCCGACGAACATGTCCAGCGACTCGAGGGAGCGCCGGACCTCCTCGGGGAGCGTGTCGATGGCGCGAGATCGACCCACGATCGTCGTCGCCCCGATGCCCTCGGAGGCCACGACATCGGCCCGGTCGCCGTCGAAGCGGAGGATGCTGGCCCGTCCGACCGGCAGACCGTGCGCGATCTCCGTGACCGCGGCGAGGATCGTCTCGTTGGTCTCCTGGCTGGACCGAGCCGCCACCAGCTCCGTGCCGGTCCGCCGCAACGACCGCTCCTGGGACGCGGCGCGCTCCCGGGCCCACACGAGCGAGCTGAGCCGCACGAGCACGAGGATCGACAGGAGGACCGAGCCGGTCACGACCACCGGGAGGTCGATCTCGCGCCCCCGTCCCACCTGGCTCACCAACACCGCTGGCGCGACGAGTAGCGCCGCGGCGAGCAGGGCGATCCGCCGCCACGTCAGCGCGATGTCCTGCTCGACCGGGTCGGCGATGTGTGAGTGGCTCGGGTGCAGCGCCGCTCCGCCCATCACGACGTAGATCGGCGCCGCGAGCAGGACGAACCAGTCGCCCGAGATCTGCCCGGTGCTCTCGAGGGTGGCGACCAGATCGACGAGGAGCAGGAGCCCGACAGCCGCCGCGAGCAGGTAGTAGGAGGGGGTCCGCGCTCCCGGCCCCACGGCAAGCCGAGCCGTCACGGCCACGATCACCAGCGAGAGCGTCACGAACACGACGTTCGCGACCCGGGCCCCGATCGAGAAGGTGTCGTCGCGCACGAAGGGCGCCATCACCACGGCCCAGATGACGACGCCGGTCCCCACCGCCACGATCAGCGAGTCGATGAGGTTGTCGCGGTCGGGCTCGGTCTGGCGCAGCCGGACGAGATCGAGCTCACCGAGGATGAGGACGACGTAGCCCGCCATGGCGAAGAGCTCCCCGACCGACGGGAACGGGGTCGACACCCCGGTCAGCGCGGCCTGGATCTCCGTGGCGATGCCGGCGAGCAGGAGCAGCACCCCTCCGATGCTCAGCACCAGCCACGGGCGCCCAGCCCGACCGCGTTCCTTGACGGCCACGCGCACACCGATGGCGCAGGCGGTCCAGCCGAGGACGTTGAGCACGATCGCGCGCCCCGGGCGGTCGAGCCACACCGCTCCGACGGACGCGAGGAGGCCCAGAACGAGGAACCGGGCCCACCACTGTCTCAACACGGCGTTCCAATCGGCGGGGCGGAGTGCTCGTTGAGCCGTTCGGCCCATGGACGGGCCGCGCCGACCGTCCGGGCCCGGACGGCTAGCGCAGGTCGAGGTCGGTGCCCCGCCACGGTTCCGCCTCGAACACAGCGACGGCGAGGGCACACGTGGGCGTGCCCTCGCAACGGGCCGAGGTGAGCACCTCGCGCGTTCGGAACCCGTCCATGCTTCGGGCGGACGTGAGCGCACCGAGCGTCGCCGCGATGTCGGCTCGGACCTGCTCCTCGGTCTCGGCCTCGTGCTCGACGAAGAGCCCGTGGCCGTGTTCGGGGTGTTGGACCCATCCGATCCCTGCCGCAACGGTGGACCCGGGCCGTGACGTCCTGCGCTCGGCCATGACGACGTACAGCCGGTCACCCCAGCCGCCGGCCGGCGCAACCGGGCCGTCGACCGCGGTCACCACGCTGCCGGGGGGGATCACCGAGCTGAGCCGGAGGAGATTGAAGTTGGCGACGCCGGTCGCGATGAGCGCGGCGTCGAAGGCCGCGAGCTCGGTCGGGCCGGTGCCCACGCCGGTGGCCACGGGGATCGCCAGGCGCGGCGTGGACCCCCGGACGGTCACGACTCGGTCGAGGTGGTCGGTCCGCATCTGGATCACGACGGGTGTCCACCCCGCAGCGACGCAGCGTGCACGGCGTCTTCCGCAGCGGGCGGCTCGTCTGTCTCGACGACCACGGGGAGGTCGCGCAGGTCGATCTCGACCTCCTTCAGGCCGTGGCTCACATACGCGTAGTACCGCTGGACGTCGACCTCGTGCCGGTCGAAGTAGCAGAGCCGCTCGCCGATCTCGGCGACCATTCTCGGCACGTCGATCTCCTCGACGTTGTAGCGGCAGCAGTCGAAGGCTGCGATCCCGACGTTCCCGGCCACGAACCGCACGCCCTCGCCGAGCAGGCGGTGGGCCCACGGGCCGCCGCGCACCCCGGGAGCCACGAGCAGCGCACCGAAGTAGTAGATCGCTCCCCGCGCGGCCTGCTCGGGGAACTGCGCCCGGTAGAACGGAGCGCTGATCCACGGCACGACATCGAGGTCGGTGGCCACCATCATCAGCGCCACCGACTCACCCCGACGGTTCCAGCCCACGAACTTCAGCACCGAGGGATCGCTCATCTCCTCGCGGAACTCATCGTCGGTCAGGCTCTGGCGCGCGGCGGCGACCGTCTCGAGCGGAGCGAACGCCTCGCGGTAGAGCGCCAGGAAGCGCTCGGTGGTGCTGTCGTCGATCCTCCTCTCGATGGTGATCCGCATGCCCGACTGACTCCTCCGGTGTGCCGACCCGCCCCCTGCGAGATGCGCGTAGCGCTCCTGCGCCAAGGACACCGGGGACCGGCGCTCGTGTTGACCATGTGGCGTGTGTGGCTGATGTTGCTGATGTGGCTGACGTGGAGGCTAGAGGACCACGCACCACACCACAAGGGACGCCGCACACCGGCACGCCGTGCTCAGGCTCCGAAGAGGAGCCGGCCGACCCCGACGTACATCGCGGTGAACGTCACTCCGAAGATGGCACAGGAGAACGCGGCGATGCGCCGGATCCCCTCACGCCGCCCGCTGTAGCGGATGAACCACGTGGTCAGGATGCCACCCACGAGGAAGCTGGAGGCGACGAAGCCGAGCAGCTTCCCGGACTCGAGCAGGCGTCGGCCCCACCTCCCGCGGTCGCGCTGCTGCTGGCGCTGCAGCCACGACGCCAGCCGGCTGGGGCGGCCTTCGCTCGCCCGGTCATAGGCCCGCACGGCCCAGAGCGCGATCACGTACGACCCGAGCGCGTATACCACGCTGAACAACACGAACGCGGGCCAGACGCCGAACGCGGCGACGCCGGCGACGATCGGGGCGGCGAAGAGGACGTCGTCCCAGATGTAGACCGCGACGACCAGGACCGCTGCGAGAGCGACCCGCAGCGGTCCTCGTCGTTCGCTGGTCTGCGTCACTGGTGTCCCCGGCCGCGGCGAATGCGATCAAGAGTACCGATCGCGCGAACCGCGTCCGGATCACCTCACCACGCAGGCGGCACGCCGTCCACGCCGACGCCGGCCGGCTCAGCTCACGAGTACAGCGCCTCGATCTCCTCGGCGTAGCGGGCGTGGATCCCGCGGCGCTTCAGCTTGGACGTGGGGGTGAGCATCTCGGAGTCCGGGAGCCACTCCTCGCCGAGCACCCGCACCTTCTTCACCCGCTCGGCGTTGTTGAACTGGGCCATCACCTCGGTGAGCCCCCGCTCGATCTCGGCCACGACCTCGGGGTTCTCGGCGAGCGCGGCGAGGTCGGAGCCGTCGAGGCCCTTCGACGCGGCCCACGCCGGGGCGACGTCGGGATCGAGGACCACCAGCGCCGAGACGAACGGGCGGTTGTCGCCGATCGCGCACGCCTGGCCCACGAGCGGGATGGTCTTGAGCGCGGCCTCGAGGTTCGCCGGGCTCAGGTTCTTGCCCCCGGCGGTGATGATCAGCTCCTTCTTGCGGTCGACGATGCGCAGGTAGCCGTCGTCGTCGATCTCGCCGATGTCGCCCGAGTGGAGCCAGCCGTCGATGATCGTCTCCGCGGTCTTCTCCGGTTCGTTGAGGTAGCCCGCGAACACGTTGCCGCCCCGGCAGATGACCTCACCGTCCTCGGCGAGGGTGACCTCGCACCCGGGGATGGCGGGCCCGACGGTGCCCGGCTTGATGTGGGTGGCGGTGAACGTCATCGGCCCCGAGCTCTCGGACATGCCGTAGATCTCGGCCAGGGGCACACCGATGGCTCGGAACCAGCCGAGCAGCTCGGCGGGGATCGGCGCCGCGCCGGTGATGGCGATGTCGAGCTGGTCGAGGCCGACGAGCTGGCGCACCGTGGAGAACGCGACCTGGTCGAGGAAGTCCCAGGTGGCCTTCTCCTCGTCGGTGGCCGTGCCCCAGTCGATCTTCTCGACCAGCGGCCGGGCCGCGGCGACGGCCTCGTTGAACTTCTCGGCCTTCTCCGGATCGGCGGCGAGGGCCGCGCTCACCCCCCCGTAGATCTTCTCCCACACCCGGGGGACGCCGAACATGATGTTGGGCCGCACCGCGCCCGCGTACGCCGCGACCTGGGTGGGCTCGGGACAGCACGTGACCTCGTAGGCCAGGAACGCGTGCATGTAGTGGCTCGTCATCCGCTCGGCGATGTGGGCCATCGGCAGGTACGAGACGAGCCGCTTGCCCTCGTACTCGGTGAGCTCGATGCACTCGCGCAGGCACTCGGCGGTCCACGCCACGTTGCGGTGGGTGAGCATCACGCCCTTGGGCGGGCCGGTGGTGCCCGAGGTGTAGATGACCGTGGCCAGCGCGTCGGGCTCGGCGTTGGCGGCCTCGCCGTCGAGGTCGAGCGGCTGGCTCGCCATCAGCGTGTCCCAGGTGGTGACCTCGGGGCCGGCGAGGCCGTCGGGGTCGCGCACCACGCCGAGCTGGCGGAGCGTGGGCAGCTGGGCGCGGACCTTGTTGAAGCGCTCGAGGAAGCCGATGTCCTCCACGAAGGCGACGACCGACTCCGAGTGGTTGACGAGGTACTCCACCTGTTCGGGCGACGACGAGTTGTAGATCGAGATCGGCGTGGCCCCGAGGACGCACGCGGCCATGTCGAGCACGTGGAACTCGGGGACGTTGCGCAGCATGAGCACCACCCGGTCGCCCCGACCGACACCCATGGCCCGCAACCCGCCGGCGGCCGTGGCCACCCGGTCGGCGTAGTCGCGGAACGTCCACTCGCCCCAGCTGTCGTCGTCGTTCTTCCACCGCAGGGCCACCGCCTCGGGGTGGGCGGCCACTGTGCGCACGAACCGGTTGGGGACGGTCCAGCCGTCCACCCGGTCGTGCAGCTCCTCATTGGTCACCTGGCTCGCCACCACATCACTCCCTCGTTCGGTTCGGTCTCCGGGCGTCGCGGCGCGCGATGCGCCATGACGCAGGTCACAGTACCGGGCGGAGCAGGGGGTTCGCCCGGCCGACCCGACCCGGAGCCGGTCGGGCTCACATTGACCGTCCGGTCAACTCGTCGCGAAGATCGCGGCGTTCGGTCCGCGCCACCCCGGCCCCGCGTCGGTCGGCGTGCCCCGTGCGCCCGGGGGGAACCGTCCGGCCCGGGCACCCGACCAAGGAGCTCCGCATGCCCAACGCCGTGATCGTCGATGTCGTCCGCACCGCGGGTGGCAAGCGCAACGGGAAGCTGTCCGGCTGGCACCCCGCCGACCTCGCCGCCGAGGTGCTGCGCGCCCTGGCCGAGCGCAACGATCTCGACCCCGAGCTCGTCGACGACGTGATCATGGGGTGCGTCATGCAGGTGGGCGCCCAGTCGATCAACGTCGGTCGCAACGCGGTGCTGGCCGCGGGCTGGCCCGAGACCGTGCCGTCGACCACCGTCGACCGCCAGTGCGGCTCCTCGCAGCAGTCGGCGCACTTCGCGGCCCAGGGCGTGATGGCCGGCGCCTACGACATCGTGGTCGCCGCCGGCGTCGAGGTCATGAGCCTCGTGCCCATGGGCGCGTCGATCGGCCAGGGACTCGGCTTCCCGTTCGGCCCCGAGGTGGGCAAGCGCTACGCCGACCAGGGCGGCCTCGTCCCCCAGGGCATCTCGGCCGAGCTGATCGCCGACAAGTGGGGCCTGTCCCGCGAGGACCTCGACGCCTTCTCGGCCCAGAGCCAGCAGCGGGCGGCGCGGGCCACCGCCGAGGGCCGGTTCGAGAACGAGATCATCCCGGTGGTGTCCAAGCACCTCGACCGCGAGACCGGCGAGGTCACCGTCTCCGACGAGCTCGTCACCGCCGACGAGGGGATCCGCCCCGACACCACCGTCGAGTCGCTCGCCAAGCTGAAGCCGGCGTTCAAGCCCGACGGCAAGGTCACGGCCGGCAACTCGTCGCAGATCACCGACGGCGCCTCGGCCGCGCTCATCATGAGCGAGGAGAAGGCGGCCCAGCTCGGCCTCACGCCGCGGGCCCGGTTCCAGAGCTTCGCCCTCGCCGGGGTCGACCCCATCACCATGCTCACCGGACCGATCCCCTCCACCCACAAGGTGCTCGAGCGCGCCGGGCTGTCGATGGCCGACATCGACCTCACCGAGATCAACGAGGCGTTCGCCTCCGTCGTGCTCGCCTGGGAGAAGGAGCTGCGCCCCGACATGAGCAAGGTGAACGTGAACGGCGGCGCCATCGCCCTCGGACACCCGCTCGGCTGCTCGGGCACCAAGCTCCTCGCCACGCTGGTGAACGAGCTCGAGCGCACCGGCGGCCGCTACGGCCTGCAGACGATGTGCGAGGGCGGCGGCATGGCCAACGCCACCATCATCGAGCGGCTGGGCTGACCGCCGCCGGTCCGCCCAGCCGGACCACGTCCTAGCCTGGAGGGGGTGCCGTCGGCACCCCCTCCGGCGCGTCGGGAGCGCACATGAACATCGTCCGGATCGCCATCGCCGTGCTCGCGGCCTACGCGATGCTCCGCGTGGGGCTGGCGATGCTGCGCGGGCTCGCCGCGCCGGTGCCCGCACCGCCCCCCGAGGGGGAGATGCGCAAGGTGAAGCTGGTCTTCCGGTGCAGCATCTGCGGGGCCGAGGTGCGGATGACCTCGGCGGCCACCGAGGACCCCGAACCCCCCCGTCACTGCCTCGAGGACATGGAGCTGGTCGCCCCGATCGACTGACCCGACCCCGGGCCCGGGCGACGGCCAGCCGGCCGTTCTGGTCGCGGGATCGGCCCGGATTCCGCCCGATCCCGCCACCGGAACGGCGGATTCGGTCATCCACAGGTTGGGGACGACACTGTGCAGTGTCACACAGGTGTAACTCGGTGACCCCCGGTGGTCACCCGGCGTTCAGCCCCGGCACCGACGCGACCGGGGACCGCTCAGTGCAGCTGGGTGGCGGTGACGATCCCGCCGAGGATGAACCCCAGGCCGACGAGCAGGTACCAGTTGTCGGTGGCGCCCGGCAGCAGCCCCAGGTAGTTGAGCACGATGATCGCCACACCGATCCCGAGCAGGGCGAACATCAGCGGGGCCACCCACGGCGGGCTGACCTTCTCCGACATCGGCACCGGCGGCGTGTAGCGGGTGCTGGCGCCCGGGTGCACGGGCCCCGACGAGTGCGACGGGGCGGCCTTCGGGGTCACCCGCCCCCCGGTGGGCTTCTTCTTGGGCGGCTGCGCCATGCCCCGAGACTAGGCGATCGCCGCCCCTCCACCGGACGGGCCGCGTGCCGCCCGCCGGTAGCCTGACCCCACCATGGCGCCGCGAGTCCTCGTCATCGACAACTACGACAGCTTCGTCTACAACCTCGTCCAGTACCTGGGTGAGCTCGGGGCCGAGCCGCTCGTGCACCGCCACGACGCGCTCACCCTCGACGAGGTGGAGGCCCTGGCCCCCGACGCGGTGCTCATCAGCCCCGGGCCGGGCCGGCCCGAGGACGCGGGCCTGAGCAACGACGTGATCAGCCGCTTCGCCGGGCGCGTGCCCATCCTCGGCGTGTGCCTCGGTCACCAGTGCATCGGCCAGCTCTACGGGGGCGAGGTCGTCCGGGCCCCACAGGTGATGCACGGCAAGACCTCGCTCATCCGCCACCGGGGGGAGGGCGTGTTCGCCGGGCTCCCCGACCCGCTCGAGGCCACCCGCTACCACTCGCTCATCGTCGATCGGGCATCGGTCCCCGACGTGCTCGAGATCACCGCCGAGACCGACGACGGCATCGTCATGGGGCTCCGCCACCGCGAGCTCGACGTGGAGGGCGTGCAGTTCCACCCCGAGTCGATCCTCACCGTCGGGGGGCACGAGCTGGTGCGCACGTTCCTCGCCCGCGCCGGGGGCTGACCCCCGGACCGCGACCCCCGGACCGCCGGGTCAGCCGCCCTCGACGGTGGTGGAGGTGGTGGACGTGGTGGAGGTGGTGGTGGAGGCCGGGCCGCTCGACACGACGATCGCCACCGACGTGCCGACCACGCGCTGCTCACGGCCTCGGGCGACTGGCTCACGACCCGCCCCTCGGGGACGGTGTCGGACTCGGCGAAGCTGACCGCGGGGTTGAACCCGGCCGAGGTGATCAGCGACTCGGCGGTGGCCTGCGTCTGGTTCAGCACCGAGGGCACGGTGGCCAGCTGGGGCCCGGACGACACGAGCACGGTCACCGACGAGCCCTTGTCGACGATCTCGCCGGCGGCCGGCGTGGTGCCGATGACCTGACCCTGGGGCACCGAGTTGGACGCCTGCTGGCGCTCGATCACCGAGAACCCGGCCTCGACCAGGACCAGCCGGGCGTCGTCGGGGGACGATCCCGACACGTCGGGCACGGGCACCTGCTCGGGGCCCGACGACACCCGCAGGTTGACCACCGACCCGGGCGCGACCGGGTCGCCGGCCGGGGGCGTCTGGCCGATGACCTCGCCCTCGGGCGCGATGTCGTCGGGCACCCGCTCGACGGTGCCGAGGACCAGCTCCCGTCGTTCGATCTCGGCGATGGCGGACAGCTCGAGCGACCCGATGAGCTCGGGCATGGGGAAGCTCTCGGTGCCCGAGCTGACGAAGATCACCACGGTGGTGCCCGGAGCCCGCAGCGATCCCCCGCGCGGGTCCTGGTTGAACACGATGTTCAGGTCGAAGTCCTCGTTCTCCTCGAAGCGGGGATCCACCACGAACCCGGCCTCGTCGAGGAGGCGTGTGGCCTCGGTGACATCGAGGTCGATGACCACCGGGACCTCCACGTCGGCCGCCCCGTCGTCGTCCTCGCTGCCGATGCCCAGTGAGCGGGCGAACACGACGAGGAGCCCGGCGAGCACGAGCAGGAGGACCACGAGCGCAGCGAGGAACCAGCCGGTGCGGCTGGGGGGCTCGTCGTAGTCGTCGTAGTCCTCGTAGGGGGGGCCGCCACCACCGGGGCCGCCGACCGCGGGCGTGGCCGAGGTGGCGGCCATGGCCTGGGTGGACGGTCCCGCGGCGGGCACGGCGGCCGCGGCCGCGGCGGCGCCCGCCCCGGCCATGCCGAGCGCGAGCACCGGCTGGCCCTCGCGGAAGCGCCGCAGGTCGGCGCGCAGGTCCTCGGCCGAGGGGTACCGACCCGACGGCTCCTTGGCCAGCAGGCGCATGGTGATCGCCTCGATCGACGCCGGGATGGCCGGGTTGATCCGGCTCGGCGGGACGGGCTGCTCCTGCACGTGCTGGTAGGCGATGGCCACCGGGCTGTCGCCGCTGAAGGGCGGCCGGCTGGCCAGCATCTCGTAGAGCACCACGCCCAGCGAGTACAGGTCGCTGCGGGGGTCGACGGCCTTGCCCTGGGCCTGCTCGGGCGAGAAGTACGTGGCCGTGCCCATGACCGAGCCGGTCTGGGTGAGGTTGGTGTCGGAGCCGGCGCCACCGAACGCCCGGGCGATGCCGAAGTCGGTGACCTTCACCTGGCCCGACGGGGCGATGAGGATGTTGCCCGGCTTGATGTCGCGGTGCACCGTGCCGTTGCGGTGGGCGAAGCTCAGCGCCGCGGCCACGTCGGTGGCGATGTCGGCGGCGCGGTCGGGGTGCAGCATGCCCTCGCTGCGCAGGATCTCGGCCAGGCTGCGCCC
>Ga0114946_10000831_pt1 | contig 21019 bp, 20 predicted proteins | sample WalLakDeSediment_FD_88676 | JGI IMG/M metagenome (GOLD analysis project Ga0114946, IMG submission 88676) | Lake sediment microbial communities from Walker lake, Nevada to study Microbial Dark Matter (Phase II) - Walker Lake 11/02/13 Deep Sediment | ecosystem: Environmental > Aquatic >...
GCCCAGGTTGCCTGGGAACGATTTTATAAAGCGAATTATCGGTTGTTCCAGATGAAACCAGGGTTACCACAAGTTTATAGCTTAGATGAGTTGGATTGGAAAACATACCTTATAGCTAAACCCAGATAAAAGCAGTAAAGAACTATTTCTGATTTGGTTTTTTAAAGGGAAATTAGAAATATGGAAGAATCATTTCCAGGAAAACTGGGAATACAACAACGTTTATTACCCAATTACCGAGTAGGGTTTTTCGATAGCCTGGCTGGACATTGTACAGGAAGGTTAGAAGTAATTGCCGGGCAACCTGGGCCATATGAGGCGGTTCATGAGGCAAAAGAATTGCGTTTAGCCAAGAAAGTTATGTGTCGTAACCTGCATTTTCTGAGCGCCAGTTCGCCATATTATCTATTATGGCAGAAAGGCCTTATAAACTGGTTAAAGAATTTTGACCCAGATTTATTAGTAATTGAAGCAAATTATCGTTACTTAAGCACTCGTCTAGCAATTCGCTGGATGCATAACCGGGGAAAACCAGTTGTGGGTTGGGGTTTGGGGGTTAGGCAACCAGGTGGGGGTATACATCGGTTCCGTGGTATTGCCTATGTACATGATTGGTTAAGTCGAAGCCTATTAAATTCATGTGACGGATTGATTTCATATTCTAAAAAAGGGGTTAACGAATATCGGTCTATTGGGTTTCCGGCTGAGCGTATATTTCATGCTCCAAATGCGGTTATGCCCAGACCTGACTGGCCGTTACCAAATCGATCACTTGCAAAAGATAAGCAAGCCACAGTTCTGTTTGTTGGTCGTCTACAAGACCGCAAGCGAATCGACAATTTAATAATGGCTTGTGCTAATCTATCTAAAGTGATCCAACCGAAGGTTTGGATTGTTGGAGAAGGCCCGGCGCGAAGAAAATTAGAATCTCTAGCCAATTCGCTCTATCCGTACGTGGAGTTTTTTGGTGAGTTGCATGGTGATCAGGTAAGGCCATATTTCGAGTCTGCGGATTTATTTGTTTTACCTGGAACTGGCGGATTGGCTGTTCAAGAAGCAATGGCTTATGGCTTGCCGATCGTCGCTGCAGAAGGTGATGGAACTCAGAATGAACTAGTTCGCCAACAAAATGGTTGGTTGCTCCCCTCGAATGACATAAAAGCATTGACAAATGCTTTACGGAAGGCTCTTTCTGATCGAAGTCAACTGCAGTTGATGGGTCGCGAATCTTACCGAATTGTGAGCGAAGAATATAACCTGGAAATAATGATCGAGCGTTTTGTTGAAGCATTACGTTCTATTAATAGCAATAAGGCAAATTTTCTAAATAGGTCAGGATTGTGAAACTGTTAATTGTTGCTGATGGCCGCTCCCCAATCACCTTGAATTGGATTCAGTATTTGGTTGAAAATGGACATATTGTAAACCTGGTTTCAACATACCCGTGCATCTTGGATGATCCGCGAGTTTCTCTATCTATTATTCCGGTAGCTTTCAGCCAATTTATCCAGAAAAAAAACCAAAAAGAGGGAGAACTGTTTCAAAATAAAAGCCACCAATTTCAAAAATTTATAATAAAAAGCGCAGCATCTCCGAAACTTAGAACCATCTTGCGTCAATGGTTTGGCCCTTTGACAATCTCGAAAGCTGCCAAAAAACTACGACAATACATTAACCAGGTCCAGCCTGATTTGGTACACGCAATGCGCATTCCATATGAGGGGATGTTAGCTGCTGAGATAAATTCATCGACGCCCTTAATTGTCTCAGTTTGGGGGAATGATTTTACATTACATGCTAAAGCAAACCCCTGGATGAGAAAAAGAACGAGAAAAGCTATTATGAGGGCAGACGCTATTCATACTGACTGCTGGCGTGATCTACGTTTAGCCCATGAGTGGGGTTTTTCTCCTCGAAAACCATCGATAGTGCTGCCAAGCAGCGGGGGAGTGCAGATGGATGTTTTTTATCCTCCATCAAAGGATGAGAGCTTAAGAAATATACCGGGTGGTGAAGGAAAATCATTTACTGTCATCAATCCACGAGGATTTCGTGCTTATGTACGCAATGACATTTTCTTCAGTGCTATTCCTTTGGTGATCGACCGACTACCTGGAACGCGGTTTATTTGTCCTGGTATGGAGACTGAAAACCAGGCTCACCAATGGATTTCTGACTTGATGATTTCTGATGTTGTGGACTTATTGCCATTTCAAAGTCCTAAACAGTTGGCTAACCTTTTCCGTAAAGCTCAGGTTACGGTTTCACCTACTGTCCATGATGGTACTCCCAACTCTTTATTGGAAGGGATGGCATGTGGGTGTTTCCCTGTTGTTGGAGACCTCGAATCGATAAGAGAATGGATCACCCCTGACCTGAATGGTCTCTTAATTAATCCAACCAATGTGCACGAGTTGGCAGATGCGATTATAAAAGCAATTACACAACCTGAGCTGCGCGCACGGGCTGCAGACTATAATATTCAGTTAATTTCAGAACGGGCAGAATATCAGATAGTTATGTCAGATGCAGTATCTTTTTATGAGCAGGTATTTAAGGCTCAAACAGGAAAATCTCTTTGAATGTTCGAATTTCGAAGACGGTGGAGTGCCTGAGTCTCAATCTGACGTACTCGCTCTCGAGTAACCCCCATTTTTCTACCTACTTCATTGAGAGTTAACATTCTCCCATCAACAAGACCATACCGTAACTGTAATATTCGAGCCTCCCGGGGAGGCAGCTTTTCCAACACTTTTTTCAATTGTTCTCGTAGTAAGTTTTGGGCTGCGGTTTCATCTGGTGGAGGCGCTTCTTCATCTTCAATAAAATCCCCAAGGACCTCGTCTTCTTCTTCTCCTATTGGTAACTGCAAGGAGAGGGGACGTCTCGCCACACGCATCATATATTCGACCTTGCTGGATGTTACCTCTAGAAAATCAGCCAGTTCTTCAACCTTTGGGTCACGCCCCAACTGCTGTTTCAATTGATGTTGTGCTCTTAGCATTTTGGAAATTTGGTCGCCCATGTGAACTGGAACACGGATAGTGCGTCCATGGTCAGCAATCGCCCGAGTAATTGCTTGACGTATCCACCAGGTAGCATAAGTGCTAAATTTATAGCCACGATGATAATCGAACTTTTTTGCTGCCCGCATCAGTCCAATATTTCCATCTTGGATTAAGTCGAGAAAAGGGACACCACGGCCAATATAACGTTTCGCAACACTGATTACAAGTCGGGAATTAGCTGTAATCAAATGTTCACGCGCAACCCACTCGTCTTCAATGATCTTTTGTAGTTCCTGGCGATGTTTATTGCTGATATTGACGTTACCAAGTTTCTCGCGCGCTTCCCGCCCACATTCAATCCTTTGAGCTAACTCTATCTCTTCTTCTTTCGTTAATAGAGGCACGCGTGTAGCTTCTCTAAGGTAGAGACCAATAGCGTCGGTAGCTTCAATATTTTTGAGATAATCGTCTTCGGAGTCGATAAAACCGCAGAAACTTAATTCGACCGTAACTTCACTATTTTCTTCTGTTTCAGTGGAATCATCCTCTAAAAATTGGATACCAGCGCTTTGAATCTCGGTTATTAAATCTCCTAATAAACCGTTATCACGTTGTGTTTCTGGGAAAACTTGGACTATATCATTGTAGGAAATATACCCCCGGTCTTGGCCTAGTTCTAGTAAATTCGACAATGCAGCTAATGCAGATGTTTCGTCGTCAATATTTGCGAACAAATATCTGTTGTTATTTTTACTCATTCTTGTTAAGTTCTCACAACCCATCCTTCCATAGGACGATCTTCTGTCATTATATCCTATTTTTGCTAATTTTGCAATATTTCGTGATGATTTTATGAGATAATTCACTGAATTTTAGAGTAGTATGAGAAGAAATTAGGTGCTGTGAGGCAGTTTAGGCTTTAACAGCACCTTTGGAATTTGTTATTTATGCAAACAGTGATATTTATGTGTGAATCGGGCGACCTTCAGCAACGTGAGCGACCTCCATTATTATCTCGCTCAGAGTGGGGTGGGCATGAACATTGCGTGATATTTCTTCTGGGGTCAACTCCATCATCTGAGCGATGGTAAGCTCAGGTAAAAGTTCGGTTACTTCGGGGCCGATCATATGAGCACCTAGGATTTCATTGTATCTGGAGTCAGTAATCAGTTTCACCCAACCATTGTAATCACCTAACCCAAGAGCTTTGCCATTTGCTTGAAAGGGAAAACGGCTGGTTATGATATCGTAGCCGCGCTCTTCGGCTTGCGTTTCAGTCAGTCCAAAGGAGGCAACCTGTGGTTGACAAAAGGTAACACGGGGCATCATCTCAAAATTTATAGGAGTAGTTTTATTATTAGCAATATTCTCAGCGCAAATAATTCCCATATGAGAGGCAACGTGAGCTAACATCAATTTGCCGGTCACATCACCAATTGCCCATATCCCAGGAATGTTGGTCGCCATGCGCTCATCGATTTCTACCATGCCTTTTTCACTGACCTTTACACCTACATCTTCAAGGCCAAGTCCATGACTGTTAGGTGTGAAACCGATTGCGATGAGCGCTTGATCTGCATCAAGTTGTTTCTGCCCGTCTTCATAACTAACAGTAACCTTCACCCTATTATCAGCCCTTTCAATGGACTCGACACGGTGCCCCACCATTGTTTTGATACCTTGCCTGGAAAATAATTTTTGAATTTCTTCACTGATGTCTTTATCTTCTAATGGAAGCAAATTCGGAAGCATTTCTACAAGTGTAACATCTACCCCATAAGCGTGCCAAATTGTGGCAAATTCCATGCCAATTGGCCCTCCTCCAACTATTATGACTGATTCTGGTAATTCTTCTTGTAAAATGGCTTCATGGTAGGTTATTACTTGTTTTCCATCTACATTCCAGGTGGCAGGAATGGTGACGTGTGCTCCAGTAGCAATCACTATATTCTTTGATTCAAGGTCTATTGTTTTCCCGTCATCTTTTACGATATTCACAGTGTTTTCAGCGGTAAGTGTCGCTTCACCCATGTGGACATCAACATTGTTTTTACGCATGAGGAAGCCAACACCTTTGGTCAGGCGATCAGATACTTTTCGACTACGTTTAACAGCAACACTGTAGTCAATTTGAAGATTCTCAAATGAGAACCCAAATTCCTTACCCCGATTTCGCAGTATGTGAGTTATTTCTGCGTTTCTTAATAAGGCCTTGGAGGGGATGCATCCCACGTTCAAACAAACTCCACCTAACCACTGCTTGTCAACGATGGCGGTTTTCAAACCTAGTTGGGCTGCGCGAATTGCTGCTACATAACCGCCAGGTCCTGCTCCAATAATGACAACATCATATTTACTCATGGTTTTCTCCAGGTATTGGTTAAGATTAATATTACTGTGCTTTTTAGTAAGGTTGTGTAGTACGGGCTATTACTGGGTAAACTTTTTCAGGTTCCAATTTCCTGATTATTCTACCAGCATAGTCAGGAAAAGATTGACGGTTGAATCATTAAATCTCTTATGTGATCAACTTAATAATTGTATACATAATGGGAAATAAGATATCCATTTATCATTTTTGGAATCTGAACCAACACCCTTTCATTTCAAAACTAAGCTACATCAAGAAAATATATTGAGAAAGATAGGTAAAAAAAACTCAGCTATAAGTTAGTTTTTTATTTGTTTGGCGATGATCTCGGCGATATCCAAGATTTGTAATTTGTTCCCAGACTCTGAATTTGCATCAGAGAGCATGACCATGCAGAATGGACATCCAACTGCTAATATATCAACGCCGATTGTATTAGCTTCATTGATTCGGTTTGAGCTGACTCGCTCAATTCCTTCTGCTTCTTCCTTCCACATCTGGGCTCCACCTGCGCCACAACAAAAAGATTTCTTTCTAGAACGAGGCAGCTCGATGTATTGATTCTGACTTTTTCTTAGTACTTCTCGAGGCTCATATATGACATTATTCTGTCTGCCTAAAAAGCAAGGGTCATGGAATGTCAGTTTTCTGGATTGATTTAGGTTAATTATTAGGCGGTTATTTTCGATTAATTCATTAATAAACTGGGAGTGGTGAATTACTTGGTAATTACCACCATAGGCAGGGTATTCATTCTTGATTGTATGTAGACAGTGCGGACAGGTGGTAACAATCCTTTTTGGAGCGACTTCATTGAGCATTTCAACATTAGCTGAAGCCAGTTCATGGAACAGATATTCGTTACCAGCTCGACGAGCGGAATCGCCAGTGCATAGTTCTTGATTTCCTAATACAGCATAATTTACCCCGGCAGTGTTCAAGATTTCAACAAAAGCGCGAGCAGTTTTTTGGGCTCGAACATCTGTAGCTGGAGCGCATCCCACCCACCATAAGATCTCTGGTTTGGGGTTCTCAGCAATGGTTGGAATTTTTAGTCCTTCAGCCCATTTCAAACGTTCAGTTGGTGGGATGCTCCATGGATTTGATGTTCTTTCCATTCCTCGAAACGCATTTTGGAGCTGATCAGGGAAGTCATTTTCCATCAAGACGAGAGCTCTGCGAATTTCAAGGATATCTCTCATTGGTTCGTTGCCAACCGGACAGATATCTACACAAGCACCACATGCAGTACATGCCCAAACAGCTTCTGTTGGAATGGCAAACTGAGTTAGAGATTGAGAACCGGATTCCCCACTGGCAAAGCGTATTCCTTCTTGGTTAAGGAAATAGCGTTTGTTGATTTCCAATGTTGCAGGTGAAAGGACCTTACCGGTGTTGTAGGCTGGGCAAACATCCTGACAACGGAAGCACATGATGCAAGCGTAGGCATCCATTATTTGCTCCCAACCTAAATCTTCTAATTGAGTTGCGCCGAATTGTTCGACGCTTTCGTCTTCAAAGTCCAAAGGAAGTAATTCTCCGATAGAAAGTCGTTCTGGTTTTAATAGAAAATTTAATGGGGCAAGAAACAAATGAATATGTTTTGAATACACAAAATAAGGGATGAAGAGCAAGATTGTTCCTAATGCAAGCCAAAAGGCAATGTGTTGAGCCAAGATTAGGAAAGATTGGTTCAATCCAAACCATATACTAGCTAAGGAGCTGGCAAAAGGCTGCCAGGGATCATGCCCATGCCTAGCGATAGCAAAAGTTTCACCCATGAACCTGGCGCCGACGTGGAGTAATATAAACCCGCTTACTAAAGCAGAATCGCGGCGGATTCCTGGAGCAGCTTTTGGATGGAAAAGTACATTTTCACGGGTGGATAATTGAGATGATTTCATGATGAATCGACGGAAAACAAGGGCTGCCATTCCAACCAAGACTGCTACGCTGAGAAGATCAGCTCCAAAAAGATAAAGATTTCTTAAAGTTCCTGTTCCTAGAAAGTGATAATTCTCGAAGAAGCCTTCTAAAACATCCCCAAGATTGACAATAAGATAGTAAATAAATCCCCAGGCAACCAGACCATGAAAAAGGCTGGGCCAGAATCGGAAACGAAATACAGGTTGAAAAGTGATGACAATAAATAATACTTTGAGAAAACGCTTGCTGACCAGTTTCCAATCGACTTGACCCCTACCACGACTGATTATCTTGCTAATACGAACTGCTAAGCGCCATGCGGCATAAAGTGATGCCAGAACTGCCAGAGAGAATACTATTTTTTCGATGATTGTTAGCACTAAATCTCTCCATGAATAGAAATTAAGTTGTTTTCAGCGAAAAAGTTTACCACAGGGGAGGTAGAGATGCAATTATTCAGATAAATCCAGGTAGACAAGGGCAGATTGCAGTACTTTGTCGTTATCTATAGAGACCTCAGACCAATTACAAAGAACAACTTGGTGTGGGATAATGCCGGTTGATTCCCAATCATCTTCTGGGTTGTGGTAAGGTCGGAAGGTCTCGTAAGCTAACCAGGCTCGAGAACCATCTTCAAAATCATATCCCCAAAGTGTTTCGATGTTACCAGCTGTTGGTTCTCCGATAAGATAGGCTCTTTGAGTGTCTTTAAGAATTCCTGCAAATACTTCTCCGTAGCTTGCTGTTTCTTGACCGATGAGCACTATCAGAGGTATTGTCTGAGAGGCTCCTATATTCTGACCCTCAACCTGAAACAGCCGCTCCTCAAAACGGCTGATAAAATATCCCATCTCACCGCTAGTGAAATAAGACAAGGCGCTTTGCAATACCGTGTTTATCCCCCCCTGATTGAAACGGTTGTCCAGGATAAGGCCATCAAGGGGTGCTTCGGCAGACATCTCTTCGAGAGCTTCCCTAATTTGCCCGTCGATATTGTAATCAGCAAAGCCAGTCATGAATATATATCCAATTCGTTTATTTGCGGTGGTGTAAAGGATCTGATAAGGAACAGGCACCGGGCCAGTGACACGGTCGCGGGTTAATGATACCTGACGTGGTTCTTGTCCGGGGGTTTGGATTGTAAGGATCACTTCACTACCCTCGGGGCCGCGAATGGTGTCCCGAAGGAATCCATTATTATCAAGAACAGGTTCGCCATCAACAGTCAGTATGCTATCACGAGATTGCAAGCCAGCCTGTTCTGCTGGACCTCCAGGAATAGTAACTAATATGACTGCTTTTTCCTTGTCAGAAACAGCACTGACTAATACGCCGATCCCGACATAATCATGGAAACCAATGAATTGGGCATCTTCCTCGATAACCTGACCTGGGCTGAGAAAGTAAGAGTGATCGTCTCCCAGTCGAGAGATCATTTCATCCATTGACCTATAGAATTCTTCTGGGTAAAGTCCCGCGCCGATTCGGGCGCTATACTCCAGATAAATTGAATTCCAATTTAGCCCATTAAAATCAGGATATAAATATTCATCTCTAACAATTTGCCACAACTCATTGAAGATCTTCACTTGAAAGGCTGATGGTGTGACTGTGATGGTAGGTGAAACAGTGGGAACTTGGGTGAATGAAGGTGCAGGAGCGGTAGTCGAAATTAGTGAAAATTCAGGAGATGGGGTGCCAATTACCACACTAATGGACGATGTTGGAGTAACGATTGCTTCTGATAAGGATGCTGCGTGTCTGATAATTGAAACTGCCTGGCACGACAAGCTGAATAATATTAGAAATATTATCAATGAAGTTTGTCTAAATGATATAGGGTGATTGCGCATGGATTTTCCAGATATATTCTTGGTGTCTTTATGCACCACCAGGCCCATAAAATTTTGGGTCAGTTGGTGTTTCACCTGATGGGTCCCAAATGAAAACCCAATCGCCTATTTCAGCCCAATCATAGATCCAACGGCTATCAGCTACAGAGATGTTAATACATCCCCGAGATCGAATTGAACCAAAACCATTATGCCAGTAAGCGCCATGTAAAGCATAAGCCCCATCGTAATACATTGTCCAGGGGACATCTTCTAGATAATAAGCATCTGACCGGTCAAACTCAAAGGAGCCACGCATTGGTGTGGAGTTGTGTTTTTGATAGATCTGAAATAGTCCAGGTTGGGTCCAAAAAGGAGGGATACCTGTAGAGACCAGGGTGGCAAAAACAAGTTCATATTGGTCGTAAACGGCGATGGTCTGTTCCTGCAAATTTACCTCAATCCAACGACTATTTTCTACACCTTCAGGAGGGTTGGTATTTGGGATCACCTGCCCAATTAAGCGTTGCCATTCTCTTTTCTCAGGAATCCACTGGTCAGGACCAATCATGAACCACTTCATATCACTGATTTGTTTTACATGATATACCTGAACTACCTGATACCGGTTAATATACATCCCAGAATAATCGTCATTTTCATACCCTGGGGTCTGTTTTACTTCAATTGGATAAAGAATCCAACCAAAAGTCTGGTTTGGTGTACGGCTGAAGGATAGTCCTTGATAACGAGATGGTGAACCAATACGCGAAATTTCGACTGCCGTCATCCATTCACCAGAACTGATCATATAATAGCGGTTCCCGTCTATAACTGCTTCATCAAAATATGAAATAAAACTTAATGGAGAATCGATGTAGCGAACTACTCGATCTCGATTAATGGCATCTTGAAGTGATGCAAAGACTGGAGCATTGGGAACCACAACTTCACCATACCGAAGGTTGAGATGAATCAAGGAAGTATCAGGTGGATTTCCTGGAAGAGGCTGCAATGGGAAAGAGACTCCCATGCTTGCCATACGTTCTAAATAACCGCTCGGACCTAAGTTGGAACACTCCCCTAAGACTCCCTGAAAACGATCTGATAGGCACAAGACAGATCCAATGTAAGATTCGTCGGCTCCATAGTTATCCAAAGCCTTTGCGAAGGTGTTTGTAGGAGTGAAATAAAAAATCAATAGCAATAATATCGGTACGATCAAATATCGAACAATGTTTGAGTTTAAGGGCAAGTGAAATTCGGATGCTATATGATTGTTATGATCAAAAAGAATTTTCGCTCGCATCATGTGGAAATTATATCAAAGGTATTCATTTTGAATCGATTGAATTGAGACGCAATTTGTTGGATGTTCAATGATTTTAAACATTAATACGCTTTAGTGGCCTTACACAAATGTAAGAATAATCCTCCAGATGTTCATTGACACAGTATCATGCCTGTGCTAAATTAGTTTAATCTTCATCCTTTTTGTGTGGCTTGTTGAAATAACGGAAAACAAAAAAATTATTGTTGTGAGCCAGACCACATATTGTGGAAAAGCAAGATCAGACAAATTGTGTAAACACCATTTGTTGTGCGGAGTTCAAATTGCTAAAATCACGTTCCCAACTCATTGGAGAGAGCCTTAAGGAACTTCAGACTTCATCAACAGACATTGAGGGATCGGTAGTTGTCAGCGTAGATGGTCTTAGCTTTGCCTCCTCGTTACCTCAAGAAGTTGAAGAAGATAGGGTATCTGCAATGTCAGCAGCTATGCTCTCCTTAGGAGAACGGATAACCCAAGAATTAGGACGTGGTACAGTTGAACAAGTCTATATTAAAGGTGAGGAGGGCTTTGTTTTGTTAAAGTCTATAGGGGATGAGGCTGTTCTGACGGTTTTGGCCCGTCGCCAGTCAAAGCTAGGTATGCTTTTTTGGGTAATACGACGAGCTAGCGAGTCTTTATCTAAGTTGATTTAAATTAGAATTTCGTGGCATAAGAATTTTGCAATTAACGATTGTCATACCTACCTATAACGAAGCAGAAAACCTGCCTGGTCTGGTTGCTGCATTATTTTCTTTACCCTTTGATAATTTGAGAATCCTGGTGGTAGATGATAATAGCCCCGATGGAACGGCTAAAGTCGTTGAAGATATTAGTAAGAGCAACCCTGGAAGAATGACGTTACTTAAGCGGCCTGGAAAAATGGGTCTAGGATCAGCGTACATATCCGGTTTCAAGCAAGCTCTGAGGCAAGGTGCAGATGCTGTTTGTCAGATGGATGCTGATTTCTCTCACCCTCCTGAGAAAATCGAAGAGTTAGTGACTGTGCTGGAGAATTATGATCTAGCACTTGGATCACGTTACATTTCAGGGGGTAGCCTGGATCATAATTGGCCATTATGGCGAAGGAATCTTTCGGGCTTTGGAAACTTTTACGCCCGGACAATTTTACGGTTGCCAGTAAAAGATGTAACTGGGGGGTTTCGTGTCTGGCGTAGGAAGACATTACTAAACATGCCTCTGGAGCGAGTACGTTCCAATGGTTATGCATTCCAAGTTGAAATGTTATACCTGGCACATTGTTTAGGGTTTACATTCAAAGAGATCCCCTTTTATTTTGCCGAGCGTAATTGGGGAAAGTCAAAAATGTCTTTTTCAATCCAGATGGAAGCTGTTGTTCGGGTTTGGGAGTTATTGGTTGACTACAAGGATTTAAAATCGTTGACTTAAATGTTTTTCGATGATTAAGGGGATCTATTAACTGGAAAATTCATGTTGATATGATTCAGCCAATTGCCTCCACTCATCCAGATAGAGTGTTTCTGCCCGGCGATGTGGGTCAATTCCATTAGATAATAGCCACTTTGCAATCTCATCAGGAGAGACAGGTAGGTTGGCTGCCAGAGAATTTCGCATAGTTTTTCTCTTTTGGCTAAAACCCGCTCTAATTAGATTAAAAAAGGTGTCCAGGTATTGACTAGGTATTCCTGGTTCAGGGTTGATATCAGCGCGTACAACAGCCGAATCAACTTTTGGGATAGGATAGAACGCTCCCTTCGGTATCTGCGCGACTATTCTTGGTTGACCAAAAACCTGGACGCTCAACGCCAATAAATTCATCTTGCCAGGTTTTGCGCATATTCTTTTGGCAACTTCGCGTTGAACGGTTAACACAATTCTTTGTGGAGGTGTCGTGCTTTCCAGTAAATGGCGAATTATGGATGAAGTGATATAGTAAGGGATGTTGGCAGTAACCAGATAAGGCTGATCTTGCACCAGGTCAACCAGGTCAAGATTAAGGATGTCATCATGGATGAATTCAATATTATTGTATGAAGATAGAACATCCTTCAATGGGAGGATTAGTCGATTGTCAATCTCTATGGCGATAACTCGCTTCGCGACAAGCGCCAAATAGCGGGTCAGGTTTCCGAGACCGGCACCAATTTCCAGCACAATATCAGCATGGGTTATACCGGCTGATTCAACAATCCTTTGAGTAGCTATCGGATCTATTAAAAAATTCTGTCCGAGGCGTTTAATCGGATGTAGCCCATATTGTTGTAATAGGGTTGGTATATTTAATGGCGGAAGATTCAGGGAATTATCCACACGATATTCTCAGGGGGAGGCCACAAGAAGTACACAGTTACCCAAGTGCTCCAATGTTCATAATCCTCATCGCTGTAACCCAGGTCGATCATACGACCGCGAACACCACCACCTGTATCGGCAGCCAACGCATCTCCGTAACCAGGGACGTACATGCGCGTTCCTAAAGGGATATACCTGGGATCAACAGCTACCAGTCCTTTTCTTAACGGCAAACCCGATGCAGTGATATCCCCGCCAGCGCTGGTTGGGTTATACGACACCGCATACATGTTTAATGACCGCCAGTATTGGAATGATCCATCTGGAGTATCAAGAGTGCGAGGAACAATTTTGGTTCCATAGCCAATAATATGAGGTTGTGCTTGTCTGGATATGAACTCATCTTCCAACTGATGCGAAACCTGTACGCCATCTTCCAGGCGAATGCGAATACGTTGTACTGAAAGACCATATTGACCGGATTGAACTGTTTTTTGATTGTCGATTTCAAGGTCGGATAATAGCTGGTGTTTGACAGTGAATGGGATCGGTTCCGTCTCAAGAATGATGGTTTCCTCTACATGGATCAAACGTATATTCCCATTGTCTGGTAATTGAGCCTCGGGTGGAGGTGAAGTGTAATTCAAAACCTGAAGTGGGATTCCTGCTTCTGCTAAACTTTCTCCAACAGTTTTTGCAGTGGTGCGAAATATAAGCCAGTTTCCATCAATGAGAATCTTTAACTCCTGAGAGGTTAACAAGTTGGCTTGAATATCACTGTTTAGCGGAGTTTCAGGTGGAGGATCGAGCTTGTCTCCTTTGTAAAGAAAGATGCCTTGTTCCCAAAGAGCATGACCCAGAGTGGGGGCAGTTGAATAAAAAACCTGGTTTTCTGAGTTGATATTCAATGAGACCTGATGGGCACGTATAACCTGCAGGCTGTGAACACTGGCATTTGGTAATGGATCATCAACTGAAGCTGGTAAACCATTTACCAATAATCGATCTTGCGGTTGTAATGACACTTCAATCTCTTCGAGCAGCTTTTTTAGATTCCGTTGGGTGGTAAGGAGCGTCCGCTCAATTTCATCAGTTTGAATAAAAATTTTCATACTCTGTTCAATGGAAACTATATCTCCATCAATTAACCAGGATGAAGTGCTGGGAGAAATCTGGTCCCCCTCTTTAATTTGAATATTTTCTTGTCGGAGAAATTGTTGAAGGGTAATGGCTGTAGTTTCGTGAGGATTTAGCTCTCCAGTCAGATCCACAAAAACTGTCTTGCGGGTGTCAATGCTCAGAATAAATAAAACAATAGCAAGGCATAAGATCGACATTATCCGTGAATGATTTACTTTCAGCATGTATTAATTCTAACAGATTTAGAAATTCAGTCATTTATGATGGATGTGTTGTCAATTTTGTCAGAACAAGGGTACATTTCTCTCCTTATGGATGATTATTTGATATTATTAGCCCAGAATAATTCAAGGATTTGTGCAATTTATTTGATTTTTGTAATAAGTCATTATTTGGTTGGTAAAACAAGGTTGAAAGCATGCCTGGATGGCAGGACATTGAAGATATTGAGTTACTGAAGAGAGCACAGGATGGTGATGCAGATGCTTTTGGCGAGATATATCAACGCTATGCAGAGGCAGTATTTCGCTTTCTCTATGCACATGTCGATGACCGGATGGATGCAGAGGACTTGACAGAAGAAATCTTTTTTAAAGTTTGGCGCTCAATTTCCAGTTATAGAGATCAGGGTACTCCATTTTTGGCATTTTTGTTCAAAATAGCTCGGAATGCCTTAATTGATCATTACAGACGATCAGGAAAAAATGAGCAGCCTGTTTCGATCGAAGATACACCAATTCAGGATAATGGGGTTGACCCAGGAGAAGAGGCGATTGCGAAATTAGAGCACGCTGAAATTCGTCAGGTACTTAACCAACTGCGAGAAGATTATCGAACCGTATTAATTTTACGGTTTTTGAGCGATCTTTCTCCTCAAGAAGCTGCGCACACAATGGGTCGCAGCACTGGTGCAATCAGGGTTCTTCAGCACAGAGCTTTGGCAGCTGCGAGGGATTTGTTGGAGGTAAAGTGGAATTCTTTGGATTCTAGCTAAGAGATAAATAAAGGGACATAACGGGGGATAGCTTTACATAAGGGTGGTTTTTGTAGATAAATTTGTATATAAATCATAAGTAATACAAGTTCTAGTTGAGACCGGGTTGTTTAGAGTATTTAGTTATTTTTTCATGATTCACGATAGATTGCTTTCATCAGTGATATTCAGGGGTTTAGAAACCTCATTAATGGTTGGACAAACTCAGAGCTACTAACCCATTTATCTCTATTCTGGCGCCTAACAAATTTGTTAGGTAACGAATAATCTTGCAGGAATTGGTAACAAATAAATTATTATTGCGTCATTATAAAAGAAGGGGATGATTTTCACAGGAACAATTAGGATGTGGTAGTTACAGATCCTTTTTTAAGCCAGGAGGTTCAAGTAGATGATCATAATACCCAAGCAAATAAATCGCAAAGGTCAAGGAATGGTGGAATTTGCACTGACTCTTCCGCTGCTATTGGTGATGCTCTTGGGGGTTATTGAAGCAGGTAGAATGTTATTCATTTACAGTGCTGTGACAACCTCCAGCCGTGAAGCAGCTCGATATGGATCTGCGTCAGGAAGCGCTATTGGATCGATAGAAAATTACAAAGATTGTGATGGTATCAGGAATGCAGCCAAACGTTTAGGTTCTATTGCCGGGATTGAAGACAACCATATAAAAATTGCGTACGATCAGGGACCAGGAACCAGTGAATTTGCTACATGCGCAACAGTTTTTCAATTCATAAATCCAAATATCAGCCAAAGAGTGGAATTGGGTGATAGGGTGGTTGTTGTGGTTCAAGTGCCTTACCAACCGATAGTTCCTTTAGTAAATTTTTCGGGTTTTTTAATTAAATCAGAAACAGCCAGAACACTCGTCAAAGATGTCCCTTACAAGATTGACTGATAAGTTGTAAGAGTATGAAACTACCGACAGGAAGGCGAGAGATGCAAAAACGTAAAAACTGTATTGAAAAAACTGAGCGAGGTCAGAGTTTAATGGAGCTGGCTGTCTCATTAACTTTCATCTTATTGCTTCTATCGGGGATTGTAGACCTGGGAAGAGCTTTTTTTACTTACATGGGTCTACGAGATGCTGCTCAAGAAGGAGCTATATACGGCTCAATCAACCCTGAAGATACAGCAGGGATTGAAACTCGGATTTTCAACAGTTCAAACATGCTTCGCAATCTAAAAGATGATCCTTCTGTAATAATCATGGTTAAGGTTGATATTGATATGTCTGAACTGTCGGAAGATAAATATTGTGCTGGTAATGGATTGAAGGTGAGTATAGACTATCAGAATTTTCCATTAACCATGCCATTTATAGGCAGCATCATTGGTAAACAGGCTATTAAGCTCAATGCAACCATCACAGATACGATCCTCTCACCAGTTTGTGAGATAAGTGGATGATATGGAGGTTGAAGATGATGAGAAGCAACAAGATTAATGAAAAAGGGCAGATATTTGTTCTATTGGTATTTGCACTGGTGGGATTAATGGGATTTGCAGCCCTGGCAATTGATGGGGGTATGGCTTATTCAGACCGCCGTCATGCGCAAAACGCAGCAGATGCGGCCTCATTGGCTGGTGGTTCAGCAGCAGCTATGTGGTTGGAAGAGAGCGGTATAACCCATGAGAACTTTACCTGTAATAATGTAGCAGGAGCACTTAAAGCTGCAAGTGAGGCAGCCATTGAGAGGGCTGGTACTAATGGTTATCAAATTGACAGCAATTTAGAGAACCATCATGGTGTAAAAGTAGATTGCGTTGTAATTGATCGTATCGCTTATTTAGAAAAATTCATAGATGTTAATGTAGGGATCACTTCTGAGACCAAGACTTCATTGGTACATTTAGTTTACGATGGACCCACCCAGAATAGAGTTTTAGCTGTTACCCGCATTCGCCCACAAGCTCCCATCGGATTTGGACAGGCAATCGTTGGCTTGAATGATCTTGGCTGTGATGGTAATAATAATGGGGTGATCATCCACGGTAGCGCAGATATTAATATTTTGGGTGGGGGTATTTTTTCCAATGGCTGCATGAAGTTTATGGGTGCCCAAAATCTCAAAGTTTTTGTGGATCCCCCAAATATTTCTTATGTAGTCCAACTGGATATTTCAGGAAACGTTGTCCTTAATACAACCCCTGCTCAAGTTAACAGTGGATTAATGCCCGATGAATTTACCTATATACCGCCTCCAGATTGTGACCAGGTAGACTATTATGGAAATCCCAGCAAAGCCTATGAAAACAATGCTGGAGGGTTGATCCCGCCAGGCAACTACACCCGAATAAAATTCAACAAGGCTGGTTCCTTAACTGGCGGAGGATTGTATTGCATGCATGGGATTTTTGATGTTGGCAACAACAATCTAAATATTGACACCTCTAATGGCAGATATGGGGTGACTATTTACCTTATTGAAGGAGATTTCATTACTAATGGTGGTGGTGAGGTGAACCTAAGTGCACCACCAGATGCCCCTGATCCTTATCCGGCAATTGCAGGTGTGTTAATTTATCTAGCAGAAGGCAATACAGGTTTAATAACTTTGGCGGGTAATTCAGTTTCTTCTTTTGTAGGTACAGTCTATGCACCTTCAGGAACCATCGAAGCGTATGGGACACCCGGACACGAAGCTACCTTTCATACCCAATTTGTCGGGAAAAACGTCAAGATTGGTGGAAATGCCAACATTGATGTAAATTACAGTGGAGGTAAAGTCTACCGGCGACCAACTATGTTGAATTTGCACCAATAATTATTTTCATTTGTAAGCAGGAATGTATCCCAAAAGGGCTGTCCTGATAATTGACAGCCCTTTTTGAATTAAAGTCTTTGATAGTTCGACTTTAATGAGCAACCGGGCAGGCAACCCAGCGGCGCCCAGAGGTACCCACTTACCGTTGCTTCCTCTCGGACCTGGCGGGGTTAGCAGGTTTCTGCCGCGCCGGACCCACCCGGAGGCTCTGCATTGAGGATACCTCAGGTTAACATTGATGTCAATCGTATTTGGGAGTTTCTTTTCTTAGGGACTTTTCCTTCAAAGGGTTTGCTTTAGGAGAATAAGTGTGACGGATCACCCCTACAATAATGATCATTACTAAAATTAGAGACGCAATAATCAGGCCTGGATTGCTGCTGGTACTTTCGATTGCATCAGCACCAGAGATATCCTGCATTTTAAAGATTGTTTCGAGAATTGTTGGGGTGAATATTGTCATCGTTTCTTTCAGTAGTAACTCGCTCTGATATCCCCTTCTTCAAATTATTATGAATGCCTAAGCAGAAAAAATCAGCGGAGAGGGTGGGATTCGAACCCACGGAGCCTTGCGGCTCACGCGCTCTCCAGGCGCGCGCGTTAGGCCAGACTACGCTACCTCTCCATAAATATGCCAGTCGGGTCATAATCCGCTGGCAAGCAGAATTATATCATAGGGAATGATCGTACTTCAAGACACTATATTGTGTTTCTTCTCAAATATTATCAGCGAATCATCCCAGACGCGTTCGAAACCAGTTGCCCTAAGAACTGGTTGTAAATCAGAGTGGAGCGGGGCAAGCCAGATGACACTCTCATAACCTAAAATTGCCCCCATTCGACGATAATCTAATAAGCAATCTTCAAGAGATTCCAAAGGGCAAACAAGTAGTTGGATATGGAGAAAGCGTTGGTCGCCTTCTATTTCATCTCGATAGATGATCAAACCTCGTTTATCTTGCCACCAATAGGCCTTATTTTTTATGATCGCATTTCTCAAATGAGAAGTAGAGGGACGCGACCATTCCCAACCATGATCCATCAAACCATGACTTAGTTTTATGAGAGGGCTTTCTGATATCAGGTCTACTGCCAATTGATCTTCATCGAGGGTTAGATGCCTACAAGAAGTTACTACCTGGTTAAGTGCTGTGGCTTTGTACAGGGTGAACTCGGCTATTCTTGAAAACCCATTTTTCTCACATAGATGATGGACCTTTTTACGAGTAGAAGCTGTACCAAGTCGAATCGTTCCACCTGCCTTGCGCTCCCAATAACTCAAGATATATTGATGGAGGTGGGAGGCAAAACCACGCCCCTGGTATTGTGGTCGAATACGTAAACCTTCTAACCACCATTCATCAGGGGAAAGTTGGGTAAGCCGACCAATACCAACAATCTGGCCGTCATATTCAGCGACTGTCAGGAAGCACCCATAGTCATTCAACCAATCCTGCCACACCCGAGGGATGTAATCTTCACCTTCCCAGATTTGCTGAGTGAACTTCATTACCTCAGGAGTGTCTTTGGGAAGAGCAGGGCGGCAAACAATCGTTAACAGGTCTTCAGGTTTCATCGTTATTCTAAGCCAGTTATCTGATCTTATTCTGGGAACAATGCCGGAAATATTTCAGGTGCGTAACGGGAGACCATGTCCGAGGAAATACAATTCTCACGGCAGATTTCCGCATATAAATCAGCGCTTGGGCGTTTACGCCGAGCTTGGGTTTCATTGTCAAGTTCCCACAATCCGAAACGCTGTGTCCATCCGCGTTCCCACTCAAAGTTATCGACTAATGTCCAGTGGAAGTAAGCTTTCACAGGCCAGTTCAAGTTTACACCTCGCCAAAGTTGGTGGAGATGCTGGAGCAGATAACGAGGGCGCAGGTGATCGTCAGCATCTTCTACACCGTTTTCTGTGATAATAATTGGTTTCTTAAATTGCATTGCCCATTTTAGTGCAGAAAACATTCCTTCGGGATCGTTGGCGATAAAACCAGTATCGCTCAAGTCAGCATCTTTGGGGAAGAACCTTTTACCAAACATTTCTCTGGCTTTTAAAAGATTAAACGCCACATGATCACGGGTGTAATAATTTGTTCCCAGGAAATCTTGGGTGTTTTTTGCCTGAGATATTCTCCTGACCGATACCGGAAACCTAAGCCACCCATCTTCTAATGCTTTTGGAAACAAATCATTAAAAAGCCAGCTTTGAAGGCTGGCAGCCAACCGGTCTGGTGGAAACCAAGGCTTTGACGGGAGAAAGCCTCGGTAGTTAATGGCGATGCCAACAGATGCCTGGGGTTGAATTCTATGGATATGGTGATAGGCAGCCGCATGCGCGTGTATCATATTTGTGGCGACCTTGATTGCAACGCGGAAATCGTTTTTTGCGGGAGGAAACTCACCAAGAATGTAAGCCCAGGTCAATAATACATTAGGTTCATTAATGGTCACCCATGATGAGACATACTCTTTCAATGATTCCACAACTTTAGCAACAAACTTTTCAAAATACTGAGGCGTGTTGTCGTTTTCCCAACTTCCCTGGTCTGCCAACCAAATTGGGTCACTAAAATGATGGAGGGTTACCGTGGGGGTCAGCCCGCGTTGTACCATTCCTTGGATAATTTCTCGGTAGTGTTCAATGGCGGCTTCATCCCATCGATCAGGTGTTGGTTGTATTCGGCTCCATTCAACTGACATCCGGTGTGCGTTTTGATGAGTCTCAGCAGCGCGATCAAGGTCTTCACGCCACCGACCACCCCACCAATCGCATGCAAAACCTGATTTATGGTCATTTAGAATATTTCCTGGTTCCTGCTCCCACAACCACCATTGGCTATTCGTATTGTTTCCTTCTACCTGGTATGCGGCTGTAGCAGTACCCCATGAGAATCCTTTAGGAAAGTGGAAGGTTGCTGTAACCATTATTTTCTCCTATTTCGATTATTGTTTTTATTTTAGCCTTTGCATATATTCTTTGCAAATGAGAATTGTGGTATGCTTTGTTCAATTTAAGTTGCCAGCTATTTGATACGAATAGACCTTGAAATGATTCAATTTCTTTAGTTCTACAAGGGTGACCTATGTCAGAAGCATTTATCATATCATCAGTTCGGACTGCGGTTGGCGTTGGAAAACCAGGTGGAGCATTAGAATCTATATCCCCAGTGAACCTGACGGCTCTTGTTCTGAATGAAGTAATCCATCGGGCGGGTGTTGAACCTAACTGGATTGAAGATGTAATTTGGGGCTGTGTTACTCCCATCGGAGATCAAGGTGCAAATCTAGCTCGGTTAGCGACACTTAAAGCCGGATTCCCTGTGGAAGTGCCAGCAGTAACCTTGAATCGAATGTGTGGTTCCAGCCA
>Ga0114946_10000832_pt1 | contig 21005 bp, 18 predicted proteins | sample WalLakDeSediment_FD_88676 | JGI IMG/M metagenome (GOLD analysis project Ga0114946, IMG submission 88676) | Lake sediment microbial communities from Walker lake, Nevada to study Microbial Dark Matter (Phase II) - Walker Lake 11/02/13 Deep Sediment | ecosystem: Environmental > Aquatic >...
CTCGCCGAGGTGCTGCCCGACGGCAAGGCCGAGGCCGTCCGCGGCCTGCAGGCCGCCGGCCGCAAGGTGGCGTTCGTCGGCGACGGCATCAACGACGCCCCCGCGCTCGCCCAGGCCGACGTCGGCCTGGCGATCGGCACCGGCACCGACGTCGCCATCGAGTCTGCCGACGTCGTGCTGATGTCGGGCGACCTGCGCAACGTGCCCAACGCCATCGCGCTCTCGCGGGCGACGCTGGCGAACATCCGCCAGAACCTCTTCTGGGCCTTCGCCTACAACACGCTGCTCATCCCGGTGGCCGCCGGCGTGCTCTACCCGGCCTTCGGCCTGCTGCTGTCGCCGATCTTCGCCGCGGGCGCGATGGGGCTCTCCAGCGTGTTCGTCGTGACCAACGCGCTGCGGCTGCGGCGCTTCCGCCCGCCGATGGCGGCCGAAGTCGGCACCGTACGCGAGGCGGCGCCACAGCTCGCGGTGGCGGGGTGAGGTCCGCGTGTTCCGCGACCTGATCGGCCGCACCGTCCTCCTGCTCTCCCTGGCCACCGCGTTGGTCGCCGTGAGCATCGCCCTCGACCTGCCGCGCACCGGGGCCTCGGCGGGGGCCGCCGCAGGCGCTGGCCACGGCGCCGACGGGCACGGCGCCAGCACCGTGCCGCACGCGCCCGTCACCAGCGAGGCGGACTTCATCGCCGGCATGATCCCGCACCACCAGGAGGCCGTCGACGTCGCCCGCGAGGTGGCCGAGCGCGGCGAGCGCCCCGAGGTACGGGCGCTGGCGCGGGACATCGTCGCGACCCAGGCGGTCGAGATCGCGACGCTGCGTGGCTGGCTGGCCGACTGGTACGCGGAGGCGCCGCCCGCGCGTTACGCACCGATGATGCGCGCCCTCATGGGCCTGGCGCCGTCCGAGGTCGACCTGGTGTTCGTGACCGACATGGTCCGCCACCACGAGATGGCGGTGGCCATGGCCCAGGAGGCGCTGGCGCTCGACCCGCCGCCGCGGCCCGAGGTCGCCGCCCTGGCGCACGAGATCGTGCGCGTCCAGGGCGAGGAGATCGCCACGCTGCGCGGCTGGCTCGAGGACTGGGGGGCGCCCGTGCCCCAGACCTACGGCCCGTGACCTCGGACGCGCGAACGCCCGCTCAGAGGCGCCGCGCGAGCTCTTCCACGTCCAACTGGTAGGCCGTGCCACCCTCCGCCTGGCGGAACCCGAGCGCGCGGTTGATCCCCAGCATCGCCTCGTTGCTGTCCGCGTTGCCGGTGCGGACCACCCTGACCTGCGGGCGCTCGCGGTGGAGGCGCTCGAGCATGGTCGCCTTGAGCCACTTGCCGAGCGCGTGGCCGCGGTGGGCGGGGACCACGGCCGTGTCGCCCTGGAACGCGATCGCCGGGTTGTCGGGGTGCCACACCATCTCGGTGAACCCTGCGAAGTCGCCGCTCGCGGTATGCCTCGCCACCAACGTCCACGGCTGGTAGCCCGCCGCGGACTCGTAGGCGTCCGTGTCGCGCAAGGACTCCGCCGTGTAGACCCGGTCCTCGACCTCGAGCTCGCCGCGTGGCGCGTCGTTCATCGCGGACTTCAAAGCCGCGAACGGGGCGAGCGCGTCCTCCGCATAAGGCCGCGGCAACCACGCCAGCTCGTACGCGGGCGCGCGCTCCGGACCCTCGCGGATCCAGGTCGCGACCAACCCATCCGGCCCGAACAGCCGCGGGTCGTGCTCCTGGAGGTCGAGTTCGTTCAGGCTGGCTTGCAGCGACGCGCGCGCGCCGAAGGCGAGCGCGAACGCGTCGCCCGCGGGCACCCGCGCGCCCGTACCGCCGACGATCAGGCGCCGTCCGTGCCGGCGGGTGACCTCGAGCGCCCATCCCAACATCGACCGGCCCACCCCGCGCCGACGGCGCTCGGGGGCGACCTGCGGGTCGAGCTGCAGCATGTGACGGTTGTCGACTCCCGTCGGCACGTACGCCATCGCGCGACCGACGGCACGATCGCCCTCCCAGGCAACGACCATCTCGACGGCCAGCTCCTTCAGCCCGGCCGCCGCGGTCAGCGACGCACGCAGGCTCGCCGCGGTCGGAGGCGCGTCATCCGGCCGCGCCTCCTTCCGCAGCACCGCCGCGAGCGGCAACAGCGCGCGGATGTCGTCGTCCGTCAATCGGTCCAGGTCCAGACGGCGCAACTCGATCGGCGGCGTCATGCCGGGCGGCGCTTCCATGGGTTCATTCAAGCCGCAGTGGCTCCTCACTCGGGGATGATCAGCACCATCCCCGCGAAGATCAGGTCGGGGTCGTCGATCAGGTTGGCGTTCGCGGCCAGGATGTCGGGCCAGCGGTTGCCGTTGCGGTAGAAGAACGTCGCGATGGACGACAGCGAGTCGGCCCCCTGAACCGTGTAGATGCCACGCGCGCCGGTCAGGCGCGCGATCTCGCTCTGGGTGGCCTCGAGGTCGGCGCGCACGGCCGCGAGCGCGTCGCGCTGCGCCTGGGTGGTCTCCTGCAGGCCCGCCTGCTCCTCGAGCAGCTCCGACAACCGCCCAGTGAGGTCGGTCGCCCGTCCCTGGGCATCCTCGAGGGCCTCGGCGGTCTCGCCGAGGCGCCGCAGCGCGCTGGCGCTGGCGGCCTCTGCGGCGGCGAGGCGCTCGGCGAGGTCGTCGCGTTCCGAGACCAGCGCGTCGCGCTCGGACACCAGCGCGTCGCGCTCGGACACCAGCGCGTCGCGCTCGGACACCAGCGCATCGCGCGCAGCGGTCAGCGCCGCCTCTCGCTCGCCCGCAGCGGCGAGATCGGCCGCGGCAGCGTCGAGTGTGGCGGTGAGCTCCTGGAACTCGGCCGTCACCGCCGCGAGCTCGGCGGACGTCGCTTCGAGCGCGGCGGACGTCGTATCCAGCTCGGCCGACGTCGTCTCGAGGGCGGCGCGCGTCGTGTCCAGCTCGCTACGCGCGGCATCCAACTCGGAGGTCGTCGCATCCAACTGGGCTTCCAGCGCATCGCGCTCCGAGACCAGGGCATCGCGCGCAGCGGTCAGCGCCGCCTCTCGCTCGCCCGCAGCGGCGAGCTCGGCCGTGACGGCATCGAGTTCGGCACTGACCGCGCCCAGCTCTGCCGCCTGGGCTTCCAACGCAGCGGTTCTGGCGTCCAAATCGGCCGTCCGCGCATCCAGCGCGGCCCTCACGGCCCTCACCTCGGCCGAGGCCGTCTCCGTCTCGGCCGCCGCCGCCACGAGCGCGGCACTCGCCGCGTCCGAATCGGCCCTCACCGCCTCGAGCTCGGCCGTCGTCGCATCCAACTCAGCTACCAGCACATCGCGCTCCGACGTCAGTTCGTCGCGCTCGGAGATGAGCCTGTCGCGCTCGGACGTCGCAGCCGCGAGTTGCACGGTCGCGACCTCGAGAGCGGCGGCCATCGCCTCGAGCTCGGCGCCGCCGTCGTCGAACGCGGCGGCGTTCGCCTCGAGTTCGGCCTCGAGCGCGCCAACTTCCGACTCGAGCACCTCGACGCGCTCCTCAGCTGCCGCTCGGGCCTCGTTGGCCGTTTGCAGCTCGACCTGCAGCGCGGCCACCTCCTGGTCTTGGATCGCCTGCGCCGCCTCGAGCTCGAGGCTCCTGTCGCTGAGGGTCGCGACGAGTTCACTCGAGTTGCTGAGCTCGGACTGCATGACGTCGCGCTCGATCGTCACGCCTTCGAGCGCCCTCTCGGTCGACGCGAGGGCCCCCTGGGCCTCGCCGAGCTCCTGCTCGAGCTCGGCCGCGCGCTCCTCGGCGCCGGCGAGGGCATCGGTCAAGCCGGCGATCTCGGCCTGCGCCGCGGACGATTCCGCGACCGCGGCATCGCGCTCTGCAAGGGCCGCATCCCGAGCCACCACCACGGCATCCCGAGCCGCCGCAAAGGCGTCACGCTCGGCCACGGCTTCCTCGGCCGCAGCCAGGGCGGCGTCACGCTCGGCCATCGCCGTGTCGCGCTCGGCCACGGCGGCTTCCGCCTCCGCCATCGCCTCGTCCCGCTCGGTCGCGGCGGCCTCGGCGGCGGCCAGCGCCTCGGTCAGCACCTCATTCGCCGCGACGGCGTCGGCCGCGCTGCGGTCGACGCTGGACTGCAAAGCGGCGACCTCGGCGACGAGCCGCTCGTTCTCGCTGGTCAGATCACGCTCACGTTGGCTCGGTCCGCAGGCGGCCAGCAACGACACGGCCACAGCCACGGCCGCCGCGATGAGCACGGCGCGTTGGGCGTTCGTGTTGAACATGGATGGACCCTCCTCGCTCGTAGAAAGAACCGAAACGATGGCAACCGACGTTCCCAGCATAGTCGCGGACCCCACAGGGATGCGTCAGGTGGTGCCCGGCGAGCGGCGCAGTTCCGGCACGCCAAGCACCCAGGCGAGCGCCAGGAACGCCGCTAGGGCCACCGCGCCGCCCAACGCCAGCGTGATCGCCGCCGACCACCAGCCGTCCAGCCCCGCGGCCGAGACGGCCGCGGCCGACGTCCAGCGTGCGCCCGCGGCCGCGACGACGGCCGCGACGCCCACGCGCGCGAACTGTCGCGCCACGGCAGCCAGGTCGAGGGCCTCGGCACGACGCAGCCACAGCAACAGCACCAGGGCCTGTGCCCACATCGCCGCGGCGGTGGCCCACGACAGGCCGGCGATGCCGTAAACGGGCGCCAGCCACAGGTAGAGCAGCGCCGTCAGCAGCGTGAACGCGACCGAGAGCGCCACCGGCGCGCGCACCCGCTGTCGAACGTAGAACGGCCGTAGCAAGAAGTTCACCAGCCCGGCCGCCGGCAGCGCGACGCCGAGCGGCGCCAGGGCGAGAACGGCGAGGGCGATCGCGACCTCCTGGCCCGCCGCCGGCCGCAGGATCTCGAAGACGGTGCGCACGGCGCCTTCGGCGAAGGCGAAGGTGACGGCGCCCACGGGGAGCGTCAGCAGCAGGATGAAGCGAGTCCCCGCCGCGAGGGTGGCACCGAAGGTCGTCGCCCCCTCCGCCGCAAGGTTCCCCAAACGGGCGTAGAACGCCACGGCGGGGCTGATCGCGAACAGCCCGAGCACCAGGCTGAAGAGCATCGCCGCGAGCGCGTAGGCGGTGACGGCCCCCGCCGGGAAGAGCGCGTCGTTGGACACGATGCGTTGCGCCACGACGTTGAGCAGTTGACGCGCCCCCGTCGTGAAGGCGAAGGGAACCATGAGCGTCAGGGCGGCGGGCATCGCCGCGTGCCACCAGCGTCCGAGGCGCGGTGCGATGCCGGCGCGCAGCATCGCCGGCCACTGGACGACCGCCTGCAGGATGCCGCCGGCGACGACCCCGAGCGCGAGCGCGCTCGCCTGCCCGGGGAAGGCGAGCATCGCCGCGATCGCGGCCGCGTTGAGCGCCACTGGTGCCCACGCGGGGGCGAAGAAGCGCTCCTCGGCCTGCAGCACCCCCATCGCCAGCGCACTCAGGCTGATCGCCGCCAGCACGGGGAAGGTCAGGCGCAGCAGCGTCACCGCCAGCTCGCGGTCGACGTTGGCGTCGGCGGCCAACAGCAGGTCGACGATCCAGGGGGCACTCAGGATCGCGGCCGCCAGCAGCGCCGCGTTCACCAGAGCCAGGACGGCCATCATGGCGCCGGCGAAGTCGCGCCGGTCGGGGCCGCGAAGACGCTGGTAGATGGGCACGAAGGCGTTCGTCAGCGCGCCCTCCGCCAGCAGCTCACGGAACAGGTTCGGCACCACCCAGGCGATGCGAAACGCGTCCGAAGCGCGGACGGGGAACAGCGCGATGACCAGCACCTCGCGCAGGAGACCGGTCAGTCGCGAGGCCAGCGTGCCCCCCATGACGACGAAGGCGCCCCTGGCCGCGCTGCGGCGGCGTGGGGCGCCTGGGGGAATGGGGATCTGGGTCATGGGCCGCTGCGCGTGACCTGCGTGCCCATCCAAATCCGCGCTGTGGCGCGAACGGGGGCACGACCCCGGCCGACGGTGGCGCATGCTACCGCAGGCGGCGCGAGCGCCGCGCGCGGCGCTCGCGACAGGATCAGGCCAGCGGCACCTCGGCGCCCAGCTCGTCACGCCCGAAGCGCTGCGGCTCCGGGGTCAGCTCCGGTGCGACCGCCGGCCCGGTGTCGGCCCACCCCTCGCTCTGCAAGGTCTTGAGCACCTTCACGGTCATGTCGTGCTCCACGGGCACCTGGCACGAGAGCCGCACCTGGTCGAGCAGGCCGGCCTCCTGCAGCTTGCGGTACTCGGCGCGGGTGAAGAGTTCCGGCTCGCCTTCCTGGAACTCGACACGACACGTGGTGCAGCGAGCCTTGCCGCCGCAGCGGTGACCGATGTCGATGCCGAGCGCCTCGATGGCGAGCACGAGCTTGCTGCCGTGTTCGGCGTCGACGCTGCGCCCGTCGACGGTGATGGTGGGCATGGGGGACCTCCTTGGTCGGCGCGCAGCCTAGCGGGCGTGAGCGATCCCGTCTGCATCCCCGCTCGCCATCTCATCGACCGCCCTCGGGTGGCAGGCGGGCGGTGGTCGCACCCGGCCGCGCCGTCACGCGCGGCGGTCGGTCGGCGCAACGACCGTCAGGCCGCGCGCCGGATCGGCGGCGGCGTCGCGAGGCGGAAGGCCAGCGATCCGAGCGCCGCCAGCCCCGCGAGCAGCGTGAAGCCCCAGCGGTAGTCGCCGAACGCGTCCGCCATCAACCCGGCGGCGATCGGCCCGAGCAGTTGCCCGGGCATGAAGACCAGCGTCGACGCGCCCATGATCGCGCCGAAGTGGGTGGCCCCGAAGTAGTCCGCCCGCATCGCGCCCATCAGCGGCCCGCGTACGCCCCAAGCGAGCCCGTGTAGGAGCAGGAAGGCACCGATGCCCGGCCCGGGTGGCAGCCAGGCGAGCGACAGCAGGCCGGCCGCGTGGGCGAACATCGCGCCCATCGCCAGCCGCCGCTTGGCGACCCGGTCGCCGAGCACGCCGCCGAGGGCCTGACCGATGGCCGTCACGAAGGTCAGCGCGGCCACCACGGACGCGGCCGCCGTCAGCGACATCCCCAGGCCGCCGCTCAGGTGCGGCACCAGGTGCACGACCACCGCCGACACCACCAGCAGGGCCGACGCGTGGCCAAGTCCGAGCATCCAGAACGAGCGGGTACGCACGGCCGCGCGCAGGGTGAAATCGCGATCGGGATCTCCCTCGGGCACGTCGATCGCACCGCGCGCCGCATCCGGCAGGCCACGGTAGCCGCCGTCGATCGTCAGGCCGTAGCGCGCCGGCTCGCGGCGCATCAGCGCGGCGCTGGGCAGCCCGACGAGCAGCATCACGAGCCCCGAGGCCAGCACGGTCGGCCGCCATCCGAACGCCACCACGGCGCCGGCGACGAGCGGCACCAGGAGGCCGCCGGCGCTGGAACCGAGCGCCATCCACGCCATGGCCGTCGCGCGGCGACGCAGGAACCAGGGCACGATCGCCGTCGTCACTGAGAGGTAGCCGGCAAGCGAGGCCCCCATGCCGACGACCAAGAGCGCCGCGTAGTAGCCGGCCAGCGACGAGACGGTGGACAGGATCGCCAGGCCCGCCCCGAAGAGGACGACCCCGAAGGCGATCACCCGGCGAGGCCCGAAGCGGTCGAGCGCCAGCCCCTGGAGCGGACCGGCCAGACCTCCCTGCAACTGGATCAGCGCGAAGCCGCTGGCGACCGCGGCCCTCGACCAGCCGAACTCCCCGGTCAGAGCGACGACGTACACGCCGAACACGTTGCTCAGCAGCGCCGCCTGCGCCGCCTGCAGGCCCATGCCCCCGGCGACCACCCACCAGCCGAGGTAGACGGCGCGCAACCTGACCGCCGCGGACGCCAACACGACCCCATCACAGCACGGTGGGCCGTCCACACCGCTGCACGACCGACCGTCGCCGAACACGCCGCGCATGCCGCAGCGGGTAGCGTGGTGCATGATCCAACGACGAGTTCAAGGGGCGACGGTGCCCGCGTTGGGCCTGGGGACGTGGGAGCTGCGCGGCGACGCATGCACGCGCGCGGTCGAGCACGCCCTCGCGCTCGGCTACCGGCACATCGACACCGCGCAGGGCTACGACAACGAGGCCGAGGTCGGGACCGGGTTGCGCCGCTCAGGCGTGCCGCGTGACGAGATCTTCCTGACCACCAAGGTCCGCCCGCGCCACTTCCGCCACGACGACCTGTTGCAGAGCACCGAGGCAAGCCTCGCAGCCCTCGGCGTCGACGTCGTCGACCTGCTGCTGCTCCACTGGCCCAACCCAGACGTGCCGCTCGAGGAGACGCTTCTTGCGCTGCACGAGGCACGCGATCGCGGGATGGCGCGGCACGTGGGGGTGAGCAACTTCCCGCCCTCGCTGCTGCGTCACTCCCTGGCCACCGGGCCCACGCTGACGGACCAGGTCGAGTACCACCCGTTCCTCGGCCAGGGCAAGCTGCTGGCGCTGGCCGAGGAGCACGACCTGCTCATCACCGCCTACTCGCCGGTGGCGCGCGGGCGCGTGCAGGGCGACCCGACGCTGCGGGCCATCGGCGAGCGCCACGGCAAGGGTCCCGCCCAGGTCGCTCTCCGCTGGCTTCTCCAGCAGCCACGGGTGGTCGCGATCCCCAAGGCGGCGTCCGCCGAGCACCAGGCCGCCAACCTCGACGTGTTCGACTTCGAACTCGACGAAGACGAGATGGGTCGGATCTTCGGGCTGGCCCGGGGCGAGCGGCTGGTCGACGACCCGGCGATGGACTGGGAAGACTGAACGCGGCGCTGGGTGGCCCCGGTCGGAGCGGCCACGACCTCAGCCGAGCAGCGCCTGCACGCCCCACAGGGTCAACATGCCGACCGCCAGGACGGCGACCATGTGCTTCGTGCGCACCGCGACCGCCACGCCGACGAGGCCGGCCGCCCAGCGCGGCGCCTGGCTAACGAGGTCGGCGTCGCCGCCGAGCTGCACGAACGCCGGCGCGACGATCGCCGCCAGCACGGCCGCCGGCACGTACGCCAGGCCGCGGCGCACCAGGTCCGGGATGCGGATGCGGTCCTGCAGCACGATGAAGCTAGCGCGCAGGGCGAAGGTGATCACCGCCATCGCCAGGATCAGGCCCCACCCGCCGGCGCCGGTCACGGCGCGTCGCCTGGCCGTGCGGTGGCAGCGCCGCCCGGCCGCAGCGCCGGACCGCGACGCGTCTCCCAGTACAGGCCGGCCGCGATGCCCGCGAAGGCGGCCACCAGCAGGCCGAGGTTGAACGGGAGCGGCCGCCCCAACACCGCGACCCCGCCCGCCACCGCGCCCGCCACCCACACCGGCGGCGCACCGCGCAGCATCGCGACCACCCACAGCGTGAGGAAGACGAGCGGCACCGCGAACTCGAGCGACAGGCCGCCGGGGAGTCCGGCCCCGAGCAGCACCCCCAGGGTGCTGGCCGTCGTCCACACGAAACCGGTCGGCAGCGCCACGCCGAGGTAGTAGGCGACCTTGCCACCGCGCTCGGGGAAGCGCCCGTACCGCTGGCTGCCTAGCGCCATCGCCTGGTCCGTCATGAGGAAGGCCATCACCGCCCGCAGCCAGCCGGGCGCCGACCGCAGGTGCGGCGCGAAGGCCGCCGAGTAGAGCGCGAAGCGCAGGTTGAGCAGCAGCGTCGTCACCAGGATGACGGCGACCGGTGACCCCACGGCGATGAGCTGCAGTGCAGCTAGCTGCGCGATGCCCGCGAAGACGACGTAGCTCATGCCGATCGCCTGCGCGATCGGCAGGCCCACCTCGACGGCGGCCACCCCGACGACCAGCCCCATCGGCGTCATCGCCAGCATGATCGGCAGCGCGTCGCGCGCGCCCTCGCGGAAGGCGGCCGCGGAGGTCGATCCGTCGCGGTTCGGCGCGCCGTCCACGGGGTCTAGTAGCGCAGCCCCGTGCGGCGCCAGCGACAGCCGTCCCAGCGGAAGTCGGCCTCTGCCTCACCCGAGGCCTCCACCACCCGACCCGTCAGGATCTCCACCACGGAGCCCGAGTAGGCGATCGTCACGGTCGCGCGCTCGCCCTGCACGCGGCGGTCCACCACGGAGGTCCGGTAGCGCAGGTCGCGGTAGACGCTGCCGTACGTCGCGACGGCATCGGCGACGAAGCGGCGTACCGTCGCAGCCAGGGCCTCGTCGAGCGCCGCGAGGTCGGGCGGTCCGGGCTCGCACGTCGGCCCGCTCGCGCGTTCGCTGGCCGCGCCGGCCCCGGCCGGCGCCCCGCCGCCGGTCGGCAGCCCGACGGGCATGGCGTAACTTGCGCCGATCCCGAGCAGCGGCACGACGCGCACCTCGTCGAGCAGCGGCGTCCACGCCGCACCCACCTCGACGTCGACGCGCCAGCCCCCGCCCAGCGGCACGTGCGCGCCGATGGCCGCATGCGGCGCGACGCGGCCCGCGTAGAGGTCGACGCCACCGGCCACGTAGATCGGCAACGGGATCGGGATCGGCGGGTAGGCACGCGCCTGCAGCCCGAAGGCGACCCCGCCGGGTCCGCCGCCCGCCCGCACGGCGAAGCCGACGAAGCGGGCCTGCAGGCTGGCGGACGCGCTCGCCGTGCGGTACGCGGGGAAGCCGAACTGCACGCCGAACGAGGCGACGGCGGAGACGGTGTCCGCCGCGACGAACTCGTCCTCGACGGCCGCGCCGTCCGGTTCGCCGCCGACCGGCGCGGTCTGCGCCCACGCCAACGGCACCATCGCCAGCGCGAGCGTCAAGAACGCGGCCGCCACCCGGGCGCCGTGCAGGCCGCGGCGGCGCATCGCCGTCACGACGCTTCACCGGCCGCCCCGCGGGCCCAGGCCGACCGGATCTCGGAGGAGGAGACGTCGGCGCGGAAGGCGCTGGCGGGCAGGGCCTCGAACAGATCGGCGTGACGGGCGGGCACCTCCAGGTCGGCAAGTGTGAGGAAGCCACCGGCGGAGCGTCGCCCCGCCACCAGGAAGCGCCCGCCGGCGGCCCGCAGGCCGTCCATGGCGACGTCGAGCCCGCCCGGTTCCCGGTAGAAGCGCGGCTCGAGCACCCTCGCCGCCGTGTCGGCGCCCAGGACGAACACGGTGTCGGGCATGAGCGCGGCCTTCTCGTCGAAGCGCGCGGCCCGGGTCAGCAGCAGCGGCGCCCGGCCGGCGAACTGCGCCGCGCGGCGGTGGGCCTCCGCGATCTCCACGGTCGGCTTGTCCGCGTTGGCGACCGCCAACTCGAAGGCCACCGGGCGGCCCAGGTGGCGCTGCGCGGCCCCCGCCAACCCCAGATGCCCGTCGTGCAGCGGGTGGAAGGCGCCGCTCACCACGGCGCCGCCGGTGCTGCCCAGCGCGGTGCCGCCGGATCCGCCGGCGGCGGCCCACGGGAGGGCGTCGACGCACTCGCCGAGCGCGTCGATCGCGAGCATCGAGCGGCCGCCCGCCGCGAAGTCCGCGAGCTCCGGTCCGGGGCGCAAGCCGGACTCCACCACCTCGCCCTCGACCAACTCGAGCGACAACTCCCGCAGCACGCCCTTGGCCTCGGCCATGAGCCGCAGCGCGAGGCGCCCCACGAGCCTCTCCTCGGCCTCGCGCGGGCGCGCGCCCTTGCGCAGGGTGACGCCCGCGATGCGGACGGCGAGCCCGTCGGCGGACGCGGCCCAGGCGCGGTGGTCGCCGCGCTTGATGCGATCGGTCGCGATGGTCGCGGTGAGACCGACCCCGGCGACGCTCTCGTCGCGCCCGGCGAGGTGCCGCGCGCGCACGCGGGCGCCCGTGGCCAGGGCCACGGCGACGTCGGCAGAGACTGCCGTCGCCGGCGTCCCCCCGACGCCCTCGGCGAGCGAGCGCGCCGCGTAGCGGTCGGTCGCCTCGAGCAGCGTGCGCGAGGAGCCACCCACGGCGTGCATGAGCGCGAGCGCGCTTACGCCGGCGCCTGCGAACTCGTAGACCAACCTCGTCGGGCGCGCATGCATGAGCTCGACCAGGGCGATGGGATCGGCGATCACGCGGGCATCATGGCACGCGACCAGGGGACCGCCGGCGCCCCCGCCGACCCGCGTGCGTGTCGGGCCAGGTCGCGCATCCCCCACGCGCGGCCGTAGCCTGTGCCATGGACGCGCGGGCACTCGAGGCCGAACTCGCCGAGGAACGGCAGGCCCTTCGCTGGAGCATCACCTGGACGGCGCTCACGCTCGGCGGCCTCGTCGGCGGGGTCGTCGCGGGTATGGCCGGCCTGGAGACGCTCGCCGCGGCGGCCTACGTCGTCGCGTACCTGGCGGGCGGGGGGCCCGCCGGGATCGAGGCCGGCCGGGCGCTGCGCGCCGGCCGGCTCGAGATCGACCTGCTCATGGTGCTCGCGGCGCTGGCGGCAGCGGCCGTGGGCGAGCCGCGCGACGGCGCCATCTTGCTGTTCCTGTTCAGCCTTGCCGGCACGCTGGAGGAGCGCGCGATGGGCACCACCCGCCGCGCGGTCGCGTCGCTGATGCAGCTGCGCCCGGACACCGCCCGCGTGATCGAGGGCGAGGGCGCGGGCGCCCGCGAGGTGGAGCGCCCCGCCGACGAGGTGGCGGTGGGCGACCGCGTGCGCGTTCGCGCGGGCGAACGGCTGCCACTCGACGGCGAGATCGTCGAGGGGAACTCCGCGATCGACCAGGCGCCCATCACCGGCGAGGCCGTGCCGGTCGACAAGGCCGCGGGCGACGAGGTCTTCGCGGGCACCGTCAACGGCCACGGGACGCTGGTCGTGCGCGTCACCAAGGCCGCCACCGACTCGACCCTCGCCCGCATGGTGCGCCTGGTCACCGAGGCACAGGCGGCGAAGGCGCCGAGCGAGCGCTTCAGCGACTGGTTCGGCCAGCGCTACACGGTGTGGGTGCTGGTCGGCACGGCGGCCTCGCTGGTCGCCTTCCTCTTGGCCGGCGTGGGTACGGAGACCGCCTTCTACCGGGCCGCCACGCTGCTGGTGGTCGCCAGCCCCTGCGCGGTGGTGATCAGCGTGCCGGCAGCCGTGCTCTCCGCCCTGGCCGCCTCCGCGCGGCGCGGCGTGCTGTTCAAGGGCGGCGGCGCCCTCGAGGCGCTGGCGGAGGTCGACACCTTCGCGTTCGACAAGACCGGCACCCTGACGCGCGGCGTCATGACCGTCCACGACATCGTGAGGGACGAAGCCCAGAGCGACGAGCTGCGGCACGTCGCCGCTGCGCTGGAGTCGGCCTCCGAACACCCGATCGCGCGCGCGGTGGTGGCCTGGGCGCGCCAGGAGGGGCCGATGCCGTCGGTGGCCGATGGGGTCGTCGCCGAGCCCGGCCGCGGCCTCAGCGGCCGGGTCGACGGGCGCCGCTACTGGGCGGGCAACCGCCGCCAGCTGGCGGCCCAGGGCATCGAGCTCGCCGCCAACGGCGAGCTGCGCGAGGCGCTCGACGAGCTCGAGGCGCGCGGGCACAGCGTGGTCGTGGTCGGCGAGGCCAACGGCGATGGCCGGCCGGCACGCGTCCTCGGCTGGTTCGGGGTGGCCGACGAGGTGCGCCTGCACGCGGCTTCGGCCCTCGCGGAGCTGCGCGCGGCGGGCATCCGGCGGATCGGCGTGTTGTCGGGCGACCACGCCACCGTCGCACGCGACGTCGCTGGTCGGCTCGACCTCTCTCCAGAGGACGTCTACGCCGATCTGCTGCCGGAGGAGAAGGTCGAGCACGTGCGGCGCTGGAGCGAGACCGGCGTGGTGGCGTACGTGGGCGACGGCGTCAACGATGCCGCAGCCATCGCCACCGCCCAGGTGGGCATCGCGATGGGGGCCGCCGGCAGCGACGTGGCCCTCGAGACCGCCGACGTGGCGCTGCTGTCGGAGGACCTGCGGCGCCTGCCCGAGGCGCTGCGCCTGGCCCAGGCCGCCAAGCAGGTCATCCGCCAGAACCTGGCCTTCGCCCTGGGGATCATGGCCGTGATGGTGGTCGCGACCTTCGCAGGGCGCCTGCCGCTGCCACTCGGCGTGATCGGGCACGAGGGCGGCACGCTGCTCGTCGTCGCCAACGGCCTGCGGCTGCTGCGCGGCGTGCGGGCGGCGTGACGCGGTGATCCCGGTCGTGGGCGCGCCATGAGCGCGGGTGCCGCCCACGGTGGCGGACGCGACCTGCCGGACGACCTCCTGGCGTTGCGCGACCCGCTGGCGGCGTTGGCGGCGGCGGCCGGCGCGGCGATCCTGGAGGTCTACCGAGGCGATTTCGACGTCCGCCTGAAGGACGACGCCACCCCGCTGACGGAGGCCGACCTGCGCTCCCAGGCGATCCTGCAGGAGGGCCTCGCCGCGTTGGCGCCCGGGGTCCCCGTCCTGGCCGAGGAGGGCGCCGCAGTACCGTACGCGCGGCGCCGCGCATGGAACCGCTGGTGGTGCGTCGATCCCCTCGACGGCACCCGCGACTTCGTCGCCCGCAGCGGCGAGTTCAGCGTCAACGTGGGCCTCCTCGAGCGCGGACGGCCGGCGCTGGGGCTGATCCACGCGCCGGTCGACGACGTCAGCTACGTGGGCGCGCCCGGCCACGGCGCCTGGCGCCGCGACGGCGACGGCCCCTGGCGCCCCGTGCGGGTGGCGGCGCCCGTGGGGCGGCGGCTGCGGGTCTTCGCCAGCCGCCAGCACGCCGGCCCGCGCACGCTCGCGTGGCTGCGGGGGCTGGCGGCCGAATGGGACGTCGAGGTCCTGCGCCGCGGCAGCGCGATGAAGGTCTGCCTGGTCGCGGACGGCAGCGCGCACCTGTACCCGCGCCTGGGACCGACCAGCGAGTGGGACACCGCCGCCGCCGAGGCGATCGTCGTCGGCGCCGGCGGCGTGCTGCGGCGCGCCGGCACCGGCGCACCGCTCGCGTACAACAAGCGCGACCTGCGAAACCCGGACTTCTACGCCGCCTGGGGGCCGGAGGCGCCGCACCCCTGAGGGCGCCGGGCGGCCCGCCGCGACGCCGCGATCCACGTCGCCAGGGCCGCGCCCCAGACCGCCGCGAGCCCGGCTGGCCCGAGCGCCACGTAGGGTGTCCGCCAGCTGACGGGTGCGGCGACGTCGGCCAGCAGCGCGCCCGGCCCAGGCCCGGTCGCGGCGAGGGCGCGGCCATCGAAGCCCCAGACCATCGACGGGCCGTCGTGCGACGCGACCACCACCGGGCGTCCGACGGACCAGGCGACCAGACGGCCGGCCCGCGCGTGCCACCAGGGCGTGCCCGTGCCGTTCGCCCAGCCGTCGTGCGCCAGCACCACCACGACGTCCGCGCCGCGGCGCACGCGCTCGATGGCCTCGTCCAGGAAGAGCGACTCCCAGCACATCAGCACGCCGAGGCGCCAGCCGGCCGCGAGCAGCGGCCAGCGCTCGCCGACCCCGGGCGTCAGCCAGTCCTCGTACCCGGGCACCAGCCGGCGCTTGTCGACCGCGAACAGGGCACCGTGGCGATCCGCCAGCACGGCGGCGTTACGCCAGGCGCCATCGTGGGTCCGCCGGAAGGCGCCCGCCAGCACCGTCGCGCCGAGCTCGCGCGCCACGGCGTGCAGTGGCGACGCACCATCCGCCAACTCCCGCTCCAGGGCCGCCTCGGGCCAGACGTGCAGGTCCGCCCGCAGGCTGGAGGCGCCGGCCGCGAACGCCGCGAGGCGATCGAGCCCGGGCGCCTCCCCGTCGGGGATCTGCAGCACCACGACGGAGCGCGAGGGACCCGTCGGCGCCGCGCCCGCGGCCACCTGCAGGCCCGCGGTGGCGAGCCCCAGCGCTGCGGCGGCCGGCCACCAGACGCGGGCGCCGGGGAGGCCGAACTCGCCCCGCCCGAGGCCGGCCAGAGCGACGCCCAGCACGCCCCAGGCCACCCCGAGTCCGGTCGGCCCGGCGAGCGCGGCCAGCGCGACCAGCGGGCCGCCGACCAGCGCGTACCCCACGGTCACCGGGACGGGCAGCGACCACGGCTGCGCGTGGCTCACGATCAGGTCGAGCGCCGACCAGGCGGCGAGCCAGGCGAGCGGGCGCCAGGCGAGCGGCGCGGCCGGCCACAGGCGCACCGCAAGGCCGGCCACGGCGGCCCCGGTCGCTCCGTACCCGACCGCCACCGCCGCGCTCACCGCCCACCATGCGGGCGGATCGTACACGCGCAACCCCTCGTAACCGATCGCCGGGACCGGCAGCAGTCCGATGGCCGCGAGCGGCGCGGCGTGCCACCACCTCGCCCGCACCAGCCGCGGCCACAGCAGGCCGCCCGCGGCCAACGCCGCCCACCACGGACCCCCGTTCGTCCCGGAGAGCGCCAGCAGGCCGGCGGCGACCGCGGCGACCGCGAGGTCGGCCGCGACCCGCGCCGCCTCCACGGGGCGGCTGGGCGCTCGGGCCCGGGCGTCGACACCCGCACGGGACCCGGCGAGGGCGCCGGCCCCGCGCCGGGCGCGGACTAGCATCGGCGGCCCCTCCCGCTCATGGATCGCCCCACAGGTAGGCCGCGATCAGCGGCCGCGGCCAGGTGATCGGCCGCTCGCCGTCGTCGTCGGGCAACAGGAGGCACTGGAGCCGATGCCAACCCGGACCGGGGACGACCACGGCGCCCTCCAGGTCCACCAGCCGACCGGTCTCCGCCTCGACGAGGACGAGCGGCTGGCCGTCGAAGGCGGGCACCTGAAGGTCATCGAGCAGGCACGTCGCGACCAGCGGCCCAGCGCCCCGTTCGCCCGGCAGGTAGCGCAGCACGAAGGGCTGCGTCGCGCCCACGGGCGCGCGGGCGAGGCGCACGAGGCGCCGCTCGTCGCCCCCGACGACCCACTCGGCCGCGTCGTCCACGAGATCGGTCGGCATGCCGCCAGTGACGGCCCTGCCGCCGGCAGTTTCGCCTCTCGCGGGCCCGCTCACGCGCGTCGCGCGCGTCCACGGCGTCGCGCCCGGCGGCCGCAGCACCTCCACGTCGCTCCAGGGGTAGAGGCCCGGGGGCGCCCGATCGCCGTACCGCGCGAGCGCCTCGTCGGCATCGAGCGCGGCGACGGCCGGCGCGACCGGAGGCCAGGGAAGGACGGTCCAGTGGATGGCGTGGTCTGCGCGGCCGATCCCTTCGGCGGGCACCGACCACGCGGTCTCTTGGCCGCACGCGAGGACGAGGGGCCCGCCGGCGTCGATCGCCAGGCCGTCGACGAACACCAGGGGCAGCACCGACAGGGAGGCGACTGCCGCGTCGGTGAGCGTCAACGTCACGACCAGCTCGCCGGAACTCCTCAACGCGGCCGTGCTCGCGAGGCCGATGAGGCCCGGTTGCCCGCACGGCGGCGGTGAGGCCCAGGAGACCCCCGTGAGACACACGACGAGCACGACCGAGCGCCAAGCCGCCAGCATGGTCGTCGACCAGCGCGGCGCCGGCGCCCACCACGGGCGGCGTGGGGCGCGGCCTCGACCCGAGTGGGTCGAGGCGCGCAGAATGGCGGGCTTCATCCGTAGAAGTAGTCGGACGTGTAGAGGCTGTGGCTGTGGCCATGGATCGAGATGCCCTTGTGCCAGCCGCGGGCGAGAATGTCGGTGACGACGGCCTGCGGGCACGACACGCTGCGGCTGACAGACACCGGCGTGAGCGAGGTGATGAAGTTCGTCTCGCTGGCCCCCGAGACGCGCCGCTCGACGTCGGGTGAGCGGGCGACCAGGTTGCCGTTGGCGTAGAGCCGGACGTTGTGCGCCAGGTAGCTCGATTTGTACGAGCCGCTCGAGGTCGATGCCATCCCCCGGAGGTCGGTGTAGGTCCCGATCGAGATCTTGGCGCACTTGTAGACGTCGTAGTACGCGTCGGCGAAGGAGCCGTTCGTGAGGCCGATGCGGTACTCGGTCGCCGTCGGTGCGGGATCGGTCGGCGTTGGATCGCTCGGCGTCGAGCCGCCGTCCCCGCCGCCGGTGCCGGCGAACGCCAACGACGTTGCCAGCAGCCAGGCGAGGGCCACGGCCGCGTGGAGCGGCCCCGCGTGGACGCCCCGGGTCATCGCGCCACCCCGAGGTCGGCGAGCAGGCGGTCGCCGGGCGAACCCGCCGTCGCGTGCACCGCGTCGGCGGCGCCCGCCGCGTCGTCCAACCTGGCCGCGACCTTCCGCAGTCCGGCGAGATCGATCTGGCCGCTCGCGGCCCAGCCCGCGTGCAGGTCGGACACCGTCAGGCCGTACGCGGCCAGCCTCGCGCGCAGCTCGGCGGGTGCGGCCCGCAGGACGAACGCTTGCGCCTCGGGGGACATCGCCGCGAGCGCGTCGTCCGCGAAACGCAGCAGGTTCGTCGTGCGGCCCATCGTCAGCTGCGGGAAGCGCGCGAGGACCTCCGGCGGCAGCGCGCGGCCGTCGAGCAGCAGATGGTCGCCGCTCGGCGCGATCGTCACAGAGCGCCCGAGCTCGCTCAGGTCGAACACCTGGGCGAGCTGCTTCTCGCTCCAGGCCTCGCCCGGGGCGCCGCCGTCGACGCCCTGGCAGCCGGCGAGCGCGAAGGCCACGGCCACCAGCGCCAGCAGGACCGGTCTGGACTTGCGCCCGGCCACGCGGCCACGGCTCGAGCGCGGGACGCTGCCCGCCGTGGTGGGACGGTTCTCCGGGTTGGGTGGGTGGACGGGACGGAACATCGACGCCTCCTTCGCGACACCGACGCCGCCGAGAACGGGCTGGGCGTCGGGCGCTGGACCGGCACCGGCGCTGCGCCGGTGCTCGAGGGCGAGCGTAGGGGCGGCGCCCTGCGGTGTCGGGGGCGAGGGCGGCCATAGCCCACCCGCGCTGGTCCGGCGTCCCGGGCGTCCCCCCCGCGCTCGGCGACGCGAGCGGGCGGCCCGCCTCGTGCGGGGAGGCGGGCCGCCCGCGGTAGGCTCCGCCCATGCGCCTCGCCGTCGTCGGCGCCGGCCTCGCCGGCCTCGCCACCGCCTACCTCGCCCAGCGAGCGCACCCCGACCTCGACGTCGTGGTGCTCGAGGCCGCGGCCGAGCCGGGCGGCAAGGCGCGCAGCAGCGTCCAAGACGGCCACCTGTTCGACTGGGGACCGGGCGGCTTCCTCACCCACGCTTGCGAGACGCTCGACCTGGCGCTGGCGCTCGGCCTCCAAGACCGGCTCCGGCCCGCCACCGACGCGGCCACGCGTCGCTACCTCTACCGGGACGGCGGCCTGCGTCCCCTCCCCGCGACGCTCGGCGGCTGGCTGCGCAGCGAACTGCTCTCGCCGCCGGGTCGCTTGCGCGCGCTGGCGGAGCCGCTCCTGGGTGGCCGCGCGCGCCGCGAGGAGAGCGTGCACGACTTCATCGCCCGCCACTTCGGCTTCGAGGCCGCGCGTGCTTTCGCCGGCGTCTTCGTCGCGGGCGTCGCCGCCGGCGACGCGCGCGAGCTGTCGCTCGACGCCCTCTTCCCGCGACTGCGGAAGCTGGAGGCAAGCCACGGGTCGGTGCTGCGCGGCATGCTCGCGGCCCGCGGTCGCGGGTCCACGGTCGCGCGGCCCTCAGGCGCGGCGGTCCCGGCCGACGGCCGCCTGACGACGCTCGAGGGGGGCGTCCAGGCTCTCGTCGACGCACTCGCAGCAGTCCTCGGCGGCCGCCTCAGGAGCGGCGTTCGGGTGATGGGGCTCGACGACCACGGCCGGCCCGGCGAAGGTCCGATCGCACTGCGTGCGATCGACGCGCACGGCGAGGAGGTCATCGTGGCCGACGTGGTGGCGCTGGCCGTGCCGGCCTACGTCGCCGCGGAACTGCTCGCGCACACGTCCCCTGAGGCGGCCGCCGCGCTGGACGGCATCCGCTACGCCGACGTGGCGGTCGCGGCACTCGGCTTCGACCGTGTCGACGTGCCGACCGTGCTCGACGCCGCCGGCGTGCTGGTACCGCGCGGCGAGGGCGTGCGGGCGCTCGAGGTGCAGTGGAGCTCGGCCGTCTTCCCGCAGCAGGCGCCGCCCGGAAAGGTGACGCTGCGCGTCGTCGCCGGCGGCACCCTCGATCCTGGCTTCGTGACGCTCGACGACGGCGACCTGTTGGCATCCGTGCGGCGCGACCTGGAACGCACCATGGGCATCGTCGCCGAGCCCGAGGCGGTCCGCATCGTCCGCTGGCCGCGCGGTATCCCGCAGTTCACGCTCGGTCACGCCGCGCGGGTCGAGGCGGCGCGGCGGGCGACGGCGGCACGCTGGCCGCGGCTGGCACTGGCGGGGTCCTACCTGTCCGGCGTCGGCCTCGACGACGTCGTGCGCGAGGCGCGGGCCGCCGCGGCGCAGCTGGCGGGGGTGCCGCGGGTGCCGTGAGGTCGCGGCCTTCGCCGTGCGGCTCGACGGCGCCTTGGTCCACCGCGAGGCGAGGCAGCACGATGCGCGATACTGAGGCATGTCAAGGAACGTAGGCCGGCCGTGGGTGCTGACCCAGGGGCGGATCGTCGGCCGTCGGCGCGGGGAGGTCAGCGGGCGAGATGCCTTCGCACGAGGCACCAGATGGCCCCGCTCCGCGGCCGCGATCGTCGGCGCCGCCGCCGTCGCGCTCCTCCTGACGGGCTGCCCGCGCCACCCACCACCGGCGCAGGTGCCGTTCCCCGACGACCCGCGCGTCCTGCAAGGTCCCTGGCAGATCAGCGTGACGGGCCTGCTGGATGGCGCCGGCGACCTCGTCTACGCCCCCGCGGCCGGCAGGTTGATCGCGTGGTTTCCCGAGGGCACGCGTACGTTCCAGTTCGACGGCGAACGCGGGTGGCGAGAGGTCGACGCCGTGTGGGCGGGACCCGTTGCGCCCGACCAGTACGATCCCGCGCTCGAGGCCTTCGTGGCCGTCGAGTTCGCCCGCGCCGTCCCGCGCATCCGCGTGACCCCGATCGACGGGCGGCCGATCACCGTCGCAGAGGTTGCTCTGCCGGCCGGCCACACGCTGGTCTCGGCAGCGCGCGGCTCGGGGCGAAGCTTCGCCCTCACGCTCGACGGTGCCGACCACCACCTGAGTTGGTGGGACTCCGTGAGCGGCGCGGTGGGCGGGTCACGCGCCGTGGGCAACGTTCGAGACGGGCTGCGCGCCTCCTCGAACGGGCGCACACTGGCCCTGTGGAACCTGGACGCCTGGCGCGTCGCCTTGGTCGATACCACCGCGCCCGACGTC
>Ga0114946_10000834_pt1 | contig 20984 bp, 13 predicted proteins | sample WalLakDeSediment_FD_88676 | JGI IMG/M metagenome (GOLD analysis project Ga0114946, IMG submission 88676) | Lake sediment microbial communities from Walker lake, Nevada to study Microbial Dark Matter (Phase II) - Walker Lake 11/02/13 Deep Sediment | ecosystem: Environmental > Aquatic >...
ACACCATACTGCTGAGCAGGAATTTTAACCACCCGGAAAGAAATATCAAGCATATCCATATCGCCGGTACCAATGGCAAAGGCTCCGTAGCACATATGCTGGCCTCCGTGCTGCAAAAACAAGGATATAAAACAGGCCTTGCAACATCACCCCATATGCTTGATTACAGGGAGCGAATTAAAATCAATGGAAAAAAAATACCAAAAAAATATGTCTGTGATTTTGTGAGAAGCAATATCGCTTTTTTTAAAACCCTGCAGGCTTCTTTCTTCGAAATCAGCATTGCCCTGACATTTAAATACTTTTCTGACGAAAGCGTTGATATTGCTGTGATTGAAACGGGGCTGGGAGGCAGGTTGGACTCGACAAATATCATTCATCCGGAACTTGCCGTCATTACCAATATTGGCTATGACCACACCGACCTGCTTGGTGACACGCTGGAAAAGATTGCCGCTGAAAAGGCAGGTATTATTAAAGAGGGGGTGCCCGTGGTGATCGGCCGGCGTCAGGATGAAATCCACCATGTTTTTGAACGTACCGCGGCCGGAAGAAACACCGTGCTTTCTCTGGCCGAGGAGCGTTTCAGCCTGACCGGTGAGCGGCTTGCGCGAAAATGGGGGCGGACCTTCCGGCATATGGAGATAAGGGACAGCGACGGAAAGGTTGATACTTATCTGTGCGATCTGCTTGGCATGTACCAAACCGGAAATTTGGTTACCACCCTGGCAGCTTTGGAAGTGCTGAACAAAGGAGGAGTATTCAGTATCCCACAAGAAACAGTTAAAAAGGGTTTAATGTTGGTCGCAGCCAGCACCGGCTTAACAGGGCGATGGCAGCAGATCAGGGATAACCCCCGGGTTATTTGTGATACGGGTCATAATGCAGATGGCATCCGTGCCGTGGTGATGCAGATACGGATGCAGAAATACAAGAATTTACATGTAGTCATAGGCATGGTCAGAGAAAAAGATGCTGAAAAGATATTATCGTTGCTGCCCTGTGATGCGAGGTACTATTTTTGTGCGCCTGATGTTCCAAGGGCACTTCCAGCTGTTGATCTGGCCAGCATTGCCGCAAGCTGCGGCCTGAACGGAAGGATTTATGAATCAGTGAGGGAAGCCCTTTCCAATGCAGTTGGCTCGGCCAGTGAGCAGGACCTTGTTTTTGTTGGAGGGAGCACCTTCGTGGTAGCTGAGGTCATTTAAGCACCTGATACCTAACCTTTGTTATTCATCTGTTTAAAATTTTGGCCGAACAGTCGAACAGCCGAACAGCCGAACAGTCGAACAGCCGAACAGCCGAAAAGGAATCCAGGGTCTTTAATCAAGCGTCTGTGCGTCAAGGCGATTTGTTCCCGAATAATCGGGATCTTCGACATGGGAATTTAATGCTTCTACTTCAGGTCAGATGCAAGGCGTCGAAAGCCGCCGATTCTATTTCAAGGCTTTCGCAACCAAGCAGATGAATAATGAAAAAAAAACCGGCAGTAATGTGCCGGTTCTTATTATATTAAAGAAGCTGACGGTAATGCAGCTATAAAAGTGTGCGATCTGCAAACAATGCGGTAAGCAATACTTAGGGGATCTGTTCGTTTTCGCCAGATTCTTCCGTTTCACGCTGCCTGCGACGTTCCTCACGGGCAAGCTCAATCGCCCTTTCCCTGGCCAGCTCCCGGATATATGCCTGGAGATCCTGGTTTCTGCGAAACTCGTTGATGATTTCCTGATAGGTCTGCATGGTGAGGCCTTTTTCAGCCAGCAATGCCTGCATCATTCCCTGTTGTTCTCTCTGGATGCCAGTAACGACAGGTCCTGCACTGTTAAAACCCTCAATTTCTTCGGTTGAAAAATTGGTTCCGTCTAATGCGCCGATCTGGGCTGCACGTGCAATCTGACTAAACCGCTCGAAGGATAGATTGTATTGCTCAAGGGATGATTCAATTTTCTCCTGTGTTTCTCTCTGTAAGGTGCTGATTTCACGGTTTGCATCAAAAAAGCCCAACAGCGTTTCATCTTCAAAAGGGAATACATTTTTTTTCTCTTCCTGGGGTGGATCGTCCGATGCAAAAGCAAAAAGCGGCGCGGTGAACATTAATGCCACCATGAGTGGCAACATAAAAATTTTTCCTGGGGTTCTCAACTTCATTTTTTTATCGGTTTTGGTTAATTTTCATCATGTATCAACAATAAGGTTTACACAATGTTCAAATAAAATTTTTTAAAAACCTGTAAATGTAATTGAATTTTATCTAAATTCAATCATTTTTTTAGAAAAAATAACATTTATTTAATCACTGAAGAAAGAATCGGGGAAATTCATAAGAAATACTTTTTCCCTGGCTCTTGTTATGGCTGTATACAGCCATCGAAAATATTCCTTGTCTGCGGTCATTCCGGGCATATAACCCATATCAATAAACACATGGCGCCATTGTCCGCCCTGAGATTTATGGCAGGTCAGGGCATACCCGAACTTGACCTGCAGGGCCTGATAGTATTCATTTGCCTTTATTTTATTCATTCTTGACCTTTTGTCGGGGAGGTCCTGATAGTCTTCTGAAATGGCGTCGAACAGGCGCCGGTAGTCGCCCTCATTAAGGGCTGCCTCATTGGTATTCAGGGTGTCGAGCATAATTTTCACATCCAGTTCTGGCTGGTCATGGTAGTCGATCATTGATGCCTGAATGTCAGAGAACCTGAATCCATAGAGGTGTTCATTGCGTTGTATACGGTTAATGGAGAGCAGGTCGCCATTGGCGAGAAAACCCGCATCGTCTGATTCGTTTAACCAGTAGTAATTATTTTTCACTACCATCAGCATATCTCCTGAATTGATTTCCTCCTCCATAAACAGGACTCTTTGCCTGATGTTATGGTTAAAGAGATTGGCCCGTTTATTTGATCTGCAAATGACGAGAGAATCCTGCAGGTTATTCCTGTTGAACGATTGCATGATCTGTTCACCGGCGGTTTCATGATTAAGCCTTATAAAATCAGGAAAGCCTTCTGTTTTGAAAGCGGGGTGCGTGTTATTGTTTTGCAGCAGCATATTGCGCAGCAATGTGGCATTGTAGAGGATGCCACTTTCACTGCTTTGTCGCACCACTTGTCGCATTTCGAAGGTATAAATGCTCAGGTGGTATTTATTTTTAAGCCAGAGCGGGTTCAGTGCCGGGCTTTCACTCAGATGAACCGGGGGCAACTGTGCGGTGTCACCAATTAATATGAGCCTGCAGTTTCTGCCGCTGTAAATATATTTCACGAGGTCGTCGAGCAGGTTTGCGCTTCCGAACAAATTACCCTGTCCTGTTTCCTTGCCATATGAGATCATGGAGGCTTCGTCGACGAGGAAGAGTGTATTTTTATATTTGTTGGTCTGGAGTGCCATTTCAATTGTTCCGTCAGGCCTGGTTTGCACCCGGTATATTTTTTTATGGATGGTATAGGCCTGTTCACCGGAGTAAGCAGCAAGTACTTTTGCGGCGCGGCCGGTGGGGGCAAGCAATACGGGTTTGGCCGACAGTTGACCGAGCATTTTTACCAGGCTGCTGATAATGGTGGTTTTGCCAGTGCCTGCATAACCCTTTAACAGGAATAATGAAGCCTGATCTTCACGTTCGACAAATCTGACCAGCTCTTTTATCAGACTTAGCTGATCAGTAGTCGGTTCATATTGAAAGTGTGCCAGTATTTCCTTTTCCATTTGCATTTGCTTCATGATGTTTCAGAAAGGATAACCTATGCCCAGGTTAAAATTCCAGTTTCTTAGTCCGGGGATGTTACTCGCCCATCGTTCACCGGGGGGCAATGCCGGATTTCTTAAAGGGAATGCTGCGTCGAGGCGAAGTATAAAAAAGTCAAAATCGAGCCGGATACCTGCTCCGGCTCCAATGGCTATATCCTGGTAGAATTTCCCCATTTTAAATTCACCTCCGGGAAACTGGGGGTTTTTGTTCAGAAACCATACATTTCCTGCATCGGCGAATAATGCGGCTTTCCAGAAGCGGTAGATGCTGAACCTGTACTCAATATTGGCTTCCAGTTTGATGTCGCCATACCTGTCGAAACGCACATCGAGGGTGTCCTGATAGCCCCCGGGCCCGAGCGAATAAATTTTCCATGCCCTGATGCCATTTGCACCCCCGCCATAATAACTTTTTACAAATGGCAGCACGTTGAGGTTGCCATACGGTACGCCCAATCCGGCCATGACCCTGAACACCAGGGCATTATTCTCGTCAAATACGCGGTTATAGCTCAGGTCGGCATCGCCTTTTACATATTGTGCAAAGGGGATATTAAACAAACGGTAGCTCTGGTTGTCGTCATTTGGCAGGTTCATGTTTTTTGCCAGCAGATAAAGCAGGTTCCCGGCAATTTCAATATTGCTGCGGAAATATATAAAATCTATATCTCGGCCCAGCTGCTGTGTGCTGAAAAAGTAACTGTATTTTGAGCCGGCTATGAGGTGGTCTTTAAAGCGACTGAGGATCAGCGGATTATTTTCGGGTATCTTGGCCCTCAGCAGTGAATCGTTGAATACTTTGATGGTACTGATCTCAAGAGGATAAAAGTATTTCCGTTTGCGCGGATCGGGGCTCCAGTCAAAACCATAGCTCAGGTTATAGATATACCGCGTATAATCGGGTCTGTGCCTGTAATTAATACCTGTGAGAATGATGCTCTTCGGCCTGGCCGTTCTGGATATGCGTTCTATGCTGACAGGGAAAAAAAGCTTTGGCAGGTTGATGGCAGCTTCTGCGCCAATTTCCAGTGTGTTGAAAGGCAGGTTTTGTATCACATCATTGCGGAATGCCTCTCCCGTGACTTCCAGTGCCCCTTTAAGTTTCAGGTTGAAAATTTCAGCACCCCCGAAAATGTTTCTGTTGTGGTAGATAACATTTCCTGCAACACCCAGGTTGCCCGAGGTGTTCAACCCTTCCGCCTCCAGCGTAACAGAATGAACAGGCGATCTTGACAGGTCGATTCGTGCATTGAGGTATCCCAGCGTGTCGGAGGGTGTTGCCTGACTGCTGTCCGTATCTTCCGAAAACTGAAGATTGATAAAACGGAAATTCCTGAGGCCGGAAAGGTAATTATATGTCAGATCAACATAATCGCTGCTGAAGTACTGGCCCTGTTCGAACAGGATATTGTTCAGAATGGCACGCGGCCTGATCTGCAGCCGGTCATAATGAATGAATACATAATCGGATGCTGATTCCTGTCTTTTTACCCTGTATATGGTAGTGTCAGGAAAAGAAAGACTGGTCCGGAATGGTGAATATTCAGGGTAGATGAAAATATTGTCAATGATAAATCTTTTATGTGCTGGCCAGGTAGCCTTACCGGGGTCTGCCAGACTGGTCCGGGGCGGGTTGTTGATAACCAATTCGATGTCAACCCGGTGATCTCCCGGGGTGCTGTCAATTCTGAAAAATATGAAATCGCGCGAAAAACGGAAAAAGCCTTTGTTCCTTAAATCTTTGGAGATACGGTCCCTTTCTGATTTCAGGATGTCTTCGTCATACCTTTCCCCTAGCATTATCAATGAATTGATGGTATCTTGATAAACAAAGCCTGACAGGTATTGGTCTTGAATATTATAGCTAATTTTTCTGACCGAGTAAGGTTCATTCCCAATGATCTGGTAGTTAACGGTTGCTTTTCTGCCTGTTTTCTTTACTTCGTTGTGCACAGTGGCATTGAAGTAACCTTTGCCCAGCATGTACAGTTCAAATTGCTTGTTTGTATTCTCTGCAAGGACAGGTTCAAATATCACGGGTGGCTCACCGATGGTATTTCTAAGCCATTTTTTTATATTGTTATCATTGCCGCGATTCGCGAATTGATATACATTCAGGTGGAAACGGTAAAACCCAAGGATGCGCTTGTTCGGTTTTTGCCTGTAAAGCCTCCTTAATTCATCTTTTTTGATGCCAGCATCTTCAATACTGATGTTGTTCCTGTGCAGCAGGTATTGGTTTTCGGGCAAACGCCGGGCAGGGTTGCATCCCGTAATGAAGGGCAAAACAATGATGATAAGCCAGAAAAGTCGCATATTGCCAAAAGGTAAGTCTGACAAGAATCGTTCCAAAAACAAAAATAGTCATCCCACGAAATAAAAACCAAAAAGATTGCTGAAAAGCTACTGTTCGTTGGACCATATCATGTATATTTGCCAGATATTTTTAAGATTTATGACGCTGATCAAATCAATTTCAGGAATGCGGGGTACCCTGGGTGGCAAGCCGGGAGAATGTTTGTCGCCTGTCGATGTGATGAGGTTCACGGGAGCATATGGTATGTGGCTGAAGCAGCAATACGGTGGCGGGGACATCTTTGTTGTTATGGGCAGGGATGCCCGCACCTCGGGAGACATGGTGAGCAGGGTTGTTACAGCCACCTTGCAGGGTTTGGGGATACATATTATCGACGGAGGGGTAACCACCACGCCCACGGTCGCCATGGGTGTTTTGTTTCATAAGGCCCAGGGCGGTATTGTCATTACGGCAAGCCATAATCCGGGAAACTGGAACGCACTTAAGTTTCTTGATCACATGGGTGAGTTTCTCAGGGAGCATCTGGTTACGGGTCTGGAGTCTTATATGTCGATGGATGATTTTGAGTTTATGCCGGTAGATAAGCTGGGCACTTATACGTATGATGAAGGGATGCTGGAGATGCACATGGAGAAGATCCTGGCGCTGCCCCTTGTTGATGCCGCAGCCATTCGTAAGGCAGGTTTCAGGGTGGTTGTTGACGGGGTCAGCTCATCGGGCGGTATTGCAGTGCCCAGATTGCTTGAAAAGTTGGGGGTGGACAATATCACCAGGCTTTACTGTGATCCGACCGGTGCCTTTCAGCATAATCCGGAGCCACTTCCTGAAAACCTCACTGAGCTGGCGCAGCTAGTATACAGTCAGGGGGCCGACCTGGGCCTTGCTGTGGATCCGGATGTTGACAGGCTTTCGATCGTTGACGAGAACGGTGATTTCTTTGGCGAGGAGTATACCCTTGTTGCGGTGGCAGACTATATCCTTATGAACACCCCGGGAAATACGGTCAGCAATATGTCTTCGACCATGGCTTTGAGGGATATTACCCTGAAGCACGGGCAGCAGTACTTTTCATCTGCAGTAGGTGAGGCAAATGTGGTGGAGGCCATGAAAAACCACCATGCTGTAATAGGGGGGGAGGGCAATGGAGGCGTTATTTATCCTCCGCTGCATTACGGGCGGGATGCCCTGGTGGGCATAGCGCTGTTTCTTACGCACCTGGCGGGAGCTGCTGTGTCATGTTCGGTGCTGAAGAAGAGATACCCCCGGTATCATTTGACCAAGAATAAGATTGAGCTGCCCGCCGATGTGAACATGCAGGAGATCCTGGAAAAGGTGCTTCGCAAATATGAGAATTATCCGCACGAAACCATTGACGGGATCAAACTCTGGTTTGACAGCGGATGGGTTCATTTGCGCAAATCCAACACCGAGCCTATTATCAGGATATATGCCGAGAGTGATGATGAGATAAAAGCCGGAAATCTTTTCATGAAGATTATGCGTGACATCGGTGATCTTATGAAGGGGGATCAGGACTGAGGATGCCTTCGAGCAGGATTAGGGCCTGGCGGATATCATCGATGCCATCAACGGTCAGAACAATTCGTCCCTGCATTTCCTTAAGCTGGCATATGCGGTGGTGGCGCTGCACGAACTCAAGCACATCGCCGAATCTTTTACTTTCATAATAGTGGGATGATTCCTGAAGAGGGAAGTGTCCTATTAGTTTTCCGCTTTTCAGTATCGCTTTTTCCAGGCCGGCTTCCCTGGCTTTCCACCTGATTCTCACCACATCAAACAGTCCTTCTGCCTGATGGGGTAAGGGACCGAAGCGGTCGGCCAGCTGGCTGCCAAATTCAAGGAGTTGCTCTTCACCCTCAACATTATCGAGGTCTTTATATAGGTTTAGCCTTTCCTGGACATGGCTCACATAATCGCTTGGTATCATCAGCTCCAGGTCTGTTTCGATCTGGCAATCGCTGACCTGATATTGCCGGGTCTGGTCATCGGCGAACAATTCCCTGAATTCTTTCTCTTTTAATTCCTGTATGGCTTCATCCAGTATTTTCTGGAACATCTCATAGCCAATCTCGGTGATGAATCCGCTTTGTTCAGCTCCCAGCAGGTTGCCTGCTCCCCGGATGTCGAGGTCACGCATGGCAATATTGAATCCGCTGCCCAGGTCGGAAAACTCTTCCAGTGAACGCAGCCGTTTTCTGGCTTCATCGGTCAGGGTGCTGAAAGGGGGTGTGATCAGGTAACAGAATGCCTTCTTGTTGGTTCTTCCCACCCTGCCGCGCATCTGATGCAAATCGCTGAGACCGAAATGATGGGCATTGTTGATGATGATGGTATTGGCATTCGGAATATCCAGGCCGGATTCAATGATCGTGGTTGACACCAGCACATCATATTCACCGTGGATAAAATCCACCATGATCTGTTCAAGCTTGCTTCCCTCAAGCTGACCGTGCCCCATGGCAATGCTGATGTCAGGGCATAAACGGCTTATCATCCCGGCCAGTTCGGGGATATTCTCAATCCTGTTATGCACAAAGAACACCTGACCTCCCCGGGATGTCTCATAAATAATGGCATCGCGTATCAGCGCCTCATTAAAAGCATGCACCTCTGTGGCGATGGGATACCTGTTGGGAGGGGGGGTGTTGATCAGTGACAGGTCACGGGCGCCCATGAGTGAAAACTGCAAGGTGCGTGGAATCGGTGTTGCCGTCAGGGTAAGGCAATCCACGTTAACCCGCATGTGTTTCAGCTTCTCCTTTACGGCTACCCCGAATTTTTGCTCCTCATCGATGATCAGCAGCCCAAGGTCCTTGAAGATTACATCTTTGCTCAACAGCCTGTGGGTGCCGATAATGATGTCGACCTGTCCATCCTTTAGCCTTTTGATGGTGCTGTTCATTTCTTTGGCGCTGCGAAACCTGCTGATATAGTCGATCGTGCAGGGGAAATCCTTCAGCCTGTCGGTAAAGGTATAATAATGTTGCAGTGCCAGGATGGTGGTTGGCACCAGGATGGCCACCTGCCTGGAGTCTGCAACCGCCTTGAAAGCAGCCCTGATGGCCACCTCTGTTTTGCCAAATCCGACATCCCCGCATATTAAGCGGTCCATCGGAGTCAGCGACTCCATGTCCTTTTTAACATCTGAGGTGGCCTTTTCCTGGTCAGGAGTATCCTCAAAGATAAACGATGCCTCCAGTTCGCTCTGCAGGTAAGTGTCGGGAGAGAACGCAAACCCGTTGCGCGCTTTGCGTTTGGCATAGAGGGCGATAAGGTCTTTGGCAATGTCTTTTACCTTGCTTTTGGTCCTGTTTTTCAGGTTGCTCCAGGTGTTGGAACCCAGCTTGTGCAAGGAAGGCACCGCGCCTTCCTTGCCGCTGTATTTGGCAATACGGTGCAGCGAATGAATGCTGATATAGAGTATGTCGTTGTCTCTATATACCAAACGCAGCGCCTCCTGTAGCTTGCCGTTTACCTCTATCTTCTCCAGCCCGCTGAAAACACCAATTCCATGGTCGATATGTGTCACAAAGTCGCCCGGCTTAAGGCTGCTGAGGTCTTTCAGCGCAAGGGATTGCTTCCCGGCAAACTTGCTCCTGATCCGGAAACGGTGGTGACGGTCAAAGATCTGATGATCGGTATAACAGGCAATGCGGCTGTCGTGGTCAATAAAACCTTCATGGAGGGAAATGGAAACAGCTTCATGCCGGAATAGCCTGCCGTCGTTACCGCCTTTCATCAGGGTGTCAAATATGGTGTCAATCCGGACCAGCTGCCTGGGGTTGTCTGACATGATGATATTGCGGATGCCGCTCCTGGTGTTTTGCTCCAGGTCCCTGATCAGCAGTTCGAAATTTTTGTTGAAGGATGGTTGCGGCTTGAAGCTGAAAGTAATAACAGAATCTGGCTGTTCATTTGGTTTTTCTTCTTCCGCTTTTTTATGGTTTCCCGATTCAACCATACGTCTTTTCTCAATCGTTGCCATGAATGATTCCGGCCTGAGAAACATTCCGGCCGGTTCGGTATGCCGGATGTCTTTGTGCAGGGTGGAAAAGACTTCTTCAGCAACAGCAAAGGCCTTGCCTATAATCTCTGCCGCACTGTTTTTTCCGTTCACCCATACAAAGGTGTTCGACGGCATAGAGTCAAGTAAAAACTCCCGCTGTTCATGATCCGTTTCAATGGCTTCAATATCAGGTAAAATGCTTACAGACTCCTGTGCCTTTACCGACAATTGCGTTTCCGGGTCAAATGAGCGGAGGCTTTCTGCCTTGTCGCCGACCACTTCTATGCGGTAAGGGTAATCGTTGGAAAATGAAAAAATATCAATGATGCCGCCACGTATGCAAAACTTTCCCGGCTCCACTACAAATTCTTCCCTCTCAAACCCATATTCCAGCAGCACATCAAGCAAAAAGTCAATATTGATCTTCTCCCCGCGGCTAATTGTTATGATGTTTTTTCTGACATAGCGGTGCGATACGACCTTTTCAGCAATGGCGAGCGGATAAGTGACAACAATTGATCTTCTTTTTTCGGTGGCCAGCCTGTTAATGACCTCTGCCCTGAGCAGTACATTGGCATTATCCGTTTCGACATACTCATAGGGCTTTTTCCATGCCGAAGGAAAAAGGAATATGTGCCTGTTCTCATAGCTTTTATCTTTTTCATCAAGCAAATTTTCCAGGTCATTAAAGAAATAGGCAGCCGTTTCCTTATCTGGCATGATAAATAAAAAAGAATTCTTTACGTGGGATATGGTTGCAGCGGCCAGCACGGCTTCTGCAGAGCCACTCAGGCCGTTTATAAACAGCGACCCTGGTTTGGTATCCCTGGCATGCCTGATCACTTCGCGGAGCTTTTCACTCTTTGCGAAGTGCTGTATGATGGTATTCCTTTCTTTTTGCTGCTGCATGCTGTGATTTTGCTGTTAATGTCTTCTGACGGCCTTCAGCAACATCCACAATGCTGTTATTCCCGCCCGTATAATATTTCGCTCACGGTTATCCCCAAAGCCAAATTTCCTGCTGATCAGCCCGTCGTCTGAGGCCAGGGCAATCCATACTGTTCCCACGGGTTTATCACCGGTGCCTCCGCCAGGGCCCGCAATACCGCTTACCGCCAAGGCATAGTCGCAATGAAGCAGTTTCCTGGTATTCACCGCCATGGCTTCAACCACGGGCCTGCTAACCGCCCCATTGCTGTCAAGCGTTTCCTTGCCGACCGAGAGCAACTCCTGTTTCACCAGGTTGTCGTATGCGATCACAGATCCCCTGAAGTAGGCCGAACTGCCAGGTACGCTGGTGATTCTGTGCGCGATATAACCGCCGGTACAGCTCTCTGCCGTGCCAATGGACATACCCCGGGCAGTCAAAGCCCGGCCAAGCAACTCCTCCAGCTTGTCATTGTCATAGCCCCAGATATATTGTGGAATGATTTTTTGGAGTTTCTCAATCTGCCTGTCGATGGTTTCCTCAATTCGTTTTTTATGTGACCCCTTGCAACTCAATCGCAGCTTTACCACCCCCGGCGATGGCAGATAGGCCAGGCTCACAGCAGCTGGCAAAGCATCTTCCCAGTCTGAAATCTTGTCAGCAAGAAAGGATTCCCCAATGCCTGTTGTCAGAACGGTTTTGTGGATGATCTGGTGAGGGCCTGTGCTTTTTGAGAGTTCAGGAATGATGGTTGAGGTAAGCATGTTTTGCATTTCGAAAGGCACACCCGGCATGGCAACCAGGATTTTTTCGTTTTCGTTAAACCATAATCCCGGAGCGGTTCCGAAGGGATTTCTTATAATGGTTGCATTTTTGGGGACCATGGCCTGCAGGCTGTTTCGCTCAATCATATCAAGCCCCCGGTTCCTGAAAAACTCCGTTATGTCAGATAGCACGGCATGATCCATCTGAAGGGTCGTATCGAAATAGCGGCAAAGGGCTTGTTTGGTGATATCGTCGCGCGTAGGACCAAGACCTCCTGTCATAAGAACAATATCGGACTCACCGCATGCGGTCTTGATGCCGTTGATGATCTCTTCCATGTCGTCGGTGATCACAATGATCTTTTTTACCTGTATGCCTATCGTATTGAGCTGTGCAGCAATCCATGCTGCATTGGTGTTAACGGTCTGGCCTATTAACAACTCCTCTCCGATGGAGATAATTTCTGCAACCGGTATTTTTTTCGGTGCAGGATGATTGTCTGAAAAAGTCATGACAGCAGTTACATTATTGTTTCAGGCGGCAAATTTCCGCAAATTATTGATTATATTTGTCATTGCACACTATAAAATAAGCTTTGAATGAGCTGCTGCAGATAAATTACCGGCAGAATTAACAACTGATACAATGAAAGAGTTTAAGGAGTCTGAACTTATTATAAACCCTGACGGCAGCATCTATCATTTAAAACTCAGGCCGGAGCAGGTTTCCGATACCATCATCGTTGTCGGGGATCAGGATCGTGTTTCCCGCATTTCGGCCCACTTTTCAAAAATTGAACACCAGGTCAGCAACCGTGAGTTTATCACCCATACCGGTTATTACAAAAACAAACGCATTACCGTCCTTTCCACAGGCATTGGCACAGACAATATAGACATTGTGATCAATGAACTGGATGCGCTGGTAAATATTGACCTTCAAAGCCGTGTTCAAAAGGACAGGCACACATCGCTCTCGATTGTCCGCCTGGGCACCTCGGGGGCTCTTCAGCCTGATATAGAGGTGGATTCATATGTTGCTTCCGCATATGGTCTTGGTTTTGACGGTTTGCTTTATTTTTATCAGTTTGATGAAAGCATTGTTGAAGGGGATATGTTAACGGCCTTTATGAATCACACATCGTGGGAAAGGCAATTGCCAAAACCATATATTGTTGCTGCTTCAGATGCATTGCTGGAAAAAGTAGGGCGTGGTTTGCGCCGGGGCATTACAGCCACCGCCAACGGTTTTTATGGTCCGCAAGGGAGGGAGTTGCGCATACCACTTGCTTTTCCCGGGATGAATACAGCCATCGAGAGCTTTGCCTACCAGGGTGAAAGAATCATGAATTATGAGATGGAGACCTCGGCATTGTATGCACTGAGCCGGTTGCTGGGGCATAATGCCGTGACGGTTTGCGCCATCATCGCAAACCGTGTCAGCAAGCAATACAGCCAGGATTATATGCAGACGATCGACAGGCTGATCATCGAGGTGCTGGACCGTATCTCGGAATAATACATATAGGCTATGGATGCTGAAATGGAAATACGTGAAATACAGGCATTGATGCGGTTGATCGATGAGCCCGACAGTTCCGTGTTTCTTGAGATCACCAGGAAGATACATTCGTATGGCAATAGCATACTGCCCTTCCTGGAGGGTGAATGGGAAAGAACTGCCGACCCGTTGGTTCAGTCGCGGCTGGAGAAACTGATCCGGCAGATCCGCTTTGAATCTGTCAGTGGTGATCTTGCAGAATGGGTCCGGGGCGGATGCAAAAATCTGTTGCAGGCCTCCCTGATCGTTGCCAGGTACCATTATCCCGACCTGGATGAAACTGATGTTGAAGCCGAACTGGCAAGGATACGCAAGGATGTCTGGCTAGAGCTGAACGAAAGCCTCACAGCCCTGGAACAAATCAAGGTATTTAACCATGTGTTTTATGATGTATATGGTTTTGCAGGCAATGCCAGGAACTATCATTCGCCCTCCAATTCATACCTTAATCAGGTATTGACAAGCAGAACGGGCAATCCGCTCAGCATGGGAATTATTTACATGACGGTTGCGCAGAGTCTGGATATGCCTGTATTTGGGGTTAACCTTCCCGAACACTTTGTCCTGGCCTATACGCACAGTGAGTTTGATCCCGGCAGGTCTGACAAGCCGGAAAACAAAATTTTGTTTTACATCAATGCATTCAGCAGGGGCTCGGTCTTCAACCATCGTGAAGTGGTGGATTTCCTGAAGCACCTGGGTTATGATGCTGTTCCGAAATTCTTTGCGCCCTGCCGCAATGAAGACATCATCAGGCGGATGCTGAGCAACCTGGCCAATGCCTATGGCAAGGAAGACGAGACAGACAAGGCCGGTGACATGGAAGCATTGCGCGATCTGCTTAGTCCGCCGGACTCCCGGTAACTGTGCTGCCGCCGGTATTGTCGCGCAGACTTCCGGTCGATGATGAGAGGCAGTTCACCTCTTCCCTAATGCGTAACACACCGAGAAAGGCAAATACCAGGGCTTCTTTATAATCGATTGTGAGGTTGTCGGGTATGAAATATTCAATCCGGCCGGGGGCCTGTTGTCTGATCCGTTCCATCAGGAAGAGGTTGTAGCAGCCTCCGCCCGTAACCAGCACTTTCCTTTCCCGCTCCGGCTTCTGTATGTCGTGGAGAAATACGGCGTTTATCTGTTTGGCGACATGGTCATAGTACGTTCTGAGTTGATCGCAGAAGACCGCCTCTGACTTTTTAAACAACGGCCAGATATTGTCTTCCACCCATTCTGCTCCCAGGCTTTTCGGGCCATGCAGGGTGTAAAAGGGCAGGCTGTTCAGCGCTTTGAGTAAATTTTCATCAACACTTCCCATTCTTGCCAACATGCCGTCGCGATCGAATGCCGGCACTTCATGCAGCGGGGCTGGCTGCTCCGGACGATTCATGTATTCGTTTCTGACAAGTTGATTAATGACAAAATTGACCGGACAGATATCGAAGGCAACTCTTTTTTGATCCTGTCTGAAAGAGATATTTGCAAACCCGCCAAGGTTAAGGCAGTAGTCAAATTTGCCGAACAACAATTCATCGCCGATGGGCACGAGTGGTGCGCCCTGTCCGTTGAGGGCCACGTCGAGAGAGCGGAAGTCACTGATCACCTTGCCGGATACCCTGGCTGCTATGGCGGCGCCATGTCCCAGCTGGAAGGTATATCCTGCTTCCGGCCTGTGAAAAACTGTATGGCCGTGGCAGGCAATAATACCCGGATCACTGATGCGATGTCGGCTGAAAAAATCAAGTAGTTGCTCTCCAATGAAACGGCCGTAAGAAAAATGCAGGCTAAGAAGTTCTTCCGACGGAAGCTGATGCGCCATACTGAGATTCTTTTCCCATGGTGCCGGGTAGGCAATGGTTTCGGCCTGGAGGATCTCATGGTGCCAGCGCCCCTGTTCGCAGCGGAACCGGCACCAGGCAATGTCCAGCCCGTCCAGCGAAGTGCCCGACATTAGCCCTGTAGCAAGGTATTCCATCTGTCAGAAATGTTTTACCAGGTCTTCCATTTTGATGCCACGTGATCCCTTCAACAATATATGGTGGTTTTTTATGGGATGGTTCTGCAGCCAGTAAGAAGCCGCTTCCGTGTTTTTAAACACTTTTATGTTTTCAGTCTCTTTTGCAACCTTGCAAAATTCAGGCCCCACGAGAACAGCCAGGTCAAAACCGCTTTCCGTTGCCAGCCTGAATATGTGATGGTGCTCGCTTTCCGATGCAGCTCCAAGCTCAAGCATATCTCCCAGTATCACCGCAGTTGGCCCCTCCCCCCTGAATGGAAGAAAATTCAACAGGCTGACTTCCATACTGGTCGGATTGGCATTATATGCATCAAGCAATACCGTGTTTAATTCCGTCTTCATCAGCTGGGAACGGTTGTTCTGTGGCTGGTAATCTTCAATGGCCTGCCTGATTTTAGAAGCTGCCACACCAAAATAATGGCCGATGGTAACGGCCGCCATGATATTGCCAAAATTGTAACTACCTACCAGTTTTGTTTGTATGTAGTCAGTAACCCCGGGTTGTGCCTTGCCAAACATTTTATTTACCTGGTATCGGATGCCGATAAAAGGACCGGTTGATATGATTTCTCCCGAACAGTGGTTTGAGGTATTTTTACCATACAATATTTTGGTGTATGTTGCAGATTGCCGCAACAGTATTTCATCCTCGCCGTTCACAAAAAGTGTTCCGTTGTTTTGCCCAATATACTGATAGAGTTCGGATTTTGCCCTGATAATGTTTTCAACACTGCCAAAACCTTCCAGATGGGCCTTGCCAATGTTCGTGATCAGTCCGTAACCCGGTTTTGAAAGCTTGCACAGAAATTCAATTTCTCCGGTATGGTTGGCGCCCATTTCGACAATGGCGATGCCGACAGGTGGTCTCAGCGAGAGCAATGTCAATGGAACACCTATGTGGTTGTTAAGGTTTCCCCGGGTTGACTGAGCGTGCAGGGCGGAAGACAACACCGCATGGCAAAGTTCTTTCGTTGTGGTTTTGCCGTTGGTGCCGGTGATGCCAATAACGGGGATGCTGAATGCATCCCTGTGCATCTGGCTTAGTTGCTGAAGCGTGGAGAGCACATCATCAACCAGGATGTACCGGTCGTCGGCCAGGCAGTTGTCGCGGTCAATGACTGCGAGGCTGCATCCTGCCTGCAAGGCTTTTTCTGCATAGTCATTGCCATTGAACGAGTCACCCTTAAGGGCGAAGAACAGGCCTCCGGGGGTAACTCTCCGGCTGTCGGTACTGAATGGAGTACCCGCTGCGATAAGACTGTACAGGAGTTTGACTTTTTCGTTTATCGGCATCTGCTGCGATCCCTCAAGGCATTCTATTGCAGGATTAGCGATGGCCGGTAGGACTTCCTATTCTGTCCATGGCACATCTGAAGCCTATATCATTGGTAGCTGCTTCCTGGTGAAGAAACCTTCTTGTTCCCGGGTTAATCCAGTATATGCGGTCTTTCCAGCTTCCGCCCTTGTAGACCCTGACTTCGTCGCTGATAAGGCTGGTCTGCCCATATACGTACATTTCGTCTTGCCTTGAATAGGGCAGCATAGACAATGAGTCACCGTCGAGGTAGCCGATATAGTCTGGTCGGCTGTAGTTCCTTCTTAGGCTGGTGTCGGGTTGCGTGACAAATCTTCTGTTTTCATCAAGAAGGGCGTGTCCGTTTTCTCCGATCACGGTATTCTGGAACACGTTGCCACGGAACGGGCGGAAGCCTGCCACATCTTCGTGCGAGAGAGGCCGGTATACGTCCTGTACCCATTCGTTGACATTTCCGGCCATGTTGTACAGGCCAAGGTCGTTGGGCCAGTAAGAGTATACGGGTACGGTAATTTCACCGGCATCATTGAGGTTGCCGGCAACACCCATCATGTCACCCCGGCCGCGTTGCACGTTGGCCATGAATACGCCGCGCGACCTTCTGTCGCTGTTGCGGATGGTACTTCCGGGCCATGGATATACCCTGCCTTCAAGGATCCTTTCTTCAATGGTGCTTCCTTTCAGCCCCAGGGCTGCAAATTCCCACTCAGCTTCGGTGGGCAAGCGGTAACGGGGAAGAATGTATCCATCTTCCATGTTGAGCGGCCTTGCCTCACCCCGCCGTAACCAACTGGTTCTGACCTCGCTGTCATACTGCCCGGTAAGAACAGCTTCATCAGTGTAAAAATTATTGGGATCGAAACTGGGTTCTTGTAAAACACCTTGCCTGATCAGAATGCTTTCATTGACCCTGTCGGTTCTCCATTTGGCATAGTTGCTGGCCTGTAACCAGGAAACACCAACAACCGGATAGTCACGGTAGGCAGGATGCCGCAAATAATACTGTACATAAGGTTCGTTATATGCAAGCGGGTCTCTCCAGACAAGGGTGTCGGGCAGCGCGTCGAAATATATCCTGCTGAGTTCCTCCGTGCCGTTGACAACAAAAACCCGTTTTGTCCAATGGAGGTATTCAAGATAATCAAGGTTTCTTATCTCGGTTTCGTCCATAAAAAAGGATGATACGGTCACTCTTCTGCTAATGTTGTTCCAGTCGTGCATCACATCGTCCTGGTTACGGCCCATCACAAAGGTGCCGCCCTCAATAAAGACCAGGTTGGGTCCGGTGGCTTGTTCGTTGAATTGGGTAACCTTGAAAAAGTCTTCTCCGGGTTGGTTATAATCCCAACCTGTGGTGGGCGATGTTTCTTTTTTACACGAACTGAAAAATACTGCAAAAAGTGCAATGGCCAGTAAGGTTAAGCTTTTCAGGCCTTGAAAAATCATTCTCATCGTTTTATAATATTATTATAATGGGTACAAAAATAACTAAAAAGCAGGACAGTTTAGTATACGCCTTCTTAATTTTCTTGCTTCACTGTCAAAAAGAATGCTCAGACTGATCTCGTGTGCCCCGTGTTTCACACTGGTAAAACCCGACAAAGAATAGTCATAGCTGTAACCAATACGGTAATTGCCTGTATTGATGCCGAGTAAAAAAATGAGTGTGGCCGGATCGGTTAATTCCTGTCTGAACCACACGCCGGCAATAAGTGACTGCAGGCCTGCATAGAGGCCGTAATTGATGCGGAAAGCATCGGCCTGGTTCTGAAATATGATATTGGGCGAGATGAAATAATCAGGTGCCGCGGCAGCCATTCCCCGGCTTTGCCCGGGCCCTAAATAGGCGCCGATATGTGCCGTAAACTTCATTGGCAGGCCATAGTTGTCGAAAAAACTTTCCCTGGGCCTGTTCAGGTTGTGGGCGGCAATGCCTCCATAGAGCCGGTCGCTGTATAAAAGAATGCCTGCCGCGAAATTGGATGCATGGGTCCATGTTTGCCCGGGAGGGACCTCTCCGGACTCGGCGAATTCAAGTCTGTCCCATCTTAAATCCTGGCGGTAATAACCCGTCTGTGCACCAAAATTGATGAAAAAATTCTCGCCGGCCTGCAAATGAAAGGCGTAAATCGCGCTGAGCTGATTCTTCATCAGCAGTTCACCCTGGTGATCACTGGTTACCAGCAGCCCCAAACCTCCAAATAACCCGGGAGCATGGGCATCAAATCCAAGGTTAATGGTCGAAAAAGTACCAAAATTTGGGAATGGCTGGTTCCTGTAATTCATTACCAAGCGGTAATCATGACCACTTCCTGCAAAAGCAGGATTCAGGTACAACGGGCTCGAATAGAACTGTGAGAATATCGCATCCTGGGCAACAACACGGTCAAGGTGCGACAGGCAAAACAACAGCAGAACCAATATCCTCAAACTGTTCAACTTCATGGAGTTTTTGTATTATCTTCCCCCGGGTCTTAGCTTCCGCTTGTTAAACCAGCAAATATAATTATTTATTGTAAAAAACAGGGTAAAAAATTTTCAGCCCGGATGAACCTGCGAATGAAAAATAAAACCAATTATATAACTTTGCCGCGCTGTGATTTATTATGCACTATTAATACAATCACGGTCAGGCATGCGAATAGGGCGGAAAATATGGCTGGCTTTTTGACGTTCATATATTTAAACAAGTACCCGGCTTTTGTTGTTAATAACTAATAGTGGAAGTTTAAATCCTGCAGCCATACTTATGGGAAAACTCAATTACAGCTTTGCTATGTTCAGGAAATGGTTCCGTTTAGCGGTGGCCATTTTCTTATTGTGCACAGCATATGGTTATCATGCAGTTGCACAGGAATACAAGAAGGTGAATCAAATTGACTGGGATATTCCTGTCGGGCTTCCCAAGGGCGAAAAAATCCATTCCGGGTTTTTGTATTTCTCCGGAGCAGTTTATGCCGACAGCCTTCCGTCGGTTCCGCTTTACACTTACCGCGCTGAAAATACCATTCCACATTTTTCAAAGGCTTTTCAGATCGAAAAGATGTTGTTTGAGCCGGTCACTGAAGAAGAGGAAGCCGTGCTTCTGGCGTCAGGTTTTAACAACCGGGAACCTGTTCTCAGTCATGAGCAACAATGGGAAAGGACAAAACATTATACTGTGCTGAGCTTCTACCCGTTCAGGCTGAATGCGGAGACGGGCCAATATGAGAAGCTTGTTTCTTTCGTGCTCCAACACAGCGATCAATACGATCCATCGTTGAAGTATGGGAAGGCCCAGGAGTATGCGTCTAATTCGGTTTTGGCCACGGGAAGCTGGTATAAAATATGTGTTGATCAGACCGGGGTTTACAGGCTGACTTACAATGATCTGTCGTCGCTTGGCATTCCCATGGCCGGTTTGCAGAAAAACCAGATCAGGGTATTCGGCATCGGTGGGGGCATGCTGCCGGAAGCAAACAGTGCGTTCAGGCATGATGACCTTGTTGAGAATGCTGTTTTTATTTCGGGGCAGGCCGATGGTGTTTTCGGGCAGAATGATTACCTGTTGTTTTACGGCCAATCGCCCAACGAGTGGGTTTATGACCCTGCAACAGGTTTTTATGACCATATCGTTCATGACTACACAGCGGAGAATTGCTATTTCATCACCACCGGACAGGGTACAGGTAAACGCATAACATCCCGGGCTTCGACGGAGCTGCCGGCAACCCATAATGTTGTCAATTTTCTTGATTATGCCTTTCATCAGCAGGATCAGATAAATCTTATCGGTAGCGGGCGCATCTGGTACGGAGAGGTCTTCGAGACAACACTCAACAGGGAGTTTTCCTTTTCTTTTTCAGATATCGACAACAATGTCCAGGCACGTGTTAAAACCGCCGTGGCAGCACGGTCACCGGTAATCAGCAGCTTCACCGTGCGTGCGGGATCTGCAGAACATACTATTATGGTTCCCGCAGTCAATTTACAGGATGACCATAGTTTTTATGCCCGTGATGCGTCATCGTCGCAGCTGTTTACCCCTGTGCAGCCAACCACTGTCAGGGTCTCACTGACCTATAACCGGCCGGCGAACACTTCCAGGGGATTTTTGAATTATGTTGCCGTAAATGTATTCAGGCACCTCAGATTCACTGGCTCGCAGATGGCCTTCCGCAATCCCCGGGTGGCCGGGCAGGGCAATGTGGTAAATTACACGCTTGGAAATGCATCTGCCCAGCTTGCCATATGGGATGTCACCGACAGGTTTAATATCAGGAGACAGGAGGTTGTGCAGAGCGGCTCCAACCTGGTTTTCAGACTTGAAAA
>Ga0114946_10000836_pt1 | contig 20954 bp, 13 predicted proteins | sample WalLakDeSediment_FD_88676 | JGI IMG/M metagenome (GOLD analysis project Ga0114946, IMG submission 88676) | Lake sediment microbial communities from Walker lake, Nevada to study Microbial Dark Matter (Phase II) - Walker Lake 11/02/13 Deep Sediment | ecosystem: Environmental > Aquatic >...
TAGGGTCGCAGAGAGCTGCCCTGGAGGATCCCTCGCTGGCGGAGACTTTTCAGGTCAGGCAGTATGCGCCGGACATTCTCCTGTTCGCCAACCTGGGTGCGATCCAGCTCACCCATGGCTATGGCGTGTCCGAGTGTCTGCGGGCGGTCGAGATGGTCGAGGCCAACGCCTTGATCCTGCACCTAAATCCCCTACAGGAAGCTCTTCAGCCAGAAGGAGACCGGAACTGGAGCGGGCTGGTTGAAAAGATAGAGGCTGTGTGTCGGCGCTTGCCGGTGCCGGTGATCGTCAAAGAGGTCGGGTGGGGCCTTTCGCGACAGGCCGTGCGACAGCTCACACGGGCCGGTGTGGCGGCCTTGGACGTGGCAGGTGCCGGGGGAACCTCATGGAGTCAGGTCGAATACCACCGGGCGCCGAGTCAGACCGACGCGCGGATCGCGGCCGCGTTCGCTGATTGGGGCCTAACAACCCTGGAATCGCTTCTGATTGCACGGAGCGAGGCCCCTCAACTGCCCGCTATTGCCAGCGGTGGGATTCGCGATGGGGTCGACGTGGCCAAGGTGGTGGCTTTGGGTGCCTCGCTAGCCGGGATCGCGGGGCCGTTTCTCAAGGCGGCCGTCGAGTCGGCCGAGGCGGTCATAGCCGGCATCACCGAGATTACGGCCGCGTTGCGCATCGCCATGTTTGCAGCCGGCGCCGCCGATCTTGACCGGCTGGCAGAAACAGCCATCATCCAGCCCGAGCTCCCGGCGGCCCTTCAGTCATGAGCGACGACCGATGCAGCCGAGTAAGCACATGAGACCCACAAGAGAGGAGTCGCCCATGGAAACTGTTCTGGAGCCGTTCTGGCAGCGATTCCTGCCTGCGATCGACGATGAGATCCAGTCCATCCTCGCTTCCGACGACGACGACTATCGCCTCTATTACGGGATGATGGCCTATCATCTCGGTTGGGTCGACGAGTCTTTTCGCCCGCGCCAGGAGAGGGCCGGCAAAAGGATTCGCCCGCTGATCTGCCTGCTGATCTGCGACGCGGCCGGCGGCGAGTGGCAGCAGGCGCTGCCAGCTGCAGCTGCCATCGAACTGTTGCACAATTTCAGCCTGATTCACGACGATATCGAGGACGACAGCGTCACTCGACGCGGCCGAACGACAGTCTGGACGCTGTGGGGCATCCCCCAGGCCATCAACGCCGGTGACAGCATGTTCGCTTTGGCTTATCATGCGCTCACCCGCTTGAGCCAGACTCTCATCCCTGCACCTTCTGTCGCTCAGATCTGGCAGATCTTTACAGAAGCCTGTATCCGCCTGACCAAGGGACAGCATCTCGACATGCTGTTTGAGGGGCAGGACGACGTCAGCGTGGAGGCCTATCTCAAGATGATCGGCGGCAAGACAGCCGCTCTGCTGGCAGCAACAGCCGAGATCGGCGCGATTGTGGGGGGGGCCAACCGCGAGACCCAGCTCCATTGTGAGGCCTATGGCCGCAATGTGGGGCTGGCCTTCCAGGCCTACGATGACATTCTGGGCGTCTGGGGCGACGAAGAAAAGACGGGCAAGAGCACAGCCTCGGATATCCTGGCACGCAAGAAGACGTTGCCCATCCTTTACGCGATGGGCCAAAGCTCCGAGTTGCGGGCGCACCTGGCTCGCCCAGAGATCGACGTCGAGCGGGTCGTCCAGCTGATGGACTCGGCCGGCGCGAAGGATTTTGCCCTGGAGACCGCGCGGCAGTACTCGGACGCCGCGGTGGCCCACCTGGAGGCGGCGCAACCGGCCGGAGAGGCCGGCGCGGCGCTGCGCCACCTGACAGCAGAGCTGATCCGGCGGCGCAGCTAACGCGGTCGCAGCGCCGCGCTATTCCCCCTCATCGCCAGGCCACCCTGCGAGGCCGTGGGCGCCCGCCTGGAGCACCTTGAGCGGCAGCAGAGCGCACTTGAGACGGACCGGTCCCAACTCGATACCGAGCATCTCGAGAATGTCCTCCTGGCCGAGACGGCCGAGTTCCTCGAGGGATTTGCCCTTGATCCTCTCGCTGAGTATTGAGGCAGAGGCCATGCTAATGGCACAGCCCTCACCCTCCCAGCCAACATCTCGGACGCGGTTATCCTCAAGTTTCAGGTCCAGGCGAATATGATCGCCGCACAGAGGATTATCGTCCTCGTGCGAGATATCGGCCTCACCCAGTCGCCCCTTGTTGCGTGGATTTCGGTAGTGGTCCAGGATCAGCTCGCGATACAGATCATCCATGGTCTTACCTCGGCTATGCCAACCCAAAGGTCTGTTGCGCCCGGCGCAATGCGGCGACCAATCGGTCAGCTTCATCAAAGGTGTTGTAGAGATAAAAGCTGGCACGAGACGTGGCGGGCAGACCGAGCTTTTGGTGCAGAGGCATCGCGCAGTGGTGACCGGCGCGGACCGCGACCCCATCTCGGTTCAAGAGCTCGGCGACATCGTGAGGATGCATGCCATCCACGGTGAAGGCGATCACTGCACCCCGCTCGGCAGCCGAGGGCCCCAAGGTGGATACCCCCTTGACCTCGCTCAGCGCTTCGAGCGCATAATCGGCGATGGCGTGCTCGTAGGCTTCGATCTTGTCCATGCCGACAGACTCTAGATAGTCGACGGCCGCACCAAGGCCAATCGCCTGAGCGATGCTCGGGGTGCCTGCCTCGAATTTCCACGGCAGATCGTTCCACTCGGCCCCATCGAGCGTGACCCGGCGAATCATGTCCCCGCCGCCCAGAAAGGGCGGCATCGCCTCAAGCAGCGCGCGTTTGCCGTAGAGAACACCGATGCCGGTCGGCCCACACATCTTGTGACCCGAAAACGCCAGAAAATCAACGTCGAGGGCCTGGACGTCGGTCGGAAGGTGAGGCACCGACTGGGCACCGTCCATGAGCACCACCGCCCCGGCCTGATGGGCCCTCTCAATAATCTCCTTGGCCGGCGTAATGCCGCCCGAGACATTCGACATGCCGGTAAACGAGACCAGCCTGGTCCGCTCCGTGAGCAATGCGTCGTAGGCGTCCAGGTCAAGGCAACAATCACCGTCCACGGGCAAATAGCGGACGATTGCACCTCTCTCCTGAGCCAGCAACTGCCAGGGCACCAGATTACTGTGGTGCTCCAGCTCTGTGAGTAGGATTTCGTCATCCACTCCAATATTCACGCGGCCCCAGCTGTGGGCGACGAGATTGATCGCCTCAGTCGTGTTGCGAACAAAGATGATCTCACTCGTGTTGGCAGCACCAATAAACTCGGCAATCTTGAGGCGTGCATTTTCATAGTCGACGGTCGCGCGCTCTGCCAGCGCATGGATACCGCGATGGATGTTGGCGTTGTCCAACAGATAGTAACGGCGAACTGCTTCAATGACAGACAGTGGTTTTTGCGAGGTAGCAGCATTGTCAAGGTAAGCGAGAGGGACGCCAGGGAAGACGTCCTGGTGCAGGATCGGAAAATCCTGGCGGATTGCCTGCACATCAATGATGCCCTTGAACGTCGGCATGTTGGGCTCCTCCATTCGAGCACAAGGATACGCTGAGTCGCTAGTTTACCGCCGAAACGGCTCACAAGCAAACCCGGGTTTCGGCGTGCCATCGTGGCGGGCGACCGCTCAGCGGGTGTGGGGCGGCACACAGTTGGGGAATGTCGGGACACCTGTCCCTGCCGGGGCCGGGGCGAGGGAGGGAGGGGACCTGCCTAGGGCGTGGCTATGACGGGAGGTGTTTGCTGCAGGAGCGTTACGAGCTGGCGGCAGGGATCGTCACGGTTGGGGACCGATCGGAAGAGCTCGTCGGCATCGGCTATCCGGTCACAGACCTGTTGCGGGGTGCCGCGGGCAGCAGTCGTGAGCGCAGACCAGATGGCCTGATGTCGACGCTGCACCTCAGCCGGCGAGGCATCCGACGGCAGCAGGTAGTCCCACGTCTGAACGCCATCCAATTCGCGCCGTTCCAACTGGATACCACCGAGAGCGTCCACCAGCTCGATCATCCCTTGTCGGGAGACAAAGATCAGCTGATCGTTGGCACTGACCTGTCCCATCAGGCAATCGCCGGCGAAATCCCGCGTGTTTCTGGCAACCCACGAGTCGTCACCGGCTGCCATGGCCAGGCGAATCACCTCGCCAACCGTCCGCCCAGAGGGAGCAGTCTGGGCGGCCGGCGAGAGAACACAGGCGGCCTGGCCCGGGTTGCCGGGCAGTTCAGACCACCACTGCCATACCCCCACGATCTCCTCGTCGGCACCATCCAGCAGCAGGACGACGAGCCGGGTGGGGCCGATCGGCTCCACCGTTGGCCGCGGTCCGGGTAGAGACTGGGCAGCAACAACCCGCTGCCCAAGCTGCAGAGCGGCTACTACGATGACGAACCCAATGAGCAGACCCAACAAGACGGGGAGCACAATCGCCTGCCAGAGTAATGACCTGCAGCCCCGCTTTGTCGTCTCGACCCTCATTGCCGGACCACCCCATGATGTGGTTTCGGTCCCGATTGGGATGCTCGATTGTGCGCCGTCGAGACCGGCACCGTCTCGGTTGCCATGGTCTGTTCCTGACGCATTCTGGCCAACTCGAGAAACACCGGTCGCGGTGACCAATCGGAGCGCAGCAGGCTCTTGCCAGCGGCCACATGGTTCGCGTCGATGATTGAGAGGTTCAGATTGTCGACCATGAATACGCCGACATCTGGCAATTGTTCAACCTGGGCTGCAAGGTCGAGCAGATAGTCCGCCTGTTGTCCCTCGCAGGCAGCCATGGCGGCTGAATCAGCCAACGGGCAGGACCATCCCGCCCGTATAATCCATAGCGGGACCTCGCCGTCTTGAGTAACCAGCTGGCGAACGCGGGCCAGCGATTCAACCGGGGACGTGATCGATGGATCCAGCGCCAAGCCCAGTACATCATACGTGCCCGCTGCCCCCGATTGAATCATGTCCTGGAGAAAGGCAAGTCCGTGGATAGAGTCCGGCTGAAGCTGATCGGATCCCAGCTCCACATCAGCGCTGACGATCAAGGCGTCGGGATCGACGGCTTTGACCGCATGGTAAGCTACCCGGAGGAGCCGGCTGTAATCTTGGGGGCTCGGTTGCGCGCTCCAGAAAGCACGCAAATTGGGGCTCTGCCAGATCTGATACGCATCCACGAGGCCGATATAGCGCGTCGACAGCCGGTTCATAAAGGTGGCGAAAGCGGCCGGATCAGCCGGTGGTCCGTCAGACGTACCGGGCGCCAGCTCGCCACGGGCCCAGGGAGGTGTCCCGTCAATCACCAACAAAAGGTGAAAGCCCCTGAGGCGGACTTTACTGACAACCGGGTCCAGCAGCTCCCAATGGTACCTCCCTTGTTCAGGCTCGATGTCGGACCATCGAACCGGCTGGCGGATCCAGTTGAGCCGCAGCGCGGCCGCCCCATTCAGCAGGGGAGTGAGCGGCTGCCCAATGAGATCGGCCGTGACACCATACCCAAAGAGCTCCGTCGTGCCTCGAAGATGCTCAAAGCCCATCGTCTGGCGGCCGGCCAAAAGATCGGGAGGGGTTTGATCCACGCCAGAGTCCGCATTCGCCGGTCGGCACAGGGTTCCGAGCAGGTAGAGCACAACCAGCAGCAGACCTCCGACACGATGCATCATCCGACGTGACGATGTGTTGGGCACACCCATCTGTCAATCCTATTCCAATGAACCCGGCAGCTGGCACGGGGCAGAAGGTGGCTCCCTATCCCATATGGAGCAGGACCGCAGCCACACCGCCCGTGAGAACACCCAGTAACAGCAGCAGCATCGGAATCTTGCGCCAGGGCAGGTCCCGGCGATAGATCCACATCATCAGCCGGGAGATTATCCGCCACTGGAATAGCGAGAGAATCCTAACAATTCGCAACGGGCCACCACAGGTGAGACCGGTCATGTCTAGCGCGACGACGTCATCTTGATAATCTTACCCTCCGCGTTGGCGACCACGCGGACGGTGGTGGACATTCTTGCACCGTCGTCCAGAGAGACGGCAGTTTCAAAACAGAGCAGGAAGCGATCCTGACCTTGGGCTTGCTGCCGCCTTATGGAGGGGTTCACACCTCTCATCGCCGGGAAGCGGCTGTAGACGCGCTCACAGATCTCGTCCTTTGCCTGGCGCGTCAATCGTTCGCCCATGACGTATCCTGTTCAGATTCGCTGTCAAAGAGATTCCGCCGGCGAAGAAAGGCGGGCACATCCAGGGGATTGGGCGGTTCGTCCGCATCTACCCGGTCGTCCTCGCGGGGGGATGGATGATTCTCTTGAGCGGGTGCCGGCACACCAAAGAGTGACTGGACCACGATTGGTTCGCGGGGACGCTCGTGGATTCCCGTAGCAATCAGGATCACCTGGGCCCGACCATCCATTTCGGGATCCTCACTCGCACCGAAAAGGACGTCAGCAGCCGGGTTGGCAGCGGCAATGATCTCGGACATCGCCAGATTGATGTCGGCTAACCCCATGTCAGATCCGCCCGTGACCTGAACAAGAATGGCCGATGCCCGCTGGATCATCTCGTTCTCCAGCAGGGGATGGTTCAGGGCTGCTCGCGCGGCCTGCTGGACCTGCTCGCCCCGGCCGATGGCCATCAAGGCGCTGCCACCCTGTTGGATGGTAGAGGCAACACTGGCAAAGTCAAGATTGATGAGGCCGGTCTGACTGACCAATTCAACGATCCCCTGGATCCCCTGGCGCAAGACCTCGTCCGCCACCCTGAAAGCAACCTCAAGCTGCAGATTGCGCGGTGCGACCTTGAGAAGCTGATCGTTATGGACCAGGATGAGGGTATGCACCTGCTGGCTGAGTGCCTTGACGCCGGCCTGTGCAGTGCGTGCGCGATGGGCGCCTTCGAATGAGAATGGTGTGGTGACCACCGCGACTGTGAGGGCACCCAACTCGCGGGCAATGCGGGCAGCCACCGGAGCGGAGCCGGTGCCCGTGCCTCCCCCCATCCCAGCAGCGACAAACACGAGGTCGGCCCCACTCAGCGCATCGCGCAGGGCGGCCTCACTCTCTTTGGCTGCTTCGCCCCCAATCTCGGCTTTGCCGCCGGCGCCCAGGCCGCGGGTGATACGGGGGCCCAGTTGGACCTTGGTCTCAGCCTCAGAGACCGCCAGCGCCTGCCGATCGGTGTTCGCGGCGACGTATTCCACACCTGGGATGCCAACGGTGATCATTCGATCAACAGCGTTGCTCCCGGCCCCACCAAGGCCAATCACCTTGATCTTGGGTACCAGGCAAATCTCGCCGACTTGACTTTTCGTTTCCAGTGCCGGTCGAATCATGAAGGAGCCTCCAAGAGAATGTCGTTGTCACTCACCGGCTGTGTTGCTTATTCTGTGCCAGCTGCTTCAAAAGCAGCTGCGTCTCGTCGCCTGTTCGGCCGGCAATCCGCTCCACATGGCATCCGGCCGCCTCCAGTTCGCGAACAGCTTGCACGCTGATGCCCTGCGCGTTCCCGATCACGGTTACGTGGCGGGCCAGCTTGGCTTCCTGCACGGAGAACCCCACTGTGGGCAGAAAGGCCTCGAGGTACTCCTGGATGATCGAGAGATGCCAACGCGCCAGGCCCCATTCGAACACCGGCAAGAGCAGATAGTGCGCAATCGGCTTTTCGCCCCCGGCGACGGTCGTCCCGGCCCGCGATGCGACCTTGGAGGTCTCGGTCGCCGCCGTCCAGCTCTCGACGGCCGGTTCCACCGCGGGCAGGTTGGCCCGTCGGGTCTTACCGAGTTTGAGAAAGGCCTCGGCGGCCGGTAAGCGTGGCACCCCATCGGCTCTAAACCAGGCCTGGCGATAGGCCGGATCACCCCGCTCAGCGGCCAACACCCAATAGGCATGGTTCAGGACGGTGTCAGGTAGGGCGCCGTCGGTCATCATGCGAGCCATGGCAAGCGCGCGTTCTGCATGCAGCGCCTCGTCACCGATTGGCTCGCCACCAATCGGGCGCTGTGGTCCATTGGCGCAGACGACGAATGGAAGCACCTGACCCAGTACTCGATCAAGCACCGGCCGGTACCATTCGAAGAGGCGGAAGCCGCGATGGTCCTGCCCGGCGGCAGGGTCGGTGTAGGGTCGGGCATCGGGCCAGGCGTCTGGTCCCCCCGCCCCCCAGTCAAGGGTGCGGTTGTTGGCGAAATTGTTGATACCGACCGCCGCACCGCTGATCAGAGGTCGGCCGCCACGCCGGATGAGGCTCTCTAGCATTGCCTGGAGGAAACTGGTGTCCCAATAGGCGCCAAGGCAATCGAGCGGGGGCAACACCGGAATCAGATTCTCGCCAGCGACCGTCTCGAGCGCCGGCAAGAGATAGTCAACGAAGCGCTCGACCAGCTCGGGCTTGTTCCACTCCTGGGTCGACCAGCTATCGCGGGCATTGGGACGATCAAAGAGCACCACATAGTGGACGCCGCTATCGGCTAACGACCGAACGGTACCCGCCAAGGTAGTCACATCAAGAGGACCGATGCGCAATGGCTTGATCATCACCACCGGCTCAATGTCTGCCACCATGATCCGCTGCAGGAAGGCATCGGGGACAGGTCGGCTGGGTGGGGTCTGCATGACCAGCCAGCTGGCTCCCAGTTCAGTCAGACGAGGGGCCCAGCGATCAGCATCCTCGCGTCGATAGTGATCCGAATCGGGAAAGTAGTGGAAGCCGATTCCTGAATCGTTATAAGGCCGTGGATATTTTTGGTTCATTTCGAAACCGCCAACTTGAGCATCTGACCAGCGTCATCGACTGTCACCTTGACCAGCTGATCGTGGGTATGTCCCGCGATCTGGGACGATTTTTGCAGCGTAAAGACCATCCGATCGGTTGAGCGGACTCCTTTCGCGCCTGAGCGCCAGTCACCGCCCTCGTAGGACTTTTGGCGAGCAACATTCAAGGATGCTTGCTCCATACCGGGCAGATAACCCGCCACGCGTGCGCGGACCTTGTTGACCAGGTCCTCCGGCACCGAAGCGAGCGTCTCACCCTCGCCGGTCTTGGCAAAAACCGTTGGCGGGAGGCCGGTCAGCTCTTGCCAGGTCTTGCTCGACCGGGGCAGGCCGGCCGGCGGTAGAGCGGCAGGTGGAGCACCGATCGAAGGGTCGCCATAGTAGACAAAGCTGATCAAAGTCTTTTGGTCTTCGCCGTCCAGGTACCCCTGACGCTCGTCCAAATGTTTGGCAAAGGCCAGCTTGGCCCGCTGCAGCGCACGTCCGCCGGAGGTGCCGGTGAGCAGCTCTTGCCAGAAGAGAGAGGCCAGCAGATCGGCCGCTTCCAAGGTGGCGTTCAAACCACCATAGGCAATACTGGTGGAGCCAACAACCATCTGAGCTCCAGAGACCTGGAATTTGAGCGCGAGAGCAGAGTCGGCGGTCTTGCCGTCGATCAACGCCCCATAGCACGCCTCGGTAAGGACAACCTCGGGAACAAAACCCTGGGCCCCCACATCCTCTGGCGACAACGCGACCGGAAAATCGGGATAGTCGGCCGGAAAAGTTGGATCGCGCTGTCCATACCAGGCAGGGCCATCGGCGATCCCGTGCAGATTAAAGTACCCATAGCTCGAAGGGCCGAGGGCCAGGCGATTGAACTCGCGCGAGGTCACCGGCGGTGAGATACGCAATCCACGCGTCGATCCGATCCGGCTAAAGACCTGGAGCGAAGCCCGCCTCCAGACGCTCGCCGTGTAGCCAAAGCTGGTCTCGGTTGGGGGCCGCCGGCGGAGAAGCCAGAGTAGAGCCGAGACAAGCTGAGACCACCAGTTTCCTCGTGCTCGCCTTGCGGCGTGGTGCGCAGCCAGGGCGGTCGAGAGTCCACGCAGGAGAACTGTCGGATCGCTGTCAGCCCCATCGGGGATCCGACCGACGGCCCGGTGGGGCAGAAAGTAGTTGTCGTCGCGACAGCCATAAGGGTTGTCAGAGGGAATGTCAGCATCATAGTCCTCAGTGGGATTGGGCAGGCGATGAAAGGCGATCACATCTGGCCCTCCGATCAGCAGGAGCCAGCCGATCTCTTTGACCTGCTCCTCCAGCCGTGTGTCGAGCTGATCGATCAGCTTTTTCACTGCCCATGGATCGGACGGGTCGACCGGCGACAGCTCGAACGATGACAGGCTCTCGACACTGTCCAGGTAGATCACTCCGGCCGGTAGGCCGAGCCGATCCTCGGCTGCTTTTGCGAGCGCTTTCAGCGCACCGTCAATCTGCTCCCAGCCATCGTGGCCGTACTTTTCTTCCAGACGTCGCCTACAGGTGGCAATCACATAGATGGGCTCAAGCTGGACCTGGGTGGCAGTCTTTTTGTCCGGTGCTGGCTCGCTCGATGGGTGGCCGGCGAGTCGATTGATCTCGGTCTGGATGCTGATCAATGTCTCCTGCGCAACCGAGAGATGAGGGAGAGACGTTGATGGCGCGGTCGCTGGCGGAACGGAGGGGCAGGTCCCGACCGCGGGTACCGGTTGCGCCTCCATCACGTGGCCATTGGTTGGCTCCTCAGGCTGCAGAAGCGTTTGCCCGGCGGGTAACAGATTCCAGCCCAGAGCCGCAGCAACCGGGTGGGGCAATGGGCCAGACACGCCGGCGATCTCGGCCGCCGGCCAGGCTCCCACGTAGGGTTGAGAACCATCCCAGAGACGTCTGGCCACCTGGCCACCCGGATCGAGACTGGCTGCCTGGTGGATGTGGGCGACCGCCTGCACTTCCTCGCGATCAGCCATCAGGCAGTCGGCGAGGATCAAATGGGCCTTGATCAACTTGGGGTAAGCAGCGAGTAGCTCCTGAGCTTGTGCTTGCGCTTGCCTGGTCTCCCCCGCCCGCCAACGGCGCTCCAGCGCAGCCAGTGCAGGCACCAATGCCAGGCGGCGGACATAGGCGGCCGATGCTCGGCTGCGCAGCCCCTTGGCAGTCGGCGTTCTTGCCGCCAGGCCGGCCAATTTCGAGCTGGGCCGGACGTCGTCGGGGGCGATTTGCCGTAACGTGGCGGCCGTGGCCCAAGCCAGGTCAAGGTTGGCCTCCTGCTCATGCAGCTCGGCCTGAAGCTGAAGAGCATCGACGCTTTCGGGGTCGGCTTGTAGCACCTCTTGGAGAATCTGCCCCGCCGTATCACGATCACCTTGCGCCAGCAGAGTTTTGGCCAGCAGCACCGACATGGCCAGATGACCTGGCTGAGCGCTGAGCCATTGCTCTGCCATTCGCCGCGCGTAGTCAAGCTCAGACCTGTCAATGGCTGCGCGGATGATATCACTTGCAGATCGGAAGTCCATTGTCACCTATCCATGTCCACCAGTTGCCCGGTGCCAGTACCGATGCGACTGGCCAGTGAGATGGCCACCACGGCAGACAGCTGCTTGTGGGCTTTTGTGTTGTTGGGATCCAGTTTTGTCGCCCATTCGAATTCCTCGATCGCCCGCTGGTATTCCTTGCGCAGTTTGTACACTATGCCAAGCTCAAAGTGCACCTCACTCGACTCGGGCTCGAGCTCGATAGCTTGCAGGAGAGAGTCCAGCTGTTTTCCTCGCTGGTCACGTTGCTCATACACTCTCGCCACCTCCAGCCACAGAGAGGCCGCCGGACGCGCCGCAATGGCCTTCATGAGCCAATCGAGGGCTTGGTCTAACTGCCCTTCCTTTTGCAGGAACTGTGCCAAACAGAGCAGATGTTGGGTGTTTTGGGGCGCAATCTGGGCAGCGTGCTGGTAGGCCTGGCGCGCGAGGTCCTGTTGGCCTTGCTCGCGGTACACGTCACCCATGAGGATAAAGGCGCGACTGAGATCGGGCGCCAACTCGACTGCCTTTTCCAGCTCTTCGAGCGCCTGATCGCCGGCACCGAGGGCGCGATAGGCTCGCGCCACCTCGACCAGATACTCGGCCCGTTCCTGTTGCGAAATCGCACTCGCCTCGTCACCGGCCCACAACACTGCGGTCTGGAAACTCGTCAGGGCAGCCTGCCAAGCGCCCTTGGCTGCCTGCCAGCGCCCGAGAGCAGCCCGGGCGGCCGGTTGGTGCGGGGTCAGGGCGACTGCTCGTTGGGTATGCCAGCCCGCATCATCAACACGCCCCATGGCGAGCAGCGCCTGCGCCCAGTCTTGATGGATCGACGAATCGTCCGGTGCCAGTCGCCCTGCATACTCGAAGCTCTTGGAGGCCGACTCGGGCTGACCAGCTCGTAGGAGCAGACTCCCCAGTTCTCTCCACCATTGGGCATTCTCAGGCTCGGCCTTGACAGCCGCCTGCCAATGAGGAATCGCTTCCTCAATCCGTCCCAGATCGCTGAGCGTCTTGGCCAGTTCGACCTCTGAAAGCGCACCGGGGAGGTGGCGGGCACAGGCCTGGGCGTGGGGGAGTGCGGCTCGTGCATCGCCCCGGGCGCGGAGCCATTGGGAGAGCAGACGGTGCCATCCTCCCGCATCAGGAAGGCAGCGCAGCGCCTGGGAGAGCGCGTCAATGGCAGCTGTGCGCTCGCCGCTGGCTTCCCGAGCCTGGGCCAGATAATAGTGGACCAGGGAGGACTGCGGCGCATGCCGCGCGGCTCGGTCCAACAGGGTGACGGCGGTCTCGGGCTGACTCGCAGCCAGGTAGCTCTTGGCCAGTTCGACAGCAGTACGCTCGTCCGACGGAGCCAGCCGCTGAGCGGTTGAGAGAACATCAATACTGGCCTCAGATGATCTGGCCCGGCGATAGGCAACACCCAGGGACCGTTGGGCATTGAGATCACTGCGGATATTGGCAAGGTAGCTATTCAGGCCGGCGATCGCTTCGTGAATGCGGCCGACCAGCAACAGAGCGCGGGCGAGATCGCGGCGCGCCTTGGGCGACTCTGAAGCCTCAAGCCGGCCGAGAACCGATTCGAGATCGGCTCGGAGCTCAGGCACCGAGAGGCCTGCTTCCGCATGATAGTCTGCTCGCTCCGCTCTCTCCACCACGGCGCTGCCGAGTTGGGCCCACAGTGCAGCATCGTCGGGGGCCTGCTCGAGCGCGGATCGAAACACGCGCTCCGCATCCTGATATCGGCCGGCTCGCGCATAGAGCTTGCCCATCCGGACCAACATCGCAGCCGCCTGATCGATATCGTCGGCCTCATCCATCAACCGTTCCCAGACGCTGACCGCGTCCAGGTTGCGACCACTTTTCGTGAGGGCGTCCACCAGCTGGAGTTGATAGGCACGCTCGGCCGGGGCCAGCTCGGCCGCTTTTTGATAGGCATCCAGTGCTTGCTGGCTCTTGCCTAATTGGTCAGCGAGGGCCCCAACCAGACTATAGGACTCGGGGTCGGTAGGTGCGCGCTTGAGGGCTTTGGTCAGGAGCGATCGGGCGCGATCGAGTTCTCCCAACGCCAGTGCAGCCCGTCCCGCTTCGCGCCAGGCCTGCCAAACTGAAGCACTTTCCGGATCGCCCCGGGTGGCCAGGTCTTCAAAGATTTCGAGAGCAGCGGCCGGATCGCCCATGCGGGCATATGCGTGCGCCAGACGTTCCATCACTTTCAGATCGCCGGGATCCAGCGCCAGTGCCTTGCCCCAGGCGTCTGCAGCCTGGGCAAACCTGCCCATTTCCCATTGCACAGAGCCGATGGCAGCATGATGATCGGGATTCTCGGGATCCAATGCGGATGCCGTCTCGAAGGCCGCCAGAGCCTGCTGATGATTGCCGGCAGCAGCCGATGCCTGTGCCAGACGAACCTGGGCCTCGGGGTCATCGGGTCGCAGGTCGGCAGCGCGACAAAGGGCCACCACCCCGTCCTCGGACTTGCCCATTTCGATGAACGCATCCCCCGCCTGCCAGAGTAGGTGCGGGTCATCGCATTCGCGAATCAGGTCGCGCAGGGTTCTAAGAGCACCGGGCCGATCACCACTTGCCTGCTGAACAAGGGCCCACTCGAGCTTGAGCAACAGGCTTTTCGGAGCGACCTGCTGCGCCCGCGCAATCGCCTCATCGGCGGCGGCCAGATCACCGGCCTGGCGGGCCGTCCTGGCCCATGCCAAGAGCCGTTCAGGGTCGCGCGGCGTGAGCTCAGCCGCTTGTTGGCGGGTCCGGGTGGCTTCCTGCCACCAGCCTGCGTTTTCCAGCACCAACCCAAGCGACTCGATGACGGAGACCTCCTGGGGCAGCTGATCGGCGGCTTCCTTCAGCAGCGTGATCGCTGTTTCGTGTTCACCCAGGTTGTAGCATGCAACGCCGATTTTGTGATGGAGGTGGGGATTAGCCGGATCCAGTCGCAACGCCGTCCGGAGGGACTCGGCCGCTTCGCTCCAGTTCCCAGCCAGTTGCTGAGATTCGCCTAGCAGCTCCCAGATTTCGGGTGTGTTCGGAAAATGAGAGACGGCCTCTTGCAGATGACCGGCCGCTCCTTCCCCATCACCGTGGGCCAGACAGAGCCGGCCGGCGTAAAGCAACACCTCTCCATTGCCGGAGAGCATTTTGGCCGCCTGGCAAGCTGCAGCCACAGCTTCGGACCCACGTCCGGTCTGCGGCAGAGCCTGGCTGAGGAGATAGTAGGTCTCTCCCGCAACGTCTGATTGTTGCACCGCTTCTTCAAGCACGGCAACAGCCTGCTCATGATGGCCTAGCTTGCCGAGCAGACCACCGAAACGCGTCAGGAGAGCATTCGACCGATCCCCTGCCTGGTAGGCCTGCCAATAGGCACCATGGGCTTCCGTTGGCCGGCCGTTGTTCTCGTAGAACTCGCCGAGTCGAGCAAGCAGAGGGCAATTGAGTTCGCCGAGTGCCCGCAGCCCTTCTTTCAGGACGAGCTCGGCCTGGACGGCGTCGCCCTGCTCTTCCATCAGCTCAACCAGAGCCAACCATGGTTCAGCGGGCTCACCGTCGTCACAGGGGAGCTGAGTAGCGCGGCGCAGATGATCGAGCGCGCTGTTATAATCACCCAGGGCGCTGTAGGCTCGCCCGATCATCAGATGCACGATGGAAGAGCCCGTCCCGGCGGCGAGAGCCGCCTGCCCAGCCTGGATGGCCGTCTCCCACTCTTCGGCCTGGTAGGCCACGGTCAGCCATTCGACCAGAACAGCCGGTTCGCTGGGCGAGAGCTGGACGGCGTATTCAGCGATCTGCAGGGCAGCCGTCAGCTCACCCATGGTTCGCAGTGCCAGGCAGAGTTTGAGCATGGCGGTCGGATCGGTTGGCTCCATGGCAAACCACTGCCGGTAACATTTCCCGGCGGCAGACCACTCAGACTGGGCTGCGTAAACATCCCCCAGCTCAGCAAGCCATACCGATCGGTCAGGAGCAGCCGTGAGCGCCTGTTCCAGGTGAATGGCGGCAACATCGTGCTTACCCCACCTCGAGAGAAGACCCGCTACCTCGCGATGCTGATCAGGCGTGGTTGCCAAGTCGGCTGCCTGCACCATCGTCGCGATGGCATGCTCGGACTCCCCCAGCGCGGTCAGGGCACGGGCGCGCTCGATGGCCAGGTCGGCCGATTCGCATGAGGACTCGGTCGGGCCCAAAATCTCAAGGGCCTCCTCGTGGTTGCCCAGCTCATTGAGGAGTTGGCCGGTCGCCAGTCGCAGATCCTTATCAGCCGGCACCAGGGCAAGCCCCTGACGGAAAGCAGCGAGAGCTGCTTGACGGTCAGACAGGCCAAGATATAGCCGGCCGAGTTGAAGGCCGATCACGGCAGCCAGAGAGCGCCCATGATCCCAGGCGTGAACCAACTCACTGACAGCCTTCCGTTGGTCACCCGGCGCAGCAGCCATCCCGCGCTCCCAGTAGCGGAGGAGCTGGTCGACGGGCGACGGAGCCACAACCAGCTTTTCGCCAGACGACCCGGAATCCTTCCGTAGCAGACCCTCCGTCAGCCTGGCTGACAGCTGAGCTGCCTGCTCGGCCCCGCCAGCTTGCGCGACGGCGTGAACAAAGGCCAGTGCCTGCGGCTTGGTGAGGCGATCAAGTATCTGCTGTGTGACGGACAGCGAGTCGTCCGCCGATTCGTTGCGTAGAACAATCCTGGCAGCAGTCGACGGGTGTTGGCGGGCAACCTCGGACAGCCACGACAGAACTGCCCGGCGGGTGGCGACGCGGAGGTTTAGATCATAGAGACAGACCAGAACGCCTTCGGATTCGCCGGCGGCATTTGAAACGACGGTCGCCGTCTCTGAATCATGGAGACACGCCAGTGCCTGACGCGTGTTGATGACGAGAGCCTTGGTGAGCAGCTCGACAACCCCGCGGTCCAGCTCCCCGGCCACATCTCTGACTGGATGAAGCGCGTCTTCGAGCAACCAGGCTTCGGCGGCATCCAGGCCAGTCAGGCGGCATCGCACGCTCACGGCGCGCAGAGCGACTCGAGCCGGACGCCACCAGAATGGCTCTTCGTCCTGGGCGGCCGCCAAGAGAGCCGACAGCGTATCCTGGTCAAAGGTCAGCTCCCAGACAAGAGGGTAGGCGCGCAGAAGATGCTCAATCTCGGCAGCCCGGCCCCGGTCCGGCACAGCGGCAGCGATCCGTGCAGAGACTTGGGCTGCTGCTTCGCTGAAATGCCATTTCTGCATTCGATTCCCTCGTGACAACCCCATTCCTGGTAAACGGAAAGATTGTTCGAATTACGCCCGCAGCGAGGAACTACCAGCTTGAGGCAGAGACGCCAGTGTGGGCAGCGTCTCAGACAACCAGATGCGAAACCATCAAGTAGGCTGCGATCATCATCCCGATACCGGTAAGGCACAGGAAGACGCCAACGCCGACGGCGGTGCGGACCAAGGCGTTGACGGCGTCAATCAGGCGGGCGGCCGCTTCGAGCATCGGCGCCACCGTCACGTCAGCGAGCCCCTTCTGACCGATCTGGGTCGATTGAAGCGAGAGCTTGCGCAGCGTCTGTTGATAATCCTGAGCCAACATGGTTCTCAAGCCCTGAATGCAGGCAAAAAAGCCGGTCAGACCGAGCAGGGCGGCAAGGACAAGCGCTATGGTCGTGGCTGGATTTGTCATCAAGGAGTCCCTCCTCTATCGATCTAGCATCCTGGCTGGTTGAGATGCAGAAAGCGTGCCAGCCAGGCAGATCAGACGGAAGCGGCGCAGGTACCGGTGGAACAGGATGAGCTATCCAGCGTGAACTGGAGCGGCGCTATGCCAATGGAGAAACGTGAGGTGAGTCCGAGCGGGCTAGTCGCCGACAATGTCGCGGGGGAGATGGGACAACTCGATCTGTTCCGCTTCGCAAAAGACAGCCGCGCGTTCGAGGACGTTGCGTAGCTCACGGATGTTGCCCGGCCACGTGTGATTGCGTAGCGCGCTCAAAGCAGCCGGACTCACTCCCTGGATGCTCTTGCCCATCTCGCGGTTGAACTGGTCGAGAAAAACGGCTGCAAAGGCCGGAATGTCGGCTATCCGTTCTCGCAAGGGAGGCAGATGGATCTGGACGACGCTGAGGCGATAAAAGAGGTCTTGCCGGAACAATCCATCTCGGATTGCCTTTTCCAGGTCCTGATTCGTTGCTGACAACAGGCGAATATCGACCGAGACGTCATTAGCACCACCGAGACGCCGAATGGTTCGCTCTTGGAGCACACGGAGAAGCTTGGCCTGCATCTCGGGCCGCATGCAACTGATTTCGTCGAGAAAAAGCGTCCCGCCGTCGGTGACCTCAAAGAGCCCTTTTCGTTGTTTGCCTGCACCTGTGTATGCGTTGGCCTCGTGACCGAAGAGCTCGTTCTCCAGGAGGTGGTCAGGGATAGCCGCGCAGTTGATGGGGCGGAAGGGTCTGTCAAATCTCCGGCTTTGGCGATGGATGACCCGCGCCACCACCTCCTTGCCGGTGCCGCTATCTCCGGTGATGAGGACGGTCGCATTGGTGGGAGCCACTTGCTCAATCTCACGGGCAACGCGCGTCATCGTCGGGGTCTGTCCGATAATCCACTGCTCGCCCTCAAATCGTGACTGTTTGCGCAGATGGTCGAGTTCTTGACGCAGACTGATCGTCTCCGAAATGCGTCTCAGGCGAGCGCGCAAGGCCTCGGTGTCAACGGGCTTGGTCATATAATCGTATGCGCCCATCTGCATCGCCGCAACAGCATTGTCGATGGCTCCGTGAGCAGTCAGCATGATAACCGGAACTTGGGCATCACTCTTGTGAAGCTCCTTGAGCAAGGCCAGCCCTTCACCATCAGGAAGCAGACGATCGAGGATCACAATATCGACCCATTGAGTATTGAGGATGTCCCAGGCAGAGGCGAGTGACTCGGCCTCCAAGACCTCATATCCATCTCGGCGCAACGTTTTGGCCAGAAAAGTTCGCAGAGTGGTCTCATCGTCCACAAAGAGAATGGTGTTAGTCAAGGGATTCCTCCCCAACAGGCAACCTGATAGTAAAGATCGTGCCCGCCTCGGGCCAACTTGCCACATTCAAGGTGCCGTTGTGCTGACCGACGATGTTACGTGCCACCGAGAGGCCGAGCCCTGTGCCGCCTTTTTTGGTCGAGAAGAAGGGATCAAAGATGCGCGACTGCATCTCTTGGGGAATGCCGGCACCTGAATCCATCACCTTGACCTCCAGCATTCGATGCAGCTTACCTGCGTGGCTCTGGCCGGCAGGATCGATGCCGGCCGAGACAGTGAGATATCCTCCGTTGGGCATGGCATGGATCGCGTTGATAATGAGATTATCCAGTACCTGCTCAATCTGGACCCGATCAATCATGGTTGGCGGCAAGTCAGAATCATATTGGCGCCTGACGGTAATGCTCTGATCGGCAAAGACCTTTCTGCGACCAACCAAGAGGTCATCCAGTACATCTGTGATACGATGCAGATCCAGCTGCAACTCGGTCGTCCGCGACACCAACAAAGCGTCCTGGAGCAGGCGGTCAATACGCCGGATTTCGCCGTGGATCACCGCCAGATCGTCTCCGGCCGACTCACCCTGCAGTGCAGGCTGCAAGAACTCGAGCCCGGCTTTGATCCCACCGAGGGGGTTTCGGATCTCGTGGGCCAAAATCGAAATCATGCGCTGCAACTGGGCGTTCTTTTCCTGTAGATTACGCTCAACTGCATCCATGGGCTCAGATCGGCGGTCGGCAAAGAGGACAATGGCTCCAAATGCACTGGATCGGTCGGAGACCCGCAAAGGAACGATCTGCAGGCGAACTGGAAGGGGCTCGCCATAGCGATGAAAAAGGGTCAACTGATGCTCGCCATTTGACCTGCCGGCCGAGAGCACGCGTTTGACCAGCTCATTGATGTCGCTGCGCGAAACAAGGATATCGCCGACCGAGCGACCAACGATCTCGTCGACTGCATAGCCCAGCAACTGCCCACCCGATGAATTGCAGGAGACTATTCTGCCCCGGCTGTCAAGCAACACGATTCCTCTGAGCGAGAGATTGATGCCGGTCGCCACGAGATGACCGAACTCGTCCAGTCGCTCCTCGAGGCCTTCAACTCGCGTCTGGACAAACTGAATCCGCACGGCCGTCGCCAAGTAGCGGAGGACCGCACTCACCTGTGACTTGACCAGCTTGGGAGCCGGTTCCAGGTATGCGACCACCAATCGGGCAGGGCAGCGAGGCAGGGCGTAAACGACCACGTCATGCCAGCTACGTTCGCGGGCTACCTCACTCCAGACGCCGTTACCGGTTCCTACGATGCGGAGTTCGACGATGGTCTGTGCATCGCGGCTGGTCCCAGTAAGGATCGAGGCGCCGAGGGACTGCGGGGCCTTATCGGAAAGCTCGAATGAAGCCTGCAGCTCCATCGATTGACCCGGCTGCAGCGCAACGTAGAGACCTGCTGCGCCGGCGCGAAAAAAGCAGGCAAGCGCCCGCATGGCGTCAGTGCGAGCCTGGTCATCCGATGAAGTGACACCTTCGAGCAGCTCAAACAACCGGTCGAACGATGCCAGGATGCGGGTGGCTTCTACCTTGCGGGACGGAGTCGACGAACTGGCGAGGGGCACCGATTTCACCGATTGCGACAAGGTCATACCATTGCCTGTTCTCTTTGCCGGGCGCGCAAGTGGACCGGCAGGATTCCGAGCATGTTGCGGTATTTGGCTACAGTACGGCGCGCGATAGGCTGGCCTATGTCCTTCAGCTTGGCGGCAATGGTGCTATCGCTGAGGGGTTCATCCTCGTCTGCAATCATCTGGCGGATCATCTCTTTGGTCGACTTGCCCGACTCGAAAAAGTGCGACAGCGGAACGATACGACCATCGGGCAAGGCGGCCGTCTTGCCCATAATGGCGCGGCTCACCGTTGCCTCGTGCACCTCAAGCGTCTGAGCCAGCTGGGTTCGCGTGAGCGGCAACATGAAGGCATCGCCATGCCGGATTGCCTGCTCCTGGTAGGAGACCAACGACTCGACCGCCCGCCGCAACGTCTGGTGACGTTGGCCAAGGCATTTGATGAACAGGCGAGCCCGCTCTGCCATCTCGGCCCAGGTCTCCTGGCAGTTGCCATTGGACAGGCTCATCATCTGGCGAAAGCTGGGGCTAATCCTGAGCCAGTTCGATCGAATGCTAAAGATCTCGACCGCCAGATTGCCGTCTCCGTCAAAATAGATCGCCATGTCCGGCCGCGTATAGACCGTCGGCTCGGCCGGACCTTGCCGGCGAGCCAGCTCACCCTCCCAGTCGGCCAGAGCAGGATAGGGTGTCAGGTTGGCGCGAATATGCGCCACTGCAGCAGATACCTGATGTGGCGGCAAGGGAATCTCGTGCCAACGCGCATGCAAAAAGATGTCCCAGAACTCTTCCAGAATCCGGTGCGCCACTTGGCGCACCACATCAGAATCCGCACCGTCGCCCGGTTGACAATCCTCAGTTAGAGCCTCCAGCTGCCGCACTAGGCACTCTTGTGGGTTTCGGGAACCCACGCCGACAGGGTCAACAAGCTGCAGTTTCCGCAACACCTCTTCCACATCAGCCTCCGTCACCTGCAGAGCCCTTGCCACTTGCTCGACCGGCACAGCCAGAAAGCCGCGCCCATCCAGAGATTCGGCGAGA
>Ga0114946_10000837_pt1 | contig 20941 bp, 16 predicted proteins | sample WalLakDeSediment_FD_88676 | JGI IMG/M metagenome (GOLD analysis project Ga0114946, IMG submission 88676) | Lake sediment microbial communities from Walker lake, Nevada to study Microbial Dark Matter (Phase II) - Walker Lake 11/02/13 Deep Sediment | ecosystem: Environmental > Aquatic >...
CCGTATCTTTCCTCGCAGTGCGGAACATTGTAGAACAAGTTCTGCGAATTCACAACCTTGAAATTGTTGTGAACTGATGGCGAGCGGAGCCATCTCCATTAGCACGCACCTTTCTACACTTAGCTCAGGGACTCGGTTTTCGCCTGTACTAGTACGACGGGAAATAGGATTTTCCCATCAGAACAAATCTTGCCATGCCAGTGTTGCCTCGAAATCCTAAAAGTCGTATCACTGTTTCCATTTAATCGAGCAACCCATGGAAGGTACGGGGTCGATGCTGATATCTCTGCCTGCGAGCAAGTCATCGAGCACTGTGCGCAAATCCTGGCGTGTAACCTTCTCCGGTTCTTGCCAGTTATCGTCGATGCGTCCATTATACCTCAGCCGTCTTTCACGGTCGAAGACGAAAATGTCCGGCGTGCATGCTGCATCAAACGCACGTGCGATTTCCTGCGTTTCGTCATGCAAATACGGGAAAGGATAGTCCTTTTCTTTCGCGCGTCGTTTCATGTTCTCGAACGAGTCGTCCGGGTAACGTACGGCGTCGTTGGGATTGATCAGCACGAAGCGTACGCCCCGCCCTCCGTATTCACGCTGTAGCGCGATGAGTCGGTTTTCGCTTGCAATGACGTACGGGCAATGATTGCAGGAAAAAACGACCACGAGCAGCTCAGCATCATCAAAATCAGTATGCGACCAAGTTCCACCGTCTGCCCCTGCTAAACGAAATGCCGGCATGGGTGTTCCTATCGGCATTCCTTTCGAATATGTTGCAGCCATATAACAACTCCTGATACTTCTACTGAAACTGCTGTATGATGTAATGTAGCAGTTGTAAGCGGAAAAGGGAAATACGTGTTTCTGCTACGGTCTGAAGTCGATGTCTCCAATCATACGTGCACTGCTCGGAGCATCACTGAAGGGAAAGAGAACAATGCTGTGTTCCGCTACGTACGACGAAGCGTTCGTTGCTTCGAGAAGGATTATGCTCAACGAGAGAACAGCTCCCTCACTCGTAATTTGGCGAGTGATGTGCTGATGATGTAATAAACCAAGAGCGATAAAAACATTTCACTTGGAATATTAATGCAAGTGTCGATTGCGTATTATTGCAGGACGAGAGCATGAGAGCTGCAATGTTCATCCAAGAGGTTATGAATACGCACACAGCCGCTACACCGAAAGACGATAATGCCACAGTGACGCATAAATCACGATACTTGGAGCTTTCTCTTCTCTTGTCATTGCTGCTCACGTTCGCGTGGGGCATACTGTGGTGGCCGTACACCGTCGATGACACCTACATAGCATTGCGTTACGCCGAGAACATCTCCGAGGGACTTGGAGCAGTGTTCAATCCAGGTGAACGAACCGAAGGGTATTCCTGTCCATCATGGGTGTTTCTTCTCGCCGCCGCACATTGGACGGGTATGCATATACTCTCAGTAGCGAAAGGAATCGGTCTTGCTGCTGCTATGGGTCTTCCGCTTCTCATGTTCTTTACCCTGCGTCGCCTGGGTTTGAAAGCGTGGATAATCGGCTTGGCCACGATAAGTGTCGCTGCGATACCTGGCGTGCACATCTACGCGACGTCCGGCATGGAGACTCTCCCCTTCACGTTCACCGTTGCGGCTGCGGTAGTTATGCCCGTACTGCTTCCCTCGTCTTCGTGTAGAACTTGGTCGATGCCTGCGGTTTTGCTTGCCATAGCAACGCTGAGACCGGAGGGCTTGTTGCTTTTCATCGTGTTGACAGTGTTGTGGTGGATTGTGGACGACTCGCCAAAAGTACGATGGGGCTTGTTCTCGGCCGTGCTTCTGCTCTGCGCACTTCTCGCCCTGCGTTTCATGTATTACGGAAGCATATTGCCAAACACATTCCTTGCGAAACCATCACCACTACTGCATGCTCTGACTACCGCTCCATTTGCAATCGAGACTGTACACGCTCTGTATCAGGCCTTGATGCGCATTGTTCAAGGTACTTTCGGTGGGATTGGCGGTGTGGCGGCGTTGTGTTGCATTGTTGTTGCCATGTCGCTCTCGAAATCCAATGCGGCTCGTATGACTGCGCTGGCTACGTGGTGCTGTGGAATAGCGTACGTTATCTACGCACCGGTCGATTGGATGCCGGAGCAACGCTTCGCATTGCCCTTCACTTTTCCGCTGATCGTTCTGGCAGCGAGTGGGATGCATTCCTTCCAGCAACGCATTTCCGGCAGGCAGGCGAAGTGGTTGCGCATAGGGATTTCGGGAATAGTTGTTGTGATCATCGCGCTCCACTCCATGACAACCGCCATGTGGTGGTATCGCCACGAACGCCTTAGCGTGAATCCGGCGATGAATGCCGTGTCTCATGCACGGATTGGGGCGTGGTTGCGTGAGCATGGAAAGAAAGGGGATTCAGTGCTCGCGTATGAAATCGGTGCCGTCGGTTACTATTCGAAACATCGTCTCCTGGACCATGAGGGATTGATATCCAAGGAAGTTGCTCGAATAGTGCGCAGTGCGGGCGGAATTAACAATGTGCGCTATGGTACGAACGCGGATGCCATGAATGAGATTGTCGCATTATGCGCTAAGGAAAAACCGGATTGGTTTCTTGTCCGCTCTTGGACGGAACTTCCGCTTCATACCGGCTTACCGCTTTCCGAAGCCGTGGTAGAAGAAGAAATACAGCAGGCGCTTGTCCGTGCCTTCGATACGACAATGGTACTCCGACATGTGTTCGTCATGAATCCGAACGATGAAGCCTGCTTGGATAAATATTTGCTGCTTGAGCGAAAGCGTGTTCCCGTGCTGAAGTGATGAAGCCGCCGAATATGCTGAGCATGCATCGTCACAGGCATACCTTGCGATGTCACAACTCCATGTTGTATGTGCAATGTTTGGACTTCTACCGAAGTATGTTACGTTGCAGTTGTTCGATGGATCATCCCTGGGTGTCGCAAATGTACAAGAGAATTATTACTGATGAGTAGAGTATATCTCTTTCGAGCAAGCCTTGTTCTTCTTGCGCTCGTATGCGTCACGCATTACGCGATGTCTGCTCTTGGCGGCATGGGGTTGTCGTGCTTCGACGATGCATACATGTATCTCCGGTATGCGAGGAATTGGCTGGAGGGCGGAGGAGTCTCATGGAACGTGGTCGATGGACCAGTGCACGGTATCACGAGTACAGCATATTTGCTACTCATCACCGGCATACTTGCTGTTACGACATTGCCCGGCGAGGTAGTGTTGACTGCGGCTTCGTTCTCTTCGGCTTTGCTCGGTTGCGTTGCGCTGGTGTGTTTGGGCTTTCTCGTGGAGTTGCGTCATGGAGTGGCACGCACATACTGGTTGCCCCTGCTGCTCCTCGCGTATCTCCCGCTTATGCAAGCATTCCGTTACCATGGCATGACTGGTATGGATACGTCATTGTCGATGTTGGCGAATTCACTACTCGCGTGTTCGGTTGTTCTTTGGAGTCGTTCCCGTCGTACGTTCTTCATGCTGCTGTGTTTGCTAAGCGCCTACGTTGCGTTCCTCGCAAGGCCGGATAACGGCGTGTATGCATTGCTGCTTGCTCCTCTGTTTATCCTCGCAATGGACCGAAGTCGTAAAACGGAATCGTTGCTCTACGTTTTCCTATTCCTTGTGATACTCGCGTTGGATGCAGGGCTGAAGTACGCACTGTTCGGCGATGCGACACCATTATCGAGCAACGTAAAGAGTTCCGGATACTACGTGGGATATCTGGGCACGTGGCGATGGAATGTCGCAAGTGAGTTCATTACGTTTTGGGGAGCAGTTTTTCCGTTTATTCTGTGTTTGATCTGCTTCTCAACGAAAAGATCGGCGTCTCGATTGATCGCCTTGGGAATCCCGGTTATCGCGACCTTCGGGTATCTGTTCACCGTGACCCAGATCATGGGTTATAAGGGACGATTTTTCTTTCCCTCACTACCATTTTTCGTATTAGCTGCGTTTATCGCTCTTTCTGATGCGACTGAACACGGACGTTCAGACTCCGTTATGCAGCGTTCTCTTCCATGGAGAATACTTGTCGCACTGGGTTGCATGATTGTACTAATCTCGGAACCGGTACGACGAAGCGTAGAGGAAATATGGGTGCATCGCATAGCCGGCGCACCAGTCGAATACAATGTCGAAACGCCGTATGAGATAGCATCTACGCTCCCCCTTCCAATGTTGGATGCGTGGACATGCATAGAGAGCATTGCGGCACTGGTGGAGCAGCTCCCGCCTGATCTCAGCGCGGCGGCGACGGAACATGGTGTTGTTGCAGCCAGACGCACCGATATCACGATTATTGATATGACAGGATTGCATGATCGCTACCTCGCGAAGAATGGTTTTTCTGCCTCGTATCTGTTTTCCCGATCTCCGGATTTCATCTGGTTGCCGCACGATGATTATTCAGGGATGCGAAAAAAAATACTTGACAATCATATCTTCGTTCGAGAATACGACTACTATCCCGGAGCGTGGAATTACGGCTTTGCGATCAGAAGAGCATCGAAGGAATACGCGCGAATTTGTTCGGAAACGCAGAAGGAGTTCGGTCGAATATACAATGGCAGGTCGATGTCGAAGTACAAGGCGAAAGCACGGGAGACAGGAGAAGAGAATTGAAACTAGCATGTCCGGAAAAGGGAGCAGTATGTAACACGGCGACCGTTCGTTACATCCGGTGAGGCATTCGTTGCATCTTGTCGACGTGAGCAGCAGAGTTCGAGAATGAAGCAAACCGAGACAATTTTCGTATTTTGCTCCGCACGTGCATCCGCGGTGCTCACCGAGTAGGTGTAGGCAACGGAGTAGTCGCGAGAAGCGCGTCGAAACGCTCCGAGGACAGTTCATTCGTGCAGAAGAGCAACAGCATTATGCATGGAAGCAAACAACTCGCTCACACATTCGTGTTACTGTACGGATTATACGTACCGTATCATCCCGGTAAATGGAAAATCGTCAACTCGTTACTCAACACCTTCCGTCTGAAGGAGTATTTTCGCGGTCGGGTTTGGACGGTGAAGCGACAGGGGGTGTGGTGGCAGCTTCATACCGATTGTGTCGTACAGCGCTTCGTGTACTATTTTTCCCATTATGAATACAATGAGCTATCGTGGCTGAAGAGGCAGATACGTGATGATTGGGTGTTCTTCGATGTTGGCGCAAACTTCGGGTATTATTCTCTTCTGGTATCTCGTTATTCCGGCGCGAAAGCGGCGGTGTACGCCTTCGAACCGCTTCGAAGGAATTTCGAAATGCTGAAGCAAAACAGAGAGTTGAACGATTACGAAAACATTTCCATGTTCAACGTCGCCCTGAGCGACAAGAATGGTATGACGGAATTCGTCGCACCGCTCGACAACAATCTCGGGCGAGGTCATCTTGCGAATGAATGCGGCGAGTTGTCCGAAGAAAAGATTGTTGTGGAGACAGTCACGCTCGATTCATTCGTGGCTCGACACGGGATCACTCGGCTCGATGCCATCAAAGTCGACATCGAAGGTGCGGAGATGCTGTTTCTGCGCGGTGCTGGACGTACACTCGTCGATCTGCGTCCGTTGCTCATCGTGGAATGCAATCCCTCAGCTCTCCACAGCTTCGGCAGCTCCGCCGAAATCATGCTGGAACTCATTCATGAGTACGGATACACAACCTGGGTCGCCGGACGCTTCGGATTGAAACCTTTCGCGGGTGGTATAGCACCAGACGACTACAGGAATGTGATCTGCACACCATGTACTGAGCCGAGTCCTTGACGCGTATGATAGCATATCATCCTGGAAAAATCGCGGATGTGTCGCGACCATCACGTGATGGTGATCGCAACCGATATCCGGAGTCTGCCCTCTCCGAGGAAAATCGTATCTTGATATCGGATGCTTGTTTCACCATCGGTCGTGCTTCATGGACTGGTATATCTCGTGGGTATCGCAACAACCGCTGCTGTCAGCAGCCATTCAATTCGGGATTCTCGGTACTCTGGGTGAGATCATCTCGCATACTATACGAAACAAGAGAGTAGGACTGCCGAATACCACTCTCGAAATGCTTGGGAAAATGTTCGCTTGGGCACTCTTGGGAATAGTGATCAAATACGGGTTCACGGCAATGAAGGGGTCCGTGTTGAATTTACTGGAATATGGCTTGCTGCCTGAGTTCTGTCGCGAGGGGATCGGCTGGGCGTTCAGCGTTTCAGTAATGACAAACGTGTTTTTCGGTCCGCAGATGATGTACTTCCACCGTATTGAGGATAATATTATACTTCGTCGCTGGTCATTCACCGGCATCGGAACAGCTCTCAAAACCTTGCTATGGTTTTGGATCCCGGCACACACGGTGACCTTTCTCTTGCCTGCTGAATATCAGATCGGACTGGCGGCTGCCTGGAGCATCGCGTTGGGAATCATACTGGGATTGAGCATTAAAGAAGAAACAGGTCGATGGAAACGAGACATCACGTGAGTCGATGGAATCCGATTATGATGTCATCTTATCGTGGTTGAGCATTGTCTGTCACGGCTCGCATCTGAAGATAGCTGCACATTCTACTGTTTATTTGTATAAGTTAACGATAGTATTTTTCAATTTACTTCCTTTGGCCTCCCGCTTCCGCCAAACGAACGGTTGCGCATTCGGGCCATATCCCTCGACAAATGCTTCTATGGCTTGGCGTAATTCTTCACGATCCGCGAAACTTGATCCACGAAGCACTTTCCGCGTCATGATCCCAAACCATATCTCAACCTGGTTCAACCAACTTGCGGATGTCGGCGTGAAATGAAAGTGAACCGTCGGATGCTTCTCCAACCAAGGCGCATTCTTTTTGTGGATACAATGATTGTCCAACATCACATGGATCTCTTGCCCTGCCGGATATTCAGCGACAATGTCATCCATGAATTCCAGAAATTCAATGCGTCTTCTCCGCTCCGTCGTTTTCGCATGAATCGCGCTCGTGGCGATATTGAGCGCGGCAAAAAGATTCAGGGTGCCGTGTCGCTTGTAGGCACTCTTCAGCCCACGAACAATTTTTCCATTGCTCGTCAGCACGTACCCGGTCTTGCGTTCGAGTTCTTGAATACTCGGTTTCTCGTCGATACTGAGCACCAACGCGTTACTTGGTGGGTTCAAATACAACCCGATGATATCTGCCGCTTTCGGCGCAAATCCCGGGTCCGTGCTCACACACCAGCTCCGCCGGCGTTGCAAACAGATACCCTCCTTGCGCAGGACACGCCACACCGCAGCAGTGGAAGAATGCAACTGTTCCGCGATCATGGGAGCATCCCAACGCGTGAACCCTTTGGGAGGCTTCTGTTCAAGCACTTGCAGGACACGATCACGAAACTGCTTTCCGTATTTTGGTGGCTTGCCCGATCGCTTCCGATCCGAAAGGCCGGCAACTCCAGCCGTCTGGAATCTCCGTCGCCAATCGATGACCGTGTTGGCGCGTATGCCGAGACGGATCGCAGTGTCCTTCACAGACATACCGCTCAACAAGAGAACAATGATTTTCGCGCGTTCGACAAGCCGCGCTTCTTCCGTACGGCTACGCGACAGCTCTTCTACCTTGATGCGTTCCTCTTGAGAGCATTCTAGCACTGGGGCCTTCTTGGGCATAGGAATCTCCTTTTGCACAACAACGTAAGTAATGACGCATATTAATGCAAACAAGTACTACAATGTGATTGTTGGTTACCATCGTCCGATAAACTTCTAACGATCCGGAGACATGCACGAGCTGCTCAGGCCGGAGTAGAACCTCATCGAATGCTCGCGAAGATAGCGCAGGGATATCGCGAAGCAGAATCGGATTTTTTCGGCAGATGCGTGAATAATCGTTACGACTAAGATGTTGTTTGACTCGAATTCGTTGTGAGGAAACAAGTTGCCTTCAATACGAAGCACCTTTTTATTCACAGCGGGATGTCTTTTTTGCTTGCCTCTGAAGCGCCGGATGCCGATCTTACATAGACTGTACCAAGTGCACATTGTACAGGAAGTATGGTAACAATGCCTATTACATGCAGTATACTAGCGGGACGCGACATCACGGTGGGGCTGTGTCAACTGTACCAGTCCCCTCGTGGTTGCACGACAAGATCCCGGAAGATATTGCAATTCAAGCATTACTGCACCGACGCCCCTATTTGAACGCCCTCCCTCAGTTTCACAGCAGCGGCGGTTACCGCCACCGGATAATGACAGTGTTTATCGTACAACATCAAACAGGGTGCCGTTGTGCCCCACAGGAGTATAACCGTGAAAGCGACCGATTTCCTCACCATCCGTGATCTGAGCCAGGAGGAAATTCTGGCCACCTTCGACCTCGCCCTTGACATGAAAGCCGATCGTAGAAAGTACGCAGAAGCGCTGAAGGGCGAAGCTCTCGCAATGATTTTCGAAAAGCCATCCTTGCGTACACGCACAAGCTTCGACATAGGTATTCAGCAACTTGGCGGTTACTCGTTGTATCTTTCTCCCGCCGAGATCAATCTTGGGAAACGTGAATCCGTATACGATGTCGCGAAAAATCTCGAGCGCATGGTACAGGGCATTATGATACGTACGTTCGCGCATCAAATCGTCATCGACATGGCGGAGTACGCTTCCATTCCCATCATCAATGGTTTAACGGATTACTCGCATCCCTGCCAAGCTCTGGCCGATTTCCTGACAATCAAGGAAGTCAAGGGTGAATTCAAAGGATTGAAGCTCTGTTATATCGGTGATGGCAACAATGTGGCGCACAGTCTTATGTTCGCTGGTGCCCGACTTGGTGTCGATGTGACCGTGGCTTGTCCCGACGGGTATGATCCACATCCGGATGCCGTACAGGATGCACGCGCGGATGCTGCCGCGACGGGCGCCAAGATAGAGATAGTATACGACCCCGAAAAAGGCGTCAGGGATGCTGATGTTGTGTACACCGACGTTTGGGCATCGATGGGACAGGAGACGGAGGCCGAGGAGCGTCGGCGTATCTTTCTTCCTTTTCAGGTTAATGAAAACTTGATGGCCAAAGCCAAGCGCGATGCCATCTTTTTGCACTGCCTGCCAGCTCATCGTGGCGATGAAGTTACCGATGCTGTGATCGATGCACCTTACAGCTATGTTTTTCAGGAAGCGGAGAACCGGCTGCACGCACAGAAAGCTATCATGTATCAATTGATGAAAAAATAAGAGGCGCACATGTCTCGAACGGCGCTTATCGCCATCGGCGGAAATTCTCTTATACGTGCGGGTGAACGTGGTACCATAGAGGAACAACTGGCCAATGCGCATGCCACTGCACGAAGTTTGGCATGCATGGTGCAACGCGGGTGGCGCATTGTTATTACACACGGGAACGGCCCCCAGGTGGGAGCCGCGCTACTGCGTTCCGAACGCGCCGCAGGCGAGGTGTATACGCATCCGTTAGACGTCTGTGTTGCCACCACGCAGAGTGAAATCGGATATCTGCTTCAACGCGCTCTTGAATATGAACTGCGCCGGTTGGGTCAGACTACGCCGGTGCTGACTGTGCTCACGCAGGTGCGCGTGGACGAGAACGACCCGGCCTTCGAGAATCCGAGCAAACCCATCGGGCCGTTCTATTCGAAAAAGGAAGCCGAGAACAAGCAACGTACTCTTGGCTGGGATATCGTCGAGGATTCCGCACGTGGATATCGTCGCGTCGTTCCTTCACCCGAACCTCGGGAAATATTCGAGCAGAACATCATCCGGCATCTGCTCGATGAAGGTATGATAGTCATCGCTTGCGGTGGTGGAGGTATACCCGTTATCGAGCGTGCCGATCACGAAGTTGTCGGATCCGAGGCGGTCATCGACAAGGATCGTGCATCCGCACTACTTGCCGAAGCGCTCGGTGTGGATTTGTTCGTTATCAGTACCGACGCTCATCAAGTATACCTCGACTTCAAGAAGCCGACACAACGAGGGCTTGACCATGTGACCGTCGAAGAATTGCAGCAGCACCTTGACGCGGGGCAATTCCCTCCGGGAAGCATGGGGCCCAAGGTAGAGTCGGCCCTACGTTTCCTTCGCAACGGCGGTTCAAGGGTGATCATCACCTCGTACGAATATCTTCTGGACGCGTTGGATGGGAAGGACGGCACGCATATTGTTGCGGAGTTATGATGCGAACGATTTGTTTCACTATAGTACGAAAAGGCCAACCATGAAACTTCGTCATCTTGTCGAATCGCAGCAGTTCACTGTTCCCTTGCTGATGGAGCTGTTCGAGCGCACGCATCGTATGGAGAGAATCGTTGCCCGCGGCGGTACCCGGGATTACGAAAGCTTCATCATGGGGACGCTGTTTTACAAGCCGTCGACACGTACACGTTTCTCCTTCGAAGCTGCGATGTATCGACTTGGCGGACGTGTGCTATCAACCGAGCAGGCGAGAGAATTTTCCTCCGAAATCGGAGGCGAACAATTGGAAGACACCATACGCATCATCAATCATTACTGCGACATTATTGTACTGCGTCATTACAAGGAAGGTGGCGCACAGCGCGCTTCTCTGGTTTCGGACGTTCCCATCATTAATGCGGGCGATGGCACCGGTGGTCAACACCCAACGCAGGCCTTGTTGGACTTGTACACCATTTACGACGAATGCAAAACGCTGGACGGCCTTTCGGTCGCGCTGATCGGCGCACTGGACCAAGGGCGTACGGCCCGTTCGCTCGCGTATTTACTCGGAAAATTCGACAGAACGAAATTGTACTTCATCGCTCCGGAGGAAATGCAGATTCGAAGCGACATACTCGACTACTTGGACAAACACAACGTGGCGTATGAATTATCCACGAGTACGCAAGGTATTCTCTCTCACGTTGATGTTGTCTATCAGACGCGGATCGACCGTGAGCGATTGCAGGGGAAGCATATCGATCTGTCTCACTACAACATAGACAGCACAGTGTTACAGGACCTGAAGCGCAACGCGATAGTCATGCACCCTTTGCCGCGCTCAGTGGAGATCGATCATGCCATCGACGACGATCCACGAGCGGCGTATTTCCGTCAGACCAGAAATGGCCTCTATGTGCGCATGGCACTGTTGACCATGCTACTCGACAAAGAATAACAGAACACGAAAATAACAGGTGAAATCATCATGAAGACTCAGGATTTTATAGCGATCGAGGAAGAATACGGCGCGCACAACTATCACCCGCTGGATGTGGTCATCTCGAAAGCGGAGGGTGCATGGGTGAACGACGTGGATGGCAAGCGCTATCTTGATTGCTTGGCTGCGTACTCGGCAGTCAACCAAGGACATTGCAATCCGAAAATCATGGAAGCGTTCATCGAGCAGGCACATAAAGTCACGTTGACCAGCCGAGCCTTTCGAAACGACCAATTACCCTTGTTGTACAAAAAGCTGCACGACATGAGCGGCTACGATATGTCGTTGCCGATGAACTCCGGTGCCGAGGCAGTCGAAACGGCCATCAAGACGGCTCGACGTTGGGCTTACGACGTCAAAGGTCTTAAGGAAAACACTGCCGAAATCATCGTGGCGACGGGGAATTTTCACGGTCGCACAAGCACTATTGTAGGATTTTCCGACGACCCGTTGTCGCACAATGGCTTTGGACCCTACTGTACACAAGCTTTCCCAATGCACGAATACGGCAATCTGGAGGATCTGAAATCGAAGATCACTCCGAACACTGCAGCCGTGTTGATCGAGCCCATACAGGGGGAGGGTGGTGTCGTTATTCCACCGGACGGGTATCTGAAGGGAGTCGAGCGATTGTGTCGCGAACACGATCTTCTGTTCCTTTGCGACGAAATTCAATCGGGGCTCGGACGTTCCGGAAAATTGTTCGCCCATTACTACGAAGATGTACGTCCTGATATTGTCATCATCGGCAAGGCCTTGTCAGGCGGTTTTTATCCTGTATCAGCGATTTTGGCTGACAAGGATATTCTCGGTGTGATCAAGCCCGGTGAGCACGGATCGACGTTCGGCGGCAATCCGCTTGCAGCGGCGGTTGCCATACGAGCGTTGGAAGTGATTGAAGAGGACCGGCTGATTGAACGTTCGGCAGAACTCGGCGATTATTTCGCGGAGCGGCTTCGCGCAATAGATTCACCGAGAATTCAACATGTACGTGCACGCGGCTTGTGGATAGGCCTGGTGCTTGACGCGAAGGCGCGTCCCTATTGCGAGGCGTTGAAACAGGAAGGAATTCTCTGCAAGGAGACGCATGTCAACATTATTCGCTTCGCACCGCCGCTCGTCATTACGAAGGAGGAAATCGACTGGGCACTAGAGCGCATTGAAAAAGTATTGAAGACAGTGTAATAGAATTTCACATCGTTCATTTATTCGAGAATGGAGTAATCCATGGCAGACTCAGGAAAACGCATCAACACAATCATCATCGGCGCGGCTGGTCGCGATTTTCACAATTTCAATATGGTCTACCGCGACAACGACGTATACAACGTCGTCGCTTTTACGGCAGCCCAAATTCCCGACATCGCTGGTCGCAAGTATCCAGCTTCGCTTGCAGGCAAGTTGTATCCGAAGGGCATACCGATTCACGTTGAGCGCGACCTTGAAAAGCTTATCGTGAAACACAATGTGCAGGAAGTGGTGTTCGCGTATAGCGATGTCACTTACGAGCACGTGATGAGCATAGCTTCCCGCGCGACAGTGGCGGGTGCGCATTTCAAGTTGCTCAGCGCGAAAGATACAATGCTGAGGAGCAGCAAACCGGTGGTTTCCATCTGTGCGGTGCGCACTGGCAGCGGCAAAAGTCAAACCACGCGCAAGGTTGCGAACATCTTGCAAGCAGTGGGCCTGAAAGTAGCTGCTGTTCGCCACCCGATGCCTTATGGAGATCTAAGCAAACAGAAGGTGCAGCGCTTTGCGTCCATCGCTGATTTGAAAAAGCACAACTGCACTATCGAGGAGATGGAAGAGTATGAACCACACATCGTCAACGGCACCATAATCTATGCCGGAGTCGACTACGCGGCGATTCTCGAGAAAGCGGAAAAAGAAGCCGACGTTATTCTCTGGGACGGTGGGAACAACGATATGCCGTTTTTCAAACCCGACCTCAATATTGTCGTTGCCGATCCGTTGCGCGTTGGCAACGAGTTGTCCTATTATCCGTCGGAGGCCAACCTTCGTTTGGCGGACGTCGTTATCATCAACAAAATCGATAGCGCCGATCCAAGCGAAGTTCATGAATTGCGCGAGAATATACGGAGCGTCAACTCACGAGCGCGAATCGTCGAGGCTGCCTCGCCAATCATCGTCGAACGCGGGGAGCAGATCACCGGCAAGCGAGTACTTGTGGTTGAGGATGGACCGACTCTTACACATGGTGAAATGGAGTTCGGTGCCGGAACCGTCGCAGCCATGAAATTCGGCGCGGCCGAACTCGTGGACCCTCGTAAATGGGCAGTGGGCAAGATCAAGGAAACCTTCGAGCAGTATCCCGAAATAGGGTCCTTGCTCCCGGCCATGGGGTACGGTGAAAAACAAATCAAGGACTTGACGGCAACCATTGACAAAGTTCCGTGCGATCTCGTGATTATCGGAACACCGATCGATCTTAAACGAGTTGCGAAATTCAAAAAAGCGTCGGTACGTGTGCAATACGAACTTCAGGAAATAGGTGAACCCAGCCTGAAAACCATTCTCGACGAGTTCGTGCAGAAATTGTAATCCGCACCGCTCGTTGTGATTTCCGGCCGGCTCCTTCTTTCGAGCCGGTCTTTATTTTTTTTCGATGCTGTGAGAGGTCTCCGCTATGCTCGGTCGCATCCATAGTTTATTTTTCATGGAGAAAAAAAAGACTTTACTCCCCGCATAGAATTCGTTACACTTGCATATAGACTTTTCATCATGCGAGGTTGATCATGAGTCGTACTGTAGTTTCAATCGTTGCTGTCCTTCTAACCATTCACGTAGTCGGCGGCTGCGGCGAGGATTCGCAGCCCAATACCACTCCGCCCACACCCGTCGGCGCGCTTGTGGAAATCCGAGGTTGTAAGGAGTTCACTCGTACCGCCGGGGACGAGCAGCACTGGAGTTGTCTGAAATGGTCTTACAATGCCGCCACTTCCGTGTTGACAATGACACACGAAAACGCAGGATTCAATTGCTGCCCCAAGTCTATCGGCGCGACTATTGATGTCGGGGATAACAACATCATCACCATCACTGAAAGCGAAATCGGTCCGGATTGCCGATGTGATTGTTTATTCGATCTGGATATGGAAATCGAGAATGTCGCGGCTGGTACTTGGGTTATCGTGTTCATCGAACCATACCGTCATAAGGACGATGATATCCTCGAGGCTGTTGTGGACTTGAGTAAGGAAACCGAGGGAAGGTTCTGTGTACCGAGGAAGCACTACCCATGGGGTATATAGCGTAACGCAGAAGACATTGAGAAATGAGAATCGTACGCTTGCTTTTTTACACGAGTATGTAGTACAGCCACTGCAAGCGAGCGGCGGATAGTGCGAATTGTCTTAGTGCTTTGTTTGGTTTAGCGTGGTCACGAAGAGGAGGTGGCGGACGGCCACCTCCTGTGGTTGATTGCCGATTTCATTAGTGTACTACAAGAAGCTTCCTGCTTGTAACTTCACCCGAAGTCATGACGAGTATGAAAAACACACCGGGCTGGACGGAAACACCATGCCTTGTTTTTCCATCCCAACCCAGTGTATATCTCCCTGCCTGAAGTTCGCCGTCATGGAGCACGGCGATTTCCCTCCCCAGGATATCTATAACAATCACGCGAAGCGGTGTGCGTTCGTGAACGTCGATGCGTAATTCCATACTCCCTGCCGTCGGACGGAAAGGATTCGGATACACGGAGTGCACACTCACATCTGTTGGCGTTTTCAATTCAATGTTCTCGACACTCAGAGGTGGAGGATCGATCGCATTGTTCTCCAGTACCAGAAATGCTGTATAGGGAGTCAAAATCTGATGCTTAATACTGAGGTTGATAACGCTCTCGACAAGCTCAGGATGCATACCCGTTTTTCGTATCTGATCGAGAAGCTCGTCTATTCGCGCAGCGGCCCACCACGCCGCAACCTGTCTCACATCCGTCCACCATTGCGTTGCATCTATTCTGCGTGTAATGGATCGAGATAGATTATCGGAGTCGAGATAATCCAAACGAACATCCATTGTTCCCTCTTTCGATAGTCGCCCGCACGTCACCAATTTATCGAGGCTGACCATGATGGGAAATTCCTTCGGATACACGAAATATGTATGCTCATCAGAGTGCGTGACTATTGGAGCGTATATCGATTCGGTATAGAGATCAAGCATCACTCGCGAAATCACTGTTTGCAGGTCGTCACCGCTTTCGATCACCAGCATCTTCCCTCCTCTGGCAATAGCGAGATCGTAGAGCAAGTCGATTTTCTCGCTGAATACAATCACAGGATACAATGCTACTCCAGTCGTATCGCGGCTCGTGATAAGTTCAAGCAGAGCATTGTACGTTCGATCTCCGCTGGTAGGTTCACCGTCCGTCAAAAACAACATGCGACGCACAGCCTCACGTCGGAAAGAAGCATTGAACCCTGCAATGAACGCATTCTGGTAATTTGTCATTCCGCCACTGCGATACCTGCGATCGATAAAATCAATCCCAGCCATGAGATTTTCCATTGTCGCGTAGGCCAAGCCATCTCCGTCAATAGGCCACGAATCAGTGTACTGGCTGAACAGGACCAGCCGGAACCTGTCCGTTTCACGAAGTTTCAACAGAAGTTCAACAACAGCATCCCGAACCATCGTCAACCTCTGATCGTTCATGCTTCCTGATGCGTCGAGTATGAACACCAAATCTCTTGGCGCAGTATCATTCCTGTGAGTCTTCACTGGATGCCAACAGATGAAATAGGCGTCCTCATGGGCTTCATCAGCATCGTTATACGCCAGGGTGGGAAAAACCGAAAAAATATCTTTTGCTTTCCAAGCCAGTTCAAAGTCCCTCGTGTACATCTGATGTTCCAAACCGAAGTCGATGCTGAACATTCGTGTATCGAGTTGCGTTGTTCTGCAGATGAGCGGGTTATCGTCAAAATTCGTGTGTAGTTGCGTAATATCCAGTTTCGACTCAACGGCAATTCGCAATGTTGTTTGTTCCACCGGAGTTTGTTGATATCCGGTGAGATTCAACGAATACCGATAGTGTATCCATCCATCTTCCGTCATTGGTAGCCCGTGAAAGTAGCGTATCTCAATGCGCCGCGAACTTCGAGGAGGGATGGGAAACACCTTGAGTTGGAAGCGGTTTTTCCCGAGCGACTCGAGAATGGCCGGATCGCGTTGCAAACCGACAACCACACTGTCATACATGCGTTGTGCGTCTTCTTTTTTCTTGACGATGAAGCTCAATCTTTGACCATCCACCCACAACCAGAGTCCGTCAACCTTGGCACCATCGGGGAGTTGGAAGGCGTAAAACCCCTCGAGTGTTTGGTTGTTTTCGTTGAAGAATTCCTCGTCCACATGCGTGACAGCAAGTTGTCCCACGATGCGTACGTTTGTACGTATATGGCTGATGCGCAGATTGAATAGCGGCGAGGATGTCCCTGGCACGCGAGCGTACAGCACGCCCGAAACCGCTTCTTGAAAACACGATGTAATTAGAAAAACCGTCAGCAGCAGACTCGTTTTAAGCAATACTCTCATACCACACCTCGATGAATTTTTCTATTCGTATGTGAATGACACATCAAATCGCTGTTTCTTCCCTTGCGAAATAAAAATTCGGAGTGATTCACGGCTATGAGCAGACCGGGTCAATACATGGACTCACTACTGCGATGTGGCAGATTCACTATCTGCGTGCCCAACGGCTGCCGTTATGGCACCTGCTCGCTTGGTGAGTCTTCGATTGATTCAGCGTGGTGATTCATGACGTACAGACTTGTACGAGAGACTCGGAGAGAGAAACATATCGTAGCGAAGGAAAAAGGGAGGCGTGCACGGATCAAGCAGGAGCAACACGATTCAGGAATATCGCATCGGTTGCCCCATCGGTGCCGTCGTCGCAAGCATGTGTGAACCTCGCGAAAATACTAGCATGACATACTTGCTCGACGGGACGAAGACCTTCGAAGACGATGTTGATGATGACAATGATGATGAGCAACACTCACCGATGAGTGTCATGATCCCATGACAAGTGCTGAGCAAGTAGAAAAGGCAAGTTGGGTGAATTGATAATCGATTCGCCTCGGGTTGTCAGATCATGGCGTATTTCAACATAGCGTTCGAGCGTATCCCTCTCACTCGTGAGGTACAGAAGCCAAATCCATCGAATGAACAGAATGATGTTCCATCACGGAGAATGGAAACGGAGTGCGGGTAATGAGCACTTCTCACAGGGGTAGTGCCGTTGAAGAGAATGGACGTCAGCTATGTTTCGGTAACATCGCCCGGTCGCGGATTCAGCATTCGGCATTGGTTACCGAGTACAATTGGCTTGCCACAACACACAGAAGACCTGAAGCGTCTAGTCATTGATGGTACGTTGCTGCGCAGTAATGGTACAAATACCACAAGGCCGACTCAGTGTATGAGTCGGCCTTGTGCATTCCGTGAGCAATGCTGAATTACCAGCGATTGCTGCGCTGAGGACGATCGGTCTGCGGCTTGGCCTCGTTGACCTTGATCGTGCGACCAAGCATATCACTCTCGTTCAATGCGTTCATGGCGGCGTTTGCTTCTGCATCATTGGGCATTTCGACAAAGCCGAAGCCCTTGGACTGCCCCGTGAACTTATCACTGATGATTGTCACGCTGGACACTTCACCATACTGGGTAAATGTTTCCCGCAACAAGGCGTCTGTGACACTGTACGCGAGGTTTCCTACATACATCTTCATTACAAATTTCCTTTGCTCGCGTGTTGAAATGGGGATGACGCTATCGAAGAATCACACACGCAACGAACCCGACAGCGAAGCCGTTTCCGGCTCATTGAACAATTATTCCGACTTTTCTTCTCCGGAGTTTTCGCCCGGAATTTCTGCTGCATCTGATTGATGCTTGTTCAGTTTGCGCTGCCGCTTCTCTTCCTGCTTTTTCTTTTTTGCAAGATCTCTCTGACGTTTCTTAAACTGGTAATTCGGTCTTGCCAATGCTTGAACCTTCAAATGATGACATAAACATAGTAATCCGATCGGACAATGCACTCCTGAATGCGTGTGCTTGATTGCGGACGAATATCCGCCGGCGTATCGATCTGGAACGCCGACTATCCGTGGCTCTCGTATTCGATCTGATACTATACAATAAACATACAAGTATTTTCGTCATATAGCAACAAATTTTTTGTTTTTTCTTTCACAGCGTCGAATTGTGTCGTCTGGACACTGCTTGACTCATTGCCGCCGATGCTTCTGCCGTTTTGTTGGCGACAGATGTTACGATGAGTTAGTCGCGACGCATGCTTCGTGAATGGAATACACCACGCTTGCCCGATTATTCGGGGTAATGTTACTGTCGCCAGACTATCCGTCACGGGATTCCGTGATACGCAAATTTCATCGACACGACGGTGCGCTGCGGTTGTCGTGGTATTGGATGTAACTGAAGCGATTGAGGTGCTATCCAAGTTGAAGCATGGTGCAATGTCGCCCACATCAGAGATTAGATTCGTACGGCAGGATGCTTGATTTCTTCGGAGTCATCGGAGGGGAAAATCTCCATTTGGCTCGGATCCACTGTAAGAGCTTCGGGGTATAGCAGACGGATTGGTGAAGCTGATTGCCATGCCATCGCGCAGCTAGTGCTTTCCGATTCGTTCGCGCAAACGAGTCGATATGGATTCTCCAACACCGCCGAATTGACCATTGCTGCAAAGCGCGATGACATCACCTGAACGTACGACGTTCATCACCCAGTCGACCATTTCACTGGGTTCGGGAATCGTCCGCGCAATAACACCACGTGTCTCGAGTTCGTGTACCGCTTGTTCGGGAGAAAAACGCTCGTGCTCACGATACCGGTGTGGTCTGTCTATGGCGCCAATGACTGCGATATCGGCAAGGGACAAGGCTTCCGCGATTTCATTCTGGTAAATACTGCGGGTTGTTGTATTGGAACGCGGGTCGAAGCATGCCAGGAGGCGACGATCGGGATATTTCTCGCGGAGCGCCGTTAGAGTTGCATTCAACGCCGTGGGGTGATGCGCGAAATCGTCGATTACCGTGATTCCGTCGTATTCGGCAAGCACTTCCATGCGTCTGTTGACTCCAAGAAAGCCATCGAATGCGTGTTGAATTGTCGCGTCGTCTATGCCGAGATGCCTTGCCGCCGCGAGAGCACACAGCGCATTGCGCACATTGAATTCACCCGCCATGGGAATGGAAAAACGTTGATACGAGCTGTTACGGCGGTCAAGAACAGTAAACGCGGTACGACCATTGATGAGGCGAAGATCCCTGGCACGCAAAACATTAGAAAATCCAAGACCTATTTCGAGTATGGGTGTATGCGCATTTTTAACGACGTCCATGGCTTGGATATCGTCGCCGTTGACTATGATCAAACCATTTCCGGGAACGAGATTGACGAAGTGTGTGAATGCACGCTTCACCTGTGCAAGATTGTCGAACATATCGGCATGATCGAATTCTACGTTGTTGATAATGGCGATCTCGGGTCGATAGTGCAAGAATTTCGATCTCTTATCGAAAAACGCCGTATCGTACTCGTCGCCTTCCGTGACGAAGATGCCCCCATCGATAGAAAGTCTGCAACCCGATCCGAAATTTTTCGGAATACCACCGATAAGGAATCCAGGGCTCAACCCTGCGACATCGAGTGTCCACGCGGTAAGCGATGTCGTTGTAGTTTTACCGTGAGTCCCCGCGACCACAAGACTTTGCTTCTCCGAAATGAGTTCCGCCCTGATGAGTTCCGGAAGGGAGGTGTACTGACGGCGAGTATTCAACAGAGCTTCGACCTCAGGATTGCCTCGACCGACAGCATTGCCTACAATGACGAGTGCATCGCTGGCAAGCTGATAGATGTTGTTCTCGTCGAAACCTTGATGGTACGGTATTCCGTGTAGATCGAGGAAGGTGCTCGTTGGTGGATACAACGTACTATCGCTGCCTAGCACGTCATCACCGCGGTTACGCAATGCTGCCGCTACCGCCGCCATCGCTGTTCCACCAATGCCGATAAAGTAAAAACGCTTCATAGTAGGTAAATGTAGCGATCTGTCATGAGATCGCCTAACGGGTCTGGTCGATGCATGGAACGCCTTCGGTTTATGGGGTGGTGGCTATTCATGGATCGCCCTCTCTGTGTCGGTGGCGGTTCATGGATCGCCCCCGAACCGTAACGGTTCATGGAACGCCCCCGAACCGTGGCGGTTCATGGAACGCCCCCGAACCGTGCGGTTCATGGATCGCCCTCCGGTTGGTGGCTATTCATGGATCGCCCTCGAAAAACCGTGGTGGATCACCCTTGATCGGTGGCGGTTCATGGATCGCCCTCAGAAAATAGTGGCTATTCATGGATCGCCCCCAACCGTGGCGGTTCACGGATCGTCCCCCCAACCGTGGTGGTTCACCCTTGATCGGTGGCGGTTCATGGATCGCCCCCCAACCGTGGCGGTTCATGGATCGCCCCCGAAAAAATCGGTGGAATTCATGTATCACCCGTCGAAACCGTGGCGGTTCATGGATCGTAGTGGTCATCCGCCGATATCGAGGGAAAAAATCGCTACCCACCGGATTTTGTCATTGCGTCGCGACGATTCTTCTGCTAGTTTCACACTGGTATATCCGTCGAATGACAAGTATTTTTAAGGGAGAAAATCATGACGAAAAACGATCAATCCAGCACCAAACGCGACCCTGATCACGACTATTCCTCTCAGGGGTGGTATCACCTC
>Ga0114946_10000838_pt1 | contig 20931 bp, 21 predicted proteins | sample WalLakDeSediment_FD_88676 | JGI IMG/M metagenome (GOLD analysis project Ga0114946, IMG submission 88676) | Lake sediment microbial communities from Walker lake, Nevada to study Microbial Dark Matter (Phase II) - Walker Lake 11/02/13 Deep Sediment | ecosystem: Environmental > Aquatic >...
AGAAGGCCGAGCTGCTGCAGGTGCGCGGCCTGCGCAAGTACTTCCCCATCCGCGGCGGCGTGTTCTCGCGCGTGGTGGCGAACGTCAAGGCCGTCGAGGACGTCAGCTTCGACGTCAAGAAGGGCGAGGTCGTGGGCCTGGTCGGCGAGTCCGGCTCGGGCAAGACCACCGCCGGCCGCGCCATCCTGCGGCTGATCGAGCCGACCGCGGGCGAGGTGCTGTTCGAGGGCGTCGACGTCGTCAAGCTGCCGAAGGCGAGGATGCGCGAGTACCGCAAGGAGATGCAGATCATCTTCCAGGACCCCTTCGCCAGCCTGAACCCGCGCATGTCGGTGGGCGACATCATCGGCGAGGCCCTGACCATCCACAACCTGGCACGCGGCAAGAAGAAGGAGGCGCGCGTCGCCGACCTGCTCGAGCGCGTCGGCATGAACGCCGGGCACATGCGCCGCTACCCGCACGAGTTCTCCGGTGGCCAGCGGCAGCGCATCGGCATCGCCCGGGCGCTGGCGGTGGACCCGAAGTTCATCGTGGCCGACGAGCCGGTCTCGGCGCTGGACGTGTCGATCCAGGCGCAGGTGGTGAACCTGCTGCAGGACCTCAAGGACGACCTGGACCTGACGATGCTCTTCATCGCCCACGACCTGGGCGTGGTCGAGTACATCTCCGACCGGGTCATCGTCATGTACCTGGGCCGCATCATGGAGATCGCCCCGTCCAAGGAGCTGTACAAGAACCCGAAGCACCCCTACACGGAGGCGCTGCTCTCGGCGGTGCCGATCCCCGACCCCACCATCAAGCGCGACCGGGTCATCCTCCAGGGAGACATCCCGTCGCCGATCAACCCGCCGTCGGGCTGCGTGTTCCGCACGCGCTGCCCGATCGCGATCGACGACTGCAAGCACGTGGTGCCGCCCCTGGAAGAGGTCGGCCCCGGGCACTTCAAGGCCTGCATCCGGCGCTAGGGCGCGGGCCGTGACGCCGGACGCGTTGGGCGATGCCCTGCAGGCCGCGGTGCTGGCCATGCTGCCGGCGCGCCACGACGACCCCGACCTCGGCCGCTTCTACGCGCTCATGCGCGACTACCCCGCCCGCGGTGGCAAGCGCCTCCGCGGGCGCTTCGTCGTCGCCGCCTGCGCCGCCCATGGGGGCGACCCCGCGCGGGCGCTGGCGCCGGCCGCCGCGCTCGAGCTGTTCCAGAACTGGGTCCTGGTCCACGACGACATCGAGGACGACAGCGAGGAGCGCCGCGGCCTGCCCGCCCTGCACCGCGCCGTGGGCGTGCCGGTGGCCCTCAACGTCGGCGACGCCATGCACGTCTACATGTGGCAGGCGCTGCTGGCGCTGCGGGGCGACGAGCGCTTCGACGCCGACGCGATCCGGGCCGAGTTCCTGCGCGTCATCCACCGCACGGCCGAGGGCCAGCACCTCGACCTCGCCTGGGTGGCCGAGGGCCGCTTCGCCGTCGGTGAGGCCGCCTACCTGCGCATGGTGACGCTCAAGACGTCGTGGTACACGGTCATCGGCCCCCTGCGCCTGGGCGCCTTCGCCGCCGGCCGCGCGCCCGACCCGGCGTTCGAGACGCACGGCGCCCGGCTCGGCGCCGCCTTCCAGATCCGCGACGACGTCCTCAACCTCGACCCCGAGGCCGCCACCGGCAAGGAGTTCGCGGGCGACCTCTTCGAGGGCAAGCGCACGCTCGTCCTGGCGCACCTGTTCGCGCACGCCACCCCCGACGAGGCCGCGGAGGCGGAGACGCGGCTGGCCAAGCCGCGCGCCGCCAAGACGGTCGAGGACCGCGACCGGTTGCTGGCGCTGATCGCCCGCCACGGTTCGCTGGCGCACGCCCAGTCGGTGGCGGAGCGCGAGGCCGCCGAGGCGCTCGCGGGCCTGCGCGCCGCGTTCGCCGCCCTGCCCGGCCGCGCCGAGGCCGAGGCCCTGCTCGACCAGCTCGCCGCCCTCGCCCACCGCCGCCGCTGACGGCGGCCGCGGCCGCGGTCGCGGCTGCGGCCGCGGCCGCAGCCGCGGGCGACCGGGCACGGATCCCGGCCGGCGCCGCGCCACACCCGCCCGTGGGACACGGTGGCGGCGTGCGCGCATGGATCCCCCTCCCCTGCCCCGGCTGCGGGCTGCGCCCCGCGGCTCGCGACGGCGCCTGCCGGCGCTGCTGGGCCGAGATCGACGCGCTGCCCGACGCCACCGGACCAGCGCTGCTGGCCCTGGGGCCGTACCGCGGATCCCTCGGTCGGCTGCTGCGCGCCGCGAAGTACCGGCCCTCGGTCGCGCTGCTCGACGCGCTGGGCGAGCGGCTGGGCCGACGCGTGGCGGCTTGCTGGCCCGGCTGCCGCGACTGGCGGGTCGTGCCCGTGCCGCCGGACCCCGACCGCCGCCGCCGCCGCGGCGTCGATCACGCGGGGCTGTTGGCGCGCGCGCTGTCGGCGACGCTCGCGCCGGGTCGACCACCGGTGCCGGCGCTCCGGCGCCGGCGCCGGACGCCCGCGCAGTCGCGCGTGCCGCGGGCGCGCCGGGAGGCCAACGTGCGGGGGGCGATGGCCGCACGCGCCGGCGCCGGGATCGGCCCCGGCGATCGCGTCCTGCTCGTCGACGACGTCAGCACCAGCGGCGCGACGCTGCGGGCGTGCCGGGCCGCGCTGATGGACGCGGGCGTCGTCGAGGTGCGTGCCGCGGTGGTGGCGCGGGCGCGGTGACCGGTACGCTCAGGCCAGGCCGAACGCCCAGCCCGTGATCAGGCCGAGCAGGGCGCCGACCACCACCTGCGGGTAGGTGTGCCCCAGCAGCGTCTTGAGCGCCCGCGGCTGGAAGCCCTCGTCGAACAGGTGCGCCAGCTCGTTCACCAGGTCGTTCAGCAGCTCGGCCTGCTGGCCGGCCGCCCGCCGGATGCCGGTGGCGTCGTACATGACGATCGAGGCGAACACGAGCGAGATGGCGAAGTAGGGGTGCCCGAGGCCGTAGATCATGCCCACGCTGGTCGCCAGCGCCGCGACGGCCGCCGAGTGCGACGACGGCATGCCGCCGGTCTCGAGCAGCCGCTCGGGCGCCCAGCGGCGCTCGGTGGCCAGCACCAGCGCCACCTTGACGAGCTGCGCCAGCAGCGTCGCCACCACCGCCGCCAGCAGCGGCGCGTTGGCGAAGACGCTCATCCGCGGCGGCGTTCGGCGGCCGTCAGCGTGTTCTGCAATACCATCGCCACGGTCACCAGGCCGGTCCCGCCGGGCATGGGCGTCATGTGCCCGGCGACCCCCCACACGTCCTCGGCGACGTCGCCGACGATCCTGTCGTCCACCCGGGTCATGCCCACGTCGAGCACGACGGCCCCGGGCCGGACCATGTCGGCCGTGACGATGCCCGCCCGGCCGACGGCGGCCACGACCACGTCGGCGCCGCGCACCACCGCGGCCAGGTCGCGGGTGCGCGAGTGGGCCAGGGTCACGGTCGCGTGGCGCTGCAGGAACAGCGCCGCGGCGGGCTTGCCGACCAGGTTGCTGCGCCCCACGATGACGACGTGCCGACCGTGCACGTCGAGGTCGTAGTGGTCGAGGATCGCCAGCAGGCCGAGCGGCGTGCACGGCGCCATGGCCGGGCCGCCGGACCACAGGCGGCCGACGTTGAGCGGATGGAAGCCGTCGACGTCCTTGCCGGGATCGATCGCCTCCAGCACCGGGCCGCTGTCGAGGTGCGCCGGCAGCGGCAGCTGCACCAGCACCGCGTCCGTCGCCGGATCGGCGTTGAGGTCGGCGATCGTGCGCATCAGCGTGGCCTGGTCGACGGCCTCGGGCAGCACCATCGTCTCGGCGTCGACGCCGACCCGCTTGGCGAAGCGCTGCTTGGAGCGGACGTAGTACACGCTCGCGGGGTCCTCGCCCACCCGGACGAACACCAGCCGCGGCGTGTACGGCAGCTCGCCGACGCGCGCCGTCAGCCGCTCCGCCACCGCATCCGCCACCACCCGCCCGGACAGGGCCTCGGCGCGCCGTGCCGTCATCTCATGCCTCCTCAGCCACGCCATGGCCCGCCACGGCGGTCCGTCGCAGCGCCTTGGCGAGGACGCCGTTGACGAAGCGGCCCGAGTCCTCGCCGCCGAAGCGCTTCGCCAGCCGCACGGCCATCTCGATCGCCACCGCCGGCGGGGTCTCCGCCAGGTCCATCTCGGCGAGCGCCAGCCGCAACACGTTGAGGTCGGTCTGCGCCATCTGCCCGAAGCTCCAGCCCTGGATGAGCCGCTCCAGGTCGCCGTCGATCGCCTCCTTGCGGGCCGACAGCCGCTCGACGAGGCGCTCCGCGAAGGCCAGGTCGCCGGGCTCGAAGCCGTCGCCGCGCTCCGCGTGCGGGCTTCCGGGCTCGTCGTCCTCGGCCGCGAAGTCGAGCCGCAGCTCGGCCCAGGCCTCGAGCAGCGGCGCACCGCCTCGTTCGGCCTGGAACAGCGCCTGGAAGGCCAGCTCGCGGGCGCGGCGCCTAGCCACGCGCCGCCGGGGCCTCGGCCGGCAGGTCGATCGCCTCCACGTGGACGTCGACGCTGCGGACCGAGAGGCCGGTCATCGACGCCACCGCCTCGCGCACCGCGCGCTGGGCCGCCTTCGCCACCTTCGGCACCTGCAGGCCATACGTCATCGACACGTTGAGCTGGATGGTCAGGTCGTCGCCCTCGCGGTCGATGACGATGCCCTTGGCGCGACGCCCGGTGAGGAACTCGCCGACGCGGGTCGGGGGGGCCACCGTGCGGATGCCCTCGACCTGGTCGAGCGCGAGCTGCGCGATGCCGAACAGGACGTCGGATGAGAGCTCGAGATCGGGATGGTTCACGTCGGCATCCTCCTGGCGATGAAATTGGTGTACACCGCACCGCGACGGTAGAACGCGTTGTCGAGCACCCGCAGGTGGAACGGGATGGTGGTCGCGACCCCCTCGACCACCGTCTCGCGCAAGGCGCGCTCCATGCGCGCGATGGCCATCGCCCGGGTCGGCGCCCAGGCGATGATCTTGGCGATCAGGCTGTCGTAGTAGGGCGGGATGCGGTAGCCGGAGTACACGTGGGAGTCGACCCGGATCCCTGGGCCGCCGGGCCAGTGGACGTCGGTCACCACGCCGGCCGACGGCCGGAAGTCGTGCTCCGGGTCCTCGGCATTGACGCGGACCTCGATGGCGTGCCCCTCGACGCGCACGTCCTCCTGCCGCAGCGACAGGCCCTCGCCCGCCGCCACCCGCAGCTGCTCCTGCACGAGGTCGAAGCGGGTGACCATCTCGGTGACCGGGTGCTCCACCTGGATGCGGGTGTTCATCTCCGAGAAGTAGTATCGCCCCTCGCGGTCGACGAGGAACTCGCAGGTGCCGGCGCCGCGGTAGCGGATGTGCTTGGTGAGGCGCACGGCGGCGGCGGCGATCTCCGCCCGCAGCCCGGGGTCGAGGATGGAGGGCGCTTCCTCCAGCATCTTCTGGTAGCGCCGCTGGATCGAGCAGTCGCGATCGAAGAAGTGGACGACCTCGCCCTCGCCGTCGCCGAACACCTGGATCTCCACATGGCGCGGCTCCTCCAGGAAGCGCTCGAGGTACATGCGCGGGTCGCCGAACGCGACGCGCGCCTCCTCCTGGGCCTGCACGAAGCTGCGCTCGAGGTCGGCCGGGCTCTGGACCACCCGCATGCCGCGACCGCCACCCCCGGCCGACGCCTTCAGGATGACGGGGTAGCCGACCTCGGCCGCGAACGCGTGGGCCGCGGCCAGGTCGCGCAGCGGCTCCGAGCCCGGCGTGATGGCCACGCCGGCCTCCAGCGCCAGCGCCCGGGCGCGCGCCTTGTCGCCGATGCGCGCGATGTTCTCGGGACGCGGCCCGATGAAGGTGAGCTGGTGCTCCTCGCACATCTCGGCGAACTCGGCGTTCTCGGCCAGGAAGCCGTAGCCGGGGTGGATCGCCTCGGCGCCCGTGACCAGCGCCGCCGAGAGCAGGTTGCGGACGTTGAGGTAGGAGCCCGCGGGGGCGGCCGGGCCGATGCAGATCGACTCGTCGGCCAGCAGCACCGGCAGCGACGTCTCGTCGGCCTGCGAGTAGGCGACCACGGCCTTCACGCCCAGCTCGCGGGCCGCCCGCAGGACCCGCAGCGCGATCTCGCCGCGATTGGCGATGAGGATCTTCTTGAACACGGGTCCCGCGGCCTCAGGCGGGCGCGATCCGCATGAGGACCTGGCCGTACTCGACCGGATCCTCGTGGCGCACCAGGATCTCGGTCACGGTTCCCGCCGCCTCGGCCTCGATCTCGTTCATCAGCTTCATCGCCTCGATGATGCACAGCACCTGGCCGACCTTCACCTGGTCGCCGACGCGCACCAACACCTCCGCGTCGGGCGACGGCGTGGCGTAGAAGGTGCCGACGATCGGCGCCAGCACCTCGATGGCGGCGGCCGGCGCAGCGCGCGCGGCCGGACCCGCGGATGAACCCGGCCCGGCGATCGCGTTCGACGCGGCGGGCGCGCCCGCCGCCGAGGGGATCGGCGCGTCGGCCGGCGCCGCGGCCGGCGGTCGGCGCAGCGCCACGCGCCCGCCCGGGCGCTCCTCGGACCCATCCCACTCGAGCTCGAGCTCGGCCACCCCGGCCGCCCGCATGGCGTCCATCAGACGCTTGAGCTCCTTGACGTCCATCACGCGCGTCCCAAGTACTCACCGCTGCGGGTGTCGACCCGCACGACGGTGCCCTTCTCGATGAACAGCGGGACCGCGACGGTCGCGCCGGTCTCGAGCCTGGCCGGCTTGCTGCCGCCGGAGACGGTGTCGCCCTTGACGCCGGGGTCGGTCTCGACGATCTTCAGCGCCACCACGGTGGGGAGCGTCACCTTGAGCGCCCGCCCCTGGTAGTAGTCGACGGTCACCTCGACGTTCTCCTTGAGGAAGCGCGCGCCGTCGCCGATCTGGACGCGGTCGAGCGTCGGCTGCTCGAAGGTCTCCAGGTCCATGAAGGTGAAGGTGTCGCCGTCGGCGTACAGGAACTGCATCGTGCGGTAGTCGATGAAGATGTCCTGCAGCTTCTCGCCGGAGTTGAAGGTCTTCTCCACGATGGCGCCGGTATCGAGGTTGCGGAACTTGGCGACGACCTTGGCGCCGCCCCGGCCGATCTTCTGGTGCTGGTAGTCCAGGCACTCCCACAGGCCGCCCTCGAGCTCGACCTTGGTGCCGTTGCGCAGGTCCGTGACGCTGATCATGCAGGGTCCTCCGGAGGATGGATGGGTCCGCGGCCCAGACGGCACGGACCCACGCGCGTTCGGCGATCGGTCGCCGGACACCGCGGAGCCGCGCCCCTCGGGGCGATGGCCGAGTCTAGCACCCGGTCGGACCGGTCCGGTGCCGCCGCGGCAGCGCCGACGCCGCGGCGCCGACGCCGCGGCGTCGGCGCCCGGGTCACGCCAGCGGGATCTCGGTGGGCGCGTAGCCGAGCTCGTCGAGGATGGCCTCGTAGCCGGCCCGCCCCTGGTCGCGGCCGCGCAGGGCCACGAACGCCGCCTCGAGCAGGTTGGTCGCCAGCGAGCGGCCCTCGAAGCGCGGCGTGGTGGTCACCAGCCGGGCGGCGCCCGCCTGCGCGAGGAAGGCCACGTCGGCCCTGGTGGTGGTGTTGGTGAAGATCGTCAGCCCGTCGAGGCGCTCCGGGGCGTAGCGGCGGATCGTGTGCCAGTCGCCCGCCACCACCTCGGCCCAGCGGTAGTGCGCGGCGAACCGCTGCGAGGTGGTCGCCTTCGTCTGGCTCGTGCCCGTCGGGTACAACCACGCGACCGGCACCTTGGTCAGCGGCGGCGCCAGCGTGCGGGCCACCCGATCGAGCGTGCGCATCGATCGGATGGGCCACGGCAGGCCGAGGGCGAACATGAGGTCGCCGAAGCGCGTGTCGGCGCCGTGTTCGACCAGGGCCTCCGCCATGCCGAAGCGGTCCACCGCCACCGTCAACAGGACCCGCCGGCCGCGCCAGCCGACGCTGGCGTCGAGCGCGGCCACCGCCCGCCGCTCGAGCGAGTCCTTGAGCCCGGCGCCGCAGACCACGGGCGTGCGCTTGGCACCGGAGGCGATCAGCCGCGCCTCCCGGAAGTAGTAGCGGCGCCCCATCCACTGCAGGAACAGGTCGAGCCCCCCGAGGCCGATGGCGTCGACCTGGCCGTCGAGCTCGGCCACCAACGCCCTGGCCGCCGGCACCGAGCCGTCGGTGCCGCGCCGCTGGATACGCACCTGCTCGCCGAGGAGCTCCACGGTGACGTCGACGTCGCGGGCCGACGAGCCGAGCGAGACGCTGACGACGTGCTTCGGGGCGGGGCTCACGGTCTCAGCTCCTTCGCGTACCAGTCGAGCACCGGCCGCGCATCGATGGCGAAGCGGTACCCCAGGTGTTCCCAGAAGCCGCAGGCGCTCGGGTTGCGGCCGTACACGGCCGCCAGGACCCGGCGCGTGGTGCCGGCGAGACGCCGCTCCAGGTCGGCGACGACCACGGCGCCCAGGCCGCGCCCCTGCACGGCGGCGTGGACCAGCAGCAGGTTGACGGTCGCATCGGCGGGCCCGGGGTAGGCGACCTTGTAGTCGAGCACACCGGCCAACGGCCGCCCGGTCTGCGGGTCGCGGATCAGCCCAGGCGCCCGCCAGGCGGGGTCGCCGAGGATCAGCTCGATGTGGCGCCGGTCGTCGCCGCGCGCCGCCAGGATCTCCGTCCGCACCTCGGCCGAGGTCGGCAGCGGGATGGCGATCATGTCGAAGTAGCTGGGGGTCGAGAGGTAGACGGCGTGCACCAGGCCCGCATCCTGCACGTCGACCGGGCGCGTCATGGGGGCGAGCGTATCGGCGCTCGCCGGGCGGCCCGGGAGCGCGTCGAGCGTTTCGACGTCGCGCATTGCCGCAAGGTACCACGGGTCCCTGCGGGGTCCGTGAGGCGGCCTGCACAGCCCGGCGGGTTGGTAGGCTCGGGTCGATGCCCGATCCCCTGGTCCGCGTCGACGGCCACCTCGACCTGGCGTTCAACGCGGTCGCGCTCGGCCGCGACCTCACCCTCGAGCTCGACGAACTGCGCGCGCGCGAAGGGCGCCAACGGGAGACCGCCATGGTCACCTGGCCGGAGCTCCGCCGCGCCGACGTCGCCGTGGTGTTCGGCACGCTCTTCGCCAAGCCCGACCGGCCGGCGCGTCCGGGCGCCAGCGACGCGGCCGTGCCGGGCTACCGCGACGCCGACGGCGCCCACGGCCAGGCGCTGGCGCAGCTCGCCTGGTACGAGGCCGCCGAGGCCGCCGGCGACGCCCGCCTGATCCGCAGCCGCGCCGACCTCGACGCGCACCTGGCCGAACGCGCCGCGGCGGCGCCCGACCGGCGCCGCACCGGCGTGGTGGTGCTCATGGAGGGCGCCGACCCGGTGCGGACGCCGGACGAGCTCGGCTGGTGGTACGACCGCAGCGTGCGGCTGCTGGGGCCGGCCTGGCAGGCGACCCGCTACGCCGGCGGGACCCGTCAGCCCGGCGGGCTCACCCCCCTGGGCGAGGAGCTGATCGACGCCATGTCCGCGCTAGGCCTGCCGCTCGACGTGAGCCACCTGGCCGAGGAGGCCTTCTGGCAGGCGCTCGGGCGGCATCGGGGCGCGGTGTTGGCCAGCCACGCCAACGCCCGCGCGCTGACGCCCACCGACCGCCACCTGTCCGACGCCATGCTCGACGCGCTGGCCGCACGCGACGCGGTGGTCGGCCTGGTGCTCGGCAACCCGTTCCTCGACCCCGCCGCCAGCGATCGGCCCGCCACCTTCGACGCGATCGCGCGCCAGGCCGCCCACGTCGCCGGACGCGTCGGCTGGCAGCGGGTGGCGATCGGCAGCGACCTCGACGGCGGCTTCGGACGCGAGGAGACGCCGACCGGGCTCGAGCGGATGGGCGACTTCGCGCGCCTGGCCGAGGCCGTGCCGCACGAACATCGCGGCGGCGTGCTCGGCGGTCACTGGCTCGCGTTCCTGCGGCGGGCGCTGCCGCCGGCGTGAACACCGTGCCGGCTCGCCAGCCGCCCGCCGAGGGGGCGCGCCTCCGGCTCCGCCGCCTGGTCCTGGGCGACGGCGCGCTGCTCGCGCCGATGGCGGGTTACACCGACGCCCCCTTCCGGCGCCTGGCGCGCGCGTACGGCGCGGCGTGGGCCGTCACCGAGATGGTGTCGGCCCGCGCCCTGGCCCTCGGCGACCTGACCGGGCTGGCGATCTCGGCCCCCTACCGCGGCGAGCGCGACGTCGCCGTCCAGCTCTTCGCGGCCGACCCGGACGAGGCGGCCGCGGCCGCCGCGCGGCTGTTCGCGGCGTGGGCCCCCGCCGCCATCGACCTCAACATGGGCTGTCCCGTCCGCAAGGTGCTGCAGCGCGGCTGCGGCGCCGACCTCATGCGCGACCCGGCGCGCGGCGCGGCGATCGTGTCGGCCATCGCCGCCGCCGTGCCCCTGCCGGTGACGGTCAAGACGCGCCTCGGCTTCGACCGGCCGGCCGCCATCGAGGTGGCGCAGGCGGTCGCCGAAGCGGGGGCGGCGGCCGTCGCCGTCCACGGCCGCACGGCCACCCAGAAGTACGACGGCGAGGCGGACTGGGACGCCATCGCGGCGGTGGCCGCGGCCGTCGACGTGCCGGTCATCGGCTCCGGTGACGTGACCGACGCGGCCGGCTTCCGGCGCGCCCGGGCCCGCGGCGTGGGCGTCATGGTCGCGCGCGCGGCCTTGGGGCGCCCCTGGGTGTTCCGCGAGCTGCGCGGCGGGCCGCCGCCTTCGCCCGCCGAGGTGGTGGCGGTGTCCTGGCGCCACGCCCGCGACCACGTGGCCTGGTACGGCAGCGAGCGCGCGTTGCCGCGGCTGCGCGGCCAGCTCGCGGCCTACGCGCGCGTCGTCGGGGTCGCGCGCGACGCCTTCGTGCGCGTCGCCACGCTCGACGACCTCGCCGCCGCCTGGCGGGCGGGCGCGGGCCTCGACCCGCGCGACCCGGCGCTCGCCCACCGCGACCCGCTGGCGGGAACGCGGCTGGGCCGCCCCGTGGCCGCCCGCCGTCACGGTTGGGCGGCGGCCGCGTGAGGCTGGCGGTCACCCGCGCCGAGGGGGTGCTCGGACGGCACCTGGTCGCCCGCGCGGTCGCCGGCGGCCACCGGGTGGTGGCGCTGGTGGGCCCGCGCAGCGACGTGCGGCTGCGCCACGAGCTCGCCGCCATCGGACCCGCGGTGAGCCTGCTCGAGGAGACGCCCGGGCTCGCCGCGGCGCTGACGGGCTGCGACGTGCTGGTCGACACCAAGTCGCGCGCGACCGAGCTCGGACCCGACGCCGCCTTCGCCCGCGCCGACGCGGGCGCGACCGGCAGGCTGCTGGAGGCCGCCGCGGCGGCCGGCATCCGGCGGGTGGTCCTCCTCTCCAGCCTGGCCGTGCACCGCTTCGACGGCAGCGTCGACGTCGACGTCCGCGCCCGCGAACGCGATCCGCGCGAGCTCCCCTACGCCCAGGCGCTGCGCCGCGTCGAGGACCTGGTGCTCACGGACGCGCGCGTCGAGGGCGTCGTCGTGCGGCCGGGCCTCTGGCCCGTGGGCCGCGCCGACCCGGTGCTGTGGCGCCTCGCGCGCGCCCTGCGCGGCGGGCGGCTCCCGCTGGTCGGGGGCGGTGCGGGCGTGCTGAACGTGGTCGACGCCGACGACCTGGCGGACGCACTGCTCCTGGCGGCCGAGCACCCGGCGGCCGTGGGACGCGTGTACGCCGTGGCCGAGCCCACCCGCCTCACCTGGCGCGAGGCGCTCACCACGCTCGCCTCGCTGCTCGGGGGGCGGCCCCCGCGTCGACTGCTGCCGACGGCGCCCACCCAGGCGGTGGCCTCGGTGTTGGAGCGCGCCTACGGCATCGCCATGCCCGCCAGCGAGCCGACGCTGACGCGCTACCGCACGGCGCTCCTGGGGACGGGCCTGCACGTGCGCGTCGACGCCGCCGAAGCGGAGCTCGGCTGGCGCGCGCGCGTGCCCTGGCGGGAGGCGCTGCGGCGGGTCGCCGTCGACGCGCTCCCGCGGCTCGGCGTGGCGCCGCGGGGGCGGTCGTGAGCGCGGCGCGGCGTCCGCCGACCGAGCGCGCCGGCGATCCGACGGTCCCGGCACGCGAGCCGGGCTCGCCGCCGCGGGTGCTGCTCGCCACCCTCGAGGCCGGCGGCGGTCACACGACCGCGGCCAGGGCCTGGGGGGCCCGCTTCGCCGCGATGGGCGCCGAGATCGAGGTGGTCGACACCGTCGCCGAGCTGGGGCCGCGGCGCCTCGACCGCACCGCCAAGGCGGTGTGGCGGGCGGCGCTGCGCGTGCCGCGGGCGGTGGCCGCCGCCCAGTCGGTGACCACCCACGTCCTTCCCGCCGCCCTGACGCAGCGGGTCCAGGGGATCTCGGTCTTCGACCACGGCCGCCGGCTGGCCGCCCACGTGGGCGCCCGCGGCTTCGACCTGGTGCTGGCGACCCACATGTTCCCGTTGCAGGCGATGGCCATCGCAAGGCGGCGCGGCTGGACCGACGTGCCGATCGTCGGCTTCAACCCCGACACCTTCGACACCCACGCGCTGTTCGCCGTTCGCGGCAGCGACGCCATGTGCGTGCCTACCGAGGAGGCGGCCCGTCGCCTGCGCCGCCTCGGGGTGCCGCAGCGCGAGATCCGCGTCACCGGCTACCCGATCGACGTGCGCTTCCTGCGGCCGGCACCGCCGCCGCCGGAGGCCCGCACGGCGTTGGGCCTGCCGCCCGAACGCCCACTGGTGCTCGTGAGCCTCGGCGCCGAGGGCGTCGGGCCGCGGACCGAGGACTGGGTCGAGGCGCTGATCGACACCGGCGTGCGGGCCACCATCGCGGTGCTGACGGCGCGGCACCGGACCCTGAAGCGTGCCCTCGACGCCCGCGCGGGCGAGCTGACGGGCCCGACGAGGCTGCTGCCGCTCGGCTTCCGCGACGACGTCCCGCTGTGGTTGGCCGCGGCCGACATCGTGGTGGCCAAGGCGGGGCCGGCCTCGACGCTGGAGGCGCTGGCGGTGGGGGCGCCGATCGGCCACGTGTACGTCGCCGGCGGGCACGAGCGGTTGGTGGTCGACTTCGCGCTGTCGCGCGGGGTGGGCGCCTGGTGGCCGCAGCCGCGCGCGGGCGCCCGCGAGGTCGCCGGATGGCTGGCCGACGCCCCCGCGCTGGCCGCCTGGCGCGCCCGGGTGGCCGCCGTCGAGCTACCGCTGTCGACCGACGAGGACGTGGCCGGCGTCCTCGCCATGGCGCGCCGACGACGGGGCCGCGGCCCCTGGTAACATCTCGCGTGCCGATCCTCCCCCGCCTCGCGCTGCGCAACCTCCTGCGCCACCGCTGGCGCTCGCTCGCGACCGTGTTGGGGGTGGGGCTGGGCATCGCCGCGGTGCTCGCCACGCTCGCGGTCGGGGCCAACGTCGACGCCAACCTGCGGGCCACGCTCGAGGCCGCCGCCGGGCCGGCCGACCTGCTCGTGACCCCCGGCGCCACCGGCCGCGCCGTGTTCGAGCACGAACCGGTGCTCGCGCTCGCCCGGGCCGATCCGGACGTGGCCTGGGCGGTGCCGCTGCTGAACACCCGCTCCGAACCCACCCGCGGCGCGCAGGCCACCACCGCCGGATCGCTGCTGCCCGGCCTCGACAGCGGCTTCCAGCTCGGTGGCCGCGTCACCGAGCGCCCCGAGACGCTGCCCGTTCGCCTGCTCACCGGCCGGCTGCCGCGCCAGGGCGCCTTCGAGGTGGCCGTCGCGGCCGACTTCGCGGGCTCGCGCGACATGGTGATGGGCGAGGCCATCGCGTTCGCCACGCCCACCGGCCAGGTGCCGTTCACGCTGGTGGGGCTGCTGGACGAGAGCTACGCCCTCGCCTCCACCAACGGCGGGCGCATCGGCATCACCCACCTGAGCGACCTGCAGACGGCCAACAGCTTCCGCGACCGGGCGAGCCACCTCGAGCTGGCGCTGCGGCCGGGCGCCGACCTGTCGGCGGTCCGCGACCGGTTGCAGGCCGCCATCGGCGACGCCTACACCGTGACCTTCCCGGCCGGGGCCGGCGACGCCGCCTCGGGCATCGTCCAGACGCTGCAGGCGGGGCTGCTGATCCTGGCCGCCACCCTGATGGCGCTGGGCGGCTTCATGGCCTACAACACCTTCATGGCCGGGGTGGTGGAGCGCACCCACGAGTACGCGCTGCTGCGCACCATCTGCATGCGCCGCGGCGACGTCCGCCGGCTGGCGCTGTGGGAGGCGTTGTGGGTGAGCGCCGCCGGCGTGGTGCTCGGCGCGGCGCTGGGGACGCTGCTGGCCTACGGCATCACGCGCGTCAACGCGCTCGTCGTCGGCTTCGAGACGCGGACGCTGGTGCTGCCGTGGTCCGCCGTCGCGCTCGCCTCGGCGATCGGCGTGGCCGTGGCGCTGCTGGCCGCCAGCCTGCCGGCCTGGGCGGCGGCGCGCACGTCGCCGCTCACCGCGCTACGCGCGGCAGCGTCGCCGCGCGCGCCCCGCCTGCAGCTGCTCGGCTGGGCGTTGGTCGGCCTCGGCGCGGCCATGACGCAGTTGCCTTGGTCGGGCCACGCTGCCCTGTTCGGCGCGGGGCTCTCGATGGCCACGTTCTTCGCCGGGGTGGCCCTGGCGGCCGAGGGGCTCATCGCGCCGGCGACGCGGGCCGCGATGCCCCTGATCGCGCGCGTCCTGGGGCCGGCGGGCCGCCTCGGCGCCGGCTTCGCGGTCCGCAACGCGCCCCGCAACGGCGTCGCGATCGGCACGGTCATCGTCGGCGCGGGCCTGATCGTGGGCGTGGGGGCGATGGTCGAGGGCATCAACCTGGCGGTCTCCGACTGGCTCGACACCACCATCGTGGGCGACCTGTTCGTCACCAGCGCCGCGCGCTTCCCGGCCGACTTCGAGCCGCGCGCCGTCGTGGTCGAAGGGGTCGACCAGGTGTCGGGCGTCGGGCTGCGGGCGGTGCGCTTCGAGCCCGAGGGCGCGCGCCAGGCCCGAACCGTCGCCGTCATCCTGGTCGACCCGGAGCGCTTCCATCCGGACACGGGCTTCGGGCGGCTGCAGTACATCGGCGGCCAGGGCGACCCCCGCCAGGGCTACGAGTCGCTGGCACGCGGCGGCGAGGTGCTGGCGGCGAACACGATCCGCGACCGGTTCGGGGTGGGCGTGGGCGACGCGGCGCGCCTGCGCACCGACGACGGCTTCCGCGACTTCCGCATCGGCGCGGTGGTGGTCGACTACACCGGCGGCGGCGAGGCCTTCGTGGGTTCCATCGACGACCTGCCGGCCTTCGGCGGCGGCAGCCCGGACCTGTTCGTCTTCACCGTGCAGCCGGGCCTGGACCCGTCGCTGGTGCGCGACCGCCTGCTGGCGGCCTTCCCCGACCTGCTGCTCGACATCACCCTCAACCAGGCGTACCGCGCCCAGATCGAGGTGCTCATCAGCCGCTCGTTCACCACCACCAACTCGTTGCTCGCGCTGGCGGCGGTGATCGCCGCCCTGGGGGTGGCCAACACGCTGGGGATGAACCTGTCGCGTCGCGCGCACGAGATCGCCGTCCTGCGCACCGTCGGGCTGCGGCGCGCCGGGGTGCGCCGCCTCGTCCTGGCCGAGGGCATGGTGGTGCTGACGATCGGCGCCGTGCTCGGCATCGCGTTCGGGTTGCTGCTGGCCGACGTCATCACCGCCGGCGCCCGCGCCCTCACCGGCTACCCGATCCAGGCGGCGGTCCCCTGGCGGATCCTGCTGTGGGCCGGCGCGTTCATCCCGCTGTTGGGCCTGGCCGCCTCCTGGCTGCCCGCCCGCCGTGCCGCCCGTCTCGCTCCGCGCGTGGCGCTCGGCGCCTCGGAGGCTGCATGACCCCATCGGACGGCGTCCCCGCCCTCGAGGCCCGAGGACTGCACAAGCGCTTCCATCTCGGCGCCGAGACCGTCCACGCGCTGCGCGGCGTCGACCTGACCGTCCGCAGTGGCGAGTTCGTGGCCGTCATGGGTCCGTCCGGGTCGGGCAAGAGCACCCTGCTTCACCTCCTGGGCCTCCTCGACCAGCCCGACGAGGGCACCATCATGCTCGCCGGCACGCCCACCGCCGGCCTCGACGACGACGCGCTCACCGACCTCCGCCGCCAACGGCTGGGCTTCTTGTTCCAGACCTTCGAGCTGGTGCCCAACCTGACGGCGCGCGAGAACGTGCTGCTGCCGGCCGAGATCGGCGGCACCGCACGTGCCGCGGAGGGCCGGCTGGAACGGCTCGCCCTGCAGCTGGGCATCGACGACCGCCTCAGCCACCGCCCGGATCAGCTCTCGGGCGGCGAGCGCCAGCGCGTCGCGCTGGCCCGCGCGCTCATCAACGACCCGGCGGTGGTGCTGGCGGACGAGCCGACCGGCAACCTCGACAGCCGCACGGGACGGGAGGTGCTCGACCTGCTGCGCCGCGGCGTCGACGAGCACGGCTGGACGGTCGTGACGGTGACGCACGACGTGCAGGCCGCGATGGCCGCCGACCGGGTGGTGTTCCTGCGCGACGGCGCCGTCTCGGGCGAGGTCGACGTCGACGGCGCCGACGTCGGGCAGATCGTCGACCGCTCGCTGGCCGGCTGAGGCGCCCGTCGGGCGGATGCGTCCGCTCGGTGGATGCATCCGCGTTGCGGACGGCTCAATCGATGCGGCCGACCACCAACGCGCCGGCCGGCGAGGTCCAGCGGCCGAGGACGCCGAGGTCGAGCTCCCAGCGCCCGACGATGGCGGCGTCCAGCGCGGCCGAACCGCCCGCCCCCAAGGCCTGGAGCTGCGTGGCGATGACCACCCCGACGGCGACCGGGTTGACGACGATCTCCTGGCCGAGGCGGGCGCTGCCGCCGGCCGGCACCGCGATCGCGGGCACGCCGAACGACGCCACCTCGCGGTCACCGAGGCGCAGCCGCGCGTCGGGCGCGCGCAACACGAACCCCAGCGGGCCGGGGTTGTCGACGATCAGGCCGACCGCGATCGTGATGCGGTCGAAGCGCACCTCGCGCACGCCGGTGTTGGCGGCGTCGAAGCGCACCCGCGGGGCCGCCGGGACGAGGTCGGCCTGGCGCACCTCGCCGCGCGCGACGGTGACCGCCGGGAAGCGCGTCGGGACGCCCAGCACGTCGATCCCGACCGCCGCGTCGATCCGGTAGGCGACGGGCCTGCCGGCGACCGCGTCGGTCAGGGCCCCCACGAGCGCGTCCAGCCGACCGAGCGGCACCGTCACGTCGAGCGCCAGCGGCGCCTCGGCCCGCGCCGGCAGCTCGATGCCGCCCACGAAGCTCAGCCCGGCCGCCGCCACGCCACCGAGCCACAGCTCGCCGTCGAGCCGATCGAGCCGCACCGCGATCGGGTTGGGGTTCGTCACGCGCAGCGCCACCCGCACGACCAGGGCGGCGTCGCCCGTCAAGCCGGGCGGGTCGAGGCGGACGATGCGGGTGGCGTCCGTCTGGAGGCGAAAGGTAGGCGCCGCCAGGGCGGGGGCGGTGCCCGGCAGGCAGGCCGTCAGGAGGCCCGCCACCGGGAGGACCGCGAAGAGGGCCGCCAAGAGGGCGCGCGCGCGGCGCGCCGAGGGCTGGGTTCGCTTCGTGGGACACGGCATGGGGACCTCCCGGCGCGCGCCGCGGACCGTGGCCGCGCTCGTCGAACCCAGCGTACGCGAGGCGTGGCCGGCCGCGGCGTGGCGCCCGCCACCCGTGCCCGCCTTGACCCCGCGCCCGCACTCGCCTACACTGGCGCATCATGTGTAACTTACACATCTACCGGCCACCCGGCCCGCCCGCCCCGAGCGACCGTCGATGACGGTCCGGCCGCTCGTCCTGTTGCTGTGCGGCGGCCCGTCGGCGGAGCACGACGTCTCGCTGGCCTCCGCCCGCTCGCTCTTGGCCGCGACCGACGACCGCATCGCCTGGCGCGTGCGCGTCATCGACCGCGCCGGGACCTGGCTCGACGCCGAGGCCAGCGCGGCCCGGCTCGCGCCCCCGACCGTCGCCGCCGCGGCCGGGTCCGCGACGGCGGCCGGCGGCGGTCGGCCGGCGACCGAGGCCGGCGCGGCGCCGACGCGCGCGACGGGACCCCGCCTCGACGAGCGCGCGCTCCGCTCGGTGGACGCGGTCTTCCCGCTGCTGCACGGGCCCTACGGCGAGGACGGGCGCCTGCAGGGGGCGCTCGAGGTGCTCGGCGTCCCGTACGTCGGCTCCGGTGTGCTCGCCAGCGCGGTCGGCATGGACAAGATCGCGATGAAGGCGATGCTGGCGGCGGCCGGCCTACCCCAGGTGCCCCACCTCGGGGTCACGCGCCAGCGCTGGCGGCACCAGCGCCCGGCCGTCGAGGCCGAACTCGACGGCCTGGGGTGGCCCGTGTTCGTCAAGCCCGCCAACATGGGGTCCTCGATCGGGATCGAGCGCGCCGCCGAGGCGTCCGCGCGCGCCCGCGCCATCGACGCGGCCTTCGCGCACGACCGACGCGTCATCGTCGAGGCCGCGGCCGTCGGTGCGCGGGAACTCGAGGTCGCCGTGATCGGGCTCGACGAGCCCGAGACGAGCGTGGTGGGCGAGGTGCGCACCGACGCGCCCTTCTACGACTACACCGCCAAGTACACCCCGGGTGGTGCCCGCCTCGACGTCCCGGCCGAGGTGCCGGCGAGCGTCGCCGACGCCTGCCGCGCGTTGGCTCGGCGCGCCTTCCTGGCGATCGACGGCGCCGGCCTCGCCCGCGTCGACCTCTTCTGGCAACCCGAGCGCGACGCCCTGCAGGTGAACGAGATCAACACCATGCCGGGCTTCACCGAGACGTCGATGTTCCCGCGCCTGTGGGCCGCCAGCGGCCTCTCGTACCCGGAGCTCGCGCTGCGCCTGCTGGAGCTGGCGCACGCGCCACGCTGACGACCGCGCCGGGGCGCGCTATCATCCGCTGTCGGAGGTGACGCCGCCCCCCACGGTCGGAACAACCCGCGCTCGGGCGCCCCGCGCGCCCCGTTGTCCGGCGACGCCCTCGGCGACCCGCCGGGCGGGCGCCCATGGGGCGACGGCGATCACGCGGACGGCGTCGCGGCCGCCGTGTTCGCCCCGGACCCCGACCTCGGCGGCGATACGCCGCGGCCAGCCGCCGTGGCCGACCCGGGCTCGGGTCCGGGACGCCCGCTGACCGACTTGGGCGCCGCACGCGTCCTCATCCTCAACGCCAGCTACGAGCCGCTGCACGTCTGCTCCGTGAAGCGCGGCATCACGCTGCTCATGCAGGAGGTGGCCGAGCGCGTGCTCGACGGCGACCGGATCCTGCGCTCGCCCACCCGGGTGGTGCCGGTGCCGTCGGTGATCCGGCTGCGGCGCTACGTGCGCCGCCCGCACCGCCAGCGGGTGGCCTTCAACCGCAAGAACGTGTTCCGGCGCGACGACCACACCTGCCAGTACTGCGGCACCCGCGGCCACGACCTCACGCTCGACCACGTGGTCCCCCGATCGCGCGGCGGGCCGACGACGTGGGAGAACGTGGTGGCCTGCTGCCGCCGCTGCAACGCCCACAAGCGCGACCGCACGCCCGCCGAGGCGCGCATGGCGCTGCGGCGCCCGCCTCGGCCGCCGGCGTTCATGTTCACGTCGGCGTACGGGCTGCTGCCCGACGTCGACCCGGCCTGGGAGGCGTACCTGCCGCGTTCCGGCTGAACGTCGGCCGCGCGCCGCCCTCCTCGAGGCCGGCGGCGAACGGCCGGATCGCGGCGATCGCGACCGCCGTCAGGCCAAGCGGCGCCGATCGCCGAACAGCCGCGACAGCACGGCGCTGAACACCGACAGCACGATCGCCCCGAGCACCGCCGCGCCGAACCCGGACAGCTGCAGCGGCGACACCGCCGCCGCCACCGCCAGCGCCAGGCCGTTGACGACCAGCAGGAAGAGCCCGAAGGTGAGCAGCGTGACCGGCAGCGTCAGCAGGACCATGACCGGCCGCACGATGGCGTTGACCAGGCCGACGACCAGCGCCGCGACCAGCAGCGGCCCCAGCCCGTCGGGCGCGATGGACACGCCCGGCAGCAACTGCACCGTCAACCACAGCGCCAACGCGTTGAGGGCCCAACGGATGAGCAGGTTCATGCCGCCCACCTTAGCGCACCGGCACGCGGCCGGCGCCGACCGGGCAGGGCGGGGCCCTCACGCGGGCAGGCGCCGCAGCACGGGCCGCACGTCGCCGACCGCGAAGCCGATCGACCGCAGGATCCGCACCAGCTTCGGGTCGGTGGTGGAGAGCTCGGTGCGCACGCGGCCGACGGGGCTCTCGGCCGCGACCTCGTGCAGCAGCGTCAGCAGTAGCCGCCGCAGCATCTCCGTCGACGCGCGATGCGCCCGCGCCACCCCCACCGCCGTGAGCGCCAACTCGCCGTCGATGCCGCCTCGCCGGCGACCCGCCAGGACGTAACCGACCGGCGGCTGATCGAGCGCCTCGTACGCCAGCAACCACAGGTCGGGCGTGAACGGTCCGTGGGCGCGCTTCAGCCACGCCCAGCGCCCCTCGCGCAGCGCGATCCCCTCCGCCTCGGCCACGAACGCCCGGAACGCGGCGTCCCGCTCGAGCCGCCAGCCCTCCAACACGAGCGGCGCGCCCAGGGGCGGGGTGTCGGCCAGGTCGAAGGAGAGCGCCCGCAGGCCGTCGGACTCGAACCCCAGCGGCGCCAGGGCGGCGCCGAGGTGAGCGGCCCTGTCCGCGTCGAGGCCCGACAGGTCGAGCTCCACGGCCTCGTGCGGCAGTCGGCGCAGCAATTCGGCGACGAGCTGCGCGAACGGGCCGGCGTCCTCGCCCGTGTGCCAGGGTTGCGCCAGTCGCAGCGTCGGGTCGTCGAGCTCGGGGTCGGGCGGCCACGCCACCACGCCCGCCGTGGGCTCGGCGGCGGCCGCCACGGGCTCGGCGGCGGCCGCCGCGGGCTCGG
>Ga0114946_10000839_pt1 | contig 20928 bp, 12 predicted proteins | sample WalLakDeSediment_FD_88676 | JGI IMG/M metagenome (GOLD analysis project Ga0114946, IMG submission 88676) | Lake sediment microbial communities from Walker lake, Nevada to study Microbial Dark Matter (Phase II) - Walker Lake 11/02/13 Deep Sediment | ecosystem: Environmental > Aquatic >...
TCCGTCCTTCTGATCGCTTCTTTTTCATGCACTCAATTCGTATCTTTATGATTGCTGTTTCGCGATTAGTCGGAATCACTAGACTGAAATCTGGATTCGTTTTGACTAACGCAAGGAAAAAAACAAGTCAACGCGCCAGATCAATCTTCTGCCGTGAAAAACTACAGTAAATGCAGGAATGTTTGACGAATAACTTGACTAGATGTTGACTAAACCGCAATAGTTAGTCAAATGGAGATTTGGAGAAGCGATGTGTGTAAGGAAGGTAAGTCATTATATATCAACAACTTAAATTACTTGCGAACGTGGTGAAATTGGTATACACGCCAGACTTAGGATCTGGTGGGCCTAGCCCGTGGGGGTTCGAGTCCCCCCGTTCGCACGAGAACAATCAGTTGTACATAGAGGAATTACATTGGAAGTATTAATCAATTCCCGCACCGAAGTCGCGCACGAAATCGAGATCATCGTTCCGTACGAGGAACTGCACCCGCATTTCGAGAAGGCATATCGTGAGGAAGCGAAGAACATCTCCATCCCCGGCTTCCGCAGGGGACGTGCACCGCTGCAGATTATCAAGAAACGTTTCGGTACCGCCATAGAATACCAGGTGATAGAAAAGCTGTCGAATCAGTTCTTCCGGACGGCATTGGAGGAACGCGACATTTCACCTCTTGGTCAACCCCAGTTGAACGATCTCGACTATCAACCCGGGCGACAGCTCACGATCAAGGTCAGCTACGAGACCGCACCCGGTGTGCTCATACGCGATTACAAGGGGCTGCAACTCGAGCGTTTACGGCATACCGTCACCGAGGAGGAGATCGACGATGAGTTGATGAACATTCGCAAATCGCGAAGGACACTCGAGGATGCGGAAATCCCCGATGACGAACACTATGTGGTGAGCATAGATATTCAGATTCTCGACGAAGCAGGCAATCCCATTCCGGGAAGACGCAACACTGACCTGAGGGTAGAGATGGATGACGATGCTATGTCGAGTGATCTCATTTCCGAACTATACAACATGAGAGTTGGCGAAGAGAAGGATGTCGAATTCACTTACGACGATGAGAGTACGGAACGTGCTCGTGTGAAGGTGAAATCGGTGCAACGCATGATTCTTCCCGAACTGAACGACGAGTTCGCGGCTCTCGTCACGGGTGGTGCGGCTCCGACGGTGGATGAATTGCGCTCGGTGATTCGCAAGAAACACGAAGAGATATGGAGCAAACGCTATAGAGAGTGGCTCGAGAAGGAACTCGTGAGTGAGATACTCAACCGCAATCCCTTCGATGTGCCACAGGTTGTCGTGAATGGTATTCTCGATGACGCCATTGAAAGCTGGAAGCAACGTCAACCCGGCAAGCAATTCCCCGACGACTTTGATGAAGCGGAATTTCGCAAGCAGAGGGAACATGAAGCCGTCTGGGCAGTGAAGTGGATGTACGCGCGGGACAACATTATCGAACAGGAGGGAATCGCTCTCGAAGAAGCCGATTACGAAGCGAAAGCGGAAGAAACCGCCGAGTTTCTTAATATGGACAAGGAGCACATCATCGAGTTCTACAAGACCAGTTCTGAGCACCAGCTCCCTCTGCTCATTGACAAGCTTTTCGATTTCTTGTTTGCTGCGTCCAAGATCAAGGATGTCGACGACAATGACATCTCGAGAGTGGGGACTACTCCGATTACGTTGCAGGAAATCACCGCCGCTGATGCTCAGGTATCGGAAGACGACGAGTATGCTGCAGTGACCGACCGCGGGGGAAATCCCGAGCGCGAGAATGAAGAAGGGTAAGTCAATTGTATACCGCAATGAACACAATCACACGAGGATAACGAATGTCACTTCATTCATTGGACTTCACCAGCATGTCGCAGCCCGCAACGGATCAACTCGTACCCATCGTTGTTGAGACGACAGGGAGGGGCGAGCGAAGTTGGGATATTTTTTCCCGGTTGCTCCGCGAACGCATCGTGTTTCTCGGCACACCCATCGACGATCATATTGCGAGTCTGGTGGTCGCGCAGCTTCTCTTTCTGGAGTCGGAAGACCCGGAAAAGGATATCTTTTTATATATCAACAGCCCCGGAGGCAATGTATCCGCCGGACTTGCCATCTACGACACGATGCAGTACATACGCGCCGATGTTTCGACGATATGCATCGGCATGGCTGCGAGCATGGGGGCAATACTGCTCGCAGGTGGAACTCCGAAGAAGCGCATCGCATTGCCACATGCCCGAATAATGATTCATCAGCCCATAGGCGGCACCCAGGGGCAGGCGTCCGACATCGAAATCTACACGAAGGAAATGCTTCGTACACGTGAACAGCTCTATAAAATCATAGCAAGTCATACTGGGAAAAGCGTGGAAGAAATCACAACGGATTCGGATCGTGACAAATACATGTCTGTCGACGAAGCACTCGAATATGGAATCATCGATTCGGTGCTTCTCAAGAAGCAAACGAAAACAGAAGAAGGCTGATTTCGTTCATCGTATCGTATTGTGTCGTATATTCGGTAGAAAGCATGTCCACCGGTTATGTTCGAGGCGATCATGAAGCGTTCCGTTTTGACCGGCTGCGTCGTCGTGGCGTTGCTTGCCGGATGCTCGTCGGCGACTGTCGATGAGTCCATACGCACGTATCCCGTACAAATCAGCAATCTCGGCGCTGCCGTCAACAGTTCGCTGGACGAATTTTCACCAAGCGTCACCGCGAATGGACGAAGGTTGATTTTTACCAGAGGCCACACCCGACCTCCGTTCAATCGCGATTTCTGGGAAAGCAGTCTGGACGGAGAATTCTGGACGACGGCCACGCGGCTGCCCGATCGCGTGAACAGTGAAACCAACGAGGGGTCTCCGTCTTTTTCCGCAGACGGACAAACGCTGTACTTTGCCGCAACGGATCGCCCCGACAGTCATGGGAAATCGGATATTTACATTGCACGACTCGTCGGCCGCGAATGGGCGGAGGTAGAGAATCCCGGTTTCCCTGTGAATACACGGCATTGGGAGTCGCATCCTTCCACATCTGCGGATGGACGAACACTGTACTTTGTTTCGGACCGCCCAGGAGGACAAGGTGGTCTGGATATATGGGTGACCTGGCTGGACCACGAGGACAAATGGCGCGTCCCCGTTAATCTTGGTCCTCCAATCAATACTTCCGGCGACGAGGTGACGCCCTTTATTGCGCAGGATGGAAAAACGCTGTATTTCGCTTCGGACGGTCATCCGGGATTGGGCGGGACGGATATGTTCGTCAGCCGTCTCGTCGGTGATCGCTGGTCGAAGCCTACCAATGTCGGCCGTCCGCTGAATTCTCCCGACAACGACGAATTCTTCAGCCTGGCGGCCGAAGGCTCGGTCGTGTATTTTTCGTCGCGACGTGAGGGAGGTTTTGGCGGCTACGACATTTACCGTGCGGAACCCAACCCCTTCCCGCCGGGTGCCGTCATCGTACTTTCAGGAACAGTGCGCGATGCACGGACAAGGACACCGCTGGCCGCGCAGTTACGCGTTCTCGACGCGATGACTGGTGACAGTATCAGTTTACAGCATAGCAATGCGTACAGCGGGGAGTATATCATTATTCTGCCTGCCGGAGCGGTGTACAACATCACAGCCACTTCGCCTCCCTACCTGCCTGAAACGGAATTGTTCGATTTCCTGACTCAATCGGTGTATGGGGAACAAACGCACGATTTTCTTTTGCGCAAGGAAGAACAGCTTGCCGCACTCGAAGTGTCGATCACTACGGATGTGTTGGATTTCTCTCTTCTGAGAAGCGCTGCATCGCATGCAGGGCTTAGCATCGAGGAGCAGGTGCGCCGAGAAACGATGCCACTGCTGAACTACGTGTTTTTCGGTGAGAACGACGCCGAATTGCCTGAGCGCTACGTTCGTTTATCAGCCGAACAAAGCTCCGATTACGATGTGAGGAGTATCTCCGAAGAAACCTTGTCTCGATACTACCATTTGTTGAATATTATCGGGATGCGCCTTCGCGACGATGCATCGATAACAGTCACACTTACTGGTACGACTGACGGCAGTGAAGCACCCGAGATCGCGCGAATGCGTGCCGAGCGCGTCGCATCCTATTTCAATACTGTATGGGGAGTTGCACACGATCGCATGCGCATACTTTCACGCGCATTGCCTGAAGCTCAGTCAAGTAGCCGGTCCCCGGAAGGGCGCGAGGAAAATCGACGTGTGGAAATCACTTCCACGGATCCATCGCTCCTGGCTCCGCTGCACATCGAGGATGTGCAACATGTGCTCAAACCATCAAGTGTTCGATTCTATCCCTCCATCGTAGCCGAGGCCGGTGTCGACGTTTGGCGCTTCGAGGTCCGCCAGGGTGCGCGTGTGCTCCGGGAAAGCGATGGCTTCGCGACTTGGCCGGATTCCATTCCATGGAATTGGAGAGATACCGAGGGGAAGCTTCCCGATCCGGATGTGCCTTTGACGTTTTCGCTTTCCGCCAGAGATACACGTGGACAGGAAGCTCGGAGTGAGGAACGCGAGATACCGATACACATGGTCACGCTGGAACGCAAACAGATCGAACAGTTGCCCGACCGCACAATAGAACGCATCAGTCTGATTCTATTCGATTTCGATCGGGCCGATATCGGTACACGGAACGAACAGATGCTTCTCGCAACAGCACCCAGGCTTACCGAAAAATCCACCATTCTCGTACGCGGGTATACGGACGCAATAGGGAACGAAGAGTACAACCGTGCATTGTCGCAACGACGAGCGGCTGCGGTGAAGGAAAAATTGCAGACGTTGGTTCCGGGGCGATCTATTCGATCCGAAGGTCTCGGAGAATCGGTGCTGTTATTCGATAATACATATCCGGAAGGACGTTTTTACTGCCGCACCGTACAGATACTCGTAGAAACCATCAAGTGAGGATGTCATGAAACGTTCGCCCATCTATGGAGTATTGATGCTCCTGCCCATCGTGTTCTGCTCTTGTCTGAATTACGAACAGCATACCGTACTCTCGGAGAATGGTTCAGGCAGCATGGAAATCCATTACTGGATAGAGGAGAGTATTCTGAGTTGGATGGAGGGGGGCAAGCTTTCGTTCACAGAAGACAAGGTTCGCGAACAGTATGAAGGTGACGGTGTGTCGGTGCAGCGCGTCGAAATTACAACCGAGGCTGCGGACTCGACTCGTCACGTCCGAGTGTCGTTGAGCTTCGACAATATTGCCGCGCTCGCTGGTGTGCGTGGATTCAAAAACAATTCCTTCGAGTGGATGCGTGAAGGAGACGTGTATCGTTTCGAGCATGTGCTCGGCCCCACGAACAACTCGGACGACTCGTCGCTTGACCAATTCACCGTGCGTTACAGTTATCGCTTTCCGGGGGAAATACGCGAATCGAACGCTGTTCGTATCGATGAGAGTACTGCACTCTGGGAGTATAAACTCTCGGATCTGGGTCGCGAGCATGTGATGACAGCGGTTGTAATCGCGAAAAGTGGAAGCAACACACTGTGGATAGTAGGAATTCTGGCAGTCGTACTCGCACTTGCCATGCTGTTCAGGGCTATCAGGCGTAAGCAGCAGCGTTCAGAGTAGTGAGGACACGAGTATTCCAGCACTCGGCATTCTGTACGGTATGCAAAAGTCCCATGTTACTGCCTCATGCTCCCGTCAGCTATCAGGCTACGTAGCTCTGCATCTCAGCGGGTGCAGGCAATCATGATGTGCTCCGTTGTTTCACACGGATGGTTGCGGAGTCAAGCTCTGCGAGCCTCCCGAGATTCCTTACGTGATGTTGTAGTTGCATACCGTTGCAGAAGGGCTTGCTTCATCAACGTATTGCGTAAAACTACTGCGTAGTGGTGCAATACAAAAAAGCTGCCGTTGTTCGTGCGGCAGCCAGTTTCATGAATACGCCTTGCTTATTTAACCAGCATCATTCGCTTGCTGATCAATGTCGATCCAGCACGCAATTGGTAGAAATACACACCACTTGCAAGCTTGTCCGCAGTGAACAAGTAGGAATGGAAACCTGGATCGAGCGCTTCATCCACCAATGTCGCCACAAGCTCGCCCAGCGCGTTCGTCACGACAAGCGATGCATGACGTTTGTCCGGCAGTGCGAAGCGAATCACCGTGGACGGGTTGAAGGGATTCGGATAATTCTGGTATAGTTCGACGGTGGCCGGCAGCGGCAGATTCTTTACATCTGTCGGGTTGCGGTGATCGTCGATGGCGAAGTTCAGTTCCACGATACGATTAATGTCATCGCGACGGCTGTACGTCATTGTCATGGGCATGATCAGACTGGGCTTCGCTGGAGAGAAATGGACATTGTACGAGTATTCGGGATTATCCGCGTATATGATGTAATTATCCGGATCCAATCCAGTGATGGAGTACCAGCCAGTGCTGTCTGTGATCGCGTAACCGACAATACTGCCGTCGTGTTCACGCTCAGCGAAAATCAGCGTACCCGGAACGGGAGTTCGCTTGTTGCCTTGACGTAGCACGACTTGGCCGTAAAACGTGCCAATACCGTTTTTGACAACGCTTTGCAAATGAAAATCGATGTTTTGCACCGTTCCGAGCGGAGCGATTTCCTCGCTCTCGATGAAATTCGTTCGGCCGCCGGAGGAATGGAAGTACTGCGGCGCCAAGCGCGAGTCCATGGGGATTGCTAACAGGGCTGTCGGCGGGGAATCGGACAGATTGTCGAAACTGAACACACCGTTCGTATCGGTGACCGTGGAGTAGTATTTCCTGAATGTATGACCGCCACCAGCGCCGCGCTTCAATTCGGAGTCGATGAGCACTATCGTTGCTTGCTTGACTATTCCGCTAGCTTGACCGTACACCTTGCCCATCAACGTGTTTTGCGACGAACCCGCTTTCGGTAAGGTATAGGTGAGTCTGAGCCCGTTTTCAACTCGGAAGGCCCTGGCCTCCATGGCATTCGTCTGATCGCTGTTGAATGTGCGGAGGTGCTTGTCTTCTTCGACAACGGTGTAATAATCATGACCGACGGGGAGCATGCCGATGAATTCACCATTGAAATCGGTGAAAACCGCCGTATCAATCACGGACTCGCGCCAACCCGGGGAATTTTCCTGCCAGAGCATGTTGATGCGCGTTGTGTCTCCGATATGGATGAAATCCTCTTTCCGGATGAAATTCACTTTCGCGTTGTTGACGGGATTGCCTTGTTCGTCCGTCACGCGTCCATGAACCGGACTGATGACACCGATGTTCGGCATGAGGTAGAAATCATAGAACAACGTAGAATCCTGAATAAGAACTCGTTCCCAAGCAGTATGTATCGTAGGTTGATTTATGTAGTACTGGGGAGCGTACTCATTTGTCGGTCCCTGTGCGTAGGCGTAAATCCGTCCGGCCTGGACTTTATTGAGTTGGAAATACCCCATGCTATCTGTCACAGTCTGATAACCAAGATTGCGTCCTGTTCCGATTTGCCAGAAACGGACTGTGCTGCCGGGCAATGGATCGCCCATGTTCGTTCTGACGAAGCCACGAATCGTGCCCGGCCGGTCTGCGACAGTGATGCTGAATTCCTGATACGCATGCGCTCCGGTCGTGTAATCGGCCACTTGCAGTGTGATGTGCGCCTGCTGCACCTTGCGAGGAACCCAGAACAAGTAACTCGTAGGCCCCGCGAGATTGATCACGGTCATATCCTCGGGTATCTCCCCGATTATCGAATACACATGGTTTTTCCTATCACCACCGCTGGCTTCCAGAATATAGAAATACTCCTCACCAACGAGGGCCGTTGTTCGAGGAATGGAAGTGAATCGCAGATTCCCTGGTGGCGGCAAGGCGGTAATACTTGTGAATGCGGTTTCATAGCGGTTGGCCGAGTACACAGCCACGACGGCATACTTGTAACTCGTGCCCGTGACTACTGTGACGTCCGTGAATTGCACCGCAGTTGGTGTGTATATCTGCGCGATAATCAGATCTGCAGAACGGACCCCTCTCCAAATCTCATAGCTTGAAGGTAATTCGCCTTTCGGCGTCTCCCACCGGAGCACCACGTGGCCGTCATGATTCACCACGGCCTGCAGGTTCTCCGGCGCACCGTTTTGCGAATAGGAGATCGTTGCGGCGAGCAACATCGTGATCACTATGTGGAAGAAACGCTTCAATGGATACCGTAACTATTGATGATCATAAGGCAAATGTACTTCTTTGTCACGAAGAATGCAATGCTATTCGTGCCCATTGCAGCTAAATCACAAATAATAACGTTCAATTATCGTGCCAGTTGCCGAATATTTGAAAATCTAGCAGAAATGGCATGTTCGGAACGGATCGACGGTATATTGACGCCAGTATTCCGGCAAACGGCGGAATACTGACGTCACATCATCCCGAGTTTCTTCATTTTTTCTATGAGCGTGGTTCGTTTTACGCCAAGCACTCTCGCAGCCTCGGCCTTGTTTCCCTCGGTGTATTTCAATACGTAGGCAATGTGCTCCTTCTCGACTTCCATGAGAGTGTTGAGACGTTGCGGTTTTCGCAGCGAGACTTCGAAACCCGGTCGTCCTGCGCTGTCTGCCTTGCTGATGGAGAGATACTCCTGAGGCAGTACTTTCGTTGTCAGCAATTCTTCTTGCGTTTGCGCAATCATCCTGTTGACGAGATTCTCCAGTTCCCGCACATTTCCCTGCCAAGGCAGTTGTTGAAGGTAATCCGCCAATTCCGTCGATACGCCACGCACTGGTGTCGCGTGCTTCTCCTTGAATTTGCTCACGAAGTGCTGTGCCAGCAAGGGAATGTCGCTGCTTCTGTCGCGCAGCGGAGGTATGGTGATCGGTATCACGTTCAGTCGGTAGAACAAATCGCGCCGGAAACGGTTGTTGTTGATTTCGCTTTCCAGGTCGGTATTCGTTGCGCAGATAATTCTGACGTCGACCGTACGCGTGTGTGTTTCACCCACTCTGCGAAATTCACCCTCCTGCAATACGCGCAGAAGTTTCGCCTGGAATGCCAGACTGGTGTTGGATATTTCATCGAGGAACAACGTGCCCTTGTCGGCCTCTTCGAACAATCCGGCTTTGTCCATGACGGCACCCGTGAAGGCACCGCGTTTGTAACCGAACAGCTCGCTTTCAAGCAAGGTATCGGGCAATGCACCGCAGTCCACGGCGACGAAGTGCTTCACTTTTCGTGGTCCGTTGTAGTGTATCGCTTTCGCGATCAGTTCCTTCCCGGTACCGCTCTCGCCGTATATCAGAACGCTGCTCTCGCTGTCTATCGCTGCTTGCGTTTCGGCGAACAGCTTCTTCATCGGTGCGCTGTTCCCGATGATGTTCTCGAAGCCGAAGCGCTGCTCCACTTCGCGTCTCAAGTAAATGTTCTCCTGTTTGAGTGCTTCGTGCATGCGCGCGTTTTCTATGGCTATTGTCGCGAGATTCGCGAAAGCTTCGAGAAAGTCCGCATCGATTTCCGAAAACGACATCGTCGAGGCCGCGTCGCTGCGCGAATCGACATACACAGTTCCGATGATGTTGTTTTTCGAACGCATCGGCACGCAAATCAGGGAATGAATGTTGAAATTCACAACCGAATCGCGTTTGCTGAATGCGTCATCAAGCGAGGTGTCGGAAACGATGATCGGCTTCCCCTCATTGAGTACGTCGCGAAGAATGCTGAGACTGATCTCCGTGGCATCCCGAATCGTCTCCTTCTCCACATTCCGCGACGCCTTCAGTGAGAGTTGCTCGTTTTCGATGAGAAAAATCATGCCGCGCTCGCCGTTCATCGACTCCAATGCGCTGTCCATGATATTGTCCAGCAAGTGGTTGAGATCGAGTACCGAGTTGATCTTGCGAGCGACCTCATAAAGTGTGCGCAGGTTCTGCTCCCTGACCGCACTCAAGGCATGCGGTGAATCACCCCGATGCGTTAACGAGTAGTCGCGTACTATCGCCGCGTTACCCTGCACCTGCTCGAGATAGCTCCGATACAGTCGCGGATCGGATATGCTCTCGGCATTCCGTGTCAATTCCTCGTGCGCTCGCTCAATTGCTTCCGCTGCTTCGGTCAAGAGACGATGAGCACGTAGCACGAGGTGGTGGTTGTACAGAATATCGTGTGAGCCGCCGTACAACGGTCCATGCTCGCGCAGCAGTCGGACAGCGTCGTTCGACAGGTCAAGAGCTGCCGTTTGGCGGCCCATTCGAAGTTGTGTGAGTGCTGCGTATGAGCGGGCGAGAATGCCGTGTGAAGCGAAACCGTGCCTGTCGGCAATGTCTCCGAGCGCGTCGAAACACTCCAAAGCCTTCTCCAAATCGTCGTCCATACCGCAGTGCAGATATAGCATTCCGCGACGGTATCGCAGCATCGCGGATACGTTGACATCCTGCGAGTCCGCAAGAATGCTCTCTGCACGCGCGAGCAGTTTATTCGCTGTTTCGAATTCGCGCTTCTCGATGTGACAGCCGGCGATATCGATGAACCCGGTGGCGATTCCGATGTTGTCGCCGGCGGCTTCGGCAATCGACTGGGCTTTGGAATAGGTTTCGATGGAGCTGTCGGTATCGCCGAGTACAAGATACAGTTCTCCGAGATTTTCAAGCGCTTTCCCCTTGAGATACGAGTCGCCGAGTTCGTGTGCGATGCGGAGTTCCTCCTGGAGGTGCAACAGGGCGGGACTGAACAGACACAAGGCAATTTCGGATTGTGCCATGGCACCGAGTGATGTTGCGAGCATTTTGCGGTCACCGACGGCTGTCGCGAGTTCGCACGCCTTTGTCAGGTGCTTCAGTGCTTCCTCGTAGCGGCCGAGGGAATAACATTGCGCCCCGATATTGCCGAATACCCTCGTCAAACCACGGGAGTACTGTATGGCTTCGAATACCGTTCGAGCCTGTTCAAAGAATTCGAAGGCCTTGTCGGGATGCTCAAGAATCGAATAGTACACCAGGCCGATGTCGACGAGTATATGTCCTTCGTCAATGACTGCACCCGCATCGGCGTATAATTGCCGCGCGCTTTGATAATGCGAGAGTACGTTCGCCCCGGGTTTCGTGCGGTATTCTATACGACCGAGTTCTTGCAGACAAAAGGCCTGTCCCGCAAGGTCTCCATCTTCTTTGAAATACGCGAGAGCTTTCTCTATGGCGCGACGGGCGCGTTCGTATTCCGCAGTCGCGAGGTGATACTCCGCCTGTCTCTTGTAGACGATCGCAAGTTTTTCGGGAGTGTTGTCCCGGGCCGCCAGTAACAGCATCTCTTCAAGGCACTCCTCCTCGTCCTGGCGTTTTCCGAGAATGTTGTACAAATGACTCAGCGATCCCAAGACGGCGAAGCGCATGTCGGTCAGGTCCGCACGCAGATTGGGCAGAGCGAGTCGAAGTAGCGCTGCCGCACCGGCGTAGTCGAAACGCGACTCGCGCTTGCGTGCCCCTTCGATAAGCAGCGGAAGCGCTTCGTCGATATCGCCACCATGCAATGCATGATGTGCGAGTACGGCTTCGGCGTCAGTGAGTGGGGGATGTGTTCCGAACCAACGATACAAGGCCTTGTGCGTGTTCTCGTCGGCTGCCGGGACGATGTGGCATATTGCTTCGTGCGCTGCGACGAAGCCATCGATGCGTTGTTCCAGTAACTCGAGTTGAAGCAAGCGTGCAAGTGCAGGCGAGGTGTTCTCTTCATCGCCATCGAGCAGTTCAAGAAGCGCTTCCTCCGGCAACGCGGCGGGACAGGCACAGATGATGGATAACACGCGCGATTCCAATGTGCTCAAGCGCTGTATTCCGGCTTCGTACAAGCGAGCTATGGAATCGGGAAACACGCTGCCCATGTTGTCGCGCTCATGAATGAGCCAACCGTGATCGGTGCTCTCGATAATGCGCTCGGCCGCGCAGAAATTCAGAATGTCCTCGGCACGTCCGGGCAATCCCTTGCTCTGCTTGTGCACGACTTCGACAAAGGATGGCGAGACGCTGCCGAACAGCAGTTGCAGCGATTTCGCCAGATCCTGTTTGCCTGCGGACCCCAGGCGAATGTGTCGTGCGATTGAAGTGGTCGGTAGCAACGCGCATGTAGGATCACCTCGTTCTTCCATGCCGATGAGGAAGAGGAAGGGAAGGTCTGCGCGTGCATCGAGAAAATGAGTGAAAAAGGTTGAGAATTCCTTTGTAAAGGAGTCCACGTCGTGCAGATCGTCGATGAGCAAGGCTGCGGGCCGTATATGCTCGGTAATCAGTACGGCGGTTGCGTGAAAGAGACGTATCTTTTCGCTCCCGGGATCCAGTGCGGGGACGCTCTCGGTCAAGATATCGGGGAAGATGTCGGGAAAGGATGCAGCGACAGTTTGCAGTAGGTTTTCCGCCTCATCGCCGACAATGGTGTTTCGTTCTCCGACGAGTACGTGCAACAATGGCGAGAACACTTCGGAGGCCGGCCGTTGCGGCGTGCGTAGGACGCGCAGGCCTTCGAACTGCATGTCCGTGACGATGTCACGCAGGAGACGGGTTTTCCCTGCGCCCTGTGATCCCGAAATGCACAGCAATACCGGATGATCGCGTGCGTGTTCCCTGGCTTCCAACGCGAGCGCATGTTCTTGTTCGCGCGGTATGTCCGGTAGCCTGATGCTGCGATCACCATCTCGTTTCGGGAGTGTGATTTCGCGACCGAGGAACGATGCTGCGGCAGCATGGAGTTGAAACGCCGTGCGGTAGCGCAATGGTGGCTGCTTCTGCATCAATGTGCGTATCCATTCAGCGCATTGTGCCGGAATTTCGGGTGGAAGCTCGGGGATGTCAGCACGCAGATGCTGTTTCAACACCGCCGTTGCGTTTTCGCCGACGAACGGTGGGTGACCTGAAGCGACTTCGAACAGCACGCATCCGAGCGCGTAGAGGTCGGCGGCTTCGCCTACACGCTCGCCCCGTATCGCCTCCGGTGGCATATAATCGATAGTCCCGCATAGTCCGCTCGAACCCCTTGAACTGGACGGGATACTGAGACCGAAATCCATCAATCGCACAACGAGAGACCCGTTGTTGAAATCGATAAGAATATTCCCGGGTTTCAGATCACCATGCAATATGTGCTGCGAGTGAATGTATTCGAGGGCGGCGGCAATGTCGGCTACAAGTGTGGCGAAACGCGTCGCATCGAACACGCCCTCGGCGTCGCGGACATGGGAAGGGGCAAGAGGGTCGCCATCGATCCAGTCCATGATGAACCACGCGCGACCGTCATCGAAGTAGCCGAAGTCATGAACACGCAGCAACGAAGGATGGTCGAGACGAGTCAGCAGCCGGAATTCCGAACGCATCCGTCGAATGAGCGCGTCATCGGCAGCGTGCAGTACCTTGAGTGCGAAGGGAGAGTTATCACGCAGCGAGAATGCCCGAAAAACCGTCCCCGTACCGCCGGAAGCCACGCTGTCCGCTATTCGGTATCCGGAAATTTCGGGAAGAATATGCTTTTCCTCAATCATTACGACCACACTTCGTTTTTCGCTTGCCGCGTCATCAACTCCTGTGTCGCGAGAATCGGATCCTTTCCGTTGAAGAGAATTTCGTACATCTGATCGACGATGGGCATTTCCACATCTGCCCGTGCTGCAAGGTCGTGTGCCGAACGTGTCGTATCCACACCTTCAGCAATCATGCGCATTTCCGCACGAATATCCGCGAGTGTGCGGCCCTTGCCGATCTGTTCGCCGACATAGCGATTGCGGCTATGACGGCTCATTGTAGTGACAATAAGATCGCCAAGCCCGGAGAGACCTGCAAATGTATGCGGATCGGCATCGAGCTTCGTTCCCAAGCGGCGGATTTCCGCTATACCTCGTGTGATGAGCGCTGCCTTGGTGTTGTCGCCGAAATTCGAACCGTCGCAGATTCCCGCTCCGATTGCGATGACGTTTTTTATCGAACCACCGAGTTCGACTCCGATCACGTCGTCGCCACCGTAAATGCGGAAGTAATCCGTCATGAATGTATTGATAGTCAGCGCCGTCGTATGAGCATCGCTCGAAGCGGCAACGACAGTCGTCGGACGGCGTCTGCACACTTCTTCGGCATGACTCGGTCCGGAAAGTATGGCGTAACGCCCGGGATCGAATCCGTCCAGCACTTCGGCGACCACCTGCGACATACGGAGCAATGTGTCGTTTTCTATGCCTTTCGCGACATTGACGATGACGGAACGCGAGAAATGTTTGGGTGGAAGCATGGTGAGAACGGAACGCACGTATTGCGATGGCGTGGCGATGACTATCATGTCCGTGTTCGTCACCGCTTGTTCTATATCCGTTGTGATGACGAGCGATGAAGGGAGCGCGAGTTCGGGAAGATACGCTGTGTTGCGTCCGTTTTCCCGCATGTTCCGTGCATCGGTGGATGACCACGACCACAGCGTTACCTTATGATTATTACCGATAAGGAGGTCGGCGAGCGTGGTACCCCAGCTGCCGGCGCCCAAAATACCGATCTGCATACGAACCCCCGACAACAACGATCAATGGATGTTCAGGATACGTCCGAATACGCGCGGAAAAGTACAGGACTCAAGACGTCAGTAAAGGAACATCTTAATCGACGAGCCCAGTTTTCGTCCAACGACGCGTAAACGGTTGAAGCGATTCTCCTGACCCAGAAGCAGGCGCTTTATGTTCGCTCGATGTGCGAAGACCAGCAACAGCGATGTCGCGACGCTGAACAGGATCAGGGTATGATAACTCGGAATATCGACGTGAAAGAAATTATAGCGTATGAACATCGTGGATGGAAAGGCCGTTGCAGCACTCAACGATCCGAGCGACACATACCCCGTGATGATCAGGACGATGACGAATACCCCGAATGAGATAGAGATGTCTATCGGGGCGATGCCGACAAGCATCCCCGCTGCGGTGTTGATACCCTTTCCGCCCTTGAAATTCAGAAACAGTGAAAATATATGACCTATGACGGCGGACAACCCTGCGATGATCTGCACTATGGTGATGTCGTCGAACGGCGTGCGGTTGTTGAACGGAAAATCACCGTAATGCAAACGCGCTATCAACAGCACCGCGATCAGGCCTTTCATAATATCTCCGGCCTGCACGAGCAGACCCAGCTTCCACCCCAGCGTACGTATGACATTCGTACTTCCTATGTTGCCGCTGCCGTGCTTTCTGATGTCCGTCCCATTGAACATGCGGGAAACGATCAAACCCGTGGGTATCGAGCCGACAATGTAGCTGAGGATTATGATGAGACTGAGAAGATACATAGGTCACAACGATGCATGCAGTGAAACAACTAACTATGTAACATATTTTATTTGCGTCTTAAAGTCAATGCATTTCTTTTCGCAACCCGCATCGCGCGATGTTGTCACAGGGTAAGGAATTCCATAATACTGCGTACGGGTGTTCAGTTTCTGCGATGAGCAAGACTCGAATCACGCCGAGTAGTAGCTAAGCGTGGCTGTGCCAACGTGTATCGCGTAGAGAGAACAGGGCTGCCTGCGCCTAGTATCGTGTTACTGCATAGCATCGAACGAATCGCCGGTCGTGAAGAGTGCGGTACTTGACACAGTTTCGATTCCACCGTCAATTCACCGAAGTGGTGGAACTCCGTCTCTGGAATATTGCTTGCTTCGGCAGCGAAAAGAATGGCGGTAGCGGATGGCATGCTGCTGGACGTCCGGGGGATGAGCGTGACAGCTTGCTTCTCGACACGATTTAACGGAATTTGCATCGAATGGTATGACGCGAATCACCTACATCGATACTGAGAAAACCCGGCAACGTACGAGTAACAGCCGAAGCGCGAGCGTGCAAATGTTTATCAGACGCGCTGTTGTACCGGTGCTGCTGTTCATGGCGCTATACCGTTTCGCTGGCCTGTCCTTCGGTGAGTTGCAGCAATGGGACGAAGCTATTTATGCGTTGCGCGCACGGGTGATAATGTTGTTCGGAGCGATTTGGGATCAATCTCCGTACATGCTCGGAGGAAGCTACTACAGTGCGCATCCGCCGCTCCAGGTATGGCTCACGACAATCTGGACCCTGATATTCGGCGAAGGAGTGTGGGTGATGCGTTTGACCTCAGCCATTGCGGGTGCTTTGGTGGTATGGCTGACATATCGGATTTCACGTTGCGCGATGTCCGTCGCATGGGCGTTGGCGGCAGCGGGTTTCGTGGCGTTTTCTCCTTTGCTCGCATTCGCTTCACGGCAAGGCCAACTCGATATGTTGCTTGCCGCCTGCATGTTGGGATCTCTCGCGGCGGCTGTGCGGTATGTGCGCGGCGGTGGCGCTGGATACATTGTATTGACGGCATTGGCACTCGGTGCAGCCCTGATGACGAAGATGCTGTTCGCATTGAGTGTCCCTGCCTCACTCTTCGTCGTTTCATTCGTGTTTCGTGATGAACGCAGGTCCCGTGCCCGTAGCATCTCAATCGCTTCCATCGCACTCTCCCTGCCGTTATGGCTTCCGTGGCTGTGGAGTTTCGCCGTCGAACATGGAGATGGGAATGCGCTGTTCATGTTTTCGCAGGCCTTTCCTCTCGGTGCTACTTTGACTGGGGGTGAAGGGGTTCCGAAAGATACCGGTGCATTGTACTACATGAACCAATTGCTCGTGCATCTTTCCGTTCTCGCACCGTTCGCTCTGCTCTCGATATACCGAGCAGTTATCAGCCCCGTCTCCACTGCGCTCATTGTGCTATCGGCATTCTCGATACTTCAATTATGTGTATTATGGATAATGAAATCTAGTTTCGAGGTGTATCTGATTCCAGTCCTGCCTGCTCTCATCATACTCGCATTCGCAGGCGTTCGTGATTCCAGGATGTTGACGGAGCGGGCCCGTTTCTCGCTCGGTCTGCTAAGCGTCGCTTGTCTGGCGTGGTCCGTCTCGCATGCTTGGAGATCATCGTTGAAAACACTGCTGGGAATGGGGGGCGACGCTACCGCGAGCGAAGTGTTCGGCCTGTTCGCGATGATGTCAATAGTCGTCGCAGGCGCAGCGGTGCTGTTTTCGCTTTCACGTCGCGGCCGCTTGAGGCGACTGCTCGGAGTCGGAAGCTTCCACGCCGGTATTGCCGTCCTGGGTGTCGTGACAATGTGGAACATCTGGGTTGTTCATCCTTCGGTGTACATTGACGGTGCCGCCGCCGCGGTTTCGGCAGTCAAGGCCTCCGGTGCATCGCATGTTTCGCTGGTGGGCAATGGAGACAATCCGCAATTGACGCTGTACTTCGACGGCGAGGATATAGGCTGGCATGATACTGAAATTCGATACGAACGGCTTGAACCAAGAGCAATGGGTACGTACGGGATTCTACGGCACCTCGAACGCCTCGCGCTCGAGGAACGCGTTGCGGTCATTGTTGAATTGGACGAAATCGCCGCAGGTGTGTACTCTGGTACGGCGGATGTGTTGCCGGATGGCTACGCGGAAATGCTCAGAACACCGCGTTATGTCGTCGCGCTTTCACATGATGGAGTGAATGAGTCGGAGTCGAAGGGAATGCCGGTGCGATGAACAATCACGTGCGCAATATGTCCGTAGGGCACAATAACTGTGCAACGTCGTTGCACAAAGGGTGTAGGAGGATGCGCGAGCGAGGCTGCGCTGATACCCGGCTTCACGGTTTCAGTATTGGATATGGCATGCAGCAAGAATTCACCTTGAATATATGCGGCATCGGACGAAAGGAGACTCTTCATGTGGACAAGAAGCTACGCCGCTACTTGTCCGAAACATACTGCCTCCCAGTCGTCGTCCGAACTGTTCGATGCTCCGGATACGCGTTTCAAGCCGAGGCGCCTGCACGGAATGTCACCAGCTTTCATCGCGGAGTTCCGGAAAATAATCTTCGCGTGCCGGGTGTCGCATGGCCCCTGTACGACGCAGCAACGATGTGCGGTATTCCGTGCGGATGGATGACATGCTCCTAGCGATACGAGGCGCGTTTCGCTTGCTCATGACAAGGCGCGGCAAGCTGACTGCCGCAGCACTCATCGCTGTAGCGCTGCTGTGTACGCGTCTCCCGTTACTCAATACGCTCGGTTACGAGTTTGCGCTGTGCATGGGGCTGGGTTTCGCTTACTTGGCCGCACCGTTCGTTCTCGGCTCGTCTCGACGCTTGGCACGCCTCCCGGGTCGAGGTGTGCCTGAGGGAGTACTGCAGGATAGTGTACTGTTGACGCTTGCTGGTGTGTTCTTACTGTTCCCGCCGTTTGTACTGCTGATGCTGAATGCGATGTTCGTGCGCAATTGCGCACCGCTGGAGGGAGCGCTGCTGTTCGTGTTAATTCCGATGGCGACGGTGCCCTTCGTGACGACGTTGGCATTGCTTTCGCATGCTATGTTTCCTCGGCGGGCGTGGATGGCTTTGTTCTTCATTCTCCTACTCCTATTCCTGCAACCATTCATCGAGATTTATTCGCGTCCGCAACTATATTCGTACAACCATGTGTTCGGATTCTTCGTGGGCATGTCCTGGGATCAGGATCAACCCCCGATGGGAAGACTCGCACTGTTCCGCGTTTCGACGTTCGCTTGGGTCTTCATGATGCTCGGTGTGACTGTCGCTTTGCGTGTGTTGAGGCGTCACGCTTCATTGACTGGCCGGAACAGGTACATGTCATTGTTGTTGTTCATGGCGGGTGTTGTGCCGGCAGTAGTGCTCGGGATCAATTCGGACAGTTTAGGATTCACGAACAGTATGCGGCAGTTGAGCAGAGAGTTGCCCGGACGCCATGTATCGGATAATTTCATCATATTATTCGATACATCCAGTGTCACGCAAGCCGAAGTGCAATTCATCGCCGATGAGCACGAGTTCCAGCTCTATCAGGTCAGTAGGGAACTCGGAGTGCGTCGGGATGGAAGAATAGTGTCGGTGTTGTATCCGGACAATACGAGTAAAGGTCGCTTGCTCGGTACTACCACGTCGCAGATTGCCAGACCGTGGCGTGGAGAGATTCATCTCTCGCTGGAGTATTGGAGAGGATCACTGAAACACGAACTCGTGCACGTGCTTGCTGCAGAATTCGGACCCTATCCGATACGGGTTCCGTTTCTACGCGCCACCGGTCTCATCGAAGGTCTTGCAATGGCCGTGGAATGGGATTATGGCAATCGAAATCTGCACGAGTACGCTGCCGGCATGCTCGAATATGAGTTGCTGCCTCCGGTGCGCGGAATGATGGGACCGGGGTTCGTCACCGGTGCCTCCTCGGTTGTGTACGTGGCAACGGGGTCCTTCACACGCTGGTTGATGGATACGCGTGGTGTGGAGCTACTCAAGACGGCGTATCGCCGTGATGCAATCGAGCGTGTATACAGTCGAAGCTATGAAGAACTCGAAAGCGACTGGCACGCGTTTCTCCGAATGCTGCCCCGAGACAAGCCGGATAGCCTGGCGATCTCCTACCTGTTTCGTCGGACATCGCTGTTCACCGCCGAATGTCCGCGCGTTGTTTCCAGTCGGTCGCGAAACGCATCGGAGTTGCTTCGCTCAGGTGATGCGCTCGCCGCCGCCGGTGCCTACGAGGACTTGGAACGGCTTGCACCAAGTGCACGGACAGCATTCGGCCTCGTGCAAGCGTACTATCAGGCAGGCCTATACGATTCGGTTCTGGCACTGACGACACGGCTACTCGATGACGACTCGCGAGCGTATTCCGTATTTGCGTTGAATCTCTGGAAAGCTGCAGCAGCTTGGGCGACAGGTGATTCTATTGTGGCGGATGCATCGCTGTCTCTATTGCGAGAGGAACGACTTGCCGGATGGCCGACGGAGCGTGCGGAGAGAATGTGTCGAGCCTTGCGGGAATTCTACCAGGATAGCACTGTCAGAAATCACTTTATCTCATCGATGCACGTTCACTCGGACGTGGAAGCGGAGCGGGAGCGGCAAGCTGACAGGGCGATTGAGATGCTTCGTGATCGCAGGGACAACTTGTTGCTGATTGAAGAAGCATCGATCAGATTGGCTGCTCTCGAATCCCGACGCAGTGACGCCCGCGAGCTTATCGCGTCAGTTCCTCGAGCAGAACGCTCCGCATTGATGTGGAGCACGCTCGGCCAGCTACTGTATCGCTCCGGCGATTGGTTGGAGGCTGCACACTGCTTCGATAAGGCGGTAGTTGCTACGACTGATACGTGGAAATCGTCACGTATTGAGGAATGGTTGCAGCGCTGTGATTGGCGAATGGAACGATTAAAACGTCATGACATGCAATGAGTCCGTGTAACGGTTGATGCGTTCGACCATGGCGAGTTTTTTTCCGTCGGGAGAAAAGCGGGGCATGATATTCTGAGGCGCTATTCTGACAAGAGGGATTCCAACCGGCGTGGCGAGCCACGTGTCGCCATTCTTGGTTTCGTAAACCATGGCGCCCTGTTTATCCGACACATCCACGTCGGTGACATACCCGCTTACAAGAACGGTGCGTTCGCCTGCCACAAGATCGAATTGCACGATGGCGCGGTGCTCGAGAAAGTACAGACTGGGAGGGCGAAGTTCGCGTTGGTAATACATCAGCTTGTAATGCCAAGGATTCTCCGATGTGAACGTGCTGCTGGAGATCTGATGAAGCAAATTGCCTCCGAAGCCGTACACACGAATATCTCCGTCGCTGAGTCTGACGGCCACGGTCTGGGATGATGCAGCCGTGATTGACAGCACTTGACCGTTCACGCTTGCAGATACAAGAATCGAGTCGTCGAGTACCGACCAATCCGATGGATCGAGTACGAGACGATGGATTTCCATGTGTGACCCGTTGGATCCTGCCCATAACAGCGCCGGACTGCCTTCGAGGAAATGACAGACTTCGGGTTCTACGTTTCCATTGCTTGTCAGCAGGGTTACTTCGCGTCCGTCGAGATCGAAGAGCCGAATTCCGGATTGCACGAA
>Ga0114946_10000840_pt1 | contig 20907 bp, 17 predicted proteins | sample WalLakDeSediment_FD_88676 | JGI IMG/M metagenome (GOLD analysis project Ga0114946, IMG submission 88676) | Lake sediment microbial communities from Walker lake, Nevada to study Microbial Dark Matter (Phase II) - Walker Lake 11/02/13 Deep Sediment | ecosystem: Environmental > Aquatic >...
CACCTGGGGTGAGAGCTTGCTCAAACATCGCACCACCCTGGGCGCTACCCTGCTGAGGGAGACCATTGCCTTAGCAGGATATGAAGCCCTTGTTGAGACCAACATCATCCTGCTGGGTGAAGAACCCAGCGTCCCCTGGGATGTGCGCCTGTTTCCCCTGGTTGTGATCATGACCATTGTCCTGGGGGGCACCATGGTGCCAGCCACCTTTGTGGTGCAGGAGAAACAGAAGCGAACCCTCCAGGCACTGCTGGTGACACCGGTGTCGATGGGTGAGGCCATGGCGGCCAAAGGCCTTGCCGGGGTGATCATCAGCCTGGTGATGGGGGTGATCATCTTAACCATCAACGGCGCCTGGGGCGGCCAACCGGTAACATTGCTGATTCTGCTGATCCTGAGTGCCACGATGGCTTCCGCCGGGGGCATCATCCTGGGCCTGCTGGTCAAGGATTTCAGCACCTTGTTCACCGCCATCAAGAGCATCGGCATCCTGCTCTACGCACCGGCCATCGTTTATCTTTTCCCGGAAGTCCCGGCTTGGATCAGGCGTGTCTTTCCAACCTATTACATGATCGGGCCGATCGTTGAGGTGAGCATGAACAATGCCAGCTGGGGAGAGATCTATCTGGATGTGATCATCCTGTGCGTCTTGATCGCCATAATGATCGCTATCGCAGCCCTGGTTTTGCGGCGAACCAACCTTGCCGACGTCTGAGATTTTGAAAATGTGAAGTGTGGGGGTAATCAGCGGCGGATAGCAATACAAATTGAAATGATATAACCTACATCATTAGTGTGACAATAAAACGAATAATCACTGGCGCGTTTGGGCAAAAATGGTTAGGGTTGAAAAATAAAAGAAGACGATATCATAATTCACTCGTAGGGGCGGATCTCCGTGTCCGCCCAGGGCAACCACGGCTCGAAGAGTGCTACGCGAAGGGTTGCCCCTACATCCTGGATTAATTTTGCAGTTATTTAATAGCATCATGATTTGTTTTTTAACACCCCTCGCTTTAAGTATTGACAAATCAAGTTAATTGATCTATAAAATATATCATATGATCTATTAAGTAGACCATATGATCTTCCCAATATTAGATGAGGTCAGAAGTTATGCTGCTGGAAACGTTATTTGGCTCCAAGAATCGTGAACGGGTTCTGATTTTCCTACAAGCGAGGGATGAGGGTTTTGCGCGAGAAATCGCACGATTCTATGAAACGGACTATTACCCGATCTATAACCAGCTCGGAAAACTCGAAGCCGATGGGGTGATTGTCAGCCGTAAGGTAGGCCGCACGATCGTCTTTCAATTTAATCCAAGATACGCTCTCTTAGAGGAATTACGTGCACTCTTAGAAAAAACCCTCTCTTATTATCCCGAAGACCTGCAAGAGCGCCTTCTACGGAACCGCCGCAGGCCCAGAAGGCGAGGTAAACCGGAATGAAACCGATCAATGGAGAGTAGCAATGGAACCTTCAAATAAAACAAACCGTCTGTCAATCATTAGTTTCGCATGCGGGTTGATCGCCCTGATCAGCATCAGCATCATTTTCGCGGCTTATAACCTGACGGAGTCCACACAAGGCCTCCTGTTCATCACAGATGGCATCTTGATGCCCATCCGAAACCTCAGTGTGGTGGTGGCGCTGGTCACAGGCATCATGGCGCTCAGGGATATCAAAAAGAGGGGTCATACCGAAAAAGGTAAAGGCTTAGCCTGGGCTGGCATCGTGATCAGTACGGGCATCATCCTATCTGGCGTCTTAGTTAGTTTAGTGTTCCTGTTATCCAGAATATTGCAATCGTGGTGAAACATTTGGTACCAGGCATCAGGTATTGGGTATTAGGATTTAATGCGCCATTAATAGTACGATCACATCCTTTCCAAATCGCCTAATCGCCTAATACCTAATTGCCTGATCACTGATCGCCCATTCACCATTAACCACAAAGTCCCCTAATCAGAATTAGAGGACTTTGTTGAATAAAATGATGTGAAATTGGGCTCGGTTCACATCTCTATTTGAATACTAGAGACCTTTTAGGTACGTCCCTAAGGCCAGTAAAACAAAGCCAATCACAACAAACAAGAAAGAGTAAGTGGAAACCAGAGGAAGCTGTACAAAACTACCCAGGATTCCCAATACGCCGAATATGACGGCGACGATCCAAGTTACATTTTTGGGTGCGTTTAATTTCATGAGAAACTCCTAATTAATAGAAAAATAAATTATTTATGCCACCTTTAGCCCAAAAGATCGGGTGGTTCTATTTAATAAAACAAATAACTATTTGGTTAGTTACGCTGTTCATCGACTTATCATGGAACATTAATCATCAGCTTGGATGAATAAAACGTATTCAGGGCAACATGATCAGTACTTAATATCGGTTGATCCAACCTAAAGACACCTCCTTTCAATCAAAAACAATTGAGACCAGAGGTACCAATTGTAGAAGGGTGTGATTGATTACATGTCTACTCTAGAAATCAGATCTCAATAGGTGACCAATTTTTCTACACGCTCGCCCCTTGAATCTCCTGCATGAAAGGGTTATCCTTCATACACACATTTTTATGAAGGAGCTGTAAAAACTGGTGAAAACAAATTTTCTCCAAAACCTGCGCCTGGCCGGATACCCGTTGGGGTTGGGGCTGACCAGCGTTTTGGTCGGAGGCACCCTCAACCGGGTGATGATCGTCGAGATGAACATCCCCGCTGCCCTGGTGGGGCTTTTTTATGCCCTCCCGCTGCTGATCTCCCCCCTGCGTGTCTGGCTCGGCTACCGCTCAGATGCCTACCCCATTTGGGGTCTGCGGCGGGAACCGCTGATCATCTTCGGTTCGCTGTTAGCGGGATTGGGCTTGGCGGTCGCAACCCTGGCACTGGTGGAGACGGACTCCATCAACTTACTGGTGATCATCGTGCTGATTGGGGGGTTCATTGCCTATGGGTTTGGCCGGAATCTTTCCAGCAACACCTTTGAAGCCCTTTTGGCTGATAAATTCGTCGGCGACCAACGCCCTCGCGCCGTCACCTTCTATAAAGTCGCCATGTTCGTGGGGATCATGGTGGGGGCGCTACTTCTGGGACGTCTGCTGGATCCCTACTCCGAGATGCGTTTGCTGGTGATCGTGATCGCGGCTGCCCTGGGGGCTTTCTTGCTGGCAGCCTTAGGCATTGCGCGCCAGGAACCTCGTGATGCAGCGATCCAAATTGAGAGCCTGGAAGCGCGGGAGACTGATTTTTGGACCACCTTTAAAACGATGATCTGGGCTGATCCGCAAATCAAGCGCTTTTTCTTCTTCGTTATGCTGACCGTGATCGGCACCCTGGCCCAGGACGTGCTTTTGGAGCCCTATGCCGCGCTGGTGCTCAACATGTCCGTGGGCGAGACCACCCGCCTGACGGCTATTTGGGGCGCGGGCACCCTGCTCTCGATGGGCGCTGCCGGCGCCTGGCTGATCAAACGCTACGGGTATGTGCGGATCGTCCGGGTCGGGCTGCTGTTGGGTATTTTGATCTTCCTGGGGCTGATCCTCTCCGGGGCACTCGAACTCACAACCGTGTTTCTCGTGCTGGTGTTCTTCTTGGGCGTCAGCACCGGCTTATCTGCTTCCGGGATGCTTTCAGCAGTGATCGACTTCACCACGGCAGAACGGGCGGGCTTGTTGATGGGCGTGTGGGGTGTGGCCCATAACCTGGGCCAGGCTGTCGGCAACCTGCTCAGCGGGAGCACGGTGGATATCGTTCGGGCCCTGCAAGGGGATGCGTTGACCGCCTACGGGCTGGTGTTTGCCCTGGAGGCGGTCTTGCTGTTGGCTGCCCTGTGGCTGCTTAAAGACATCAAAATCAGCGAAGCGCGCGTCCTCGCCACAAACCTCCATCGTGAGCCAGACACGTTATAATTCAAGCATCAACCGGGAGGGACCCATGCACTTATCAGAAAATATCAGGCAGGAACTGCTCAAAGCCCAGCGCAATGAGATCACCGAATACCACGTCTACACACGCATCGCCAAAATCCTCCCAGACGAAGAAAATCGCCGCATTGTAGAGCAAATTGGCAAGGATGAGAAACGCCATTACGAAATTTGGAAGGGGTACACGGGTAAGGAAGTCCGGCCCAACAAATTCCAGATCTGGCTGTACACCACCATCAGCCGGGTGTTCGGCTTCACCTTCGGGTTCAAGTTGATGGAGTTGGGTGAAGAGAAAGCTCAGGTCAATTACGAGAAGATCGCTGAAGAAATCCCCGAAGCCAGGGGGGTCATTAAGGATGAAAGTGACCACGAGGATAAATTGCTGACCATGCTCGACGAAGAATCCCTGATCTATGCCGGGTCGGTCGTGCTGGGGTTAAGCGATGCCCTGGTCGAGCTGACCGGCGCACTGGCCGGGCTGACCTTTGCCTTCCGCGACGTGAACATCATCGCCCTGTCGGGGCTGATCACCGGAATTGCCGCCTCCCTGTCGATGGCGGCCTCTGAATACCTTTCCACCCGGGCTGAGAAAACTGAGAAAGATCCCGTGCGTGCCGCCATCACCACCGGGATCGCCTATGTCATCACCGTCGCTTTGCTGATCCTGCCCTACCTGCTGTTGCAGGATGAAATCATCAGCCTGGCCATCTCACTGACGACCTCTGTGGTGATCATCGCTGTGTTCAATTTCTATGTATCCGTCGCTAAGGACCAGCCCTTCGGTAAACGCTTTTTGGAGATGGCAGGATTAAGCCTGGGTGTGGCCACCTTCAGTTTCCTGATCGGCATCCTGATCCGCAACTGGTTCGGGATCGATGTGTAAGTCGGAGGAATGAATTAGGGTAAGACGGAATGCCTGATCATCCAATCGTCCAAAAACTAACCCAGTACTATCAGACTCATCAGCCCGACCTGGTTGACCCATATGTCACATTGGAGTGGGTCAACACCTCCGGCTGGGAGAGCGAGATCTACGCCTACACCCTCACTGCCGGTGAGCCCAACCAGCGGCACGCGGTAAAACGCGTGCTGCGCCTGCTGACCGGGGGGCGTATGGCAGATGCTGAGCGGGAGTACCATTTCTTGACGCTGGTGAACAAAGCCGGCTACCCCGTCCCGCAGGTGTATGCCCTCGGGCACGAAACCGATGGGCTGGGATACCCATTCATCATTATGGAGTGCATCCAGGGTGGCAGCTTTGGGGATCGATTTATCACATCCCTGACCGGCGACCACGGCCCCCTCAAGCAATTTATCACCCTATTCCGCTGCTTGCACACCCTGGATTGGCGTCCGTATGTCGATAATCCCGGCGAATATGATCAGCCGGGAGACCCCTTCTATCATTTTGACCGGTTGCTGGCAGAATATGACAGCCACCTGTCACAGGCAGGCGTATCCGATTTTGAACCGGTGATGGGTTGGCTAAAAGTTCAGCGTAAGCATGCCTCTTGCCCGGTGGGCAGCATCGTCCACTTTGATTTTCACCACAACAACATCCTGGAGGATGCTGAAGGCAGGCTGGTGGTGATCGATTGGACCAGCGCCCAGATCTCAGATTTCCGCATTGACCTGGCCTGGACCTTGACCCTGACCTTAGCCTATCGCGGCCCAGCAGGGCATGCGGCCATCCTGGAGGGCTACCAGCAGGAATACGGCCAGCTTGTGCCAGCAATGGATGTATTCGAGGTCGCTGCCATCCTGCGCAGAATTGGAACTGTGATGATCAGCCTGCGCGCCGGGGCTGAAGCGTTGGGTATGCGCCCAGAAGCCGTCCAGGCCATGCGCTGTGATGCAGAACCCCTCACCCGGATATATGAACGCTTATGCCACCTCACCGGGCTTGACCTGCCCGGCATCAGAGCGTTTTTATCAGAATTGGGTTAATTTATTCATGTAAATCTTTAGTTGAACGGGAGAATTATCAATTGAAGCAAAAATATTTCGCCTTATTTACCCACCCATATTGAAAAGGACCCTAAACACCTCACACATCATAAGTAGATTACACATCTTGATTTATATTTGCAATCCTTCTTACAACATAATTCAGGACTGCACAACGACATCCCACTCACCATTCAGTGCGCAGCCTCCCCGAAGCGAAGCGGAGTGGGACCATTCACAATTCACAATTTTATAAGTTAATCCACCGTAAGCGTCTTGCTCAGGTTGCGCGGAAAATCAGGATCATAGCCGCGCGCCACCGCCATATGATAAGACAGCAATTGCAGCGGCAGCACAGCCAATAATGACGCAAAGGCAGGATTTGAATCCGGGATGATGACCATGTCGCTGGCATTGATCCGCAACCGTTCATCCGCCTGGCCGATGGCAATTGCCTCACCGCCCCGGCAGGTGACCTCGTTGATCCCGCTGATGATCAGCGGCACATCCTCCGGCCCGGCCAGGAACAGCACCGGGAAACCGTCTGTCACCGCTGAGAGTGGGCCGTGTTTAAACTCGGTCGAAAGCATGCCCTCACAGTGTGCATAAGTGATTTCCTTCAGCTTAAGCGCGCTTTCCAGCGCAAAGGGATAGGTGGCGCCGTAACCGAGGGCGTACAGGTCATCCCAGGCATTGATCCTGGGGACCAGCGCCTGCACCTGGGGATCTGTAACGCGGATCGTCTCTTCCATCAACTCAGGCAAACGGTCAAAACCCAGGTCCTCAACCCCGCCCAGCTTCGCAGCCAGGTACAGGAAGGTGATCACCTGGTTGGTGAAGGTCTTGGTCGCCGGCACGCTGATCTCATAGCCGCATACCAGGGGCAGCCAGTCTTCCGTCTTGCGCGTCAGCGTGGAGCCAATCACGTTGGCCATGCTGATGCAGGTCATCCCCCTGGCCTGGGCGGCTTCCAGCGCATTCAACACATCCTTGGTCTCGCCGGATTGGCTGACGAAGATCCCCACATCCTCTGCATTAACGGTGTTGCCATACTGCGGGGCAAATTGGGGCGCAATCACAGGAATCACCGCTTTGCCCGCCAGTTGTGCTGTGTAGATTGCACCCGCCAAACACGCGTGATAGCTGGTGCCACAACCGATGAAATACACATTTCGGGCATCCGCAATTTTCGAGACAACCTCGTTTACCAAAGCCGGGTCGCCGGCCAAACGATGCAGCAACTCTCCAGCCACAACCGGCTGCTCGTGGATCTCCTTAAGCATAAAGTGGTCATAGCCCTCCTTTTGCACCGAAGCCATCGTCTCTGTGATCGTCTCTGGCTGGCGTTCGATCAGCGCACCATCTTCGGCAGCGTGCAGCTCGACCCGGTCAGCCCACAGCGTGACGATCTCACCATCCTCCAGGCGGATCACTTTGCGGGTCAGGGGCAGGATCGAAGGCAGGTCGGAGGAAACGCAGGTGAAACCCTCTCCGATACCCACCACCAACCCTGAACCCTTTTTGAAGGCGTACAGCTTATCATCATTGACTCGGCCGATCACAAAGGCATAATCACCTTGCAGATCATAATAGGCGTGCTGAATGGCAGGGATGAAGTCCAGGCCTCGGTCAATGTAACGCTCAACCGCGTGCACGCAGGATTCGCCATCGTTTTCCGAGCGCACAGTCATCCCTTCGGCCATGAAGGCCTGGCGCAGCTCAACATTATTGACCACATTGCCATTGTGCGCGCCCACCAGGTCGCCATCGGAATCGAGATGCGGTTGGGCATTCACCTGGGAGGGAACCCCAAAGGTCGCCCAGCGTAACTGGGTGATGCCGCGCGAACCGGTCATCTCAGCAAAATTATAGCGCTCGGCCACATCCTCCACACGGCCGGCGTCTTTGCGAAGGTCGATTGTGGCGCCGCTGATGGTCGCTGCGCCGACCGAGTCGTAGCCGCGGTAGGTCAGCCGCCGTGCAGCCTCGGTCAGAATGGGGCCTAAAGGTTGTTCTTTATCAGTGACAATGCCAAAAATTCCACACATAAATTATCCTCGCTTTTAATGATGATTTAGCCGCAAACCGCGCTGCCAATAAGTTTATCATAAGAGATTGAAGTGACTGGAGAATGGTCCCACTCCGCTTCGCTTCAGCCCCATTCGCTTCGCTTACAGGGTTCCGCTTTGCTCCAGGGAGGCTGCGCACTAAATTGTGAATGGTTTACTCGTGCTTTAGGTCAAAGGTGTAAGTGTCAGATGAGCCTTGAAAAAAAATATGAATTGTGATCGCAAAAATAAAGACACATGGCGCGACCTATTCCTAATAACAGGTCGCCTTGTATCTACGTGAAGTTCTTATACTTTTACCGCCCGGATGCACATAAATCCCGGCTGGCGTTTCAGCTCTTCGTAATCATTGGGCGCCTTTTCCTTAAATTCTTCCGTTGGCAGGGGCTCCAGCACGGTATCCAGGGTAAAGCCTGCGTCGATCACCGGGTTGAAGACATCAGCCAGTGATCGCCGGAAGGAGGGCACCTCAACCGGGGTGCCAAAGCCGCGCCAGGTGTAAGTCACCCGTTCGATATTAAAATAATAGCTCTCCGTCTGGTGATCGAAATACTTCATCATCGGGTGCTCAATGGAAAATACCAGGTTGCCCCCAGGCTTCAAGACCCGAAAAAATTCACCAAAGGTAGCCCGCCAATCGTGGATGTAGTCCATCACCAGTGGGGCTAATACCAGGTCAAAGGTTTCATCATCAAAAAAGACGAGCGGGTCTTCCAGGCTGGCTTCGATCACCAACGCCTTGCCGCCCAAACGGTCACGCGCAAAGGCGACCATCTTGGGGTTGGCATCCATCGCTACCACCTCTGCGCCCATCCCAACCAGGATCTCGGCATACACGCCGGGGCCGCAGCCTGCATCCAGGACGTACTGACCTTTCAGCTTTGGCAGCAGTGAGAGGGTGGCAGGACGTTCGTAGTAAGCGTTGTGGGGCTTGGTTTCTATTCTTTCAGCATAGGCGTCTGCCAGCTGGTTATAGGCTTCTTGGGCGATGGGCTTTCTTTGACGATTGCTGGATGTGCTCATCGATCTATTCCGCTCAGCCTAAAGCCAGGGGCTCTTCATGGTCGCCTTCACTCCAGGTGAGGGTAAGAGTCAGTTTATGGCGGGTACCCTTGGCGCGCTTATCCTTTTGTGTCACCTTGACTTTCATGCCCATGCTGTGCGGCAAGTCAAGCACAAGGTCATCTTGCACCTGGCCCAGGATCACTTGTCCATTTGCGACCTTTTCGCTTAATTGCGCCAGGAATTCACTGACCTCAGCGCGGCTTTTTCGCTCTTTACTTTTGAACAAATTCGCTTTTTTTCCCATACTAAACTCCTTTGTTTATAATTCTTTGCCGTAACTGCTCAGGCAGCCCTGCTGCTGAAGGGCGCCCTCGCACGCCGAGTAGTTACTCTTTCCCTTATTATACCGGAGCCTGCAAAGGACGCCGCCAGGCATCAGACCAGGATATAATAGACTCTATAATCCAGGAGGCCGATGATGCCGCTGCAATATTCCATCCATGCTGAAGCACCAGCATTCCTGGCAGCTGCCGGGAAAATGCTCTACGCCCGTGAAACGGTCAACAACCTGATCCTGGGCGTCAGTGAACGCCTGGTAGATGACCCCAAGGCCTATCAAAATCCCTTTTTTGCCACAATTGAAGATGAGGATGGAGAGGTGATCCTGGCCACTGTTATGACCCCTCCTCACAACCTGATCCTGGCAGGCGATGCTCAGTTTGAACTGGGGTTCCCACCGCTGATAGATCACCTCAGAACGCACCAAATTTCCTTTCCGGGGGTGATTGCACAGGCTGAAATCGCCGACGGGTTTTCACGGGTTTGGGAGCGCCAGGTTGGAGATGTGAGAGACCTGAACATGCGCATGCGGGTCTATGAACTGCGCCAGGTGCAAACCCGGCCTTTTCCACCCGGGACTTTCCAGGCGGCGGGACCGTTTGAAATTCCCATCATTGCCAAATGGTTACAAGCCTTTGAGGCTGAAGCGCTGGGCGAATCCCACGATCTTGACCTATCCCGTGCAGAAAGGCTGATTACTGGAGATCAAATTTTTACCTGGATGGTGGAAGAGGAGATTGTCTCAATGGCCATGAAAACTCGGCCGATCGCTCATTCGATTACGGTCAGCGGGGTTTATACCCCACCTGAACACCGCTGTCGGGGGTACGCAGGCGCGCTGGTCGCCAACCTCAGCCAACACCTGCTGCACGACGGTTACCAGTTTATCAACCTGTTCACCAACCTGGATAACCCGACCACCAATAAAATATATATGGAAGTCGGGTATCATCCCGTGTGCGATTTCCGGGAATACCGGTTCAAAGGTTCAGCAATCTAACATGTCTTCTCCAGTGTGTGTGCTTTTCACCACCCGCCCTCAGTGGTAGACTCTGCCGTATGATTCAAATTCCAACCTTCCCACCCAACAGAGCCTGATGTTACAAACACTGCAGATCCTCCAAGTGATTTTGTTTAGCATCCCCGTCCTTGCCCTTTTAGCAATTGGGATATTGATCCTGTCCCGTTCGGTAAGCATCATCGACCAGCGCATCTTCCTGGTTGTATTCATCCCCCTCCTGCTGGCTAATACCCTGGCCATTATGGAAGGCGACGGCCTCAGGTTGGATTGGCGCGCCTGGCTGATCCTGGTCGCCGACCTGGTGTTGATCACAGGCGCAGTGTGGCTCTTACACGGATTCCAAGTTTACGGGCTGAAGGCAGAAACAGTCGAAACAGTTCTGGTAGAGGCCTTTCGCCAGCAAGGATTCACCGTTAAAACCAGTAGTACAGAAAAGCGCGACCTGTGGGGTAGAACCAGGGAGGCCTGCCTGCTGACAGTTGAAAGCGCAGACATACACCACCAGGTATGGATCACAGCACGCTTTAACGAGGTTTTTATCCGGGCTGAACAGCGCTCATCTGGAAAGATCCTGCGCCCAACCCTCCCAGCGCTGCAGGGTGAAAAAGTCCCTTATGAACTTAAAGCCCATGTGGTGGGCATTTTATACATCATCCTGGCTCTGCTCTTCGCCTTTTTGTCATGGATTTTCTTTTTCGAACCGAGGTTGATCTTAATCGAATAATTTGGGTCGTCGGAGGATAACATGGCACATCCGCAGAAACAATCCAATCGACTGCGTGACCTGCCCCGCAATGTGTGGGCGGTCAGTCTGACCAGTTTCTTCATGGATATATCCAGTGAGATGGTCATCAACATCATCCCCCTGTTCCTATTTAACGTCCTGGGCGTACACACAAACATCATCGGGATCATCGAAGGCGTGGCCGAAGCCACAGCCAGCGTGCTGAAGGTGTTCTCAGGCTGGCTGTCGGATAAGCTGCGCGGCCGTAAATGGATTGCTGTGGCAGGTTATGGGATCTCAGCGCTGGCCAAGCCCTTCTTTTATATCGCTCAGAGCTGGGGTATGGTCGCCGGTGTGCGCTGGGCGGATCGGGTCGGTAAAGGGGTGCGCACTGCCCCGCGCGATGCCCTGGTGGCAGATTCGATCAAACCATCCCAGCGGGGGCTCGCCTTCGGCTTTCACCGGGCAGCAGACACCGGGGGCGCCATGGTCGGTTTGTTGATCGCTGCATGGGTTGTGTGGCTGACGCAGTCCTCTAACCTGCAGTTGGGTGAAAACACCTTCCGTACCGTGGTGCTGATCAGCCTGGTACCCGCCCTCATCGCGGTCATTAGCCTGGCCGTCATTGCAAGAGACGTCAAACAGCATCAAGCACAAGCTGCACCAAAGATCACCTTAAAGAACCTGGGAAAACCGTTTTTGATCTTCCTGCTGATTGTGGGCTTGTTTGACCTGGGCAACTCTTCGGATGCCTTCCTGGTGTTGAGGGCACAGGAGCGCGGGGTGAGCGTGCTGGGCATCCTGCTGATGCTGGCCGCCTTTAACCTGATCTATGCGCTGGTCTCAACCCCTGCCGGCGCGCTTTCGGACCGGGTCGGCCGCCGCCGGGTGATCATTGGCGGCTGGCTGGTGTATGGGGTGATCTACCTGGGCTTCGCCCTGGCCCAGCTGCCCTGGCATGTATGGGTACTGTATTGCTTTTATGGCCTGTATTATGGACTGGCTTTCGGCACCGCCAAAGCCATGGTGGCTGACCTGGTACCATCCGAGCTGCACGGCACTGCCTATGGGACCTATAATGCCATCCTGGGGATGATTGACCTGCCGGCATCGCTGATCGCCGGGGTCTTATGGCAGGGCGTCGGTCGCTGGGCGGGGTTTGGTCCTTCGGCACCGTTCCTATTTGGCGGTAGCCTGGCTATCCTGGCTGCGATCGCACTAGCGCTGTGGCATCCAAAGGCCATGTTTACTTCCTCCGGGTAAGGGAGGTTCCCGTCAAATAATGCATATTTTATCTATCCTCTCCAGCCATCAAACGCGCTATCCTGTCATGCAAGCCCAGGATGTTTATAAACTCATGCATCAATCGGCTTGCGGTAATGCCCATGCGGTATCAAATCCCCAGGCTGCGCGTGATTGGTTGGACCAAGAAGTACAGAACCTCTGTGACCCGTATCCCGAACCTGCGATTGACCCTATCAACCCGGATGGTTCGCTTGCCCGTGTTCACCTGGCGTCGTACCTGGCCGATGGTGGGAATCTTGACACCTTACTCGATGCTTTCCTGCACACCAGCCGTGAATATCCTGCGAATTTCACAAAGTTGGAAAGGTATTTCGACACTGCCCTGCCTCTCGTCCCCGGTTAAATCGAATTGGTGGCAAACCTCAAACCCAATAATTTCCCAGCTGCTCACCATTCTGAAGCCTATCGTGCCGCGTACAAACCCGCCTATCGTGTCGTCCTAATAAAATTTCTGTAAACATATTTCAGGACGACACACTCATTCCTAATACCTGATCGCAAAAACACCTAACATCCTCACCCTTATGGTACGATTATCCCAACCTGAAAATTTGGAGACATCACCATGATCGCGAAGCAAGCCATCCTTGCTGGGCACATCTGCCTGGATGTAACCCCGGACCTCTCTGCAGTACCAGAAGGGCAATTTCAACACCTATTTCAACCCGGAAGGCTTGTGCGAGCGGGCGGCATCCGGCTCAGTACCGGTGGTTCGGTGCCCAACACGGGTCTGTCCATGCACCGACTTGGCGTCCCGGTGCGGTTGATCGGAAAAATCGGGGATGACCTGTTCGGACAGGCGCTTCAAGATATCATCAGCGTTGAGGGACCGCACCTGGCAGATGACCTGGTGATTGACCTGACCCTCCTCACCAGCTTTACGATCATCATTAACCCGCCAGGTTTTGACCGCACATTTGTTCACCATCCTGGCGCCAATGACACCTTTTACGCCTCCGACCTGCCCCGAGGGATTCTCCAGGGGGCGGATTTGTTCCACTTTGGCTATCCACCCTTGATGCGCTCGATCTACCGCGGCGAAGGCGCTGAACTGGTGTCGATCCTTCAAAGGGCTCGGCGCGCTGGGCTGACCACATCCCTAGATTACACCCTGCCAGATCCAAGCAGCCCTGCGGGTATGGTGGATTGGCTGGCGATCCTGGCCAACACCCTGCCCCTGGTGGATTTGTTCGTCCCCAGCATTGAGGAATTGCTCTTCTTGCTAAATCGAGAAACGTATGATCGCTTACATCAGGATGCTGCTAAAGCGATAATTGATGCCGTCGAGCCGGACCTGTTGAGCGAACTTTCAGAAACGATCCTGGGTTACGGCGTGAAAGCCCTGCTGGTCAAACTCGGTCACCGGGGCATCTACCTGCGCACAGCTGCAGAGAGCCTGTGGCAAAAAGGCGGCCGTGGTTTGGATGGCTTGGACGACAGCTGGCATAACCGGGAAATCTGGGTGCCTGCTTACCACGCCTCGGTCCTGGCCACAACGGGCGCTGGCGATGCTGCCATCGCCGGGTTCCTAGCCGGTATATTACAAGGATCCAGCCCTGAAACAGCCCTGCAGGTGGCTGCGGCTGCTGGCGCAGTGAGCGTGGAAACGTCGGATGTCTACAGCGGGCTAATGCCTTTGGAAGTGCTGTGTGCACGCATTAACCAGGGTTGGGACTCCCTTCCCCTTGACTTGGAGGAGCATGGCTGGCGATGGGCTCAGACCCTAGGCCTGTGGGAAAAATGACCACCTCTTAACACAACAGATGAATAAAGATACTGAATGCAATTCCCCACATTGATCCCGGCGACCTTCATCAAGCGCAATAACCGCTTCATCGCCGGTGTGCAGTTGGAGACCGGACGCCTGGCTTCAGCCTTCGTCCCCACAACCGGGCGGCTGACCGGCGCGCTGCGCCCCGGCTGCCGGGTCTTGCTGGAACCGGCGGATGACCCCAACCGCAAGACCGCCTACACCCTGGTGCTGACCGAGCTGGAACAGGGCGACTTGTGCTCTGTGAATGCCATCATGGCCAACCGACTGTTTTACGAAGCGGTGATCAACGGGCATTTGTCTGCATTCGAATATGAGCAGGTTGAAAAGGAAGTCACCCTCGGCAGAAGCCGGCTTGATTTTCGCTTAACCCAGGGTGACCAGGTTTGCTGGGTGGAAGTCAAATCGGTCACCTATGTCCGGGATGGGGTGGGGCTGTTCCCTGATGCGCCTACAGGGCGCGGACGGCGCTACCTGGTTGAGCTGGCCAAACTGGTTGCGAGCGGCGACCAGGCCAGCGCCGTGTTCATCGCCCAGCGCGGGGATGCAGCACGCTTTGCACCTTACTGAACAATCGACCCGGCTTTTGCTGAAACCTTACGTCAGGTCCATCGCCAGGGGGTGGCTATCCATGCGTACCGCTGCAATGTGCAGCTGGATAAGATCGAGATTGCAGACGAAATCCCGGTTGAGTTGTAAATTTTAGCCAACCTGTCCTTTATTTGCAGAATTTCTCTAATTGAGTACAATTAGCGCTGCTTTTAGCCCGGCTTCATTGTAAATTATCGTAACTACTCAGCGTCTGAGGCAATAGGGGGGTGTGGTGTGGCGGCTTCGCCGCCACACCACACCCCCCAACCTTTCACCAGCGGGGCTGCCTGAGCAGTTACAAATTATCAATAAAAACGAGGAGTAAACATATGAACATCCTGATCATCGGCGGAACAGGACTGATCAGCACGTCCATCAGCCGCCAGTTGCTCGCAGCTGGACACAACCTGACCCTGTATAACCGCGGACAGACCGAACCAAGGCTGCCCGGCGGCTATGAAACCATCCGGGGCGACCGGAATGATTTTTCAGCATTTGAAGAAAAAATGTCCTCAGCGGGACCTTTCGACTGCGTGATCGATATGGTCTGTTTTAAGACCGACCAGGCAGAAAGCGCCATCCGGGCTTTCACAGGGCGGGTGGAGCACTACATCTTCTGCAGCACAGTCGATGTCTACACGAAGCCTCCGGCAACCTTCCCGGTCGTTGAATCCCATCCCCGGGTTTCCCTTTCGGATTACGGCCGGGATAAAGCCAAATGCGAAGACCTGTTCATGGCTGCCCACCATCAGGGCGATTTCGCGGTGACGATCCTCCGCCCGGCTAGCACCTATGGTGAGGGTGGGAACATCAACCACACTTTTGGGTGGGACACATACTTCCTGGACCGCTTGCGCAAAGGCAAACCCGTGATTGTACATGGCGATGGCGAAGCCCTGTGGGTCTCCTGCCATGTCGATGACGTGGCGCGCGGTTTTGTCAATGCGGTTGGCAACGAAATGGCATTCGGTAATGCCTACCATCTCACCGGTGAGGAATGGCAAACCTGGAACCAGTACCACGAACGATTAGCAGAAGCCATTGGTGCGCCAAAACCAACCCTGGTGCACATCCCGGCGGATATCCTCGTCCGCATCTCGCCGGAGCACACGATGATCACCTACCTCAATTTCCAGTACACCAATATCTTCGACAACGGCGCTGCCAAACGGGACCTGGACTTCGCGGTTACCGTTGACTGGCGCAGCGGGGCAAAGCGCACATATGAATGGTTAGTCGAAAACGAAAAAATTAAGGATAGTCAGAGCTTCCCATTCTATGACCGGGTGCTTGAAAGCTACCGGCAGCAATGCAACGACATGGTCGTCCAACTGGCAGATTTACACAAACGGTGAGGTTGAATACCTTAACTAAATTTGCAGCATTGATCCCAGGAAGAGTAGACCTGGGATCAACATCTCATCAATCCCTTGGCGAGCTCCCAGTTCTCTAATATTTTCTGTAAACATTATTCAGGACGGGTCACCTTTACCTAATACCTAATACCTACTTCCTAATACCCAGTACCTTTCTAACAATTCACTATGCACCATGCACCATTCACTAATTACCAATCCTTATTCTGTGATAAACTTTCATCGCATGAACAAAAAAGCTTTAGAGACCCTCGAATACCCGAAGATCATCAACCGCTTGGTCGACTATGCCGACTTCTCTGCCTCGGCCGACCTGGCACGCCAGTTACAGCCCTCCTCAAATCTGGAGGAGGTGCACAGCCGGCAGATCGCCACCCGCGAGGCGCGTTTGATCTTGAGCCTGGATGTGGATATGTCCTTTCGCAATGCCCAGGACATTCGCCCACAAGTCGGCATTGCGCGGCGGGAAGGCGTGCTTGAACCTGGCGAACTGTTGGCGGTCAAAAACACACTGATCGTGTCACGTGCGGTGCGGCGCATCCTGGACAACCTGGCTGCGGAAATCCCACAGCTCTCCAGCCTGGCTGAAGGCTTACCGGTCGGCCTGGGGCTGGTGGACCTGATCAACAAGACCATTTCAGACCGGGGCGAGGTGCTGGATTCGGCATCCGAAAAGCTTTCAGGGCTCCGCCGGGAGATGAAGATCACCTACGAACGGATGATGGCGCGCATGCAGCGCTATATTTCTGACTCTGCCACAGCCCGCATGCTGCAGGAGCCGATTATCACCCAGCGCAACGGGCGCAATGTCCTACCCCTGCGGGCTGAATACAAAGGTCGCATCAAAGCCGTCATCCACGATCAATCTTCTTCAGGCGCGACCCTGTTCATTGAGCCCCTGGCCGTGGTGGAGTGGAATAACCGTTATCGCGAGCTAGAACTGGCTGAGCGGGATGAGATTCGCCGCATCCTGGCGGAGCTCAGCCGGCGGGTCGGCAACCACAGCGATGTGCTGATGACCATGGTCGCAGTGATGGCCGAGCTGGACCTGGCTCTCATGTGTGCACGCTATGCGGAAGAGATTGATGCGACAGGGCCAACGCTGGTCCCCTTCCGCGACCTGCCCGGTAAGCACCCCGGCAGCACTATCCGGCTATTTAAAGCCCGTCACCCCTTACTGGACCCCCGGGGTGTGGTGCCGATTGATGTCGACCTGGACGAGGAAACCTATGCCCTGGTGATCACCGGTCCAAATACCGGCGGTAAAACCGTGACACTGAAGACCGTGGGGCTGCTGGTCTTGATGGCACAATCAGGCTTGCACATCCCGGCGCAATCCGGATCGATTCTGTCTATTTTTGAGGATGTATTTGCCGATATCGGCGACGAACAATCCATCGAGCAATCCTTATCGACCTTCTCGGGTCATGTCACCAACATTGTGGGTATACTGGAAAAATCAAACCCACGCGCCCTGGTCTTGCTGGATGAGCTGGGTGCCGGCACAGATCCCCAGGAAGGCTCTGCCCTGGCCCGGGCTGTCCTGACCCACTTATTGGATCACAGTATCACCAGCATGGTTGCCACACATTACCCGGAGCTCAAGGCCTATGCCCACACCACGCCCGGGGTGCTAAATGCCAGTGCAGAGTTTGACCTGAGAACCCTCAAACCTACCTATCATCTCACCATCGGACTGCCCGGACGCTCAAATGCGCTGGCCATTGCCGAGCGCTTGGGACTGCCTGAATCGATTATCACAGCAGCACGGGCTGAGATCGACCCCACCGACCTGCGGGCGGAGGACCTGCTGGACGAAATCCACCGCCAGCGAGACCTGGCACGCCAGGCGCGTGAAGAAGCGGAAACTGCCCAGCGAGATGCTGAAGCCATCCGCAATCAACTGGCAGATCGATTGGACAAGGTCGAAGATGAACGCTATGCTTTGCTGGAAGAAACCCGCCAGGAAGCTGAAAACCAGTTGTCGGCTTTGCGGGAGGAACTGGAATCTCTACGACGTCAACTGGCACGCGCGCGCCAACCCCTGGAAGTTGTGGATGAGGTTGAAGAGATCGTCGAAGAATTGGAAGTGGAAGTCGCCCAGCCGGTCATCCGTAAAACACCCAAAAAGCCTGTCCGCAAACCTAAAGGTCCTTTACGCTTGGGAGAGAAAGTCCACCTGCGCTCCATAGACCAGGATGGGGTCGTCACCAGCATGGGTGAAGAAGAAATCGAGGTTCAGATCGGTATGCTGCGTGTGCGCGCCCGCCGATCGGATGTGATCCGCAAAGGCGAGCCCGAAGGTGAAGAACCAGCACAAGCCCCCAAGCCCCGCCAGGGCAAGATCACACTGCCCCCCACACACGATTCCCCGGGCATGGAAATGGATATGCGCGGTCAACGGGTGGATGAAGGTCTGGATGCCCTGGATCGGTATTTAGAAAAGGCTTACTTAGCCGGGTTGCCCTTTGTGCGCATTATCCACGGCAAGGGCACCGGCCGCTTGCGGGATTCTGTGCGCGACGCACTCAGGAACAGCCCGTTTATTGATCGGTTTGAAAGTGGCGGGGATAAGGAGGGGGGTGAGGGTGTGACCGTTGCCCACATCAAGCAACATTAAGAAAAGAACCGACAGTGCGCATTCTTCACCCTGTGCATTGCCGGTTCTCTTGCACGTGAACCCCTTGAACACGTACCCGATCTCGATCCGAGTATCTCAGGGATAAGCATAACACACGACCGTTACCATAACGTGTCCACGCTTTTAAGGAATCTAAGCTTTTTCTCGCCATAAATGCTGGCGGCTGAAGAAATCCTGCCTCAGGGGTTCAGTCTGGTTATAAGACATCAGTTTTTCAACCAGGGATTGCTTAATCGATTGCAATTCATCCGGTCTGACTTGAAGGGTGATAAAGTTTGCCAGTCGCTCAGCTAACTCAAGGGCGTATTTGGTTAACAAGGTCATCTTAAGGGAGATCGCATCATTTATCACCTCAAACACATAGCTTTCTGCCTCCAAATACTGTTGCCGGCTAAATGCTAAAATGGCCATACGAAATTTTCCCCAAGTGACTTCTTGAACCAGACCCTTTTCCCGTGCGATTTCAATCGCCAATGCGAATTTACGTTCAGCTTCAGAGTCATTTTGCTCATTCAAATCGATCAATCCTGCAGCCAATAATGCCTGGGTGTGCAGCATCATCATGCCTTTTTGGCCGGTCACCTCAAGAGTTGACTGAATGATCTCTTTGGCTTCTGCAAGTTGACCATTCCGGGTTAGCAAACGCCCTAAGTGAAGGTTGTTCTCCAACCCAGAATAAGACAGGAAGGAAAAACCCTGGCGAACCTGGGCGATACGAAAATGTTGTTCAGCTTGGGCAGAATTGTGCAGAACATCATAAATCGTACCTATGATTGTGTTGGCCGCCACAATGTTCTGGATCTTATTATTGGTTTCAGCCAAATCCAATGCCTGTGTGGCGTGCTGGAAGGCAGAGTCAATTTGACCCTGCTCAATCTCAGCTTTGCACAAGTTGATCAATGAAAGCGTTTCAACCACCGTATTATCTAAAGCTCGAGCTATCTTCAATGCTTGCTGCGCGAAATGGGTGCACTCCTCAACACGCCCAGCGACATAGTAGCAGTAGGTCAACATACGATAAGCGCGCAAACGATCAAAAGTATCAAGTTGATCGAAGTAGGTGCGGTAGGCATCTTCAGCAATCTCCAGGGCACGCAATGCCTCACCTTGTATATAATATGTGTCAGCCAAGAGAACCTCAACTACAAACTCGCATGAAATTCTGTTCGGTATCTCGATAGAAGGATCATCTAGGATTGTGGTGATTTGATCGATTGAGGTGAATACACTGTCGAAGTTGAGTGTCCACCAGTTAATAGATGCCTGGTAAAACAGCGCCTGAAACAACAACTCAGGATTGCTAGAACCTGCAAGGTTCTTTACGGAATCATCGATTAATAAAGTGCCTGTCTCATAATCCTCGCGTAAAAAACAAGCATTAGCGAGTGTCAGATTCGATATACCCATCAACTGTTCACCAGGATAATTTTTGGCCAATTGTTGAAGTTTTACGCCCAGCTCTTCCAGTAAATCAACTTGATTCGATTGATAAGCAAAGGTGCTCCAACGGTGAAAGAGCTGCAGGATATCATTAAGTCCAAATAAATTATTGGGCGAACGGTTTATGATTGTCTCGGCTTGTTGAAAAGACCGCAGCACATCCTCGCGGGCACCGAGTGACCAGGCATGCGCAGCAGCCTTTAAAAGCCAACTAAAGTGATTAACGACATCACCAGCAATTCGATAATGATCGGCGATCACGGCTGCTTGATCAGAAGCATAGGGTTCCTGGCTTAATAACCTGGCAATCTGTTGATGAATGATCTGCCGATGGGTGGCAGGCGCTTCTAAGATCACGACTTCTCGCATCTTTTCGTGCGTGAAGGATAAATGCTCTTGATTCGTTTGCTGGATGGTGTTCACCTCAAGAAACCCTGCCTCAACCAATGAATCGAGCGCACGAAGAAACTCATGTTGATGGATTTCTGAAACCGCCTGTAATAAAGTCAAGGAAATATCATTCCCGATCAAAGCAGCACAGGTGAGAATATACCGCGCATCCTCGCCCAGGCGGTTGAGTCGATTTCGGATCAACGCCTGAATGCTATCTGGAATCGGAAATCGATCCATATTTTGCAGGTCTTCGATATTGGTTGACATCTCCAGCACGTGGTGGATCGTTTCCAATACCATCAAGGGATTACCATTTGTTTCACGATACAACTGCTCATAAAATGTTGGTGATAGC
>Ga0114946_10000841_pt1 | contig 20899 bp, 29 predicted proteins | sample WalLakDeSediment_FD_88676 | JGI IMG/M metagenome (GOLD analysis project Ga0114946, IMG submission 88676) | Lake sediment microbial communities from Walker lake, Nevada to study Microbial Dark Matter (Phase II) - Walker Lake 11/02/13 Deep Sediment | ecosystem: Environmental > Aquatic >...
ATCTACATTGTGGAACACCAATTGAATATCAAACTCGTTCTGGCCGATATAACAATATCTATGGTCTGCTGGGAACGTTGCAGTCGGCATGGTTGTAATTATATAACTACCAGATGGATATAATGCCTTATTGAATGTTTGGTTTATGAATAGAGAATGGACGCTCGGTGCGCTAAGAATAACGAGCGTTAGAATTAATACGATTAGATTCCTTACCGCATGCCTTGGTTCCATTAATGCACCACCCTAATATCCATAACTATGAACAAGATATAGGATATAACCAACAAGAGTATAGTGCTGAATATTATGGTAATTAAATGCCTCATTCGGTCTACTCTAGTGCGCTCACCGACACCGAGATATAGCAGGACAAGAGCAATTTGGAACGCCGTGATTCCAACGAGCAGGTAATACAAATCGTTCATTGTAATATAGATTTGTCCATCATACACATAAGACAGCACAGGCACGACCATCAGGCCAGACAGCCCTATAAAATATTCCTTCCATATTTTACGCTCCTCTATGAGTTCATCTTGAAAGAAATGCAGGATTAGAACACCAAGGGGCAGAGCAATGAACGCGGATATATATCCTCTTGGGAATTCCAAGTGCCACGCCCAATAGATAGTAGGTATTGCCATAACCAGATACAGCCAATATACACTTATGCTCCAAGAGTTTAGTTTTACCATTCACATCACCCAGAATATGAAATACGCGCCACCGATACCTATTAGGATTGCAGAAAGCATACCAAAGAACACATTGGCTCTGTTGTCCCTGAATACCCCTCCATTAGTCACATAGATGTACGTAAAAGTGAGCCACATAAACTGATATATTATGAAGCCCCACATGAACCACACCACATTACTCCATCTCGGTATCCAATAATCATTGAATCCAGCAATAAACCAAGTAAATTGTGTGCTAAATAGAGAGATTACACCTATTATTATCTCCCCAGGCATAGTTCTACCTCTCGCAGCTATAGAATACCACTCATCTGTGATTATACCGAATCCAATAAACGCAGATTCAACTAATAGAGATACAATCGCCACACCGAGTAAAGCAGATACATACCCTCCGTCCAGTTGTATTCCTGCTCTATTGAAATACAGTAATACTATGAATACCATAGGTGGAAAGAAATAGAGTGTATGCGGCCTATCTTCGAACTTCTTAATAGTGACTACGGCCACATCATTGTCTATCACTACCGTTCCTCCTCTTTTTCCACACAATCATCGGCACAGCAAGCATGATGCATATTAAGATTAGGATATTCCCCTCTGGGATTTCCATATATATATCGCACGCTTTTAAACCACATGCCGAGTAATATGGTATATTCAACATGCCAAATTACATGGTATAATACGAGCACGATAATCGTCATTACAAGGTAAAGTTGAATTGACTGGGCTGGGCTAGGGAAATTAGGGTATACCTGCTCAATAATCATAATATATTCTATAATCAACGCGCCGATGATTGCTAAAACTATAAAACTAGGCTTAACTATATTTCGAATCCTATAATCATCAGTCCTCAACATGATTATCGACTCCTTTTCGGCCTCTTTTTCCTCAAGTCGCGCCTCATCGCCTTCCTATATGCTCTTTGTTTATATACGTCTTGCGCCATAGTTCCCTGCAAGCACAGGAACTCCCCACAGAAGCATTTCTGTAATGCGGTAATGGGGTAATTTTCAATCTTATTCCTGTAATACGACATGGTTCTTACTGCGTTCCTGAGACAATCTTCGTCTTTGGCGTCACAATCTCTGAGCCTATCTATAGCCCCTCGGTATCGTTTGGAGTAATATTGCCTTGATTTCCATTTAACGCTAATATCGCACACAGACGGGTGCTCTATTAGAATGTCCGAGACAATCCACCCATCACAAGGTATATTATGTTTCATAGTGGCTTCCATCCCGTCTTCCATTATTAGCAATCGTGCTTCTACATGAGAGCGTGCAGGTGTGCAATAGTTTTTTCGTATTCCTGAATATAACCCCCTCTCTACAGGATACATTATTTGCAGGTCTTCAGGGTCTATATTCAACTCGTCCAGATAGTTCCGTATGTATTCTACGAGAATTTCCTTCGGCTTATTGCCCCCTATAAAGCCAAGTTGCCTTGCCCTTTTTCTTAGGAAATCATACTCATAATCGTATAGGCTTGTGATTTTCGGTTTTTCAATTAGTTCCTCCACGAATTCAAACCCAGTTTCACTATCCACCAGCCAGGGTGTAGGGTCTTCTACGATTTTAACGTCTCTAACGTTAGTTACTTTCTTCTCCGCGCCCATTTAAAGTGCTCCCAATCATAATGCTTTGCCTCTATATATAAGGTGATTATAACCACCGCCGCAATAAATATAACCCACTCGAAATTACTTTTAACAGTTTCCACGATTTTCTCAACGACTCTATCCACCCGACCTTCTTCTATGGGTTCTCCATTCTCTTCAGGGATTATCAACGTTAGCATGTATATATCATAATCATCCACATAATCTTCTGAGTGGCTATATACTACTCTATTGTCATATATGCACGCGTCTATAGACACAGGAGAATCCTCTACCTTGTTGTCCAAATCAACAAACTCTTCATTCATTAGGTCATATATGAAAAGTCGATAATTGTAACTAGTCCCACTGTCTCGATAAGTACCGACTATAAATTGGGTGCTCACGTCTAGAATTACCACATTCTCTCCAACTTCGCATAAGGTACTATCAGTACCAGTTGATATTGAATGCCACATGATGCGAGTATCCTTTACGAATACTACATTATCCACATCAACCAAGTATGGGCGGTTATACCCCATATGTCTATGCCAATCTGTTTGTAGATTATATATTACATAATTAGTCATCGGGGTCGGGAAACAAACCTGTCGAAACACTACAATCTCATCACGAGCGTCAAGAATATTAGTACCCGCTATAGTGCTAATATTTTCATATTGAACTTGTAGTGTCTTATTAGTTACAATCCTTGTATCTAAATCATAAAAATATATCGTTTGGTTTAGACTAGAATACCAATAAGTGAATATAATATGTTCCTCAACAATCGTACTAGTCCATACAGCCTTTGAATCGAACCCTTCTATTTTCAAAGCCCCATAATCCCCTGAATGGAAGACATATAAATCTAACGCAGAAGTACCATTTACGGTTTTAGTGTATATTATATGACCATAACCGATTTGTTTACCATTGTAAATAAGTCTCTCTCTCTCAATAGTTTGTGCGATTGAATACTCTCGCTGAGTTGTAATATTATACCCATATACGTCTTCATTTCCGTTCCTATAATCTTTCCAAACAACGAAGTCACCGTGTATTTTCGGGTTACTTTGGGAACGTTGTGCGTTACAAATCACCACTGGGTCTGTAATAGAAACTATGGAAGTCGTATCTTCCCCCCTACCCTTCCAGTCTTCATACATCGGTATGCCTACATACACCAGCAGCAATACTGCCACCATGCCGAGAGCGACCCATTTCATGTAGTTTTTCATTCCACTCACCTTATCCGAATATCCAGAACAGGATAATTAGTATTATTACTCCTACACTGACAATCAGGCCGAGATTTACTCGTTCTGCAATACTTTTTAAGTGCTTTCCTTTATAGACACCGAGTTCTACGGCGAAAATCACGCCGCCGACAACGAGCGCAATGACGGCATACAGGGTAACACCTGTTAGACCAAACAACCCCTCCTTCTCTGGCGGGGGTGGTGCAACACCGTTGCCGTTGTCGTCGTCTTCCTCACCCACAACACCGCCAACTAAGGATACCGCCCATATATCGGTAGTCGCGCCATCTTTTACCGTGAAGAACACAGCGTCTTCTGTTGCAGTGATGCCGTATCTGCCATACTCTAACGTATCGGACGGCTCTGTGATTTGTACCAATTCTGTATTTTCCATATGATACCCCACAATAGACCACTTTCCGTCCGCATACGAATTAAAGAACACCCAACCATCCGTTATTGCAATTCGGAGGTATGTGGGGAGTGAGGTATCTGTAAACGATATTGTATCCAAGGTGTTTGTGATGCCGTTACTTGTTCTTAACCGAATACTTACAGGAAATGTATAGAGTATCCTATGGAAATATACCGTATCCCCCCTATAATTAGCGTTTGCCATGTATCGACTTCTCATCACATTGCCTACAACAATATTAACCCCCCATGTAGATTTCAGACCTATATGTTTATAATAATATTCTCCACCTCCATATCCCGCAACCGTCAATGTAATATTCTGGTTCATAAAAAAGAGACTATCAACCTGAGTTAATCCCTCAACATCATATCGCGTAAGTGTATCTATGTGTATTTCATATACATGATAATAGCCATTATACGTCCCAGCTTCATTATAAATAACAGTCATACCTGATATGTCCAAATCATAAATCTCAACACCAGTGAATGTATTTTTAGTCCATGCCGTTAAATTATTTAAGAACATTCCGCCAAGGCTCCACACACTCCCACTTCTCACCGCCCAGACAACCGAATCTCCCGATATATGCGGGTACATTTCGTGTGCTATGGTATTAGCTAATACAACTTCTTGTTTATCTACAAAGTTATAAGCGTAAATATCCCAATTGCCATTTCTGTAATCCTGCCAGACCATCCAATCACCATCACTCTCTGGATTATATTGTTCTCTAATCGCAGTGATGAACGGTGTCGGCTCTCCTATGTTATATTCAGATGTAGTATTGGTTTCCCATCCTGTCCCCGTCTTTGCGCCGCCGTAAATGATTTGAGTTCCGTATTGGTTTGCCAGCACTATAACCAGCACGATTGCTAGCATCCCTATTATTAGCGTCTTATTTCCGTTGTCCGACATGATTATCGCCTCTCTTGATTTTAACCGCTTTTAATTGTTATGGCAGTTACGGTTCTGCCCTTTGTGAATTAAATAGGAAAGGGAGGAGAGCCATTTCTGACTCTCCATTATTTGTTGATTACAGGCCGAACCACGATAGCCAGTCGTAATGCCATTGCAGAATTCCGAGAACCTGCAATACTAAAGGTGTACCAACCGCCATTGCCATCTTTCTGAATTCGCCGTTTGCCACCCATTCCAGTATGGTTTTCTTGTAGTTCAGGAAGACCACGAGTAGAATGAGAGTACCGATGCCAATCATGACCATTGCGTATTGTGCTGCTGTCCACCCTTCTACTACTGTGGGTGGCGGTGCTGGTGCTTCAGCGAGCGTTAGTTTCGCCCAGTCCGAAGCGTCCTCGCCGTCCCATGATACGTTTGCAGTTGTGTTTATGGGAAAGTCCCATTCTGGGGAGAGTGTGCCGTATCCGTTTATTGAAAATCCGACAGTTTCCCCCAGTTCCAACTCACCATGTATGAAGTTAGATATAGGTATAGCGAATTCCCACATTACGTGTTCTACGTCTTCGTCGTTAGGAGATACATCGAACCCATACGCCCATAAGAATGGCTTTGAACCCCACCCTTCAGGCATGAGGTCGCCACTGTAATTATACACATTCACCATATACCACGCTTCGTTGTCAGGCAAGAAGTTTTCCCAGAGGTCATTATCGTCCTCGTCGAAGAGTAGCGCACAGAAATCACCAGCGTCAGTCGTGTTATCTGGTAGTAGGTCTACGGCTATGTATAGGTAATCCGCGTCGTTCATGAAGTAGATGTAGATGGTGTCGTTTCGGTGTGGTGGGTCTGGGTAGTAGTCTATCATGACTACGTAAGCGTCGTCCCACTCGCCGTCTTCTATGATGCCGTCGATAGTGGGTGGTACATCAGTCCAGGGCACGTCAATGTCTGTTTCGTATTCGTCGCCCTCTATGCCGAACCCTGTCACAAAGAACGCTGAGGTTATGAGTGCCAGGGCAACGGTGAGGGTAATTCCGAGTATTTTTATGCGTTTCATATTATCATCCCTATCCAGTCATACATTATTTGCAGGATACCGAGTACAGATATTATGACGCCCACGCCCATGAAGGCCAGCAAGATTTTTTCTCGCCCGTCGCCAATCCAGCGCAGTATGGTTTCCTTGTATGCGACTATGAGGAACACGTTCATGACTACACCTACGCCCATCATTATCAAGCCATAGTTCGTCGCCCTAATTTGCGCCGCTTGTTCGTCATCCTCGTCAGGGACAGTCGCCAATGTTATCACAGCCCAGTCGTCGGTTTCCGTTTCTACTTCCTCGAAATCAACGTCAAAATCTATCGGGTATACGAACGTCTCATTGTAATCGTAGATTTCTGCAAAGACACAAAAAGGTATATCTTCTTCGTCTTCAAAGGAAGCGATAGAGATAGCGAACTCATAGGTTGGGTAGTCTTCATAAGCCATTGCATAAGCAACAGACCCAAATGACATCCCCATCGAGGTTGTACTATTTCCCATTACCATTATGCCTACGTCATTGCCACTATCTATCTCGAAATCACCGCTTAGGTCTGCGTCAAAGCCTAGGAACAATGCAACCTGCACAGTGTCATTTGTAACATATCCGAGACGGATTGCAACATATAGCCAATCCGCGTCGTTCATAAAGTACAAATCAACGGTTGCATTCGAGAATACTGTTGTATTTTCGACAGTATACGCTATATCTATAACGGTAGCGTCTCGCCACTCGTTAACACCAATCGCGCCGTCTAAAATAGGCGGCATCGCAGTCCATCCAGCCACTATTTCCGTGCTGTAGTCCTCGCCTTCTTCCATCGTTCCTGCTATGGCGATGGTAGAAGTTATTATGAGCATTACAGCCAGCGTCATAGCCGTTCCGTATATTGCTTTTTTCATATTTTTCAACTCCTTCATTTCTTACCTTAATCGAACCATTCTTTCAGTCCCTGTATAGAGAACATTATACCGAAAGCCATAGCTAGGTATGGTTCGTATGTGTTTCCCATAAGTCCTGTTAGCACCAGCAGTCCACCGACCAGCAGTGAAGCAACGCCGATAGCGTCCCATTTCTCTGAGTTCAACACTCGTTCCTCAATCACTTCGTATGCGCCCCACGCTATGAACGCGCCTACTAGTATCCAATATTGGTGTGCTGTATCTAGCAGGATGGCAATACCTAATGCGATAAAGATGAACATAAACAACCAGTTCCTTCTTCCATCGTATCCGCCTGCCATATATTCCAGCATTGCGATACCGAGCAATCCTAGCGATAGGAATACCCACCATGCCGAGTCTTTCATTAATAGTATTAAGACACCCAGCACGAAGTATCCAACCGCATACGCCGTAGCATATTCTTTTTTCATTCCCATATATATTCCTCCTTCATATTTTCGTCTATTTTTTCATTATTTACCATTTTAGCACTCGTCATGTAAGCACCCCGCTCTGGAAATATGTCACTACCATCTTGTTCACCTCTCCCAACCAGCCCGATTGGTTTATTATATACGTTGCCAGTATGAAGATGACAACTTTTCCGAGGTCGTCCGCTCCAATCTTATTATCTCTACTGAGCCAGAAGACCCACACACCTATGATTAGGAAGGTAATCACACCGTATGAGTATTCTACAATATTCATTGCCCCCATTGCCCATCCTATTATAGCGTAAATAGAGAGCAGAATAAGGAACGCAATTATGACACTATATATTTTATTCCTGAAAGACCACGCTATGCTCGCCACGATAGCGAACACAGAAATCCACAATACGGCAGTTTGTATATTTTCATCAGAGCTAAGATTGGTCAGCAAGAACAGGGCAATCAACATAATCACGCCGATGCCGAACAATATGTATTGTGGCTTCAATGTTTTCTGTCCGTCTTGGACGAATTTATAGTCTTTCTTGGGGTCTTCTACCATATTTTTTCAACCTCTGGTAATTCCAGAAACCATAAACACACTGCGATACCGAGCAAACTACCTAGTATTATCAGCGCGTATATCACATTTAAGTTATAGACGTCTGCGGTTTCAATTTCTGGCGTTATGGGGATACTAATTTCTTCATATTCTTGATATAGTGTGAACCAAATTTCTTCACTTATTATACTCCATCCCACTGTAATTTGTTCCATCCACGTACATATATATTCCGAGGCGTCAATCTGGATTTTAATTCCCGTGTCATTAGTGAACAATGTAAAGTCCTCATGGAATAACACCACATCTTGTATATCTATCACTGCGATATTACGATAATCCCCGCTCCATTCTGTAGTTGATAGTGCGAAAATGATGCCGCCATATGTTGCAGTCTCAGCACACGCTACCCACCCTGGATTAAGCGTATATCCTCTTTCATTCTCCAAATCATAAAATCTGGCACGAAACTCGGATTCTTCGAATATTCTATACACCAGATAATTTTCATGGTAATCTAGATAATACACCGCAACATCTAATGCGGTAAAGGGGTTCGTCTCATTTTTTCCAATATCATATGCATATCCTTTATATGTATCACTAGTCATATGGTACACATTCCAGAAAACCATGTCGCCCCAGAATGTATGCGTAAAAATATTTCTCGCACCGTCGTCAGAGTAATTAGTGATTAGTGTATTGTTTGTTGTAGCGATGTCATGTACCCATAACCGATTTTTATAATTACTCATATACACTATCTTGTCTTCAGAGATAATCGGCATTGAAATTAAATCGAAAGAGGCGTCCGTTTCTGGCACTATTTCCGTTGCCCCTCCGCCCTCGATTATGTTAGCATATTTAATAGCCACATAAAGTACGTTAGTTTCATTATATCCATATTCAAACCAAGTGACCACTCCTTCATTAATACTTGGTGTTGTTTGTGTAACTCCCTCATTCCACGCTTCCCCGAAGGTAGTGTAGTTCACGAAATCGAAATCTCCTGTAATTACATTGCCGAACATCAATAAACGAGTTGAATTTGCGAGTTCCTGTTCCCAGACAATATAATCTCCTTCAGATACTGCATTTCTCTGGTGTTTAATAAATTTTTCTGGTAGGTAAGGGATGTTTTCTTCTAAAAATTCCTCAATTCCTTCGAAGTATTCATTGATTTTATACTTACCTTGGATTTCATATTTTCCGTCGTCTGTCACCCATGCCAGGCTACTAACCTGTGTTACAATAATCGGTTGCGTGAGCAGCACGACAATTATCGCCATACTTAGTCCGACTATTATCCAGCTTTTCATATCTTTCTTTTCCATGTTATTACACCTTCCTGTAATTCCAATCTTGTTTCTTAAACGTTACGAACCAATACGCTATGATTGCCACGAACACCAGTATGGATACGAGGAACCCCATTTCCTTCATTCCGATTGAGAACGGTTCCTCGATTTCCGATACCGTGACTGTTCCTGCTTCCTGCCTCAGCAATACGAACGCACCGCTTTGCGTTTCAATAACACTGAAGTCTTGATGCGACACACCTACGGATAGATTGTCATATTTATAGACATACAATTCGTATCCCATATCTGTCTTAAACGAGCCGTCATAATCGAGTGCTACGTTTCCAATGGTCATGTTCTCGCCTATATTGTATTGCTTGGACTGTATCTCCTCGAATAAGAAGGACGGTTTGCCGAGAGACCCGCCGACATTATGGCCTGCCAGGATAGTCTGTGTAGAGCCGAACGTACTAACGCTCGTTACTTGAAATTTATCTACATATACGAAGCCCGTATGGACTACCTGGGCAGGCTCGTCGTTCACGAAGCCCTGTGTCGCGTCATTGAGAAAGACTGTCTGGCCTTGGAACATGCTCTGTGTTAGGTATGTCGTCACAGGCTCATTGCCCGTGCTACCAAATATTACGACCATTATTACCATGAGTACGGCCAGCATTACAGTCAGTTGTCTCATTCTCATCCTCCAGGCCAGTCGCCTCCATATCCTGTAATCCATTCGGTATTTTCTGCCACTTGATTTGTTGGGATTTGGTTATCTATCACAATGTACACATCTTGGACGATAGTGATTAGGTTCTTCGTCTCGTCTACTCTATAATCTCGTACCCAACTAAGACCTGCTTGTTGGAGTGCAAGTGCAATCGTTTCCGTAGCAGATGTGGTTCTGAACGTTGTTTCGAATTGGAACGCTAGGTTGGTAACTGAACCACCTCCAATAACTTGGAAGCGATACATCACATAATCCAATGTGCTTTTAGAACCTACAATATTTCTGGTCTGAGTTCCATTACTCCACATGTCATTAAATGAAGGTATCTGCATCACAGTTGGTGTAGGCATACCCGCTTCTTGTGCTACGGGTAGTTCTCTGAACCTATGCCCCATATATACATGCTCTCTAACCCGACCACCACCTCCACCAACAGAGTGTTGAATTGAAGGTAATACTGTCTGCATTCCACTGAAATAGCTGTTTGTCATGCTCTGCATTTGGTTTTTCAAGGAGAACATCTGGTTTCCACCAATAACGGGCAACCCCGTAAAACCATACAAATTGTCCTGGCGTTCTATAATTCTTAAGTCTTTAACGTACATTCCATTATTGACTTCAGCTTTAATCACCACATAGTATGAGTAATTGTATACCTCTGTTTCAACACCACCAGTCAAGGTAGTATATGCGAATTGAAGTGGGTTATTCGCACCAATCCAGCTTAGAGCACCGCCAGTCATAGAATCTATTCCTTCTACAACCCCTCCAACAACAGGTAGATTAGTGACCGCATCATATAGTTGTGAGTCGTAATTGACATAGTTAGGTGTTCCGACATAGTTTTCTGTTCTACCACTAATCATGTCTTCCATGTCATTGTTATATACAGTTACTAACTCTCGCTCCTCAAACGCCATATATGTCAGCGTGAGTTCATAATAGCTTGGCATAAGTGCGAAGCGATAATCTCCTATGTTTGTGGTGTCTCTCAAGGCAACCGCTTCTTGAGTTGGTTTCCAAAGCATTCTTTCTCTGGTTGAGTCGATATATTCTTCTGTTACTATTATCTCTGCGTTTAATGTTTGGTATCCTACCTTTTCTATTTTAATATCATACACACCCGCAGACGCGGTTCTTAATATGGCAAGACCATTCCTATTAGTCTCTAATAATATTGGCCTTAGTGCACTTTCAGTCATAGAGTCATAATCCACAATAGACGCTTCAACTGTGATTTTAACATTCGAGAGCGGGTATGCGTGGTTAAAATCTATCGCCCCAATCAAGTCTACCGTACCATCTATTCCAATCTCCTGTTGTGTGTTAGGAATTATACTGTAGGCTGTTCTTGTAGTCTCGTCTCGCATTAAGAACGTGTCATAGACGCCGATATATACATGAGTATAATTCACCAGATTGATATTTTCTTCAGTCAACTCGTCTGGTGGGATTTCATCCATGACCTCTGTTTCATTGCCATTACTCGGCGGTGGGAGTGTAGGTGCAAGTACGGTATTTTTATCTGGAGAATTCTCTCGCATTGGGGTATATTCTGAGGCCGTATTGTATGTGGTTCCAACCAGTAATACCAACGCAAGTATAACACCAATAATCAATACGACTTTGCTACTAAATACTTTCTGAACGACGCCCTTCTTACCATTTTTTTCGGTTTTTTCTACATTTAAGCCAAGGAACAACATACTAGTATGCACCCATTTTATATCGCTACCACGTCCCCTCATGTAGAAGTACACATACCCTCCTATGCAAAGAATCGTGATGATAACGATAGTGTCAATCCAATAACTGACGCTCGTTAGAACCAACCACATGATAGCACCGAGTATAAATGGAGCCAAGAATACGAGGAACCCCATAATGCCTGCTTTCTGGCCTTTACCTAGGTCGCCCCATTTCTTATCGCCCGTTTGGTATCCCGCCCCAGCCATAGCCATGCAAGCAGGGGCAACAACGGTAATACCGAGAGCGAGTATCATGCCATAGATACCGAGCAGGATGAAGCCGATGGCTAATACCAGCCCATACGTTCCCAAGTCCTTTGCAATTCCACTTATTGTTTTCTTTACTTTTCCCTTTATTTCCTTTGTTTTCATATTTTCACCTCATCCAGTATGCCTCGTCTCAATTGTCGGCAAGTTATTATAGAAATGTAAGTCGAATGTATCTGTTATAGTCTCTGGGGTATAGGTTTCTTGTGAGGTTGCCCCCCAATGACTTGTATATCTAAAGTAGCGTGTGTAGGTCGTTGTTACCTCAAACTGTATGAAGAACGAGCCGCCATCCGACACTGTACTCCACACAATATATTCATAGTCCCGAATCATAGCCACCGAGCCGTGTTGTGAGTCAAACCGTGCTTTGAAATTAGAATGAGTCTGCCTGTCACCCGCAATAGCAAGTGCCTCGGCGTCTCCAGTCCAACTACCGTCACTCGGTTTTCGTTGGAAAGTTCTATATGCATCTAACCAAGCACCATACCTAGCTTCCAAGTCTTCCATATTTTCCCCATTATCAACACGATATATATTCGGTGAGGGTAACTGTTGATAGTAAATAGGATGATTTAAAGTCACACCTTCCCTGGTATCCATAGCATATGAATTTTCTCTTACCAGGCGAACAGTATGGTAGTAATAGAACGGGTCTGTTTTCAACTCTTGTACCTTTGCTTCCCAATTGAAACTATGCATGGCTGTTGGTATCATTGTTTGTAGAGTATATAGCATACTTTGTGTGGTCATTTTCATATTCTGGTATGTTGGAATTATGGTGTTCATTAGTGTTGGGTTTGGAATATTGGTGAACCCATACATGCTTTGTTGTCTCCTCATTCTGAACCAATCATCTCTTTGTATGCCGCCCACACATTCAGCCCACGCATTGACAGAACCGCCACCGTATCTCCACGTATGTTCATGAGCCAACCATCCATGAGAATAGTGCCTAGTTGTTTCGGGTGAGAACTCATAATGCACGATGATTTTATAGTATATCGGCCTTAGTCGAACAATTATAGTGGCGTTCCTGAAATCATCACCGAATGTAACTTCCTCATTCCATTTTAAGTAACCGCCAGCGTCAACCGCCATGTCATAAACGCCATACGGCACATTTTTAAATACAATCATCCCATTTTCATTGGTATATGTTCCCACAGGGACTAGTGTTTTCTCGTCTCTCTTATCGAAGCACGTCAGCGTAACCTTTGCATTGTAAATTGGGTGAAAGTCACTTGTACTTTGTACAGTATTATATGACCTAGTTGATTCTTGATATGGGTCTGTGTATGATTCCAACCAAGCATTTTCAACGGTGGATAAAAATCCAGCCTCGTTAAAAAACGGGTCTACAACCTTAAACAATACCGTATCTATTGTTTTAATCGTAGTCCTGTTCTGCCAAGTTCCTGAAACTTCGTCAAAGTACATCTCAGTATCATAATCTTCTGCGGTAGTCCAAAGTGGTATTGTTTTATCGGCCATGTCGTCCCTATATGTTGCATATTTGTTCTGTTCTGCATAATTCAGACTAGCCAGTGTAAGTATTGCAACCACACCAACAATTCCAATAAATCCGACAATAGGGTGTCCTAGATATTTTCCGAGCGGTGTTTCTCTATGCGCAGGAAATCTGAAATAAATCCACATCACGAGCAGGAATATTGGCACAAAGAATATAATATCTACAGCATATCCAACTGCCAGCGTCATCATATACATAATTCCAACAGCGATAAATGGCAGAGCAAGCCCGATTCCAGCAACCAAGGCGACCTTCTTAGGTGGCTTCGCTTCCTGCCACATATGTTTGGTTCTATCTACTATCCCCTCACCATTTGGTGCAGTACCTCCTTCTGTTCTAACCGTGCCATTCGGTACTTTACGTCCATCTATTTCTACTTCTCGGACGTCTTCTCCCAGGCTACTGACACCAAACATTCCCATTACAAAGGGGGTTACTACGAGGAAGTTCAGGGCTATGATGAAACCAATGACGCCCATCATTGCGATACCAATGAATATGACTATACCACTCGTGATTATAGCCCCTTTCCAATCCGTCTTTTTCTTGTTATTTTTCTTGTTATTTTTCTTATTCATGCAATCCACCTCATGTGTAATACACTCCTCTATACATAGCCAATGTTAATCCAGTTTGGTCATACACTCTGATAACCATATCTATCCGTTCGCCTCTCAACACCCCCTCTACAGGCAGGTGTATTATACCCCATATCGTGTGAACATCACTATATCCTACATATATTGTTTTTCCAATTTCAGTATGTATGTCATGGAATCCTAACTCTTTATAAATCCTAATGTCCACACTTGCTTTTTCCCGCGTGTTAATATTCGTCCACATCCAATTACTAGTTTCAGCGATAGCGTTAGCGTATGGGTTGAACGATGTGCTCATTGTTTTTATAAACGCTGGCTTCATAATTTCTCCATAAGCATACCATTCTCCAGTGTCGTCTCTACTAATTTTAATCACTAAATCCTTCGCCTCTCCTATTGTATATGGTACGACAAACGCCTGGAAGATAGGGAAGCCTATAAGGATTACAGCAACAGCGAGAACTACCGCGCCCTTCTTAGATACATCTTCTGTAACAATCCACCATTTGTATCCGAGCCATCCGATAATTCCAATAATGATAAGTGGGAAGGCCATCAGGAACCACTCCATAAGGCTTTCTAGCAATCCGACATACACAATGAGCACCATCAGTATCAGGGCGACTTCAAGTAACCCTCCACTAATTGATTTCATACCGACGCCCTGCAGCCTCATCCAGAAATAGAACACAACAGCGATAATAGATAGTGCAATCATCGCCAAGCCGAGTGGCGTGGACATAAATCCAGCAATTGACGACCCAATAATCCATAGAGCCACAACCGCGATTATGAGTATGACGAGCACCATTATAAATTTTCCCGCAGGCTTCTGCTTTTTATATGTGCTTACAAAGACAGTTTTAACGTCACGCATTGCTTTCTGTTCTGTTTCGATTATTTTCTGGTCTATAGCCATGCGAGGACACCTCCAATCATGTATCCAGTTTCAAAGAACTCCTCTGGGTTTGCTTTCAATTGTTCTATAGTTGATATGATATAGTATATTAAATACCCTATCATAACGAGGAATATAATCCAGAACAACCAACTATAGTTATTCGTGCATTTACATCTCAATATTTCTTGTTTCTTTTCTACCATCTTACCAACCTCCTATGAAACCGAACCATTTGAACGGGTTTGTGGCGTCTTGGATAGTGTTCCCGATATAAATAATGCCGAATATCAGGACGCCGATTACAATCAGCCAGAAAATCCAACTTGTATCGGACTTCTCTTCTTGTTGTATGATATACACTACTTCTTGCGGCGGTTGTTGTTCCTGGGGTAGTGTAGTTTCCAGCATTGATTATTACACCCCCACTCCGATTATCCCAATGACCATGAGCATTTTAATTGCGTTATATATGGCGTGCAAGGTTATGGGTGTATATATCGAGCCAGTAACATCCATTGAGAACTGACAAATAACGGCGAACGTGAAGTGATACATCAACAGAAACACGACGCCGAATAAGCCAGTAATATCAATCATACCAGAGCGTGCCCACATGAAGTAATGCAACAATGAGAAGATAAGAGGTATGAGTATATACTTAGATATGTTCTTGGTGGTATCGTTCTCTGCATATTCCTCGGCGATAGACGCGAAGAACCCTCTCGTGAGTGTTTCTTCAGAGATTGACGTGATAGTGCTGAACAACCCAATGAACACAATCGTAGATATGAGGAGGGCGGTATTTCCTGTTAGTTGTGGTATAATACTTCCTGTATCTCCCACTGTTTGTTGGATGAACATGGTGTTGCCTGCGGAGAAGGTTTCAAGGGTTGCAAGCATGATGCCGAGTAAAGCCCCGTATAAAATAACGTTCGTTAGAGGTACGTTCATCGTGGTGAATTTAAGTTTCTCACCCATTTCGTCCCCGAACACGACGAACGCCCCCACAACTGCTCCCAAGAACATGAGTAGGTAGTATGTGCTATGCTGTAGATATGCCGCTCCAGACAGGCCAAAGAAGAGATATAACAGGACAGTTACCACTATGATTACGCCCATTTGGACATTGGGTTTGAATTTATCGTCGTGTTCGTAGTCCATGTTTTATCTCCTTTGCTTTGCAGCTACACCGTCTCGTCATTATGGAACATATACGTGGAACCCTGGGCTATTCTGACTGATATATCCGTTGCTGAAGCACTGCACACCGATATACCCACTGGTGTCCCAACTTCCCACGATGTTAATGGCAATCTCAGTCATCTCCCATCCACTTAGGTCGGCGTCAATGTTATTGTAGTATGCACTATGTCTATTTTCAAGCGGATACCAGTAAGCGTTACGTGGGTTCTCATATAGCTTAGTTTGTACAAGGGTTACTGTAGCATTCGTTAATTGCACGTCTAAATGTATCTCGAACACATTACAATAGCCTTCAATGACAATGAACGTTATCACGATGTCGTTCCTACTATAGTCATTATCATCGTTTAGGATGATAGACGTCTCTGGGATACCGTTCACTATTGTCACAGAGGGTTCTTCTTGTGCTTGAAATACAGCAGTCTCACCAGTTTCTCCCGCGCCAAAGTAGTGCTCTATGATGTTATATTGCTCTGGGAGAACGCCAGCCCATGCTAAGCTGAAATATCCTGCGATTACACTGAACACCACTATTACTGCCACGATTTGTTTTTCCCTATCACTCAGCATCATAGAACCACCAGAATCTCGAATGAATCTTCATCGAGTTCTCCGACAGTCGTGTTCACGTCAATTGTGATAATATCTTCGACTTCACCACCATTCACATGCAGTCTTAGAGTAGCTACTTCGACATTCGCACTCAAGGCACTACCGTAATATGTAGCAGTTAGCCCGTTTATAGATATAACCCAATCGGTAGATGTTGCAGTCCAGTATGTAGTAGTATTTACTAGGTCTTCGCCAGGGGTTATAATCAGTTCCATACCGCTAATATAGCTTTCATTACATGCGAAAGTTATCAGGTATGAATTGTTCATCTGTTCTGTGATATTAACAACTTCGGGGAAGCCATCAACATATCCACTTCCTGACGGCAAGGGTGGTGTAATCAATTTTTCTCCACCTCTAAAGATATTATATCCCTCTGGAACTATCCCAGACGCCGAGGCCACTAGGTATATCAGGAACAGCCCTGCGATTATACCCCCAATCGTTTTCATTTTCCTTGTTTCATCATCTGACATCATTTTTCATTCCTCCTTTTTTACTTAATTCATTGTATCCATTTATATGACTCTCAGTTCTCCTCTACGACCTGAATGTTCAGGTCTTTCCCGCATATTTTCGCGGTCATGCACTTTCCGTCGTCTCCCTTTATCGTCACTATCACACACTTCTTGTCTTCTGCCATTTTCAATCACTCCAATCCAATATCTGACGCGATGTAGTCCAATATATCTTCTGGAGACATATCAGGTATGAGGTGGATATGCCTCTCGACACCATCAGTCCCTTCTTCCAACCTCGTTCTGATTTCAAGGGGCGGCAATTCGTTCCTTCTGACCATCTGCTGTACTCTATTCACGAGCAAGTTTGCCGAAATAACGTCCAAGCACACTAATGACATCTCCTCGTAACTGTCGCTCAGGACATAGCAGTTTTCCGCAATATATTCATTATCCTCGTCAATATGCTCGTCGTGCTCGTATGTCATGCCTTCCTCCTCTTTTTTCCACCCCTGACTCTCAACGGCCTTCTCTTATAATCCACCGAGGGATTCCGAGAGCCGCCAGTCGGATACGCCTCGCACACGTCGAAGCCGTCATCGTCGACATAGCACTGCACATTGATGCCAACGTCCCAGCCCCTTATGTGAGCCGATATTCCGCTCGATGGCGTTCCCATTCGTGTTGCTTCGCCTCTGTTTCCTTGTACATCTCCATAAAATCTTGCCATTTTACTCACCTCAGCTCGCAGTCTTTTTCAACTCCACTCGCAAATAGTTCAGCATTCTCTCTTTCTTCAAATTTCGCAAGTTTGCGAGCGTCAATATCCTTACCGTTATCTTCATCGTCACAATATTCTTCCACAATCACCCATACATTGTAATACGGTTTACATCCTGCCATTTCAATCACTCCACATCTTCACACAATGCCATTCTATAGTTTGGTTCTCCTATTATCTCGCATCTTACTCTATTTTTAGATGGGTAAACTCTTACATTATCGTCACTTCTTACCATTAAGCTACCCTCTAAGGTAAACGCCTTGACATGCTTACAATCGTAATCATTATGAACAGTGCCAGGACATAAAAACCATTCATTTTCCCGTTTATAAAACGTGACCATGCTAGATTCTATAAACTCTGTCATTTCAATCTCTCCACACCATAGTCGTGTCTCCGTCTTTCATGAAGCTTTTCCTTATAGTCCATAGATACCATATGATAATGCCGCCGATGATGATTCCGAACCATGCGAATGCCACGAGCGAGCCGATGAAACCAATGATAGTTAGAACGAAATATACCCAATACGCCCAGGGCTTGTGCTTGTAGACATTGTAGCCGAGGAAGATATATAACAATCCGATTACAATCATGACCGCACCTATAGCCACGATAGCAAGACTGAATGGGATTAGAGTCACTATGCCCCATATACTTTCCTCTCCTGCCTCTGCAATCGCGCCCCCCATGCCGACGAACATAATTCCGCCGAGGAGCATTAGCAATCCACCGATTAGGGAAAGAATCCCCAATATTTTCAAGCCTGTATATTCTCGTGTCATAGTTATAACCACCGTTAGTTTTCGGTTAAGGAGGTAAATGCGTTTGTAATATATATAGGTTATTATAATTATACGAATAAATCTGGCATGGAAAAATGAGAAAAAAAAAGAAGGAGGCGAGTGTAATAATTATTGAGGTTTTTTCTCGTCGTCTATGTCCTCGATTTGCCACTTGAAAGTTAGGTTGACAGTCGGCTCATAAATCTTGAATTGCCGACCCCTCCTGCCTTTTATAGATTTAAATCCCACGAATCGTATGAACCCATGCTGTTCCCAGAGTGTCGTCAGGTCGTTATAGAGCCTCTGTATGATTTGTCTCTTTTTCTCATTGTCCTTTTCGTCGCCGTCAAACATAGCGTTCAAACCAGATTGTAACATGAAAGTATCGAAGTCGAATCTTCCGACATATCCTTTTCTAAGTTTGAACTCAATCTCTACCAACTTTGGCGCGGCCATTATCTCATGCCTCCTGCACCTCTAATCTCGATATATGCCGATGCACTTGACGTATTTAATGCCTTGTCGTAGTGTCGCGCCTTCCTGAACATGCTTTGCAAGTCCTCCGTCATAATACTGCGCAGTTCTTTGGATGCATTAAGGTTGACTGACCCTATGCTCAAGTCTAGGATTCTCATTGGTCGCTCAGTTGAAGTGATATAGATTGTGGGTAATCCATGCAACACTCTAATGCCCTGTTGCTCGTATTGTTGTCGTAGTTGTGGATTTTTAATGCTGGCGACAGGTTGTCCCAAGTTCCTTCTCTGAAATTTCTGAATGTATTTATCGTCACCGTCCCAATATTGCACCCTCACGTCTGGGTAATAGTCTTTGATTCTATCAATCAGTAGAGAACACATCTTACATGCAGGACATCGTGCGCTTGTGACTACGTTGAGTATGGCGGCCATATTACCCACCTCCTACGTTCTTTCTGCTCTGAATCATGTGTTTATTAGGTGTCACATAGCCCTTCCTGACGCCGAATATCTGGGCGAGGTATCTCTGCGTGCCGTCGCAGAATTTCACAGACTGTCCGTTATTCTTGACCCTGTATGCGGCGAGTAATTGCTGGTCATAGTATGGGTTGAACCGCCTTATAATTTCTCCCTCTTGCTTGTATGTTAGTCTGTATGAATCAGGAATGCTTTCCATAAAGCCGTCCGCGTATACGTCTGCTCGTCCATAGAGTAGCAGCATTGCATTCTCTCCTCTGACTTCAGGATATAGATGGGTAGTTTTAGCCCATGTTATCATCCAGCCTTCATATGTCCCAATTATTTCTTGTGGTTTCTTCTTTTTCACCTCGGCCTCTTTCTTTGTCCGCAGCCAAAGTAGAATCAGGATTATAATGATAACAATAAATATGAAAATCCATTGATTTGTGGTCATTTCTTATTCCCCCTCTCGTTCTCATGCTCGACCTTGTATATGCCGTCAATGACCGTTTGTGGTGTTGGTTTATCCATACCGAAGTAATCCCTGCCGATTTTCTCCATAATTTCAACGAGCGTTGCAATTGTCTCACTATAGTTCATATCGCCTTTGGAGCGGTATTGTTTGAGTTTATCTTTCATCTCATGAGTTATTGATATGGTTGTGAAAAACTCATTATATGATGACCCTTCAGGGGTTTTTCTCGGCCTTCCGATTGGTTTCTTAGCTTTCTTTTTTCTCCTCATACACACCACTTTCCACTATCCATAATGCAATCTCCTTATTTCTTCTGGAATCCAATACACCTCATATTGTCCTCTTTGTGACATACGTAGCAAATGCCCTGCATTATCAAGTATTTCATTGACGCCTATTCGTATAGTATTCTTGGCCTTTCCTGTTTCATTGGACAGTTCCTTGATAGTACGAGGTACACTACTGCCCAACTGCACCATTGAATCGAATACTTTTCTACCCGTCTTGGCCTTACTGCCCAATGCTTTCAGTCCGCTCATGTATAGCCTGCCGACGTCAGGGGTCAATCCTTCGAATGTTTTCAGAGCCTGTTCTAACTGCCCCGTCATAACTCCTCCTTCTACAAGGCGATTGAACATATCGAACTCGAATTGCAAATCATACATCACTTTAAC
>Ga0114946_10000842_pt1 | contig 20875 bp, 11 predicted proteins | sample WalLakDeSediment_FD_88676 | JGI IMG/M metagenome (GOLD analysis project Ga0114946, IMG submission 88676) | Lake sediment microbial communities from Walker lake, Nevada to study Microbial Dark Matter (Phase II) - Walker Lake 11/02/13 Deep Sediment | ecosystem: Environmental > Aquatic >...
GAATGTATCCTGAACACATTCCACCGATGTAGGGTCGGATGATGGCGTCGCTACTACTTGCCCGACGTGTCCGTGAAAATTCAAGCGCAGTGTCGCTGGCTCTGACGCACTGCTTCTCACCGCTCATCACATGGCATGGCTTGCACTGGCGGTATCGCGCGAATACACATGTACACGCCAAGCAGTGGAATGTTCCGCTTCATCACCTTTCGTCGCTGATCTCTCGCAATTACGATGCATCAGGCAAATCGCTCGCGGCGCCATGCATGTACGACAGCGATACTCGTAGGATGTGCGTGTGTTCACACTCCCATCGGCATGAATTGCGTATCTTGTCCTATGCAGACGAAAGCATACACAGCGAAGAAATCCCTCGGGCAACACTTTCTACGCGATGCGAATATCGCACGGAACATCGTGGCCGCACTTGATCCGCGTACCGGAGATCGTGTGCTCGAGATCGGCCCTGGGCAGGGCGTGCTTACCGAACTGCTCAGCGCGAGTGGGGCTCGCGTCGTTGCCGTCGACATCGATCGGCGATCAGTGGAGGTGCTGCGTACACGCTTTCAGGAAAAAGAGCACCCCAATGTATCCATTCTGCACGCGGATATCCTTACCCTGGATCTGAAAGACATGGCGAAACGACTCGGTGGCCCGCTTCGCGTCATTGGCAACCTGCCGTACAATATCACGAGCCGCATTCTGTTCCATATCTTCGATGCGCATGAGAACGTGCAGGATGCCCTCTTCATGATGCAGCGCGAAGTAGCTGACAGACTGGTCGCGAAACACGGCGGGAAAAACTACAGCAGACTTTCTGTCATGACGCAAGTACACGCGCATGTTGAGCGTCGATTTCATGTTTCACCAAATGTTTTCATTCCCCGCCCGAAAGTGTGGTCCAGCGTCGTGTATTTACGTATTCATCGCGAACGGCTTTCGCAAATCCGGAATTATTCGTTTTTTAGAAGTTTGGTAACGGCGACATTCGGGAAACGACGAAAGACTATTTTCAACTCCCTCCGTTTCGCGGGTATCGACACCGCAACGCTTCCACCCGCCTTTACCGGATATCTCAAACTGCGGCCGGAGCAGTTGACGGTCGACGAATTCATACAACTCGCTAACAGTCTCGAGGGTCATGACGGATACGCGTGAGCACAGGCATGATGAGGAGTCTTTCCACGACGGCGTGCGATCGACGACGACGTTTGCGGACGTCGCGTTGCTTTCCGACATCATTGAGCTTGTCGAAACTCGGGCGAGTGCCGCGCTGCTGAATATTCTTACCGATCTTCGCTCGGCCGATATCGCGGATATCCTGAATCAACTTCCACGCGATGAGGCGCGCTACATATTTGAATTGCTTGCTCCGGGGGATGCTTCCGATGTACTGCTCGACCTTCAGGAGCATGTGCGGGAGGACTTGTTTGAAGAATTGAGCGCAAAGCGTCTGGCGGAAATCGTCAACGAACTCGATTCCGATGATGCAGTTGATATAGTTTCCGAGCTTGACGACGAGATCGCGGAACAGATTCTCGACAAGCTGACGCCTGACGATTCCGCTGAACTCCGTGAGCTGCTGAGCTACGATGACGAGAGTGCCGGCGGTCTCATGGCCACCGAGTATCCCGAAGTACTGATACACGGTACAGCAGAGGACGCCATCGAAGCGGTGCGACGAACCGCCGACGAGACAACGGATGTCTATGAAGTGTACGTTGTTGACGCGGAAGGGATGCTCCATGGAATAATCGATCTGAAAAATCTGCTGCTTGTCAAAGGCGACACGCCGGTCGCGGACATCATGGATACCGACGTGATCAGTGTGCGTACTGACGTTGATCAGGAGGACGTCGCCAACGTGATGAGAAAATACGATATGCTGACCCTCCCTGTCGTGAATGCAGAGAATCGCCTTGTGGGCATTATCACATTCGACGACATCGCCGACGTCATACATGAAGAGGCGCAGGAAGATATTTCCCGCATGTCGGGCATTATCGATACTAGCGACACATCGTCCACCGTATTCGAGATCTTCCGCGGGCGACTCCCTTGGTTGCTTGTTGGTTTCGCAGGTGAAATCCTTGCCGCCTTCGTGCTCAGCAGTTACGAAGAAGAGATTGGTAAGATTATCGCCGCAGCGTTTTTCATTCCCATCATCATGGCTATGGGAGGCAACTCGGGAATTCAAGCATCATCCATCGTCGTTCGAGGCCTCGCCACTGGGGAACTGGCACTCAGTCGAACACTCACACGTCTGCTACGGGAATTCGCTGGTTCGTTTTTGCTCGGTGCCGCATTGGGTCTGCTGATTTTCATTGTCATCACGATATGGTACGGTGACATGCGTTTCGGCTTCACCGTTGCTCTCGCATTGCTCATCGTCGTGGTCAACGCTGCCCTGGTCGGGGCAACAGTACCGCTTGTCATGGATAAACTCGGTATTGACCCGGCTCTCGCCACCGGGCCATTCATAACCACATCGAACGATGCTCTGGGACTGTTGATTTACCTGGTGTTACTCACACTGATTTACATTTAGCATTGAATCCACTTACTGTTCAATCTCCGGTCGCATTCGTACATTATGTTGTCGTACGTTGATATAGAGAAGTATTGATGAATGCACCACAGCGTCATACCACCCGTCCACCATGCGAGAGATTCGGCGAACGAACGTACGTCGCATTCAGTGTGTCTATCCCATGAAAGCATACCTGGCCAATTACGGCTGCACCGATATTGTCAACAGTGTCTTTTTCGCCTTGCTGACATTGGCGCTGACGGTGTTTCATCGTGCAATACCGTACTGGTATCTGTACATTTTCGCCAACATTGCCATAATTGCCGCAATAGGCTTTCTTGCCCGTTTCTCGGCCACACGCGGGCACAAATGGAAGCTTCTTCACGGATTCTACATGATGTTGTGCATACCCATTGCCTTCAAGGTTATGTACGTCCTCGTCCCCGCCATTCACCCCGTGGATTATGATGCAGCTCTTATTGCCATCGATCGTGCACTTTTCGGAGTAGATCCCACGCAATGGCTTTCGCGACTACAGCATCCAATGTTGACGGAAATCCTTCAAATCGCCTACGGCAGTTTTTATTTGCTTCCGCTAATTCTCGTCGTCAGCTTGTACCGTCGAAAACGGATGAAAGCATTCAAAACTGTGTTTCTCTTGGTGATTCTGGGCTTCTATCTTTCCTATCTCGGCTACGTAGCCGTACCGGCAGTTGGTCCCCGCTTCACGCTCCACGACTTCGAACACACCGATGCCGAAGTACCGGGCCTTTGGCTTACTCCCGTATTGCGGGCGTACACGAACACGGGCGAATCCATACCCCCCGGCACTCCTAATCCCGCCTCGCTGGTACAGCGGGACGTGTTCCCGAGCGGGCATACGCAGATCACATTGCTCGTCATGATACTGGCGTTCCGCTTTCGAGCAGGCGTTCGATGGTTTTTGGGTATTACCGGTACGTTGCTCATTATCGCGACAGTGTACCTGAGGTATCACTATGTTATCGATCTCGTGGCGGGTGCCGCATTCGTGTGGTTGACATTGGAACTTGGAGGCGTCATCGATCACGCTTGGAGCAAGCGGCAGGCACGGATTTCCCCTTCGATGGCAGCACGGAGTACCGATACTGAGTGATTCTTCTAGGTACTGTCGAGTGACACGGTAGCAACGTTCTTACACACTGCATAGGATCGTATCCTGGTTAAGCGCTGCGGCGGGCCTGCTGCTCGACCAGAACTCGCCGTATGTATAGGACTGTCAACGAATTTCGCGATTCTCATTCACACCGGGAATCCGTGCTGGAAATGGATGCAATCGCATGAGAACTTCTCTCACACGATTATGCGCCTACACAGTCACACCCGAGCTGTTGTAGAACGGACAAGCGCTGCTGAGACATTCTTGATGTAAACCACTGAAACCGCACTGCTGACGCTCGGTGGCAACAAGACGCACGGCTTGCGTTTCACGCAGAAAACGGACCGCCTCCTCGATGGCAAGAAATGTATCGCGCTTGCAACATCTCGATACTCCGTATGAATCGATTCGCTGCAAGCTTCTCTCCGAGGCTCTGCTACTCCACTGGCGATGGTATTCATCGAACATCGTCCCTTTCACCAATACAGTGAAAAATATGCCGGCACCTACGGCAGCACCGCAATCTCCGTCCGAGCAGCACAATCCTTCAGTATGATTTTCCGCCATGATGCGGGTATCGAGTAGGTGCTGCAGTTTTTCCTCTGCGGTATCGCTGCTGTTGAAATAGGAAGCGAGCAGAGCGGCCGGTACGAGGTAGTGATACTCATTGCCATGCATACGTATGGAAGGATGCCGCAGCAACATATCGGCTATACGCGCGGGATCACGCTCGCGTGTGGCAGTACAATGCTGTTCAATAGCGTCGCACGCACTCAGTGAGTAACAATCAGTGCAAATAAAATGGCCGGTCGGACATATCGATGTCGTTTCCTTCTCGCTCTCGCAAAACAGACAACTTCGCAGGCTGCTCCCGGAGTCGCGTCTCAATAACTGATTACAGTACATGCAGTGACCGTTTTCGGTCGCGTCGGGCTTGTATATGTTCATACTACTCTAATTGTTCTTGGTCAGGAATCACTATTGTTCTAATCAACGGGAGTCTCGACGAGAATGCTCACCGTGCGACAGTAGAAACGCCCTTCGGGCAGATCGTTGTCGAACATGTTCGTTTCGCCCATGCCACGTGCCCGTGTAAACGGCTGCCCGAGAGCCGAAGCGGCCGAACGCGCCCGGCCTTCAGACAACGCCTGATTGATGTGCGCTAGACCTATACGATCGGTATAGCCCGTAATATCCACGGAGGCCGTACTCGAAATCCTCGGCCGTATCATCTCGACGATTCGGAGGTTTTTATCGCCAAGTAATTCCGAGTTGAAATCAAAAAGAATAAGATTGTATCTATCGATTTCTTTGTCGCCGAGGCGTTCGCGTCGCTTCTGTTGTACGGTTAGTTGTTCGACAACGAGTGATTTCGGATCTGACGACGCATTCTGTGCGGCAGCGTCAGTAGCCGAAATGTGGTATCGGAGCATGTCCGTTCCCCGTGGAATCGACGCCCGCTCCTTCTCGATAGGCCAGTCCATAGAGGTCGGAACGTCACCTTTGCCGTCGAAGCTTTTCACGGGAATATTCGCTTGCGTGACAATCACTTCCCACTCGCTTACGCCGGCGTCACTGAGCACTTCAGGTCTGAAGCGAATCAGCGGAGGATTCACAGTGCGCAACGTATCGTCAATAACGACGGGATCGAGCACTCGCGGATCGGAGGAAACAATTTCCACGCGTCGATTTTCGGCTATGCCGTCGATGTCGTTTATGTTCGACGGTTTCTCGGGCAATCCTCTTGCTTCGACACTTAGACGACCCGCATCGATATTCCACACTTCCTGAAAATACTCTCGAACGGTTTCCGCACGTCGTCGCGATAATTCCGTATTGCCGGCTTCAACACCATCGCCGGTATTGGTGCCGATCAACCGTATTGTCGCATCGGGGAATTCCCGCAAGCGTCGGCCAACGATATTGAGAATGTGGTGATAGGTGCCGAGAATATCCTTGTCCTTCAGCGCAATGATATCGAAATCATTCGTCGCGTCTCGAGTCAATCGACGATAGCGTTCCGGCAGTGTTGAATTGTTCTCGTCGAAAAAAACATAATGCAACAGTGGTCGCATTTCCGTTGAGATGAATTCTTCGATGCGTACGGTCGCGACGGGTGTTTCGCTGCCGTCTTCTTCGACGGACACCGCCCTGATATCCGCAGCCAATGCCGGAGGTGGCGGCGGCGGTGGTGGTGGAGGCGGTGGAGGCGGTGGAGGAAGAATTTCCTCGACTGGAGGCCGGTACAGCACAGCAACACCGAAGCGAAGCGAACGGGCGCTCCATTCAAGGCCGGAGACGATGGGAGTCAGACCGAAGGAATAGAGCACTTCAGGTGCAAGCATCAGAGATTTGGAATCGTTGAGTGGCGCCTCGTAGCGCAAGCCTGCGACGAGCGACGCCGTGACGGCGAGCGCCTCCGGTATATCGCCAGATGATTCGTTTCGTGTTCTGCGCTGTGTATCCGGAAACACGCCTATATCTGCAGGATCAAGTATCGATTCCACTTGCGAGTAGGTGGAATGTAGCACGTATCCGAGATTCGGACCGAGCATCAGCGAGAAATCACCCGCGACTCGCCACGTGAGTAGCGGTTCGAACATGATCGCACCGAGAGAGACATCGATACTGTGTTCGAAGGATCCGAGATAGGCTTCGCCGCCGACATTCAGGACAATGGGTTCGATAGACGTGAGAAGCGCGCTGTAATCGTGATACCCGAGACGAAACAACAGGGCCAATCGCTCGTCGAACGGCCATTCATACAGAACGCCAAGAGCAAATCCTCCACCATCACCCTTCTCGAAACGCGGACAGCAATTCGGTATTCCGGGCAGTTTCGAAAAATCCGCCGCGTGCATGTTCCAGGAATAATTAGCGAACAAGCCGTACCTCGCTCGGAGGCCGTCATCCACGTGTTGAGCATTCAACGGCGCATGCTTCGCCACAGCAAACAGTACGATGGCAAGCATCGTCGCATACAAAAACTTCTTTTCATTCGTGCGCATGTCTGATCTCTCCGTGTCGCAAGGTACTTGTTATAAGTGAATCGTGCCAATGTACATGCTCCAGAATCAATGGCGTCGGTTCGCCAATATCCAGAATCACAACGCGTATTGTGGCTAGCGTATCTCCTCCAGTGAACAAGGAATCGATGCGGATTCGCAGGTACTCTCCTGCTTCAAACCCATCCGTCGCCCCTGAAATCACACGCAGCGTTTTTTTTTTCACACGTATCACAAGCGTAGCGCGCGAGCGTGTCGGGAATCCATCTCCCCGAACAAGATTTATGGGAACATCAACCGTATCACCGGTCTTCGCAGCGATGGCGGGTAGCGCAATCGTGACGTCGGCGAATTCAAGCCTTTTTTTCTCACTCATGGATGTACAATTGTTCCGGTCCCCGACAAGAACGCTATAGTCCCCACTTCTGTCGGCGATCAATGTTCGCGAAACGGCACCGGGGAGTACGTTCTCATTCCTATACCACTGATACGTCTCGGCAGACCAAGCGATGAGAGTATCGACACGCTGTGTGATGCTTGCTAGAGGTTTCGGAAAAACCGTCACGTTCACCGGTGGAGATGTCGCTTCACAGCCGCCTTGTCCCGTGACTGTAACCGTATAAGTGCCGGAAACAGTTGCCGTCAACATTCTAGCTTCGGCACCGGTGGACCAACGGTAGTGTAAATACCCCGCACCTGCGTCGAGCAGCACGCTGTCGCCCTCGCAAAAACTCAACGGTCCAAAAGCGCTGATGCTTGGTTTCGGTCGCGGAAACACCCGTATCAGCACACTCTCGGACATATTCGAACATCCATGCTCATTCCATGCTGTGACGTTGTACTCTCCTTCTTCCTGTATCTCAATGCGAGCACTCTCCCGCATATTCGACCACAAATACCGTGCATACCCCGGATTCGCTTGCAATGTCACCGTCTGGCCTTCGCAGATATCCTGCTGCGTCGAGGGACTGAGCGTTACTATCGGCCTTTCCAACACATCGACTCTCACGGTATCGACTAGCTTGCATCCGTTCGCATCGCTTAGCGTGACCGTATAGATCATGCTGCGCTGCGCAACCGCTGTAGGGCGAGAAGCATTCCGATCATCAAGGCCCTCGGGTGGACTCCAAAAAAACCTGTACGGCGGCGTTCCACCACGTATCTCTCCGCCCAACTGCACTTCGTCGTCCCTGCACGCGCTCGCAGTTCGTGGCATGCTCATAGTCAACGGTGGCGCGAGTGTAACGAGAACGGAATCCGTTGCGATGCATCCACGTGCATCGGTGACTGTAACCGTGTACAACGTCGTTGCGACGGGGCGTGCACTCGTACGAAGAGCTTCAGGATTGCTCAATCCGGTTTCCGGTACCCAAATCGTACGATACGGTTGCGTACCACCCGTGATCCGGGCTGAGAGCGTCGCCTCACCGCCGTGACATATTGTCGCATCATCCGATGCCGTGATGTTGGGGGAGGGGCTGACGCGGAGCCGCACCGTATCCCGAGAGACGCAACCAAATGAATTGCGAACCGTTAGGATGTATCTCGTCGTGACTTCTGGAAATGCGATTGGTGCCGCTGCCGTGGCATCGTCCAAACCCTGAACGGGCAACCAGGAGAAAACGGCGTTATAACTTGTATCGGCATCCCTTGCTCCGATACGGACCCGCTCACCAGAACAGAGTTCCATATCCTCTCCAGCATCCGCCTTGTTGCAGGGCTGTACGGTTACAGTGACTACAGCGGATACACGGCATCCATTGGGATCGATCACTGTTACCGTATATGTAGTAGTTTGCACGGGAGCGGCTATCGGATTCGCGATTGTGCCGTTACTCAATCCCTCTCGTGGCGTCCATTCATATCGCAAAGCTTTCCCGCCGCCAGTCACCGACAGTTCGAGTTTCGCACCCTGTCCGCGACAAATAGTTATTTCGCGCGGTAAGGAGATCAGGGGCAAAGCATACACGTGCACGGTAACATTATCGCTCACGCTGCATCCTCCAGCATCTGTGACCGTCAGCGTGTATTGTGTCGTCGTAGCAGGCGATGCAATGGGTGTTGCTATGTTGGGATCGCTCAAACCCGTGCTTGGCGTCCACTGATAGCTGTACGGCGGGCGGCCTCCGGTCGCGAATTCCCCTATTGGAGATTCCGATCCCGCACACATTCGCACGTCTGCACCGGCATTCGCGACGGGTGGTGGTGACACATACACAGTCACAGTGTCCATTCCGACGCAACCATTCGCATCAGTGACTGTGAGCGTATACATTGTCGTTCTGTTCGGTGAGGCCGTCGGCGTCAGCGTGCGTATCGAACTGAGTCCAGTCGCCGGACTCCAAGTATAGCGATACGGCTGTCGCCCTCCTGCTAACGTCGCGTTCAGAACGGCGGGCGTACCCGTACAGATCGACACATCCTCGCCGGCATGTACGCGCGGTGCCTCCAGAACCGTCACCTCTACGCGTTCCGAAACAATACAACCGGCTGCATCGCGAACTGCAACTGTGTACGTTGTCGTTATAGATGGCGAAGCGAGGGGATTGGGAATAGTGGGATCGGAGAGGCCATCCACAGGCGTCCACGACCACGTCAGCGGTGCCCTGCCACCACGCGCACTAGCACTGAGAGTGACAGCCGCTCCCCGGCACAGACTCGCTCGATCCCGAACCTGCAGTGTCGGGCGTGGCTGCACAAGTACTTTCACCATCGCCCTCGCCTTGCAACCGTTCGCATCGACAACATTGACTGTATACGTTGTGCTTTGACGCGGTGTCGCGAAGGGCATAGCGGATGTCGCATCGTCCAACCCGGCCGTGGGCGACCACGAGTACGTATACGGGGGCGTACCTCCACGTGCCTCGGACCCTATTTGAATCGGCGTACCAGCACACGAATACACCTCGCCCTCCAATACCAGCTCGGGCCGGGCATGTACTGAGACGCCGACGGAATCCGTCACGACGCACCCGTTCGCATCCGTGACTGTGAGCATGTACATCGCGCTGCGTTCAAGCGTCACGGATGGAGATATCGTCTGCGTGCTGCTCAAACCGTCACCCGGCGTCCATCGCACTGTATAGGGTGCCTTGCCACCGCTGATCCGAGCTTTCATTGTCCCCTTCTCACCGGCGCAGAGGGACATTGCATCCCCGGCATCGACCACAGGGGGTTGATGTACGGTGAGATGGATTGTATCCCTTGCGATGCATCCGTTAGCGTCCGTCACAGTTGCAACGAGGGTCGACGAAACTCGAGGAGTGAAATGGGGTTTATCGGAAGATGGATCAGTCATCCCCTCCGACGGCGACCAGGAATACCGGTACGGTGTCTTGCCCCCGCTCGCTGCCACACTCAATCGTATCGGAACATTCGCGCAGACAATACGATCACCACCGGCGTCGATGGATACACGCGGATGCACCAACACACGGACGCTGTCGCGCGACACGCAGCCTTTGGCATCTGTAACGCTCAGAACGTACGTGGTCGTCTGCGATGGAGTCACGAGCGTCGAAGGACGCTCGGGATATGCCAATCCGTCCGCAGGAGACCAGGAAAACACGTATGGCCCTGTTCCACCGCTCGCCCTTCCCTGCAAACTTCCCCCACTACCCGGACACAGCGCCAAATCCGGGCCAGCATCGGCAACGGGCAATGGCACGACAGTGATCGTTACAGTGTCACGCGACACAGCACCCTCGCTGTCGGTAACAGTCAACGTATACGCCGTAGTCCGAGTCGGCGTGACATGCGCTTGTTGTGCTGTAGCCTGCGAAATCCCTTCAGCCGGAGTCCAGGAAAACCTGTACGGAGCGCGTCCACCACCAGCACTGCCCGAAAGTGTGACTGAAGTCCCCGAACAAATCGTCGTGTCAACACCGGCATCGGCCATTGGCATGTCAAAGATGACGCGAAGTATGAATGCATCAGTCAGTCCAGCCAGTTGATTCTGGAAAGGATTTCCAATTGTACGAAACTCCCGGCTCTCGGTACCGCCGACGATCACGACGTTTCCCTTGGCGTCCAGCGCGAGACCGTGGCTGATATCATGCCCTTCACCGCCGTAAAATGTCGACCAAAGACAGGCACCGGAGGAAGAGAACTGAGCGATAACCGCATCGTATCCCTCATCCTTTTTTTCTTGCAGCGATGCTCCGACGGTGGGGTAATTTCTGCTCCCCGTGAATCCAGTGAGGAAAATGTTCCCGTGCTCATCTATATCGAGCCCCGTCGCCTTATCCACTTCATTTCCACCCAGGTAGGTCGACCAGTTCAAATCACCTGTCCCGGCGAATGAGGCAAGAAATATATCCATCAATCCGGCGTTCCTTGGTCGGAATGTATAACTCTTCATCGGAAACCGATGACTTGCAGTATACCCCGTCACAAGCACATTGCCCTTCGCGTCAACCGCAACGCGCTCGCCCGCATCCTCCATCTCACCGCCCAGATACGTGCACCACGTGATTTTTCTCGTCTTCCCGTCTATGCGCACAAGAAACGCATCGAAAGCTCCCCCGCCGTAAACGGATTGCATTCCAGTGTTCACTGCCGGGAAATTCGTACTTTCCGTTCTGCCGGTCACGAACATGTCTCCCGTCGTTGTGACAGCAATATCCGACGCGTAATCCATGCTCCATCCTCCCAGATACGTTGCCCACTCCCGGGCACCGTCTGCATTGAAGCGTATAACAAACATGTCGAAATCCCCGGCATTGCTCGTTTGAATCGCATCCGGCGTGACGGGAAAATTCGTACTGTAGCTTCCTCCAACAACGTGGATACGCCCATTGCCATCAATCGCCAAGCCGCCACACTCGTCGGAAAAACTCCCTCCGTAATACGTACACCAGCGACGCTGGCCCGATACATCGAGCGACAATACGAACACATCATATTTCCCGTTATTCCGCGTTTGGTGTGCTCCCGCCGACACCGGCAAATCGTTGCTGGACGTGGACCCCGCAACGACGATATCACCCAAAGGGGATATTGCGATACGAGGATTTTCTTCCGAACCGGACCCGCCGAAAAGCGTTGTCCATACACGTTTTCCGTCACGTGAAAATTTCGCAATGAACAAATCGAAATTACCGGCTGGTGTGGATTGCATGGCACCGGGAGTGACGGGGAATCTTGTACTTGCAGTGAATCCGCACACGTAAGTGTTCCCGTCCGTATCAACTGCGACATCTCTGGCATAATCCGCCAATTCGCCGCCGAGAAACGTGCTCCACTGTAAAAACGGATCTATCACCAGCGTGGCGTGAGTATTGTACTCGCCAAGGCGAAACGACAATTGATCTTCTCGCAACACCCACTCGGCCGCGACGGGAGTTTGAAATTCGTCCTGCTGGAACACCACGGGAGCAGCGTCGGTCAATGACCAACGACCAGGGGAATAGCGAATCCCCCCGCATGTCATTCGCCTTGTTCTTCCTGCTCCGTTCATTGTAAGTACAATGTTCGAAGGATTGCCGCCGGGATGGACTATGAACTGATACTTCAACCCATCTGAATTGAGCATATACTCAACATCTATACCTGGCCAAACGTCGATATACCGTACTCCAGTCGATACTACTGCACTTCCCGCCGCATATACAGGCGAATACGCGTTGTATGCTTCATCAACAAGGTCAAACAGTTCGATGCGTTGCACTTGCGCTCCCCGCAGATTCATGTCTACGCGATGCATCCACGCAGCGTCGGAAGGCAACCGGGATTCCGAAGCCATGATCGAAGAATGAGCCCCGCCGTAATGAACTATGCTTATTCCCTCGTCTCGAAAAAACACGCGCGAATTGCGCACTGGAGTTGTGAAAGCGAATGGAAGCCCCTCGCGTTGCGCATCGTCGAAATCCGCGACCACAAGGATGCGGGGCGCTGAAAAGGCAAGGTCTATCGAAGTTGTGCTTATCTGGGAGGGGATTTCACCACCACCACCACCACCACCGACGACGGTCGCAACGCAGCAGATTTGAGCGGCGAGCAGTAATACACTGGTGGTGGTCGGACGTGGCGCGATCATAGGCGATGGATTCGTGTATACTCTTGACGAAATGTAGGAAAAAAGCCCATTGCATACTAAAAGAATTCGAAGCACCTGTCCGTAACTCGACAGGCCATATCATCGACCCGCTTCATCAGCGGATGATGCTGATCATTCGCTGCGAGGATTGCGTGCCGCTCCGCACTCGTAAAATATAGGAAGCGGCGGGAAGCGATCCCGTCGATACACGAGCGCTGTGTATTCCTTGCGTATTCCATCCGTTGAAAAGTGTCGCCCGTCTGCGCCCCAGCATATCATGCACCGTAATCTCCACAATCTGCGGCGATTCCTGCGACCAGGATACGTGTAATTCGCCGGGGGAAAGCACTGGATTGGGCCAGATCGCATTGATTGACAGCTCGGAAGCGACAGGCGCCTCCTTGTCAACATTCACGGCGTGTTCCATGAAATACGATGCGGACTTGACAAGCGGTGTCATCGTGTTGATATCGAGCGTGTCGGCTGTGATCGATGCACTGAAGCCCGTTTGAGAAAAGAACGAATAATTCAATTGTGTCGTATAGTATTCTTCGATGATGCTGCCGGCTTCCGAAACACGTTGTGTGATCCTCATAATGCCTTTCGTGCAGAGAACCGGATGTCTTCCCTCCGGGATGTCCATCATCCCTTCTCCCAGCACCTCCTCATCCACATCCACCTCCATTTCCAAACCATCGACCGACAAGTTCACTACACCACTATACGACCATGTCTTGCCCAATTCAACAGGAAAAAGGATCCGCGGCATTGGCGGGTCATAAATCATCGACATTCTCATTCCGAATATGGTCATGACACTCCCGAGTATGTACAGACCGGTGTCGTCCAGCCTGGTATACAGATAGATTTCACCGAGACCTTCGTCCATCGAATACTCGACATGAGTCGCATCGGGGAACAAATCGATGTCCGGTGCGGAAGTTACATCGATGAATACTCGTTCGTATGTTTCGCTCTCGAATGTATAGCCCGTGAAGTCGTAGGAATTGCCGCTACCAGGTGAACCAAGATCGAACGATGAACCTTCCGCGTCGATCGCAGTGAAAGCACTCGTCGTCCCACTAGTGAGAGTCCCTTCGATGTCGGCACGAGTGATACGTATCTGCCCATCTGCCGAAATGACGAGCATGAGCAACATGACAGCAAAGAAAAAAAGGCGCTCCGGATACATGTAAGACTCCGTGGTTGTGATATTAGCAGACAATATACTTATATGTCGGGTTGTTTGCGAGTGTGCTGGAACTGCTGCAGACGACTCATCAAGACACATACCATTCAGTATGACGATTCACGTCAGATACTGAGCTTCTATCGGTGTCGTCCGGTCAGCATGGGTTTCCATCATCAGTATCGTCAACGAGCAACAGATGAAAGAACTCCAGAAATGACTCCATAGCTGAACATGATCGAGCAGTACGAATGTACGGCGACATTCTTCCGACAAGCCTACGCTATGACCCGTTTCCCGTGAATAATTCTTCTCCTGTTTCGAAACGCACGTTCCGCCAATGTGGCACAGAAGCAGAACCGTCCGCCGGCAAAACGGCGGACGGTTTGATCAAGCTGATGTATCAACGAATGATGTTGAACATTCGCTGTACGGACTGCGCTCCCGCTCGAAGACGGATCACATACGGACCGGCAGGCAATGTACTCAACGGTAGGCTCGTGTTGTGTATTCCTGTGACGTTCCATCCATAGTCCATCGTGACATGCGTGCGACCGAGCATGTCGTGTACGGTCAATTCAACGGTTTGAGGTGTTCCCAGTGACCAGGAGACGTTCACGTCACCGGAAGAAAAGGCGGGGTTCGGCCAGACGGCGTCAATCGTCAGTTCGGAGACGAATGGTGCGGGTTGCACGGAATTCACGGCACCGGATACAGAAAGATTCGCATCCTCTATTGTCGGTGTCATGCTGTTGATGTCCACTGAATCAACGTAGATGCTGCCACCAATGCCTTCATGCGCCAAAAACATGTAATCCACAGTGGTGGTATACGATTCCGAAAGCACCTGCCCGCCAACAAGAATACGCGTTGTCATCTTCGAGATATTCTTAATGCAAAGTGCTGCTGCGGACCCGAACGGTGTATTCAACGTCCCCGCACCGATCACATCCACATCCATATCGATCTGCTGCTCGTACCCTTCAAAAGGCATGGATGGGGCGCTCCTGTATGTCCACTTCGTGCCAAGTTCCAGCGGTAGTTTCAGCTCCGGTTTCGGCGGATCATACTCGAGAAGGAAGGGAAACCCCTGATACTCGGATGCAATTCCCAGACTGTACAAGCCGTTATCTGTCAGCATGAAGTACATGTACGACGCGCCTTCCGTAACGTCAATGAATTGCACGTGCGTCGCATCAGGAAATTGACCTACATGAGGCGCCAATGATGGATCGATGAATACGCGCTCCATCACATCACTGCTGTACTGATACACGGTGAAATCGTAGGTGTTGCCGCCTCCGGGTGCCCCCAGGTTGAATGTAGAACCTTCGGCATTCGTCGCGGAATGAAATGTCATCTGCCCGCTCGTCAAACTCGCATCTATGTCGGCACGAGTGAAGCGCGGTTGCGTTTGGGCTGTTGTCGCGAAAATGATAAGCAGTGCAATAATAGAAACTAGGCGCTTCATAGACATACTTTCTCCATGTTTGGTAGACAGAATGATTAAATATACGAATGTTCGACGAGGTATGCGAGGATGCGACGGGTACTGTAGATCACTTGCGCCCGCGTAGGGCCTGAACATTCTTCCCGGATACGCCCTTCTTCCTCGAAGCTCTTACGAGAAACCTGCACCTGCGATATTCTGCGAGCGGAGGCGTCTGTTCCGGTATTTCATCGTTCATGCTTTCTGTTTGCGTATCACGCACGAGCACGTGTCAGGTTTTCACCACTTGTCAATATGCTCCACTGCGGCGAAGTACATGCATCATCGATTCTTGTAACAGGTAGGGTAATCCGGCGCACCGTCCATCGTCGCACTTCCTCATTATTCAACGCGCATAATACCATGCATTAATACACATATATCCTGTATTCATATATTTCGGTGTTGTTTTTCGTCAACGGTCTGCATAACTTTCTTGATATACTGAATTGCCCCCAAGACTTTCCGCGGGCGCGTCTGCAAGGAACACGACATGTACAGCGGCACAGATTTTTTCAACATCGACGGTTTGTTCAGCGAAGAGGAAGTTCTCGTCCGAGATACTGTTCGCGCATTCGTCAGGAAGGAAGTGCTGCCGATAATCGAGGAGGCGAACCGCGACAACCGATTCCCTTCCCATCTGGTCCCACGTATGGCGGAGCTGGGAATTTTCGGTCCGACACTTCCGGAACGCTATGGTTGCGCCGGTGTGAACAATGTGATGTACGGCCTGATGATGCAGGAACTCGAGCGCGGCGACAGCGGTATTCGCAGCTTTGCGAGCGTGCAAAGCAGTCTTGTCATGTATCCGATTTACCGCTATGGAAGCGACGCACAGAAGCAATATTGGCTTCCGCGGCTGGCGTCGGCAAATGCTGTCGGGTGTTTCGGTTTAACGGAGCCCGATCATGGTTCCGACCCCGGCGGTATGAAAACCCGCGCTACGATTGATGGGGATCACTACGTGCTCAACGGCGCGAAAATGTGGATCACGAATGGTAGCATCGCAGACGTGGCTGTGGTCTGGGCAAAACTCGACGGCGAAATCCGGGGGTTTCTCGTCGAGAAACACGCTCCGGGTTTCTCCGCTCCTGAAATGAAAGGCAAACATTCTCTGAAAGCATCGGTTACATCCGAACTCGTTTTTCAACATTGCAGCGTGCCGGCTACCAACATCCTGCCGGAAGCTCGCGGATTGAAGGCGCCATTGTCCTGCCTTACGCAGGCACGATACGGCATCGCCTGGGGTGCGATGGGTGCCGCCGAAGCGTGCTATACCGCAGCGCTGGAGTACGCCAAAACCCGCATTCAGTTCGGCAAACCCATCGCCTCGTTCCAACTCGTCCAAGCCAAACTCGTCGGGATGTTGACTGAAATCGTTAAAGGCCGTCTGCTTGCTCTACAGTTGGGACGCATGAAAGACGAGGGAAGTATGACCTTCGCTCACGTCTCCATGACCAAGCGCAACAACGTCGCCGCAGCCCTCGACATCGCACGCACGGCACGCGATATTCTCGGTGCCAACGGTATACTTGACGAGTATCCCGTCATGCGCCACATGAACAATCTCGAATCGGTGTACACCTACGAAGGAACGCACGATATCCATGCCTTGATTCTCGGACACGAGATCACCGGGCTACCCGCTTATTCTTGATCCTCCACCATTCGGAAGCAATCTCCATGCCGCAGAAACCGATACAACTTGGCCTCACGTTCGACGACGTTCTGCTCGTGCCGCGCAAATCATCTATTCTCCCTCGCGACGCCGACGTCAGTACACGGCTTACCGCAGATATCAAACTGAATATTCCTCTGCTCAGTGCCGCCATGGACACCGTCACCGAAGCTGAGATGGGAATCGCCATGGCGAGGGAAGGCGGTATCGGAATTATTCATAAAAACATGAGTATTCAACGACAAGCCGAAGAGGTGGATAAGGTTAAACGCTCCGAAAGCGGAATGATAGTGAATCCGATAACTCTCCGACCAGACAAAACCGTCGCTGACGCACATGATCTCATGGAGAAGTACAATATCTCCGGCATTCCCATTGTCGATGACGGTGACACGTTGATCGGTATTCTTACAAATCGTGATCTGCGCTTCGAACCCAACCGCTCCATGCTCGTCTACGACATCATGACACGCGACAATCTCGTCACTGCCCCGCTCGGCACGACGCTCGAAGAAGCGGAATCCATTCTCCAGCAACATCGCATCGAAAAACTACCCGTCGTCGATGAGATGGGACGACTGCGCGGACTGCTCACGTTCAAAGACATCATGAAAAAGAAACACCATCCCCTTGCCAGCAAAGACAGTTTCGGTCGTCTGCGCGTCGGCGCCGCAGTGGGGATCGCGTCGGATACACTTACCCGTGTGCAAGCGCTGGTAGACGCCGCTGTGGACGTCATCATCGTCGACACAGCGCACGGTCATTCTCTCGGTGTACTTGAAATGGTGAAGCGAATCAAGCAACGCTTTCCCGATACGCGAATCATCGCCGGGAATGTCGCTACCCCACAGGCTGTGGAAGATCTCATCCATGCCGGTGCCGATTCGGTGAAAATCGGTATAGGGCCAGGCAGCATCTGTACGACGCGTGTGGTCACCGGTGTCGGTGTGCCACAGATCACTGCTATCATGGATTGTGCGGAAATGGCTACGAAACTCGGCATCCCTATCATAGCAGATGGTGGAATCAAACAGACAGGTGACATTCCCAAAGCACTCGCGGCAGGCGCGGACAGCGTCATGATCGGCAGTATGTTCGCCGGCATGGAAGAAAGTCCCGGAGAAAAAATCCTCTATGAAGGAAGACGCTATAAAATGTACAGAGGAATGGGATCGCTCGGCGCTATGAAAGCAGGCAGCAAAGATCGGTATTTCCAAGATGTAGAGGACGATATTAAAAAACTCGTACCAGAGGGTATAGAAGGTATGGTTTCCTATAGGGGCAAACTGGAGGAAAGCGTCTTCCAGCTTATCGGCGGACTGCGCGCCGCCATGGGCTACTGCGGGGTAGCGACAATTCAGGAATTGAAAACGCATACGGAGTTCATACAGATCACAACCGCAGGCTTGAAAGAAAGTCATCCTCACGACGTCTTCATCACGAAAGAAGCCCCGAATTACCAAGTCAACACTTCATGATTTCGCGGATTTATCCACAGGTCCCTTTTTCGAATCCGTGCGAGTGCAATGAATTTTTCATCGAATCCTTGCGTTTTTCGACGATTTTTTTCGTCACATAGAGTTATTCACATTTATTCCGAAGTTATCCACAAGCTTGTCACCTTCACACACACCCCTGCATGCCTACACCATCCGTTGAATTGGCCAACCGTGTTACGGCGCTTCGAAGCGCTATGCGCAGGGTTGATCTCGATGGAATGCTCATTACATCTCCGAAAAACGTTCGATACCTGTGCGGATTCACGGGATCGAACGGGTGGCTTCTGCTAAAGCACCGCAGTTCGGTGTTCGTCACCGATAGCCGATACAAAGAACAAGCCACCGAAGAGCTTCAACATGCGCGAATTGTTGTGGCAGGTAAAGAACGACTTTCCGAAGCTTTACTGCGCACGCGCGCACTCGGTAATCTTTCCGTTATCGGTTTCGAAGCCGACTCGTTGGCCTACGATACCGTACGGACACTGCGGCGACTCTTCAAGTCCGTGAAACTGCGTGCGATCTCCAATATTGTGGAACCGCTTCGCCAGATCAAATCACCCTCCGAACTCGATGCGATCCGGAAGGCGATTCGTATTAGTGAAAAGGTACTGGCCGAGGTTATCAACGATCTGCGTCCCGGAGTTTCCGAACGCGATGTCGCTGCGGACATCACGTGGAAACAACGGCGGGCTGGTGCGGATGGAGACGCGTTTCCCCCACTCGTTCTTTTCGGCAGGCGATGTTCGCTCGTTCACGGGCAACCGTCGTCAGCTACCCTCTCGAACCGTCAAGTCGTTCTCATTGATCTCGGGTGTCGCGTGGACGGCTATTGCAGTGACTTGACGCGCATGGTGGCTTTCGGGCGCATCCCGGCAGCGATACACGAAATGTATGCAACGCTCCTTTCCGCACAAAAGCGCACCCGAGAAGAAATCCGTGCAGGAACACCAACTGCGTACTATGACGAATTCATACGCCAGGAACTTGACCAGAGCGGACTTTCGCGCTATTTCGCACACGCTCTCGGACACGGTATCGGTCTCGACATTCATGAAACACCATTGGTATCTTCCCGCAGCAATGCATGTCTCGCGGCCGGACACGTCATCACAATCGAACCCGGTATCTACATCCCGGGAGAGATCGGTATGCGAATCGAAGACGACGTACTCGTGACACGAGACCGAAGTGAGACGCTCACGACTTTTCCAAGAGAATTGATCGCATTGTGAAATGAATCCCGTCCACACTACACACCGCGTGCTCGTTATCGCGTACTACTTCCCACCGCTTGGTCTCAGCGGCGTTCAACGCACGCTGAAATTCGTCAAGTACTTGCCTTCCTTCGGGTGGAATCCTTCGGTTCTGACTGTGGATGATCGCGGGTATTTTGCAAAAGACGACGATCTGTTGAATGAAATCGTACATCTGCCCGTGTCAGTTCATCGTACTCCATCGATCGATCCATTGCATTTCTTCAAAAAGCGCGGCGTCGTGCGCATGCCTTCCGCATCCACACTCGGCCTGCTCGGGAAGTTGAGCCAAGCAGTGTTGATTCCGGACAACAAAATCGGTTGGAGACGTCATGCTGTAGCGGAGGGGTTGCGCATCATCGAAGAACAGCGGATCGAATTGATTTTCGCCACAGCGCCACCGTATACCGACTTGCTCATCGGTGCCGAACTCAAGCGGCGCACCGGTCTGCCGCTGGTACTGGATTATAGGGATGCTTGGCTGGATAATCCGCTGCACTTCTACCTCACACCACTGCACAAAGCCCTGCACCGGCGTCTCGAACGGCGAGCGCTTTCCATGGCCGACGCAGTCATCTCGATCAACCGTCCAATCAAGGAGTGCATGCTCCAACACTACGACTGGCTTTCGCATGGTGATCTCACAATAATTCCACAAGGGTATGATCAGGACGATTTCAATGGCAAAGTACGCACGCGTGCACGCGATGGAAAAATGCGCATCGTGTATTCCGGTACGTTGTACTACAACCGTGATCCGGACACGCTGTTCCGTGCGCTCAAGCTGCTCGTCGAGCAATCGCCCGTATTGAAACAGCTCGTCGAGTTGCATCTCGTCGGCACCACACGGGATCGCGACGTCACACTGGCACGGAAGCTCGGCGTCGATTCCATGCTTACCTTCCATGGATATGTTCCACACACAGAGGCGGTTCGACATCTGATCGAGGCCGACGTGCTGTGGCTCACCATCGGCCGCGGACCCGGCGAGAAATTGATGTCAACCGGAAAGCTCTACGAGTATCTCGGTGCACGCAAATCCATACTCGCGACCATC